>Ga0070665_100003531_pt1 | contig 16627 bp, 19 predicted proteins | sample KBSS13metaG_FD_65862 | JGI IMG/M metagenome (GOLD analysis project Ga0070665, IMG submission 65862) | Switchgrass rhizosphere microbial communities from Kellogg Biological Station, Michigan, USA - KBS S1-3 metaG | ecosystem: Host-associated > Plants > Roots > Rhizosphere > Soil ... | reverse complement strand
GCGTCCGAGCGGGGGTCGCCGGTGTAGAGCCCGTCGGTGTCGGTGAGCAGGACGAGCCGGTCGGCGCCGATGAGCACCGCGACCTGCGCGGCGAGGAAGTCGTTGTCGCCGAAGGAGATCTCGTCGGTGGTCGTCGTGTCGTTCTCGTTGATGACCGGCACGACGCCGAGATCCAGGAGCCGGCGCAGGGTCTGACGCGCGTTGAGGTAGTGCGTCCGCGCGCTCATGTCGAAGAACGTGAGCAGCACCTGCGCCGTCATCACGCCGCGTTCGCGCAGCAAGCCGTCGTAGACCGCGTAGAGCTTGCCCTGGCCCACCGCACTGGCCGCCTGCAGGTCCTCGACCGCGGTCGGGCGCACCGCGAAGCGCATGAGGTACATGCCACGCGCGATGGCCCCGCTCGTGACGATGACCATCTCGTCGCCCGCAGCGCGGCGCCGGGCGACCTCCTCGCAGACGCGCCCGACGACGTCCACGCGCAGCGCGCCGTCGTCGTGGGCGACGATCGACGAGCCGAGCTTGACGACGAGGCGCGCCACCTAGGGACCACTCCTCAGCGAGCGACCTGCGAGCCGCCCACGATCGCGTCCTCGCCGTTCGGGAAGCGGACCCAGGCCTTGTTCGTGCCGTCGTAGTCGGGCGCCCAGAGGACCAGCGTCGCGGGATCGCCCCGGACGGTGCACGCTTCGTCGCCCTCGGGATCGCGACCGGTCCAGACGCGGAAGAACGGGTTGCTCTCGCGCTCCTCCGCCACGGTCGTGGGCAGCGTGTGGCCGGGGTGGATGACGGTCTCCGGCGGCAGCGCGAGCAGGCGCTCCACGGACGCCTTGAGGTCCGCGTAGCCCGTCGCGCCGGGCGCGAGGGTGCCGCCAACCGTGCCCTTGAAGAGCACGTCGGCGGTGAAGACGTCGGTGCCGTTGACGAGGAACGCGAGGTGCCCGGGCGCGTGCCCCGGCGTGAACAGCGCCTCGACGTCGAGGCCCCCGAAGCTCACCGTCTCGTTGTCGGTCAGCGTGCGATCGACGCCGTCGACCTCGCGTGCGGTGAGCTCGTGGGCCAGGATCGGCGCCCCGAACTCCTCCGAGAGGCGCTCGAGCCCCGCGAGGTGGTCGTGGTGGTGGTGCGTGAGCAGGACCGCGGCGATCTGCAGGTCGTTGTCGCGCGCCGCCTTGATGAGCGGCTCCACGTTGTCGTTGCCGTCGATGAACACGCCCGTGCCGCCCGGCTCGTCGTAGACGAGGTAGGCGTTGGAGAGCCAATCGGGATGCTCGGTTCGCTCGATGTTCATGAGTAGGCGATCACGCTCCGGATGCCGTCCTGGTGGTGCATGAGGTCGAAGCCCCGGTTCACGTCGTCCAGCGTGATCCGGTGCGAGAGGAAGGAGTCCACGTCGATGTCGCCCGCGAGGTAGCGGTCGACGAGCAGCGGGACCTGGTCGCGGCCCTTCACGCCGCCGAACGAGGCCCCCATGACCCTACGGCCGGTGATGAGGAAGCGCGGCACGATGTCGAGGGTCTCACCCTTGCCGGCGACGCCGGTGACGCAGCAGGTCCCCCACCCCATCCGGGCCGACTCGACGGCCTGGCGCATGACGCCGACCAGGCCGGTCGCCTCGAACGTGAAGTCCGCGCCGAAGCCGTCGGTCTCCTCGAGGACGCGCTCGACGGTGTCGTCCCCGCCGATCCAGGTGTCCGTGGCGCCGTGCTGTCTGGCGAGGGCGAGGCGGTCCTCGGACAGGTCGACGACGATGATCCGCGCGGCGCCCTGCAGTCGCGAGCCGGCGACGGCGCCGAGGCCGACCATGCCCGCGCCGAACACGACGACGGTGCTGCCCTCCTCGACCTGGGCGCGGTACATCGCCGCGCCGAGACCGGTCGACAGGCCACACGCGAAGAGGCACGCGGCCTCCAGCGACGCCTCGGGCGAGACCTTCGCCAGCGCGATCTCCGGCATGACGGTCGCCTCGGCGAACGTCGAGCAGCCCATGAAGTGGCGCAGCTCCTCGCCGTCGCGCGACAGGCGCGTCGTGCCGTCGGGGAGGCAGCCCTTGCCCTGCTGCTCGCGGATCGCGAGGCAGATGTTCGTCTTGCCGCTGCGGCAGTTGACGCACTCGCGGCACTGGGGCGAGAAGAGGGTCACGACGTGGTCGCCGACCGCCACGGAGCCCACGCCGTCGCCGATCGCCTCGACGACACCCGCACCCTCGTGGCCGAGCACGCACGGGGAGTAGCCGCTCGGGTCGACGCCGGAGGCGGTGTACATGTCGGTGTGGCAGACGCCGCATGCGGCGAGGCGCACGAGGACCTCACCCGGGCCGGGGCCGGCGAGGTCGACGTCCTGGACCACGAGCGGCTCGCCGAAGCGCTCGAGGACGGCGGCACGGATCTTCATCCCGAGGCATGTTGCCACGCGCCTACCCTGGCGGACGTGCGGGTGCCCGCGGACGCGATCGGACGAGCGCTCGGTCGCGATGTGGTCGACCTGCGGCCGGTGTCCGGCGGCGATCTGAACGAGGCGTTCGCCGCGCGGCTGGCCGACGGCTCGCAGGTGTTCGTGAAGACCCGCGCGGGCGCGGCGCCGGGCGAGTTCGCGAGCGAGGCGGAGGGACTGCGCTGGCTGGCCTCGGCGGGCGCGCTGCGCGTCGCCGAGCCGCTCGCGGTCGGCGAGGACTGGCTCGCGCTGCGGTGGATCGAGCGCGGCCGGCTCGACGACGCGGGCGAGGAGGAGCTCGGGCGCGGCCTGGCCCAGCTGCATCGCGCGGGCGCGCCGTCGTTCGGCGGGCCCCGGCCGCTGCGCCTGGGGCCGCTCGAGCTCCCGAACGACCCGATGGAGGACTGGGGTTCGTTCTACGCGACGCGGCGCCTGCAGCCGCTCGCCGGCCGGGCCGGCCTCGCCGACGTCGTCGGGCGCGTGTGCGCCCGGATCGACGCGCTCACCGGGCCGGCGGAACCTCCTTCGCGTCTGCACGGCGACCTCTGGAGCGGCAATGTCCTCGCGGGCGCGGACGGCCGCCCCTGGCTCATCGACCCCGCCGCCTACGGCGGGCACCGCGAGGTCGACCTGGCGATGCTCGCCCTGTTCGGGAGGCCGTCGGCGCGCACGCTCGCCGCCTACGACGAGGTGTGGCCGCGAGCCGACGGGCACGAGGAGCGGGTCGCGCTCCACCAGCTGTTCCCGCTGCTCGTGCACGCGGTGCTGTTCGGGGGCGGCTACACGGCCTCGGCGGAGGCCGCGGCGCGTCGCTACACGTGAGCGGGCTGTGCGGCAGTGACGACGTTGATCGTCTCGTGGATCCGCACGCTGGGCTCGGGCTGGTCGGCCATGAGCGGCATCACCTTCTGCATCCAGGCCTCCAGGTGCGCCTCGTCCTCCCAGACATCGACGACGAGACCGCCGCCGTCGCCCGTGCCGGCGGCCGCATGGGAGATGAGCCCGGGCGTCCAGTCAGCGGGGCTGGAGAACATCCGTCCCCCGTTGAGCTCGTCGGAGACCCGCGTGTACTCGGCCTTCATGTCGAGGCCCTCGGTGGCGGGCCACTCGAGTATGGCGACGATGGGCATGGTGCCCTCCTCGATGGGTGGGGCGCCTCCCCAGGGCGAACCTACTCCCCTCGCTAGGACGGATCCAGCTCGAACACGACGCCCGCGATCTCGACGTCGTCGCCCGGCTCGAAGCCCGCGTCCTCCAGCGCGCGAAGCACCCCCATCCGTGACAGACGGGCCTCGACGTGCGCCATCGCCTCCTCGTTCTCGAGGTCGTGACGCATGAGCAGCCGCTCGACGGGCTCGCCGCTGACGACGAAGAGCCCGTCGTCCCGGCGGTGCACCTCGAACTCGCGGTGCGCGGCAGGCCGGAACGTCCGGTGCTCCGCGAGCCCCTCCACGGCGAGCGCGGCGGCGGCCTGCGGCACGGGCTCGGTCAGCGGCACGCGGCGGGCGAGCTCGCGGGCGAGGTCGTCGAGGCCCTGGCCCGTCGCGCTGGACGTGACCAGCACCGGGACGTCCTCACCGAGGCGCGCGCGCCACTCCGCAGCGGCTTCCTCCGCGCGCTCGGGCGTCACCAGATCGGCCTTCGACAGCGCGAGGAGTCGCGGCAGCGCCGCGAGCCGCGGGTCGTGGGCCGCGAGCTCGGCTTCGATCGTCGCGTGGTTGTCGGTGGGGTCGGAGCCATCGAGCGGCCCGAGGTCCAGGACGTGCACGAGCAGCCGGGTGCGCTCGACGTGCGCGAGGAAGTCGTGGCCGAGCCCCGCGCCCTCGCTGGCGCCCTCGATGAGCCCGGGGATGTCGGCGATGACGAGCTGGCGCTCCGCGGTGTCGAGGGTCCCGAGGACCGGCTCGAGCGTCGTGAAGGGGTAGTCGGCCACCTTCGGCGCGGCGCGCGTGATCCGCGAGAGCAGCGAGGACTTGCCGGCGTTGGGCAGCCCCACGAGCCCGACGTCGGCCAGCAGCTTGAGCTGCAGCTCGATCCAGCTCTCCTCCCCCGGCAGCCCGCGCTCGGCGAACCGCGGCGCCTGGCGCGTCGAGGTGGCGAAGCGCTTGTTGCCACGACCACCGGCGCCGCCCTTGGCGACGACGATGCGCGTCCCCGGCACGACGAGGTCGTGGACCGTCCCGTCCTCGAGCGTGACCTGCGTGCCGGGCGGCACGCCGACCTCGAGCGTCTCCCCGTCCGCGCCGATCCGGTTGGAGCCCTCGCCGTGCCGGGCGCGCGGCGCCTTGAAGTGCGCGCGCCGCCGGAACGCCTGCAGGTCGCGCAGCGAGTCGTCGCAGACGAGCTCGACCGACCCGCCGTGGCCGCCGTCGCCGCCGTCCGGCCCGCCGAGGGGGACGTGCGCCTCGCGACGGAAGCTCGAGACGCCGTCGCCGCCGCGCCCTCCCTGCACGAAGATCCGCGCCCGGTCGGCGAGCATCAGACGACTTCCAGTTCGGCGGGCTCCGGCTGGCGTGCCTGCACCACCTCGCCCTCGCGAGCGGGGCCCGCGCGGACGAGTGTCACGGCGAGGACGAGCGCCACGAACGAGGCCGCGGATCCGACGACCAGCGCGGCGTGCACCGAGCCGGTCTCGGTGCCGTTGCCGATGATCGCGCCCAGGATCGCGATGCCGAGCACCCCGCCGACCTGGCGCGACGAGTTGAGGACCGCGGTGCCCACGCCGACGAGGTCCGGCGGCGCGGAGACCGCGACCACGATGTTCAGCCCCGGCACCACGAGGCCGCCGGCGACGCCGGCGACGAGCAGGCCGGTCAGCGCGACGACGACCTCGAGGTTCCCGTCGGCGAAGATGAGGATCAGCGGGGCGATCGCGTTGCCGAGCATGCCGAGCGCCAGCGGCGCCCGCGGCCCGACGCGCGCGGTCCACTTGCCCACGAGCAACGCCGCGACGAGCGTGCCGAACGGCGCGGGCAGGAACATGAGCGCCGTCTCCAGCGGCGTGTAGCCCCACTGACGCTGGAAGTACAGCGACAGGATGAACATCTGCGCGTACGCGGTGAAGTTGAACAGCAGGCCGAGCCCGGCGACGACCGACACCTCGCGCGCGCCGAACAGCCGTCGCGGCAGCAGCGGTTCGCGGCCCGTCCGCTGCAGCACGACGAAGCCGATCCCCGAGGTGAGGGCCACGAGCGCCGCGCCGAGGACGAGCGGCTCCGTCCAGCCCGTGTTGGCGCCCTCGATGAGCGCGAAGGTCAGGGTCGCGAGCGTGACGACGCCGAGCGCGACGCCCAGCAGACCGGGCACGCGCACCGCACGCGGGATGCTCGGCGGCACGTGGATGCGGACCATCCCGACGACCACCATGCTCGCGATGAGATTGACGGCGAAGACCGCGCGCCAGCCGCTCGCCGCGATGAGGATCCCGCCGATGACCGGGCCGATGCCGAAGCCGAGCGCCATCCCGATCGACGTGAGCGCGACCGCGCGGGTGCGTTCGCCCGGGTCGGGATAGGCCTCGCGCACGAGCGCGATCGCCGACGGCGTGATCACTGCCGCCCCCGCGCCCGCGACGACCTGGCCGAGGATGACGATGGCGAGCACCGGCGCGAGCGCGGCGATCGCGGCGCCGCTCGCGAAGATGGCCGTGCCCAGCAGCAGGACCCGCCGCGCGCCCAGCCCGTCGGCAAGCGCGCCGGCGGGCAGGAGCAGGCTGGCGAACGCGATCGCGTAGCCGTTCGCGCACCACTGCAGGCCCGCGGTGCCGCCGCCCAGCGCCGTGCCGATCGTCGGCAGCGCCACGTTCATCATCGCCGTGTTCAGCAGCGTCAGCGACAGCGCGATCGATGCAGCGAGGAGCGACCAGTGCGGCGCCCGGGCAGATCCGGGCAGGGTCAGGGGCTCCGCTGCCATCGACGTGCCACGTTAGCCTCACCGCGGTTCGACACGACCGGGGAGAGCACATGGCGGGAATCGCGGATCTGGACGGCAAGGTTGCGGTGGTCACCGGCGGCGCCTCGGGCATCGGGCTGGGCATCGCCCGCCGCCTGGCTGCGGCCGGCGCGCAGCTGGTGATCGGGGACATCGAGGTGGCGGCGCTGCACCGGACCGCCGACGACCTCGGCGCGCTCGCCGTCCAGACCGACGTCCGCGACCGCAGCAGCGTCCAGGCGCTCGCCGACGCGGCGGTGCAGCGCTTCGGCACCGTGAACATCGTGGTCAACAACGCGGGCGTCGGCCCCTTCGGGCGCATCGCCGACCTCACCGAGGCGGACTGGCGCTGGATCATCGACGTGAACCTCTGGGGCGTCGTCCACGGCACCGGCGTCTTCCTGCCGATCCTGCAGGACGCGCCCGGCGGCGGGCACTTCGTCAACACCGCCTCGATGGCCGGTCTGCGCCCCGGGCCGAACCTCGGCGCCTACACCGTCACGAAGTACGGCGTCGTCGCGCTGACGGAGACGCTCGCGATCGAGCTCGCCGAGGACGGCTCGCAGGTCGGGGTGACCGTCCTGCTGCCCGGCCCGGTGCACACGAACATCGGCACGAGCACGCGCAACCGCCCGCAGGGTCTGGAGGGCGCGCTCGCCGACGCGGACCTGCCGATGGTCGAGCACCGCACGTGGATGCAGCCCGACGAGGTCGGCGACATCGTCGTCGCGGCGATCCGCAACAACGACCTCTACGCCGTGACGCACCCCGCGATGTTCCCGCCGGTCCAGACGCGCTTCGAGCGCATCACCGAGGCGTTCGAGCGCGCGTCGGAGACGAACCCCTAGACCAGGGCGATCGGGCGGATCGGCGAGCCGGTCCCGCCACGCAGCTTGAGCGGCAGGCAGACGAACGCGAACTCGCGGACGCCGTCGGCCGCGAGGCCCTCGAGGTTCAGCGACTCGATGATGAGGATGCCCGCGCGCACGATGAGGACGCTGTGCCCGGGCAGCGTCCCGAGCTCGGGGTCGTCGATGCCGGGGACGTCCCACGCCAGGTTGTCGGCGCCGACCGCCACCGGCCGATGCCCGGCGAGCCAGTGCGACCCGTCCGGCGCCACGCCCGGCCCCGCCTCGTAGCGCGGGCGGTCGTCCCAGTGCGCGCCGGAGCCGGTGCGCACGAGCACGACGTCGCCCTCGCGCAGCTCGACCCCCTCGGCGGCGGCCGCCAGCTCCGCGGCCGACACGGCATGCCCCGGCTCGAGCTCGCCTCCCACGGCCGCCGGGACGTCGAGCAGGACGCCGCGCGCGATGACCGGCGCGATCGTGTCGACGCCCAGCTCGGTGAAGCCGTAGGGCGTCTGCACCGTCGCGTCGACCTGCACCCCGCCGAACAGCCGAAGGTCCTCCGCCTGATGGCAGAGCGCGTCCAAGTGCGTCCCCGAGTGCTCGGCCATGACGAGCAGGGCCGACGCGCTCGTCCGGCGCTCGCCCAGGCCGGCCTCGTGGCGGCGGTGCAGATGCAGCAGCACGCCGGGCTCGTGCGCAGGGAACGTCGGAGCCCCCGCGTAGCGCGGCTGCTCGAGGTCGTACACACGGGCCGCGGCCAGCGTGGCGAGGAGGTCGGTGACGCTCATCAGGTCCTATACGATCCGGCGCGGGGGGCCGTCCACGCGGGTCACCTTCGCACGATCTCGAGACGGAGGATGGGATGACAGACAGCGACGTGTTCGAGCGCGGGGTGGCCCGGCGCCAGAAGATGTTCGGCCCCAACGGCACCAAGCCGCTGGAGAACGCCGACGACTTCAACCGGGACTTCGAGGAGCTGGTCACGAGCCACTGCTTCGGCGACGTCTGGGACCGCGAGGGCCTCACGCAGCGCGAGCGCAGCCTGCTGACGTGCGCGATGCTCGTCTCGCTGAACCGCGGGCCGCAGCTGCGCGGCCACGTTGTCGGCGCGATCTCCAACGGCGTGACGAAGGACGAGTTCCGCGAGATGCTCATCCACGCGAGCCTCTACGCAGGCATCCCGGCGGCGGTCGAGGGCTTCCGCATCGCGGCCGAGGTCTTCGCGGAGCAGGGTCAGTGAGCGCCGCGGAGCGCACGAAGGTCGGCTTCGTCGGCCTGGGGACCATGGGCTGGCCGATGAGCGCGAACATCGCGCGGGCCGGCTTCGACGTCGTCGGCATCGACGCCGACCCCGAGCTCGCCAGGCGCTGGGCCGCGGAACACGGCCAGACCGCGGCGAGCGGGCCGGAGGACTTCGCCGACGTCGGCGTCGTCGTCACGATGCTGCCCAACGGCGCGATCGTGCGGCAGGCGATCCTCGATGGCGGCATCGCGGACGCGCTGCCCGACGGCGCCGTCGTGATGGACATGAGCTCGGCCGAGCCGTCCGCGACGCTCTCGCTCGCGCCCGAGCTCGAGTCGCGCGGCGTCGGCCTCGTCGACGCGCCGGTCTCCGGGGCGCGGCCGAAGGCCATCGACGGCACGCTGACGATCATGCTCGGCGGCGAGGACGAGGCCGCCATCGACAAGGTGACGCCGGTCCTCGAGACCATGAGCGCGAACATCTTCCGGACCGGCCCGCTCGGGTCCGGCCACGCGATGAAGGCGCTGAACAACTACGTCGGCGGCGCGGGGTTCGTGGCGGCCTGCGAGGCGCTGGTCGTGGGGACGAAGTTCGGGCTGGACCCAGCCGTGATGATCGACATCATCAACGTCTCGACCGGGCGCAACTTCACGACCCAGGTGGCGGCGCCGACCGAGATCCTTCCGCGCCGGTTCGCCTCCGGCTTCTCGCTCGCGCTGTTCACGAAGGACATCGGCATCGCCGCCGACCTCGCCGACGAGCTCGACGTGGACGCACCGCTGTCGCGGCTCGTGTTCGACCGGATGAAGGGCGCGCTGGACCAGCTCGACAACGTGGTCGACCACAGCATGGCCCTCACGATCTGGGAGCAGGCAGCGGGCGTCACGGTCGCGCCGCACGAACGCACGAGCTAGCGCCGTGCGCTTCGGCGTCTTCGACCACATGGACCGCTCGGTCCCCGACCTCGGGCGCCAGTACGAGGACCGTCTCGTGCTGGCCGAGGCCTACGACCGCGCGGGCTTCCACGCGTACCACCTCGCCGAGCACCACGGGACGCCGCTGGGCCTGGCGCCGTCGCCGAGCGTGTTCCTGGCGGCCGTCGCGCAGCGCACCACGCGGCTGCGCCTCGGCCCGCTCGTCTACACCCTCGCGCTGTACAACCCGGTACGCCTCGCCGAGGAGGTCTGCATGCTGGACGCGCTCAGCGGCGGCCGCCTCGAGCTCGGCGTCGGGCGCGGGATCTCGCCGATCGAGCTGCGGATGCTGGGCGTCGATCCCGACGAGGCCCCGAGCATGTACGCCGAGCGCCTGGAGATCCTGCTCCGCGCGCTCTCCTCGGAACGGCTGGACTTCCAGGGCGAGTACCACGTCCTGACCGACGCGCGGATGGAGCTGCGACCGGTGCAGCGCCCGCATCCGCCGCTCTGGTACGGCATCGGGCGCAAGGAGTCGGCGCCGCGTGTCGCACGCGAGGGGATGAACGCCGTCTGCAACGGGCCCGCCGAGCAGGTCCGCGCGATCATCGACGCCTACCGAGCGGCGTGGGCCGACGAGGGGCGCGCGCCGGAGGACCTGCCACTCCTGGGCCGCAGCCACCACCTCGTGATCGCGGACACGGACGCCGAGGCGCTCGACGCCGCACGGCCCGCCTACAGGGAGTGGTTCGCGAGCCTCGACTTCCTCTGGAAGGAGTACGGCACCCGCGTCCCGCTGCCGCTCCCCGCCGACCCCGACGAGGCCGTCGCGGGCGGCATCTGCATCGCCGGCTCGCCATCGACCGTGCGCGACCGGCTGCTCGACGAATGCGACCGCGCCGGCGTGAACTACATGCTCGGTCGCTTCGCGTTCGGCGGCCTGCCGCTGGAGGCGTCGCTGCGGTCCGTCGAGCTGTTCGAACGCGAGATCGCCCCCGCGTTCACGGATCGTGCTGCCGTATGATCGCCTGACAATCAGGAGGAGAAACCGCCGATGTCCGCAACGACGGTCGACGTGCCGACGTCCGACTACGACCCCTTCACCGAGGAGGCGATCCTCGACGCCCATCGCTACGACGGCGCGTTGCGCGACATCGCCCCCGCGGTGTACCTCGAGCGCTATGACGTCTGGGCCGTCGCGCGCTTCCAGGACGTCCACGCGATCCTCCCGGATCACGAGCACTTCACCTCGACGGACCGGCCATTCTTCGACCCGAAGGCGATCCGTCCCGCGATCCTGCTGACCGAGGACCCGCCCGAGCACACCCGCACCCGCACGGTGATCATGCGCTCGCTCTCGGCGCCGGCGCTGCGCAAGATGCAGGAGGACTTCGACCGCGCGGCCGTCGAGCTCGTCGACCGGCTGCTCGAGCGCGGCGGGGTCGTCGACGGCCACCTCGACATCGCGTCGGCGTACGTCCTGCAGGTCTTCCCCGACATCCTCGGCCTCTCCAAGGAGGGCCGCCACCACCTGCTGCGCTTCGGGGACGCCGCGTTCAACGCGTTCGGCCCCGCGAACGAGATCCAGCGGCGCGGCATGGAGCGCGCGGCGGACGCGATCGCCTGGGTGGACCGCTCCGTGAAGCGCGACGCCGTCGACCCGGACGGCCTCGGCGGGCAGATGTTCAAGGCCGCGGACGCCGGCGAGATCACCGAGGAGGAGGCCGAGCTGCTCGTCCGCACGCTCTTCGCCGCGGGCTCGGACACGACGATCTACGGCATCGGCAGCATGGTCCGGGCGTTCTCGGAGCACCCCGGCGAGTACGCGAAGGTCCGCGCGGAGCCCAAGCTCGTGCGCAACGCGTTCGAGGAGGTCCTGCGCTTCGACTCGCCGTCGCGCTTCGGCGGGCGCGCGACGAAGGACGTCACCGAGCTCGACGGCGTGAGGTTGCCCGCAGGCGCGCGGATCATGGTCATGTTCCTCGCTGCGGGGCGCGACCCGCGCAGGTGGGAGAACGCCGACACCTTCGACGTCACGCGCAAGGTCGTGGGCCACATCAACCTCGGCTACGGCATCCACGCGTGCGCCGGTCAGGCGCTCGCCCGGATCGAGGGCCAGGCGATCCTCAACGCGCTCGCGGCCAAGGTGAAGGCCATCGAGCCCGCCGGCGAGGCCGAGCGCGCCGTGAACTTCCAGGCGCACGGCCATGAGCACATCCCGGTCCGGCTGATCCCCGCCTGATCGTCGGACGTCTCGCTCTTCGCCGCGTCAGATCGCCACGGTGATCGGGAACGTCGCGAGCCAGATCAGCGTGCCGAGGAAGACCGCGTATCCCATCGCCACGATCGCCACGCGGAACTGGTACAGGTTGAGCTTGGTGCTGATGCCCGCGAAGAACAACGCGGACGCGAAGAGGACCAGGGCGAGCACGTAGTTGTCGGACCGCTGGTTGTCGATCTTCGCCTGCGCCGTCGCCCTGTCGGCCGTGCGCTCGAGCGCGTCTGCCTGCGCCGTGGCGGCGAGCCGGTACTGCGGCATCGCGAACGGCGTCGGCGGCGCGCCGGGCGTCTTCAGCGGCCTGGAGGCGATCCAGGCTGCAACGGCGGGCTTGAACTCCGGACGGAAGCGTTCGAAGTAGAAGTCGGAGCGCTGCTTGTCGCCCGCCGAGTAGGCATCGACCCAGGCGATGAACGTCGAGACGTCCACCTGCGTCTGCTGCCCGGCGAGAGCGGACCGACGGGTCGACTCGACGCGACTCGCGTTGGCCTTGCTGAAGTTGATCGTCTGCACACCGCTCCACCGCGCCGACTGGTACGAGCTCCATGCGGCGGCAACCGTTGCCGCCGCGAGGAGGATCGTGACCGCGAGCTCCAGACGCCGCTCGGATCGAGCGCTCCTCGGGAGCGGCCGCGGGGCGTCGGTCGCGGCCGTCGAGCCGGTGTGGTCGCTCACGCGGCTATGGCTGCGCGATCGGGTGGACCGGGTCGTGCTCCTTGGGCACGATCACGATCGGCACCTGCGACCGCAGCGCGTCCTTGGCGGCACGCCTGCGCAGCGCGACCGACGCCGCGAGCCCGACCACGGCCGACGCCGATGCGATGGCCGGGACCCACACCGCGCCGACGGGCGGCAGGGCGCGGCGGGCGGCGTAGGACGCGCCCGCATCGACCGCGTCGGCCAGCGCGCAGGTCGCGACCCAGCGCGGGCCGATCTGCGGGTGGTCGACGGTGTGCAGCGCGATGCCGCCCAGGACGAGGTCGCGGACGCCGACGCACCGCGTGAGGACCTCGCCGGCGGGGCCGTGATCGCCGACCCAGGCGCGCGAGGTGCGCCCCGGCGCCAGCAGCAGGGCGAATCCCGCAGCGACGCGGCCGGCGGCGATGGCCCGGCCGGCGTGCATCGCCCAGCCGCCCGACGCCGCCATGCCGGACCTACTCCGTGGAGACCGGCGCCACGGAGACGACGCGTCCGCGCCGGCCCGTCTGGAACACCAGGGTCCCCGCGTCCGTCGCGAAGAGCGTGTGGTCGCGGCCGATGCCGACGCCGTCGCCGGGACGGAAGACCGTCCCGCGCTGGCGGACGATGATCTCGCCGCCGGTGACGACCTCGCCCGCGAACATCTTCACGCCGAGGCGCTTGGCGTTCGAGTCGCGCCCGTTGCGCGAGGAACCGAGACCCTTCTTATGAGCCATTGGAGATCTCCGTGATCCGGATCCGCGTGAGCTCCTGGCGGTGGCCCGCCGTGCGCTTGTAGCCGCGCTTGGGCTTGAACTTGAACACGCGGATCTTCTTGCCGCGCTCGTGCCCGACGATCTCGGCGCGCACGGCGACCTTCGACAGGCCATCGCGGTCGAAGACGGTGTCCGACGAGCTGAGCAGCAGCGGCTGCAGGTCGACGGTCGACCCCGCCTCCGAGGCCAGGCGCTCGACCAGGAGCGTCTGCCCCTGTTGCACGCGGTACTGCTTGCCGCCGGTCTTGACGATTGCGTAATCCATGAGGTCTTTTCTAGGAATCCTGTGCCGCGGCGGTGTCGGCCGTGGCGCGCGAACGGCGCCGTCTGCCCCTTCGGCCGCGGCGCCGAGTCCAGAAGTGTACGTCATCGACCCCGGAAGCCCGACAGGACGCTCCCTTCCCAGCGCCGGAACCGGCGCTCGGCGAACAGCCACACACCGTCCGGGGCGACGAGAACGTCCTCCGTATACCCCAGCCACGGAAGGAACGTCGCGCCGGACGAGTGCAGCTGGGCCGCCAGACCGAACGCCGTCACGCGACAACGCGCCCCGTCGCGCACGACGCGGTTGTGCCCGCTCCAGTGCTGGCGGCCGCGGAAGTCCGGATCGTCGCGCGCCGCCTCGGCGAACCGGCGCGCAGCGCCTGCGCCCTCGAAGCGGCCGCTCCCGACGTCGTCGATCACCGCGTCCTCGGTGTAGAGCTCGACGAGGCCGTCCACGTCGGCGGTGTCGAGTGCCCAGGCGTGCCGCGCATAGAGCTCCTCGATCTGCACGCGGTCCGCGACGCTGAACCCTTCCTCCATCGCCTGGATCATATGCTTGGACTCTCATGGCACCGCTGACGCTCGAGGACCGATTCCTCATCCGCGAGCTCCAGGCCCGTTACTCCTGGGCCACCGGAACCGCGGACGTCGAGGCCTTCGGTGAGCTCTTCGCGCCGCACGCGCGCGTCACCGAGCTGGGCCGCGAGTTCCCGCCCGGTCCCGAAGGCGCCCGGCAGTTCCTGCGCGACTGGCTCGATCGGCCCGGCAGCACGGCCGGCCGGCAGCACTGGATGCACAACCGGGTGTTCGACGGCGACGGGGAGCGTTGCACCGTTCGCTCCTTCGTCCTGGTCCCGCACATGAACCCGGTCGGCACGGCGTCCGTGCTCATCGGCTTCGTCGGCCACTGCCGCGACACGTTCGTGAAGATCGACGGCGCCTGGCGCTACGAGGAGCGGACCGTCGAGCGGTGGGAAGGCGAAGTGCTCGACGGCTTCCCCGACGTCGGGCCGGTCGCATGACTCCAGGCCCGCTGACGCTGGAGGACCGCATCGCGATCGACGACCTGTTCGCCTCGTACGCCTGGAGTGCGGACCGCGGCCGGATGGATCCCTTCCTCGCCCTCTTCACGCACGACGCGCGGATCGTCGATCCGGTGTACGGGCCCTACGAGGGCCCGGACCGGGCCGGCCCCAGGCGGTTCCTCGAGCTCATGCACGAGAACCACACCTTCCCCGGGCGCCAGCACTGGGTCGGGCAGCTGCTCCTCGAGGGCGACACCGAGCGCTGCACCGCACGATCCTTCGTGATGGTGACCTCCCTGCACAGGACCGGAGCCACGAACGTCCATCTCGTGGCCTGGTATCAGGACGTCCTGCTCAAGGTCGACGGGAGCTGGTTGATCTCCGAGCGGGTGATCCGGCCGTGGCGCGGTGACGTCCTGCAGCGATTCCCCGAGCTGGCGGGGTCGCAGTGACGCCACCGCGAGCCACCTAGGACTCCGGCGGCGCCCCGGCGTCGGCCGTGGCGCGTGAGCGCCGCCGCCCGCCTCGCCGCCCGCGGCGCCGGGTCGCGGGCTGGCCGTCGTCGCTGTCCCTGGCCGCCCCGGGCTGCCCTGCGGAGCCCGTGGGGTCGACGAGGACGGCGGTCGCGGACGTGCGACCGGCCTGCTCGATGCGCACGAGGCGCTTCTCCCCCACGAGCGGCCCCGCGCCCGCGACGGAGACGATGTAGCCGTCTATCTTCGCGACCGCGTCGTCGACGTCGTACATGTGCGGCTCGACGATGTGCACGAGCACCTCGTCGCCCTCGCGGAACGGCACCGCGCGCTCCTCGACCTCGTCGCGCGCACCTTCCATCGTGACCGCGAAGTGGTCCAGGGGCAGGCCCTCGGAGCCCTCGAAGTGGAAGGTGCGTCCGGTCCCCTCCTCCAGCGCGTGCAGCACGCGCGCGCCGTTGCCGGTGAACTGCGCGCTCACGCGCGGGTTCATCTGCACGAGGAACGCCTCGACGTCCTCGGGCGCCTCGTTGCCGAGGTCGCGCATCCGGCGCTCGAAGTCGATGGCGATCGTCTCCTCGGAGCGGATGACGCCGTCGCCGTCGCAGGTCGGGCAGGGCCGGGAGATGATCTCGCGCACGCCCTCGGTGACGTTCTGGCGGGTCATCTCGACGAGGCCGAGCTTGGAGATCTCGGCGGTGAACGTCTTGGTGCGGTCCTCCTCCAGCGAGGTCCGCAGCACCTTCATGACCGCGTCGCGGTTGCGCGCACGGGCCATGTCGATGAAGTCGATGACGATGATGCCGCCGATGTCGCGGAGCCGCAGCTCGTTGACGACCGCCTCGGCCGCCTCGAGGTTCGTCTTGAGGATCGTGTCCTCCAGGCGCGCCTGCTTGCCGCGGCCGACGAACGAGCCGGAGTTGACGTCGATGACGGTCAGCGCCTCGGCGTAGTCGATCATGAGGTAGCCGCCGCTCGGCAGGTCGACGCGCCGGCCCATGAGGCCGTCGATGACCTTCTCGACGCCGTAGGCCTCGAACAGCGGGGTCTTGGCGTCCTCGTAGAGCTCGACGCGGTCGACGAGCTCGGGCGCGGTGCGGGTGAAGAAGGAGACCAGGCGGTGGTGCTGCTTCTCGTCGTCGACGAGCGCGCGCTCGAAGTCGGCGGAGAAGATGTCGCGCACGACGCGGACGGAGAGGTCTGCCTCCTGGAACACCATCTCCGGGGCGACCGTGTCCTCCACCCGCTTGTGGAGCACCTCGTTGAGCTTGAAGAGGTACTGCAGCTCGCGCTCGAAGTCCTCGCGCGTGGCGCCCTGCGCCGCGGTGCGGATGATCGCGCCGCCGCCGGCGAGGTCGAGCTCCTTCGCCTCGCGCCGCAGGCGGGCGCGCTCCTTGTCTTCGAGGCGCTTGGACACCCCGACGCCCTCGCCCGTGGGGGCGTAGACCATGTAGCGCCCGGCGATGGTGAGCTCCATCGACAGGCGGGCGCCCTTCGTCTTCAGCGGGTCCTTGACGACCTGCACGACGATCTCCTGACCGGGCTTGAGGAGGTCGGTGATCTTCTTGCCGCCCTCCTTGCCCCGCCCGCGCCGCGGCGTCTCGACGCCCGGCAGCACGATCTCGTCGACGTGGAGGAAGCCGTTCTTGTCGAGCCCGATGTCGACGAACGCGGCCTCCAGCCCGGGCAGGACGTTGTCGACCTTGCCCTTGTAGATGTTCCCGACGATGGAGCGGTTGCCCCGTCGCTCGAGGTACAGCTCGGCGAC
>Ga0070665_100003530_pt1 | contig 16627 bp, 15 predicted proteins | sample KBSS13metaG_FD_65862 | JGI IMG/M metagenome (GOLD analysis project Ga0070665, IMG submission 65862) | Switchgrass rhizosphere microbial communities from Kellogg Biological Station, Michigan, USA - KBS S1-3 metaG | ecosystem: Host-associated > Plants > Roots > Rhizosphere > Soil ... | reverse complement strand
GATATCGGACTCTCGGCGCGCTCCTTAGAGCTTTGAAGCGGCGTCCTCGTCGAGCAGCCACACTGTCGCGTCGCGGCCGACCGCGCCGGCCGCGGGCACGTCCACCGGCTTGGCGCCGCCGATCGCGGCGGCCACCGCTTCGGCCTTGCCCGCGCCCGAAACCACGAGCCAGACCTCCCGCGAACGCTGAACCGCGGGGAGCGTCAACGTGATTCGTTGCGGCGGCGGCTTGGGGGAGTCGGGCACACCGAGAACCAGTTGCTCCGTCTCGCGTACCGCGGCGGTATCCGGGAACAGCGAGTTGATGTGCCCCTCTGGTCCCATGCCCAGCAGGTGCACGTCGAAGTCCGGTGCGGGCTGCCCGTCGTCGGCGTTGGCGGACAGCACTTGCTCGTAGTCGCGGGCTGCGGCATCCAGGTCGTCTCCGAACTGACCGCCGCTGGCCGCCATGGGATGCACGTTGCCGGTCGGGATATCGATGTGGTCGAGCAGCGCCTCACGGGCCTGCTTGTAGTTGCGTTCGTCGTCGTCCTCGGGAACGAACCGATCGTCACCCCAGTACAGATGCACCTTCGACCAGTCGATCTTGTCACTGGCCTCGCCAACCCGCTTGAGCAAGCCAATGCCGGTGCCGCCGCCGGTCAGCACGATGTGTGCAGTGCCGCGTGTGTCGATCGCGCTGATGATCGCCTCGACCAGTCGGTCGCCTGCCGCCGCCACCAAAGCCCCGGTGTCGGAATACTTCTCAACGACGTGGCTCATAGGTATTGCACCTTCTCGATACCTTGCAGCGCTTCGCGATAGATCTCGTCGGCGTCCAGCCTTCGCAGGTCCTCGGCCAAGCATTCCTTGGCGTCCCTGCGCGCCAACGGTATTCGCGCTTCAGGCCTACTGGTTCGGTTCAGCGTTGCGGTCACCCCTGTCTGCGGACGCTTCAAGGTGATGGTTTCGCTGTCTCGAACGAGTTCGACCTTCAATTCGCCGACTGCCCGCTGCACCGGCCCGTCGATTCGGGCGGCCAGCCAACCGGCGAGAACGTCGAGCGAGGGCTCGTCCCTCAGGCCCGACACCAGCGCCGAGGTGATCGGCTCGAAGGGTGGCTGATTGAGCGCTGACGCCAACAGTGCACGCCAGTAAGTGATGCGGGCCCACGCCAGATCGGTGTCGCCGTCGGTGTAACCCTCCAGGCGACTCTTGATCGCCGCCAGCGGGTCGGAGCATTCTGTTGCATTCGTTATCCGACGAATTGCCAAGTGACCCAATGGATCCTTGGCTGGCACCGCCGGGCCTCCAGCCGGCCACCATGCGACGACCGGGGTATCGGGCAGCAGGAAGGGCAGCACGACGCTGCTGGCGTGTTCGGCGAGCTCACCGTGCAGGCGCAGCGCAACGACCTCGCCCGCACCCGCATCGCCGCCGACGCGAAGTTGCGCATCCAGGCGCGACTCGGCGGCGCTTCGATCGCCCTGAACCACCACGATCACCCGGCACGGGTGTTCCCGACTCGCAAAGTTGGCCGCCTCGATGGACTCTTCCAGCAGATCGTCTGAGTCCAGCGAGATCACGAGCGTTAGCACCCGGCTCAACGTGATCGCGCCGCCCTCTTCACGCAGGCCCGTGATCTTTTTGCTGATGTCATTGGTTGTCGTGTCGGGCAGGTCGACAATCATTAGGGTCGCCTCCATTCCCGGCCCATGCGATGCATCATCTCGTCGGCCGACGCAGGCCCCCAGGTGCCTGATTCATACGCATCAGGCTTGCCGTGCGACGCCCAGTAATCCAGCACGGGATCCAGGATCTCCCAAGACAATTCGACCTCGGCGTTGGTCGGGAACAGCGATGGCTCGCCGAGCAGCATGTCGAGGATCAACCGCTCGTATGCCTCGGGAGAATCCTCGGCGAAGGCCGAGCCGTAGGAGAAGTCCATGTTGACATCACGGACCTCCATCGCGCTGCCAGGAACTTTGGATCCGAAACGCGTGGTGATGCCTTCGTCGGGCTGCACTCGGATCACCAAGGCGTTCTGGCCGAGTTCCTCCGTCATGGTCTTGTCGAACGGGAGGTGGGGGGCTCGCTTGAAGATGAGCGCGATCTCGGTCACCCTGCGTCCCAAGCGTTTTCCGGTCCGCAGGAAGAACGGCACACCCGCCCAACGACGAGTGTCGATCTCCAGCGTGATCGCCGCATACGTCTCCGTCGTGGACTCCTTGGAAAAGCCCTCCTCGTCCAGCAGGCCCACGACCTTCTCGCTGCCCTGCCAGCCCGCGGCGTACTGCCCGCGAGCGGTGGTGTCATCGACGGGCTGCATCAACTTGATGGCGGAAAGCACCTTGATCTTCTCCGCCTGAAGTTCGTGCGGGCTGAAGTTCACCGGCTCTTCCATGGCCGTCAGCGCAAGCAGTTGCAGCAGGTGGTTCTGGATCACATCGCGCGCCGCGCCGACCCCGTCGTAGTAGCCGCCGCGGCCACCGAGCCCGATGTCCTCGGCCATGGTGATCTGCACGCTGTCGACGTAGTTGTTGTTCCAGATCGGTTCGTACAACTCGTTGGCGAAGCGAAGGGCCAGAATGTTCTGGACGGTCTCCTTGCCGAGGTAGTGGTCGATGCGGAACACCGACTCCTCGGGGAAGACACTGTTGACCACCGTGTTGAGCTCTTTGGCGCTCTCCAGGTCGTGGCCGAACGGCTTCTCGATGACGACCCTGCTCCACCGGCCCTGTTGGGGCCTTGCGAGTCCCGACTTCTGCAGCTGCTCACATACCTGCTGAAAAGCCTTGGGCGGAATCGACAGATAGAACGCGTGGTTGCCGCCGGTACCCCGCTCGGCGTCGAGCTTCTGAAGTGTTTCGGACAGCCGCTCAAATGCCTTCGCGTCATCGAAGGTGCCCTGCACGAAGCGGATTCCCTCGGCCAGCCGGTCCCAGACCTCCTGGCGGTATGGCGTGCGGGCGTGCGTCCTGACCGCGTCGCAGACCAGCTTGCCGAAATCCTCATCGGCCCAATCCCTGCGGGCGAAACCGACCAGGCCGAAGTTCGCGGGCAACAGTCCGCGATTGGCGAGGTCGTAAATGGCAGGCATCAGCTTCTTGGTGGCCAGATCGCCAGTGACACCGAAGATCACCACACCGCACGGGCCGGGGATGCGCGGCATTCGCTTGTCACGCTTGTCCCGCAACGGATTACGCCATGCCGCTCCGGCCGTTTCCGTTTCCGGCGTCATTTGTTGGCGGCGTCGAGCTGAGCCTGCGTCGCCTCGAGCAACTCAAGCCAGGACTTCTCGAACTTCTCCACTCCTTCGTCCTCGAGCAGCCGGAACACGTCCGGCAGATCGATTCCGACCGAAGACAACTCGTCGAACAGGGCCTGCGACTCGTCAACCGTGCCCGTGACTGTGTCGCCGGTGATCACGCCGTGATCGGCGACCGCGTCGATCGTCTTCTCGGGCATGGTGTTCACGGTGTTGGGTGCGACCAGCTCGGTGACGTAGAGCGTGTCCGAGTAGTCGGGATTCTTCACGCCGGTCGACGCCCACAGCGGCCGCTGCACGCGTGCACCGTTGGCCGCCAGCGTCTCGAAGCGTGCGCCTCCGACGAACACCTCTTCGTAAGCGCCGTAGGCAAGCCGGGCATTGGCCACACCGGCCTTGCCGCGCAGGCCGAGCGCTCGTTCTTTGTCGCTGTCCCTGGCTATCGTCTCCAGTCGTTTGTCGATCTCGGTGTCGACACGCGACACGAAGAACGAAGCGACGGAATGGATCTTGGCCAGGTCGTGCCCGGCCTCCTTGGCCTTCTCCAAGCCGGCGAGGTATGCGTCCATCACGAGGCGGTGGCGCTCGACCGAGAAGATCAGTGTCACGTTCACCGAAATGCCTTCGGCGATAACGGCGGTGATCGCGGGCAGACCGGCCATCGTCGCGGGAATCTTGATCAACAGGTTGGGCCGGTCGACGATCTTCCACAGCTCGATCGCCTGCAGGATCGTCTTGTCGGTGTCGTGCGCCAATCGGGGGTCCACCTCGATCGAGACCCGGCCGTCCACCCCGTTGGACAGCTCGTACTGCTTGGCGAGCACGTCGCAGGCGTTGCGAACGTCGTCGGTGGTGACGGTGCGGATGGTGGCGTCCACGTCGGCGCCGCGCTCGGCGAGTTCGGAGACCTGGTCGTCATAGGCGTTGCCTTTGGACAGCGCTGCCTGGAAGATCGACGGGTTGGTTGTCACACCGACCACGCTCTTGGTGTCGATCAGCTCCTGAAGGTTGCCGGTCTGCAGTCGTTCCCGGGACAGGTCGTCCAGCCATACGGAAACACCCTGTGCGGAGAGGGCTGCAAGGTTGGGGTTCTGAGCCATTGCTGATGCCTTTCCAAACTCTTCGAAATCAATTCTCTAGGGATCGCTCCGCGGCGGCCACCACTGCCTCTGGGGTGAAACCGAACTCACGGAACAACGTCTTGTCGTCGGCCGACTCGCCGTAGTGCTCGATCGAGACGATCTCGCCGGTGTCGCCGACCAGCTTGTACCAACTCTGGGCGACGGCCGCCTCGACGGCCACGCGCGCCGACACCGCAGGGGGCAGCACGCTGTCGCGGTACTCAGCCGGCTGGGATTCGAACCACTCGACGCATGGCATCGAAACCACCGTCGCGGTGATTCCCTTGTCCGCCAATATCTTTTGCGCCGCCACGGCCAACTGCAGCTCCGAGCCAGTGCCGATCAGCACCACATCGGGGTCTTCATCGGGTGCGCCGCCGAGCACATAGCCACCCTTGGCAACCCCTTCAGCGCTCGTGCCCTCCAGTACCGGGATGCCCTGTCGGGTCAGGATGAAACCGACCGGCCCGCTGGTCGCGCCACGCGCGATGATGGTGCGCCACGCGTAGGCGGTCTCGTTCGGGTCGCCGGGTCGCACTACCGACAGGTTGGGGATGGCCCGCAGTGCCGCCAGGTGTTCGATCGGCTGGTGGGTGGGGCCGTCCTCGCCGAGGCCGATCGAGTCGTGCGTCCAGATGTAAATCGTGTCGATATTCATCAGCGACGCCAGTCGCACCGCGGGGCGCATGTAATCCGAGAACTGCAGGAACGTGCCGCCGAACGCGCGGGTTGGTCCGTGCAGCACGATGCCGGACAGGATCGAACCCATGGCGTGCTCGCGGACGCCGAAGTGCAACACGCGGCCGTAGGGGTCGGCGGTGAACTCCTTGGTGGAGATCGACGCGGGGCCGAACGACTTGACCCCCTTGATCGTCGTGTTGTTGCTGCCCGCGAGATCCGCTGAGCCGCCCCACAATTCAGGTAGTTTCGGTGCGACGTCGTTGAGTACCTGGCCAAACGCTGCCCGGGTGGCCAGCGGCTTGGAACCCGGCTCCCAGTAGGTCAGGTCGGCGTCCCAGCCTTCGGGCAGCTCTTCGGCCGTCAGCCGGTCCAGCAGCGCCTTGCGGTCGGGCTCACGCTGCGCCCACGCGTCGAACTCGCTCTGCCACTTCTCGTGTGCTTCCTTGCCGCGGGCGACCAGCCCGCGGGTGTGGTCGATGACGTCGTCGCGCACCTCGAACGTCTTGTCCGGGTCGAAGCCGAGGATCTCCTTGACCTTTGCGACCTCTTCGTCGCCCAGCGCGGCGCCGTGTGCCTTGCCGGTGTTCATCAGGTCGGGTGCTGGATAGCCGATGATCGTGCGCAGCGCGATGAACGACGGCTTATCGGTGACCCGCTTGGCCTCCGCGATGGCCTCTTCTATGCCGACGACGTTTTCGCCACCCTCGACCTGCTGCACGTGCCACCCGTAGGCGCGGTAGCGGGCTGCCGTGTCCTCACTGAGCGCGATGTTGGTGTCGTCCTCGATGGAGATCTCGTTGTGGTCGTAGAACACGATCAGGTTGCCGAGTTGTTGGGTGGCGGCCAGCGAGGACGCCTCGCTGGTGACGCCCTCCTCGATGTCGCCGTCGGAGGCGATCACGTAGATGTAGTGATCGAACGGGCTGGTGCCCGGCGCTGCGTCCGGGTCGAACAGGCCGCGCTCGTAGCGCGAGGCCATCGCCATGCCGACCGCCGAGGCCAGCCCCTGGCCGAGCGGTCCGGTGGTGATCTCAACACCCTTGGTGTGGCGGAACTCCGGGTGTCCCGGTGTCTTGGACTTCCACGTGCGCAGCGACTCGATGTCGGAGAGCTCAAGCCCGAACCCGCCGAGATAAAGCTGGATGTACAGCGTCAGGCTGGAATGCCCTGCCGAGAGCACGAAGCGGTCGCGGCCCAGCCAGTGCGGGTCGCTGGGGTCGTGGCGCAACTGGCGCTGAAACAGCGTGTATGCGAGCGGCGCCAGGCTCATCGCGGTGCCCGGATGGCCGTTGCCCACTTTCTGCACCGCGTCCGCGGCCAGCACGCGGACCGTGTCGACCGCCTGCGAGTCCAGCTCGGTCCAGTCGTCGGGGTGGTTCGGACGAGTGAGGGTCGAGATCTCGTCGAGAGTGGTCACGTGGCGAACTCCTTACATAGGCCCGGGCTTCGCAATCCGCTTAGTCCACCCTAGTGCGCGAACCTGGGGCACCGCAGGTGCGTGGGGGACGATTAGGACGGCGTTTACACGCGGTCTACCATCGTCTGTAGTAGAAGCCGCGAAGCGGCGACCCCGAGGAGTAATTGCGTGAGGATTCGCGAAGGCAGCCTTGTCGAAGGGGCGCCGAACCGGATCAGCACCAAACTCCTCGGCTATCTGTCACTGACCAAACCGCGGGTGATCGAGCTGTTGCTCGTCACGACCATTCCGGCGATGCTGCTGGCGCACCGCGGCACCGTTGACCCGCTGCTCATCCTCAATACCTTGTTCGGCGGCATGCTGGCCGCCGCGGGCGCCAACACGCTCAACTGCGTGGCTGACGCGGACATCGACAAGAAGATGAAGCGCACCGCCCGTCGGCCGCTGGCTCGCGACACCGTGCCCCGCAGTCATGCGCTGGTGTTCGGGTTGGCGCTTTCTGTCGGCTCCTTCTTCTGGCTGTGGTGGACGACGAACATGCTGTCCGCGCACCTGGCAGGCGCGACCATCGCGTTCTACGTGCTGGTCTACACGCTGCTGCTGAAGCGGCGCACCTCACAGAACGTGGTGTGGGGCGGGGCGGCCGGCTGCATGCCGGTGATGATCGGCTGGTCCGCGGTCACCGGGACCATCCAATGGCCCGCGCTGGTGATGTTCGCGATCATCTTCTTCTGGACGCCGCCGCACACCTGGGCGCTGGCCATGCGCTACAAGGAGGACTACCAGGCGGCCGGTGTGCCGATGCTGCCCGCGGTGGCCACCGAGCAGCAGGTCACCAAGCAGATCCTGGTGTACACCTGGCTCACGGTGATCTCGACTTTGGCGCTCGCGTTGGCCACGGGCTGGTTGTATGCGTCGGTGGCGATCCTTGCGGGCACCTGGTTCCTGGTGATGGCCCATCAACTCCACGCAGGCGTGCGCCGCGGGGAGTCGGTGAAGCCGCTGCGTCTGTTCCTGCAGTCGAACAATTACCTCGCGGTGGTCTTCCTTGCGCTCGCGGTGGATTCGGTCTTGGCGCTGCCGAGATTGCTAGGGCACTAACACCACCGAGCCGACGGTCTTGCGGCCCTGCAAATCGCGGTGGGCTTGCTCGGCATCTTCGAGCCGGTAATGCTCGCTGACCGTGACCGTGATGGTTCCCGCGGCGATGGCGTCGAGCAGTTCGCCTGCGCGCCAAGCGAACTCGTCGGGTGTGCGGGTGTAATGGGCAAGCGTCGGACGGGTCAGGAACAGTGAACCCGACGCATTGAGCCGCTGCGGATCGAACGGCGGCACCGGCCCGCTGGCCGCCCCGAACAGCGCGACCGTGCCGCGGACCCGGCAACTGGCCAGGCTCGCGTCGAAGGTGTCCGCGCCGACCCCGTCGTACACCGCGGCGACACCGCCGTCCGTCAACTCCTTGATCGTCGCGCCGAATTCGGCTGGGTCATCGGGGTAGCCGAGCACCTCGACCGCGCCTGCCTTGCGCGACAGCTCGCGCTTCTCCGGTGTCGACACCGTGGTGATCACCCGCACGGCGAGGCTGGTGGCCCACTGCGTCAGGATGAGCCCGACGCCTCCTGCGCCGGCGTGCACCAGCACGGCGTCGCCCTGCTGCACCGGATACGTCGACTTGATCAGGTAATGCGCGGTCATTCCCTTGAGCAGGGATGCGGCGGCCACATCCGCGTTCACGCCCTCGGGCACATACGCACAGAAATCAGCTGCGGCAGTGCAGTATTCGGCATAGGCGCCGTCGGCCTGGGCCGTGACGACCCGATCTCCGACGCTCAGCGCCGCGACGTCGTCGCCGACGGCGTCGACGGTGCCGCACACTTCTGTGCCGACGATGAACGGCACCTCACGCGGATACTGGCCGGACCGGAAGTAGGTGTCGATGAAGTTCACGCCGATGGCTTCGGCTTGGATCACCACTTCACCCGGGCCGGGGGCGGGCTTGTCTTTGTCGACGTAGGTCAGGACTTCGGGACCGCCGGTCTCTGCGACTTCAATGGCCTTCATGCCTTCTATCCTGCCAATGTGAAGCTCGCGAAGCCCGACGTGTTCCATCCCCGCATCGTGTTGGCGGGTTGTCCGGCACTGCCGGAGGGCGACGGCGACGACGATGGCCTGGTCGCGGCGCTGCGTGGCCGTGGGCTGCACGCCCGGTGGCTGTCCTGGGATGACCCCCGGGCCCTGGAGGCCGATCTGGTGATCCTGCGCGCGGCGTGGGACTACATCGACCGACTCGACGAGTTCCTGGTGTGGACGAAGCGTGTCCGCAATCTGCTCAACCCGCCCCAGGTCGTGCTGTGGAACACCGACAAGCGCTATCTCGCTGACCTCGCCGGCGCCCGTGTCCCGACCGTCCCGAGTCAGTTCTTCGCGCCGGGGGAGAAGGTCCGGCTGCCCGCAGGCGAGGTGGTGGTCAAGCCGGCGATCGGCGCGGGATCCGTTGGCGCCCTGCGGTTTTCCGACCACGATGAGGCACGTGCCCACGCAGCATCCCTGCAGGCCGAGGGTCGCACGGTCTTGGTGCAGCCCTACGACCGCCGAATCAAGCACGGCGAGACGGCCCTGGTGTTCCTCAGCGGCAGACAATCGCACGCATTCACCAAGGGTCCGATCCTGCCGCCACCCGGACAGGCGCCGGTGTTCGACGAGTCCGGCACCTATGCGGAGGAAACCCTCACCCCTGCCGACCCCGACTTCGAGCTATGGGACATCGGCCGTGTCGCGCTGGCAGCGGCGGCCGCTCACCTCGGCATTGACGTCGAGGATCTGTTGTACGCGCGCGTCGATGTGATCGGGGATCGGCGCGATGCGCATGTGCTCGAGGTCGAACTGGTGGAGCCGTCGCTGGGCTGGCGGCAACTGGACGAGGACACGAGGACGCGGCAGCAGCGGCAGTTCGCGCTGGGTGTCGAATCAGCCCTGGACCGGCTCGGGCTTGGACCGCTCTCGCATCGACGCCCATAGCGCCGCTGTTGCCGCGGTGCAGGCGGCCGCACCGAGGACGTGGACCGCGACCAGCGCCGCCGGTACGCCAGTGAAGAACTGCACGGTACCGACGAAGCCCTGGGCCGCGACGAGTGCCAGCAGCACATTCAGCCGCAGCGTGACAGGCCGGCACGCACGCACCGCGAGCAGACCGAAGCCGAGTCCGACGAGTAGCGCCAGGTAGGCGACGAGCAGCGACGAGTGCAGGTGCACGAGCGTGGTGATCTCCACCTGCAGCCGCGGCACCGGCTGCGTGATGCTCTTGTCGCCCGCGTGCGGGCCGGCGCCGGTGACCAGCGTGCCGGACACGAGCTGCGCGGCCAGTACGACGGCGGTCAGTACGGTCAACTGGCGCAATGGTTTTGGCACTACGGGCGTCGGGATGCCATCGTCGGGTTCACCGATCTTGACGTACAACAGCACGGCCAGCCACACCATGGTCATCGACGCCAGCAGGTGAATGGCGACGGTCCACCAGAGCAATCCGGTCAGCACGGTGATGCCGCCGATCACGGCCTGCACCACGGTGGACGCCGGCATCAGCCAGGCGTAGATCAGCACCTCGCGGCGCCGCCGAGCGCGCGTGACCGCCAGCACCGCGAGCGCGGCCGTCAGCACCACGAGGAAGGTGATCATCCGGTTGCTGAACTCGACGACCTGATGGATGACGGCGACCTCGGCGTGGGGGACCGGGACGAAACTGCCGGGGAAGCACTGCGGCCAGGTCGGGCAGCCGAGGCCGGACGCGGTGACGCGGACGATGGCGCCGGTGACGGCAATGCCGCCCTGAGTCAGGATGACGAGGAGCGCGATGATGCGCTGAACCCGAAGGCTCGGCATGGGCAGCAGGTCGACCAGTCGCAGAAATAATCGTCCGACGGGCACGGCCTCGATCGTAGAGGACGGCAACTACAGCTCGTAGTAGCGGGTTACCTGGGTGCGACGAACGGGACCAGCACGTCGTCGACCAACTGCACGACGAGGTCGTCGTCGATCGGATCGCCGGTGACCAGCAGTCGGTGCCACAGCACGCTCTGGCCCAACTCACGGGCGATCTCGACCGGAACGTCGGCGCGGACATCGCCGCGCGCGACGCCGCGGGCTAACAGTGCCGCCATTTCCTGCTTGCGCCAACCGATTACGTCGTTCTGAAACGCAGCTGACAGTTCTGAATCGTGCGCTGCGGCCGCGATCGCGGCCCGCAGCACGGGGGCGTCCGGGCCGGTGAACAACCGCGCCCAGCCCCGCAGAATCGCGAGCATGTCGGTGCGGTAGCTGCCCGTGTCCTCATGCGGGATGGCCGCCGTCGCGATGCCGAGCAGGGTGTCGCGCAGCAGGCTCGCGCGGTCGGGCCAGCGTCGGTACAGCACCGGCTTGCTGGTACGGGCCGCCGAGGCGACCGCCTCCATCGTCACACCGGCCGGGCCGAGTTCGGCCAGTAGTTCGAGCACGGCGTCCCGAATCGCCACATCCAGTTCCTCGCCCCGGCGCCGTCGCATCCGACCTCCTTCAAGAAACGCTTGCGTATCTTAATGGCCGAGTCTAGCGTCTCACTAAGACACGAGGCCGTTTCTTAGGAGTCGATATGAACCGTCCAGTGCTGTATCCGCTGCGTCCCGTCGAGACCGCGACGGTGCGATTCACTGATGCACCGCACCATCGTCGACGAGTGACGATCGACCATCAGCCGTTGGCCGGTGTGACTCAGGAGATGCTGCTCGACTGGTTCACGCACATCGGCGAAACAATGACGTATGGCGGCGCCGTCATCGACCGCTATCTGGCGTGGCACCCGATCGACCACATCCGTTGGGAGCTCGCGCGCCCGGCGCCAGGAGGAGGCGCTGCGGAGGGGGCGCGCTTCCGGATAGTCGAGGCATTCGGTGGGCGGCCCGAGTTCACGGTCGACGTCGTCGACCGGGTGGAGAAGCTCGACGACACAGGCATCCGACTGGTGCAGCGCGTCGCCGGAATCGTGGTTTTCCAGCTCGAGCACACCTGGTCAGCGGGTGTCGATGGCGTCCACTACGTCTCGGTGATGGACATCGGCGCGCGCTCTATTCTGCTTACACCCGTCAACCGGGTGCTATGCCGACGGTTCTCCGACGACATGCTGCAGGCCTGGGTGAAGCACAACATCGAGGAGGTGGGGCAGCTGGAATACCTGCTGCCGCAGTTGAAGTCGTCAGGTAAAGCGGAACCAGCGCAACGCGCATAGTCCGGCGAGTGCGCCCCACGCCGCCAGCACCGCGATTCCGAACCAGTCGACCGACAGCGTCATCGCCCGTGTCAGCGCTTCGGTCAACGCACCCGACGGCGTCAACCGGGCCACCCACTGCACGCTGCGCGGCACCATGCCGCCTTCGAGCGTCAGCGCGCCAAGGCCTGCGAAGACGAACCACAGCAGGTTGGCGATCGCGAGGACGATTTCAGCCTTCAACGTGCCGCCCAGCAGCAGGCCCAGTGCGGTGAAACCGGCGGTGCCGAGCGCGATTATCGCGGCACCGAGCAACAAGCCTAGGATGTTCGGTCGCCAGCCAAGGCCAAAACCGATGGCGCCCAACAAGATCGCCTGTAAGAACACGACAGTGACAACGGCCAATGACTTTCCCGCGATGATGCCCCACACCGGCAACGCCGTCGCGCCGAGGCGTTTCAGCGCGCCGTACCGACGGTCGAACGCCACCGCGATGGCCTGTCCGGTGAACGCCGTCGAGATCACCGCGAGCGCCATGATCGCGGGCACGAACGTGGCCGCCCGGTTCGCACCGAACGAACCCAACGGCAACAGCGTCAGTCCGACCAGCAGCGTGATCGGGATGAACATGGTGAGCAGCAACTGTTCGCCGTTGCGCAACAGCAGCTTGAGCTCGAGGCCGAACTGCGCGGCCAGCATCTTCTGCACGGTCGCGGGGCGCGGATCCGGCGAAAACGTACCTGGCGCAAACAAATTGGTCACGATCGCAACTCCCTGCCGGTCAGATCGAGGAACACGTCCTCGAGGCTGCGCTGCTCGACCCGCATATCGGTGGCCAGCACATCGAGCCGTGCGCACCATGCGGTGACCGTGGCCAGCACCTGGGGGTCGATGTTGCCCTCGACCAGGTACTCGCCCGGCGCCGTCTCGGTCGCCTTGTAACTCTCGGGGAGGGCCGACACCAACAGCGACAGATCGAGCATCCGTGGCGCGCGGAACCGCAGCTGGTTCTCGGCGCCGCTGCGCATCAGCTCCGCCGGTGTGCCAGTCGCCACCGCGACGCCGTGGTCGATGATCACAATTCGGTCGGCCAGTTCCTCGGCTTCGGTCAGCTGATGTGTCGTCAGCACAACGGTCACGCCGTCACGGCGGAGCCCATTGATCAACTCCCACACCACGATTCGCGCGTGCGCATCCATGCCCGCCGTCGGCTCGTCGAGGAACACCAACTCCGGACGGCCAACCACCGCACACGCCAGCGCCAGCCGCTGCTGCTGGCCGCCGGATAGCCGGCGGTAGGTCGTGCGCGCCGCCTCGGTGAGGCCAAGCGTGTCCAGCAGCCATTGCGGGTCGAGTGGGTTAGCCGCATACGCCGCAACGAGATTCAGCATTTCGCCGGCCCGCGCGGCCGGGTATCCGCCGCCGCCCTGCAGCATCACGCCGATGCGCTCGCGCAGGCGGGCGTTGTCGGCGAAAGGATCCAGACCGAGGATCTCGATGCTGCCGGCGTCCGGCTTGATGAAGCCCTCGCACATTTCCACCGTTGTGGTCTTGCCTGCGCCGTTGGGGCCGAGCAGCGCGAGCACCTCAGCGGCGTTCACCTCGAGGTCGAGTTCGGAGACGGCCGTCGTCGACCCATACCGCTTGAAGACGCCGCGCAGGCGCACGGGGGCAGTCGAGTCGGGGGTCACGGGGATTCAGCGTAAGCGCCGGGCTTGGCAGGCTGCGGCGCCGGTATTGTCGGTTCGACGATTTCCGGCACCGGCTCTACCTGCGGACGCCCGGGGTCTGGCAGCTTTCGCCATGGCAGCCGGTAATACGTCAGGCCGATGAGTATGAGCACAATCACGGTGCTTGCCACCACCGCGAGCAGGATCTGGAACAGCGTGAACCGGTCACCGTTGGCAGTCGGGCCGAATATCCCGACGACGAGCGTGACGACGATCGTTGTGGTGCGAAACGCCGGCCTGGTCGCCCACGCGGCCAGCGGGATGACGGCCCACAGCACGTACCAGGGTTGAACTACCGGGAACAGCAGCACGGTCATGCCGAGCGCCACACCCAGCCCGCCCACCGGATGCAGTCGGCCGCGCAACACGGCGAGCAGCAGAAACGTCACGATGATCGCGATGGTGAACACACCGATCGCACGCGTCAGTCCGAGCACCGCGGTGGTGTGGTCACCGAGCCCCAACAGGATGCCGACCTGTCCCGTCCCCAGCGCCAACAACGTCGGCAGCGACATCCAGCTGCGCACGACGTTCGCGGTGCCCAGCGTGTACAGCCAGCCGAAGCCCAGGCTGCTGGCCCAGCCGATCAGCGCCATCACCGCCAGCGACACCAGGGTCAGCGATCCGCCCGCGATCAGGAACGCTTTGATCGTGCCACCCCAGCGGCAAGCCAGCGCCATCGCGACGAAGCCCAGCGCAAGCAGCGACGGCAGCTTCACCTGCGACGACAGCGTGATCAGGACGATGCCGAGGAGAAGACTGGCCATCGGCAGCCACCGCGCCCATTCGTCGCGGCCATGTGGCCAGGCCCAGGGTTTCGGCAGTAGCGGGCCGGCCGCATCGACCCCGCGCAGCGCGAATTCGGTGCCGGCCAACATCAGGCCCAGCATCAACGCCTCGTTGTGGATGCCCGCGACCAGATGCATGATCAGCAGCGGATTGGCCGCGCCCAGCCACAGCGCGCTCACCTCGGCGACCCCGCAGCGGCGGGCGAGCCGCGGCACCGCCCATACGATCAGGCCGACGCCGAGCAGCACGACGATCCGGTGGCACAGCACCGCCGCGACGATGTTTTCTCCCGTCAGCGCCGAGATGCCCTGCCCGATCCACAGAAACAGCGGACCGTACGGGGCAGGCGTCTCGCGCCACATGTTCGGCACCGACAACGTGAAGACATGGTCGAGGCCCAGGCCTGGGGCGGGGCCGACGCGATACGGATTGAGGCCCTGCAGCGAGATCTCGCTCTGCGCCAGGTAGGAGTAGACGTCCCTGCTGTACATCGGCGGCGCGATGAGCAGCGGCAGCACCCACAACAGCAGGGTCCGGTCCAGCTGACTGCGCGTCATGCGCCGGTCCCCGAGGGTGAACCGACCGAGCATCAGCCAGGCCAGCGCCATCATCACCGCGCCGGTGGTGGTCATGGTCAGCGACACCGTCTGAATGCGCGAGGGCAGATTCAACAGCCGGACACCGAAAGTCGGGTCCTGAACCACAGGACGGGCGCCGACACCCAACGCGCCGATCGCCATCAACACCGTGCCGGTGGCGCCGAACAGGCGGGTGCGCCGGAACGCGATCAGCTCGGCGTCGTTCAGCGGGGAGCCGACGGCACGTTCGTCGCCGTGCCATCCGGCAATCGACGTGCTGAGAGTCCGCAGGCGGAGCGCCACCACAGCAGCGTAACGGCCGTCCATATGGTTCCCGTCACCATAAGGGGACCCTTGCTTTACCCCGTTCCTGAATTCCGTCACAATAGTGTTGTGAAATTCGGTCCGGAAAGCGCTGGAGCCGCCGCGGCGGCGACATCCAGCGATCGCCACACCCGTGGCGCGATCGTCCAGCTCTTGCTGGAATCCGGGCCGATCACCGCGGGTGAGATCGGCGACCAGCTCGGCATCTCTGCCGCCGGTGTGCGCAGGCACCTCGACGCTCTTTTGGAGACCGGCGACGCGCAATCCAGCGCCGCGGCTGCCTGGCAGCACCACGGCCGCGGGCGGCCCGCCAAGCGGTACCGGCTGACGGCCCAGGGTCGGGCCAAGCTGCAGCACACCTACGACGACCTGGCCGTTGCCGCGATGCGACAGCTGAGGGAGATCGGCGGCGACGACGCCGTGCGCACCTTCGCGAGGCGTCGCATCGACAGCATCCTTGCGGGAGTAACCGATGGGCCGGGCGACGTTGAAGCCAAGGCCGACAGGGTTGCGACGGCGCTGACCAAGGCCGGCTACGCGACCAGCACGACACCGGTGACCGGGCCGATCCACGGTATTCAGCTCTGCCAGCACCACTGCCCGGTGTCACACGTCGCGGAGGAGTTCCCCGAGTTGTGCGAGACCGAGCGGGAGGCGTTCGCCGAGATCCTGGGCACCCACGTGCAGAGACTGGCGACCATCGTCAACGGCGACTGCGCGTGCACCACCCACGTCCCGCTCACCCCCGAGAAGCCAAAATCGATCCGGCGCACAGCCCGCGTCGGAAAAACCACGAGCAAGCAAGGAGCGTCGACATGACGACCACTCCCGAGGTCCACAAGGTGGGCGAACCGCTCAGCCAGGACGAGGCCATCGCCTCGCTGAGCCGGTACGGCTACGGCTGGGTGGACTCCGACGCGGCGGGCGCCAGCGCACAGCGCGGGCTGTCCGAAGCGGTAGTGCGCGACATCTCGGCCAAGAAGAGCGAGCCCGAGTGGATGCTCGAGACTCGGCTGCGCGCGCTGCGCACATTCGACAAGAAGCCGATGCCGAACTGGGGCTCCAACCTCGAGGGCATCCACTTCGACAACATCAAGTACTTCGTGCGTTCCAGCGAGAAGCAGGCTGCCACGTGGGACGACCTGCCCGCGGACATCAAGAACACCTACGACAAGCTGGGCATCCCCGAGGCCGAAAAGCAGCGTCTCGTCTCTGGTGTCGCCGCGCAGTACGAATCCGAGGTCGTCTACCACTCCATCCGCGAGGATCTGGAGAAGCTGGGCGTCATCTTCTTCGACACCGACACCGCGCTGAAAGAACACCCGGAGATCTTCAAGCAGTACTTCGGCACCGTGATCCCGGCAGGCGACAACAAGTTCTCCGCGCTGAATACCGCTGTGTGGTCAGGCGGTTCGTTCATCTACGTGCCGCCCGGCGTGCACGTCGACATCCCGCTGCAGGCCTACTTCCGGATCAACACCGAGAACATGGGCCAGTTCGAGCG
>Ga0070665_100003529_pt1 | contig 16628 bp, 5 predicted proteins | sample KBSS13metaG_FD_65862 | JGI IMG/M metagenome (GOLD analysis project Ga0070665, IMG submission 65862) | Switchgrass rhizosphere microbial communities from Kellogg Biological Station, Michigan, USA - KBS S1-3 metaG | ecosystem: Host-associated > Plants > Roots > Rhizosphere > Soil ... | reverse complement strand
ACGCCGTCAAACGCAGCCAATGTTTGCGGGATGACCGGATCGTCCCAGTGCACGTAGTCGACGTTGCGGACGGTGGCGTTGAACTTGGCGGTGACGCGCTCGACGGCAAACCGCCAGTTTTCAAAATCAGGCGAGCTGAAGGCCGGGCCGAGGAATGCCAGGCGAAGCTGGTCGACGAACTGCGCGTGTTCCTGGTTGATCACGACCTTGCCGTGCGGCTTGCGTACCAGCAGGCCCTTGTTCATCAGCTCGATCAGCGCACGACGGGCAGTCATGCGCGAGACGCCGACTTCGTCGGCTAGCTCTTGTTCGGTGGGGAGTTCGCGCACCGCGTAATCGCCTTGGCGAATACGTGTTTCGAGAACGCGGGCGTATTTTGTGTACTTCGGCGTAAGACCCTCATGCAAGAACGATTTCAAATATACGTTGTGTTTTCCCTAAAGCAAGAATCAAACGTTATATGTATAGATATGTTCTGGCGCACACATTTCGTCTCATACTTCGATACGCTTTATATTAAAGTTGCTCAATATCTCCGACGATACGAGCCGAGCAGGCAGTAAAATGAAGTGCCTCGTTCTGTGATAAAGTCCTATCAATCCGTATTTTGTGCCGTAGATAGGGCTCAGCTAAGCGGGCGGTTTTAGGCACTCTCCTGCGATCCGGTCTAAATGGGGATTCCAGCGCGATGAGCTCGGACGCCAAGTTAATCTACGCCACACGTAAATGCGCGATAGCGATGGCGGCTACCGCGGGATTGATCAGTTTTTGCACAATTTGTTATTGGACAATTCGCTCGCTACTTCCTGTATACCATACAACTTACATCAATCCGATGGCGCCAAGCACTGCCACTTGCGTGATGTTTATCGCACTGCTTGAGATGACGCACCTTCGGCCCTCAGAGCGGCGAGCGAGCGCAATTCTGAAAGTCGTGCTGACGTTGGCAATCGCGCCTTGGGCAGTGATCGTTCTGTTTTACAGCGTCGGTGAATCGAGTCTAGGACGATCGATTGAACACGTCGCTTTCCATGTCCATGGTGCGTTGAACGGGCTCGAGTTTGGTCACATGTCGCCGATAGCAGCCCTGGCGATTTTGCTGTTGTGCGTGTCATCCACCCTTCCAACTGTGCTGGGCCGCCGAGCGATTGGATTGGCGTGCTGCTGGATGAATTGCTGCGTCGTCGCGGTGGCCGCAGCGGGGTTGCTAGCGAACATTTACGGTGCGCCGCTCGCGCGGACTGAACCGGTCATCCCAATGGCCTTTCCGACGGCCATCGCACTTCTTCTTCTCGCGTCCGCAACGCTAATGACCCGCCACCGAGATGCGTGGCCGGTGAAATGCTTAATCGGCGATTCGGCCCGCGCGCGACTCCTGCGCGTTCTGATTCCGATCTCAATTCTATTGCCGGTTATCTCTGGATGGCCGGACGCGTTTCGGCACGCGTGGTGGGAACAGGATCCGGTGCTCTGGGCCGTCATTACGACGACTATTTTTGCAGGCGCAACCGCACTGGCGATCACCCTCGTTGCCAATCGGATCGGCAATGATCTGGACGCGACTCACCAGCGGCTTCAGGATGCCCAGGCATCGCTGCTCGTGAGCGAAAGTCGGCTCGAGGCCGCGATCAACGCGTCGAATCTCGGAATCTGGGACTGGGACGTAAATTCCGGGCGCGTCGTCTGGGCCGGACATATGGCCGCGCTACTCGGCGTGGCGCCGGATGAATTTGACGGGCAATATTCCACATTTCAGCGGCGCATTCATCCGGATGATTGCAACGTCATCGAGCGGGACATTGCCCATGCACGTCAAACGCATTCGCGACTCGACCACCGGTTCCGCGTTGTGCTGCCTGATGGAAGAGTGCGCTGGATCCACGGTACTGGTGCATTGGTGCGTGACAGTGCAGGACAAATCGCGCGCATGACGGGAACGATCGCCGATGTAACCGAGTTGAAGGCGCAGGAGGAGCAACTTCAGTCGCACGCCGCCTTTCTGCAGACTCTCATTGACGCAATCCCCCTGCCCGTGATGTACAAGGACGTGAATGGAGTTCACGAGTTGGTGAACAAGGCCTTGGCCGATTCGCTGCATGTCACACCCGCAGAAATCCGCGGAAGGACACTCAGTGAATTAGTTGGACCCCAGAACAGCCGTATTCATGACGAGGTCGACCGGGACGTGCTGTCGACTGGAACTACACGAGCGTATGAAACCACCTTCACTAACCCAGACGGCTCAATCCGCCAGGTCGTCGTGAATAAGGCATGCACCTTCGGACCCGATGGCAAGCCGAACGGCATCATCGGAGTCGTGTTCGACGTCACCGAGCGGAATCGGGCCGAAGAGGAGATTAAAAAACGCGAGGCTCTGTATCGCGGCATCTTTGACGGCGGAAACGATGCGATCCTACTGAGCCACAATGGAATAATTGTTGACTGCAACGCGAAAGCGGAAGAACTCTACGGTTGCTCACGCGAGAAACTCCTGGGCCACTCGCCTGGCGACTTCTCACCCGCATTCCAACCCGATGGAACCTCGTCGGCCACAGCTGCAGCGGAGCGATTGGCTGCGGCCGTCGCTGGAGAGCGTCCACGCTTCGAGTGGCAACACTCCCGTGCCGACGGTTCGCTCTTCGACGCCGAAGTCAGCCTCTCCCGCCTTGTCGCTGGCGATAAGGTGCTGGTGCAAGGTCTCGCCCACGACATCACCAAGCGCAAACGCATTCAAGAAGCGCTGCGGGCCAGTGAAGAGAGAATGCGCGCGTTGTTCGATGCGGCGCCCGTCGCCATCTTCTCGCTCGCCCCTGATTCCACCGTCACATCGTGGAACGCTGCTGCCACGCGAATTTTTGGCTACACCGCTGATGAAGCGACTGGAAATCCTCTTCTCACTGTTCCCGACGACAGCGTGTCTGACTTCCATCAACGCGTTCGGGCGGTGCTCGCCGGCGAGGAAGTCTCCGCGGTTGAACTCCGGCGTAAACGAAAGGACGGCACGCTCGTCGACATCAGCCTGTCGGCCGCGCCACTGACTGACGCGAACGGCAACGCAGTCGGGATCATGGCCATCGCAATAGACACGTCCAAGAGAAAACGCACCGAGGAGCAGCTTCTGCGTGTTTCCAAGGCGGTCGAGCAGAGCCCCGCACTGATCGTCATCACGAACGTGAACGGAAAGATCGAATACGTGAATCCGAAGTTTGTGCAGGTGACCGGCTACTCCGCCGACGAAGTCATCGGGAAGAACCCGCGATTCCTGAAAGGCGGCACGACTTCTCGCGAGTTCTACGAGCGCATGTGGGCGACGCTGCGGGCCGGAAACGAATGGCGTGGGGAATTCCGCAATCGCAAGAAGAACGGCGATACCTATTGGGAAGCAGCGTCGATCTCACCGATTCGCGATGCGATTGGGACGATCACGCACTACGTCGCCGTGAAGGAAGACATCACCGACCGAAAAGCGGCCGATGACGCCCTGCGACACAGCGAAGCCATGATGGCCCGTGCCCAGTGTGTCGCCAACTTCGGCAGCTGGGAATGGGACATTGCGACAGGCAGACTCATCTGGTCGGAGCAGACGTACCGGATTTTCGACGTCGACCCACAGACTTTCACGCCTGACTATGAGTCGTTTTTAGGACGGATTCACGCTGACGATCGCGAGCGCGTTCGGCAGTGCGTCGACGACGCTGCCAAAGGCGAACCCTACGAAATCGAATACAGGATTGCCATGCGGGACGATTCGATCCGCGTCGTCTTCGCGCTGGGCCAGCAAGACGTTGACGAGCTCGGACAACCCGTGCGACTCATCGGCACGGTGATGGACGTCACCGCACGCAAACTCGCCGAAGAAGCACAGGCCCGGCGGCTGGAAATTGAGCGGGAACGCAACTCCCTGCGAGATTCGGTCGACGCGTTGGAGCAGGTGATCGGCGTGGTCGGGCACGAGCTGCGCACGCCATTGGCCGGCCTGCGGGCAATCTCAGAAATTCTGCTCGAACCCAACGCCGTTGGTTCTGAAGCCACCACCCAGTTCCTCGGCAACATCAACTCTGAAGTCATCCGCCTGTCCGATATGGTCAACAACATGCTTGAGGTAACCCGTATCAATAGCGGGATGGCGCGCTGGCAATGGACCGAGGTGGATGTCCTGAGCGCGTGCAGTAGCGCGGTTGAGACAATTCGCCCATTGGTCGATGCGGAGCGCGTGAGTTTGGCCTGCGAGGTCGATCCGCCGTCACTCCTGATGCGCGGCGACGCGGATGCCATCCGGCGTCTGGTACTCAACCTCGTCGGAAATTCGCAGAAACACACCAGCCACGGCCGCATCGACGTCCAAGTTCGGCCGGTGTCGGACGAACACGGAGCGTGGATACGGATCGACATCATCGACACGGGTGGGGGCATTCCGCAGGAGCTCGCCTGCAAGCTCGGAGAACCTTTCGCACTGAATTCAGGAGTAACCGGCGGCAACCACGTCAAAGGAAGCGGCCTGGGACTGGCGATCTGCCGCGGCATCGTGGCAGCCCACGGTGGGAGCATCAAGGTGAAGTCGAATCCGGAGCAAGGCACAACCGTCACCGTCATGCTCCGCGCCGATCTCTCCGACGCCGCGTCGCTCAAGGGTGTGGAAATTAGTCAGGAGATTCGAACATGACCACGATTTTGGTTGTCGATGACATGCCGATATTTCGAGAGCCGATCGCAGCGTGCCTTCAGTCGCACGGTTACAACGTCGAATCTGCCGGCAACGGACGCGAGGCGCTGGACGTGATACGTCGCAACGTGCCCGACCTGTTGCTGCTCGACATCGGCATGCCCGTGATGGACGGGCTGGCGCTTCTCGAAATCCTGGTGGCCGATCCGAAGACCAAAAACCTGCCCGTGATCATGCTGACGGCGATCGCTGAAAAGGATCACGTCGTTCGTGCAGCAAAACTCGGCATCCGTGACTACATGCTCAAGTCACGCTTTTCGCTCAAGGAACTCCTGTCGCGAATCGCCGCCCGCCTGCCCACCGGCAGCGCTGTGAAGACTGCAACTGATCCTGTAGAAGTTTCGACCCGCCCTACCGCGACGCCGAACAATCCTGCAATTGCGATTCGAAATGCGGTGCCGCCCACCACCGGCGTGGCCGGGCTTCAACGTATCGTTTCGGCCTCCGACATCGATTCGATGCTTCGCAATTGCGAAGAAATTCGTGCGACGGCCCCCGCCGTTCAAAATACCCTGATGCTGACCTCGAATGAAGCCTGTTCCGTCGAGCACGTGGCCCGATCCATACGGCAAGACCAGGGGTTGGCGTTGAAAATATTGAAGCTGGCCAACTCAGTTACCTATAACCGCGGCGTGCCGGTGGATTCAGTCGACACCGCAGTGCAGCGCATCGGCATGGCCCACATCAGGCAAATGATGATGAGCATCAGCGTCATCGACCGCTTCAGTTCGAAAATGCGCAATGCCCGGCTCGACCCGCTCCAATTCTGGGAACACTCCCTCGGCTGTGGACTGATCGCGGCGGAGCTGATGCGGGCGGTCAACGGCAGCAGCGAAGACGTGGACGCCGCGTTCACCATGTCGCTACTGCACGATACGGGGCGCGCCGTACTCGCCGAGCAACTAGGCGATCTGTACGAAACCGTATTGGCAACGGCCGAACAGTTACAGGTGCCCGTAGAACAGGTCGAGAGTCGCATGCTCGGCACGAACCACGCCGAAGTGATGCATCACATCCTGCAGCGATGGCAGTTCGGTCAACATTTGATCGGGCCGATCTCCAGCCATCACCATTCCGTCGCGCGATTGCGCGAAGGCTCCGGCAAAAATGGGATTGCATCGGTGATTCTCGCCCTGGCCGACCGACTGGCCCACGCACTGCTCATCGGCGGCAGCGGGAATGACACGATTTATCCGATCCATGAATTGATTGAGTGGCTCAAACTCAGCGGCGACACGGTTGCCTCGATCGCGCTCGCCGCGTGTGACCAAACCAACGAGTTGAAATACGTGATGCTGAGTCGATCGCAGACCGCCGCGTGGCCAGACACTCGCAAGACCGTTCGTTCGAAGTTGCGAACATCGGTGCGTCCTCTGTTTATAGGCAATGAGCAACAGGCCGACGCCTACCGGATCTTTTTCTCGGCACTGGCCGAGCCAACCGATCAGCCGCCCAATCTGATCGTTACGCATGCCGCCCGGCCGATTGCCCGCGTGAAGTTTGACGACTTGCTCGACGCGGCAGAGTTGGAGGCGCACGTTGCCAACCTGCCGATTCTGGTGATTTCGCCGGAAGGCTCGGCCACGTTGGATTCGTCGCTGGTACGAGGTCGCGTTTCGGAATCGGTCCGAACGCCCGCGACCGTCGGCTGCCTTGTTGAAGCCGTCAACAAACTACTGGAACCCAAGGTCGTCCGTTCAGCCACCATCGAAGGGAAAGCGAAAGTCCTCCCCGGCAAGGCCGTCGTGCTCGCCTGATGGCGTCACCGGTCACTCAACGCCGGGCTTGATGTGGACCTTCTGCTTTGCCTGAGTGTCGGCCGTGCGCTTGGCTAGATCCTTTTCGAGAGACTTAAGCTCCGTATCGTTGTTGGCCGGTTCCGTGGCTGCGCCTGAGTCAGGCCACCATGCAGGTCTGGAACTTTCGGGAACCAGGCGAGCCGCCGCGGCGCGATTCCCCGCCAGATCAGCCACCGCAGCGGCCAGGCGATTCTTCACCCACTCCACATCGTTGCCGGACGGCGCTCTGTGATTGGACACGGTGTCCAACGCGGCAAGCAGCCGAAGTCCGAACAGGCGACCGGAGGAATAGTCGCCGAATCGGGTCGCGAAAGTGAGGCCTTGCTCAAGGCCGCTGATCCAGACGAACTTCGTGTTGTCGCTCATGGTCTTTCGGTAGCGCTCGTTCCGCTCCTTGCCGTCGGACCCGTGATAGACCAAGTCCCATTCGATCGCGCGATCCACCCACGCGTTGTAGCGGTCGGCCCAGCCTCGATAATTTTCCGCCCAGATGTTCATCCGATCCATTGCCTGCCCACCGTCGGTCGCCGCGGCCGAGGCTTTGGCTAGCGACAGCAGCGCAGTGAGCCGCGCGTCCTCGAGGTTGAGTGCCAGTTCCTGCAGTTGGATGATCGCCTCGCGAAGCTCGCCCTTGTGCGCGTCGTTTGTTTCAGCCGCCAGTTCCTTCTCGAGCTTGGCCACCTTGGCCGGCGCCTCTTCGCCACGCGGGAGATAGTTCTTCACATTCGGCTGATCATCGATCGTCTTGGCGGCGGCGGCGACTCGTTTGGCGGCCCAAGCTGGCTCGTACTTGATGGTGATCGTCGTGTCCGCCGCCCCGCCGCCAGCGCCTTCGGCATGCATCAACAGTTCATGGGTCCCGAACTTCGTCGGCAGCGCGATGCGGGCCGTCCCTTCATTGCCATACGTCTCGCCCTTCACTTGCCGGCCCGACCACGCGTGCCAGGTGCGGTCACCCCAGGTGATGGTGAAGTGGGCGCCAGGATAACGAAATGACGAATCGGGAACGTTCATCGACGCGATCAGATCCAGGAACATACCGCGCTCGAATTCGTCGCTGAAACTCGGCTCGGCCGCATCGGGCGAGTAAATGTCGCCCAGGGGCGGATCGAAGTCGCTGGTGCGCGGACCCCGCAACTGAATGACCGGCTCAGGCGGCGCGTACGGCGCAGAATACACCTCAGGCTCGGCAAGCTCTGGGCCGGCCAGCACCTGGGCCGCGCGATAGAACGGCGGCTGAGGATCGTGTGACCCCACCGATGCCGAATCGCCGATCACGATCGTGCCCTGCGGCGTAAGCTCGACGGGCGAGGTGAAATTGTTGCCCTTGGCCCCCTTCCCATAAATTCCGCCGACGAATTCCCACGGGCCGTTCGCCGTTACGCCGCGGTAGAGTCGAAACCGCAGGTTGTCCTTCTTCATGAACTGCAACTGCTTCGACGTGAACTCCACCATCGTCATCGTCTGATTCTGCTTCGTCGCGATGATTTCCAGCCCGCCATCCGTATCAGGCGACGGCGCGAACGGTTCTCGCTTGAGGAACTCGAGCGTGGCCGCACGGACATCCGTGTTGGCGGGACGATTCTTCGTGTCCAGATCAATCGCCTTCTGCAGCCCCTTCACGATCCAGTCAGGCTTACTCAGACACGGCCGCGCGACGGCGAATGGGATTTCCATGTCCAGCCGCGTGATGCTGCCGTGATCCCCATCCAGCGGGTCGTATTCGAAATAGAAGTCCGGATAATGCGGAAGCACGAGCAGGTCGCCACTGACAAAGCTCTGCAGCCGCTGGATGCGGTCGGCGATCATTGCGGCGTCGCGGTCGTCGCCGCGATAGCCCATGTGCTTGGCCGTCATCCACGCACGGCCGGCGGGCGACTTGAGGTAGTCGATCACCGGCACCTGCTCGGTTGGGCTGAGATAAAGAAGGTAGTCCGGCCGCATCCAGTCGCCGGTGGCCTGCTCGGTATTGCGGACAAGAATCTGATCGATGCTGTTGGCGTAGTCCTCGACCGGCAGCGGCGCACCAACACGCAACTCCGCCAATTTCGCGGCGACGCGTAGGACGTCCTGGAATCGAGCCGGCCGATCCCACGTCTCGTACCCGTCGGCGGCATGATCGAGTTCATCTGCGGTTATCTTTCTCGCGACATTCTCCGGCGCCAGCGACGTTTCGGGCTTAGGCCGTCGCAAATAGATCTGGGCCATCCCGCCGTTGCAGCCGACCATCGCGGTGGCATCTGGCGCGGCGAGGGACTTGGTTGAATCGTCACCGAGATCGTATGTGCCGTAGGGAAGAAACCCGGCTTCGAAGACGAGGTCCGACAGCTTGTGAAGCGTTTTATTACTCCGCGGGCGGGCGAAGCAATGGATCCGCGCCGTTGCCTCGTCGACGCCGTCGCGCGGAAAAGACATGCCGCTCTGCCCATGATCGGCTGTGAAAACGTACGTCGTTTCTTTGTACATCACGTCGGTCAGATTGGAGAGAATTTGTCCGAGATTCGTATCGATGCTCACGGAGATGTCGGCCCCGGGCGGCAGCGTCATCAATCCCGAGCCGGGATACTCGAGCGGGAAACCGGTGAGATAAATCTTTTGCCGCTCGCCGAGATCTTTTGGACTGTATCGCTCATGCCCGTGGTGATCGGCGCCGGCGTAGTAAAGCGTCATCACACCCAGGTCCTGATCCGCGCGGGCGATGACCTTGTTTGCCTTCTTCGTCATATTCCACTCGGCGAACGTGGAAAATGGGCAGAAGTAATAAAACGCCTCGTCCCTTAGCCACGAGTACGGCTGCCACTCCGCCCCTTCGTAGTACATGTTGTGAAAGACCACGCTGCGGTAATTGAACTGATCGTGGACCATCTCGTACACCGTCTTAATGCCGCTCTGGTGCATACGTTCGTTGGCCAAGCCCTTGCCGCCGAACTTGACCGGCCCCCAATCCTGGCCGTCGTACGAGCCGCGGGTGTCCTGCAGGTCGATGGTGAATCCGAATTTCCGCGGCACACGTCGATCAAACCACTCGTTGCCGGCCATGCGGATGCCGCCTAGATCATTTCCGCTGAAGATGGCCGCGTGACCGGCGAACGTGACGCTCGGAAAAATCGTCGTCGTTTCGTTTAGCGCCACGCCGCTGCGAAACTGCTCCCACGACAGGCCGTTGCCCGCCTTGTGCACGTTTGGCGATCGCTTGGCTGCGTCCGATCCGAGGCCGCTGAACAGTCGAGGAATCGTCACGTACAACTTCGGGGGATCGATCAGCGCGTTGTTGAACACGCTTTGCCGCATGCCGTCGATGTCGATGATCATGACCATCGGGCTGCTGACGACGAGATAGCCCGGGTAACGTTGGCGGCCTTCATTCTTGCCGTATAGATCGATGTCGTATGGGCCGATCTTCGCGTCGGGCGCGATGCGAATGTTGAAGCGGCATTCAGTCAGCGCGCCGACGGGAACGCGACGCACCACGCCGACGCCCGGCTTGTATTGGCCCGATGAATCCACGATTTCAACGCCGTTAATCCAAACCGTGTCGTAGCTCGCGCCCGGCCCGGCGAAGATCACGCACTCGGCCATCGCCCCGCGCGGCACGCGACGATCTGTAAAATCGCCCATCGACGGCGGGTTAAGATAAATCCGTCCGGGGCCGGCCTCGTAACGATCGGTCGACACCACGGCGAACGAACTGAAGTGACTGACGCTGGTTTCGGCGATCCCCTTTTCCAGATCGATTCGCGCCGCGATCGGCCGCCACATCGATCCGTCCCAATGCGCCACCGCCAGCTTGTTGGCAGTAACGCCCTGGCTGCCCATCTCCTTGGACAACGGAATCGTCACCTGCACCGCTTGACGCGGCTGATCGGCGCCCTCATCAAGCGCCACTTCGTAAACGGAACTGCCGAGCCCATTCACGCCCATCGCGACCGGACTGTTGAGCAGCCGCGACATCTTGAGCGACGTCGGCCGGGTCGTCGCACCCGGCGGTATCAGCACGCTGGCCCCGTCCGGCAGATCCGCCTTGGTGACGCTCTTCGGATCAACCGCCGTCACCACCGTCGCCGCCGGATCCGGCTGCGGCACGAACGCCGGCAACTCCGGCTTCCACGTGGACACCTGAACTGCCTCCGACTGCGCGGGTGATTGCACCGCCGGCGGGCTGGCCGCTTCGTCTTTCTTTTTACATGAGGGGATAACCAACACGATCGCGAGCAGAATCGCAACCCATCGCAGCGCACCGAAATGACATCGGTGGAGCATGACAGAATTTTAACCTTCGGCTGGCTCGATGAAAAGAGTTGGCAAGGCGAGCCCCGCCAGCTCTCGCATAGCCTAAAACGAACCACGCCGCGACGGGTGTCGCGGCGTGGTCAAAGGGATCGATCCGCAAGATAGGGTCTAGGCCTTGGCCTTCTTCGCCCGCCGACGGCGAGCCAGCAATCCGCCCGCACCCAGGCCGAGCAGAGACAGCGAGGTCGGCTCCGGCACGGCGGAGAACCGGATTTCGACCGTGTTGGTGCCGAGGAAGAATTGGTTGTTGGTTCCTACCCCGCCGTTGGCCACGTCGTCCATTGCGCCAAACGTCGTATCGAGCGTAAGGCCCGGCGTAAGGAGCGCGGAGAAATCGGAGTCTTCGAGCCCCAAGCTCGTGTTGAAAGAAACGAGCGTGTAAGTGACGCCCGTTTTCGGCCCGGCGGGATCAAATCCCCAGCTGACAAGGTCCATCACCAGTCCGCCAGCGTTCGTGCTGCCGGTAAACAGGCCCGTGATCACCACGTGATCGGTGTCGCCAGGAACATCGGTCGAACCGATTTCCGTCTTGATCCGCGCACCCAACGTTGCATCGAGACTGCCGATCGTCAGATTGCCCGGCGAATTGCCGGCCGAGATGATCGAGGTATTGCCGCCGGTCGTCACCTTGCCGCTGATCGTGCCGTTGCCGCCAAACGTTGCGCCGGTGGAGACGGAGACGTTGCCGGTGCCAGTTGCGCTGCCGGTGGTATTATTTACGAGCAACTTGCCGGCCAGCACGGTCGTGCCGCCCGAGTATGTGCTGGCACCCGTGAGCGACCAGGTACCCGTGCCGTCTTTCACCAACCGAGTCTTGGCTGTGGTGTTGTTCAACTCGGAAATGACTTCGTCGATCTGGCCCGTACCTGCGGTTGAACCTTGTAAGGTCAACGACTTGTTGCCCGTGGAGGCCGCTGCCGTGATGTTGCCGCTGCCACCGGTAAACCGAAGCAGGCCGGTACCCGATTGATCGATCGTGCCGTTGCCCGCGAGAATAAATCCGCGATCGGTCGTTTCGCCGGTTCCGACGACTCGAAGAGTTCCAGTCAATGTTGCGTTGCCCAACGTGATGTTGCCATTGGCCGCCGACGGCGTGCCGATCGAACTGCTGGCGACGCCGCCTACCACACTGTTGAGGGTCGTCACCTGAAGTACGCCGCCCGAAATGATCGTTGCCGCCTGGTAAGTGCTGCCGCCGTTGGTCAGAATCAGCGTGCCGGTGCCCTTTTTGGTCAGGCCGGCCGTGCCGCCGTTTCCCAGAATAGTTCCATCAAACGTACTGGTGGCATTACCGTCGCCGACAATGATTCGGCGGTTACTGTTCGTGTGATCAAACGAGATGGATCCGTTGCCGTATAGCCCGTTAATGGTAAACGATCCGTTCGTAGCAAGGCCGACCGTGAGGCGGCCATAGACATACACATCACCCGTGCGGCCGTTATCAGTAAAGTTGGGGAGGAAGTTGTTGACGCCAACAAGGGCGCCGCCGGTGATGTAGGTATCGCCGGTGTAGGTGGCCGCGGCGTTGAAGAAGACGCCGGAGGTTCCGACGATCATCGTCGGCGTGTTGTAAATCGTCAGACCGGCGTTGCCCGAGACGCCACCCGTCAGGAACAGGCCCTTACCGTCGTTCGTCAAGCCGTTCGTGCCGATGTAGCCGCGGGTGCTGCCGAAATCCAATTGCTTCGAGATGGTGATGCCGCTGCCCGCGCCGTAGTTGCCGTAAACCGCACCACTGGTGACCGTGAGTGCACCCGCACCAGAGAGCGTCGTGTTGCCGGCCGTGCCGCTGATGAAGAGCGAGTTCACCGTCGCGGCCCCTGCGACAGAGGTGTTTCCGTTCGCCGCGATCGTCAACATGACGTTATTCGTAGTGGTCGTGCTTGGGGTGATCGTCGTGTCGTACTCGGTCGACACATTCAGCGGGCGAATGCCGTTGGCGTCGTAGGTCACAAAGCTCGATCCCGTTCCCGTCGCCGACGCATCGCCGACCGCCCAGGGAAGAATGGCGATATTGCCCGATCCAGCACCGCCCGTACCGCCGACGAGCATCGCGCTCGGCGAATTCGTAAACACGATATTTGTCGTATTGCCGACGCCGGCGCCGATGGTGTTGTTACCCAGGTTCGTGCCGCGGAAAAGGACGGCGGTGTTAGGAGCGTGAATGAGGTTCGTCGCGCTCAGGGTCGCGTTGCGAGACACGTTGCCCGTCAGCGTCACGACATTTGCCGACGACGTGCCGACCGACGACGGCAGTTCGATCGTCAAATTGCCGATAATGTCGGTAGTATTGCCGCCGGAATTTCCGGCAACGGTCAGCGTGCCGCCGCGCAGCGTTACGCTTTGGCTTCGCGTCGTGCCGCCCGAGGCGGCCGAATCCAGGCTGAGGATGCCGCCGCCTAAAACGGTAATGTCAGAATTCGCCACCCCTGCCGTACTGCCGGAGATGTTCAGCGTGCTACCACCGACTACGGCGGTCGCACCGGAATAGGTGTTGACGCCCGTCAGTTGCAGCGTGCCGGCGCCGGCGGTCGTAATACCGAAGTTGGCGCCGGAAATGTTGCCCGTCATTCGCAGCGTGCCAAGGGTCACGTTCTGAGTCTGATTCGCCGTCAGCGCGAAGTTGGCCGCGTAAATCAACGTGTTCGTGCCGGCCTTGGTGATATCGAAGATGCCGTTCGTGCTGTTGATGGCGTTCTGGATCGTTGCCAGATTAGCAGCGTTGTTAACGGTCGTAACCGTGATGGGCCCGTTGAGCGAGATGGTCCCGGTCAGCGTCGTCGACTTGGTCGGCGTCCCGAGCGTGAAGTTGCCGTTCCACGTCATGTTGTTGGCGACGTTAAACCCGCCGCCGCTTGTAACAATATTGAGAGTACCCGCGTTGACCGTTAGGTTGCCCGTGCCGATGGCCGTCGCACTGTTGAGCGCGAGCGTGCCAGCCGAGAGTGTAAGGCCACCGGTGTACGAATTGGTGCCGCTCAAGTTCATCGTACCGCTTCCGGTCTTGGTGATGCTGAAACCGCCGCTGATGTTGGAACTGATGTTCAGAGTTCCGGTGCCCGCAGTATTAAAGGTCCCGCTTTGGCCGAGGATAAGGTTCAACGTATTGGTGGCCGTGCCGCCCACGCCGTTGATGTTGAGCGTTCCGCCCGTGACGACGTAGAGCAGATCGGTGCTGGCCGTTCCCGACACGCCGTTGCCGGTGCTGCCTGATCCACCGAGCGTCAAGGTGCTGAGATTAGTTCCCGCTGCGCCCGAAGCATTGCTGAGTGTGATGGTTCCGGCCTTAAGCTGGACCAGCGAGCCTACGGTCATGTTGCCGTTAGTGATGGTGTCGGCCGTCTGGGTGGTTCCGGAAGGAAGAACCGCATCATGGGCGGCCGTCGGCAGGCCGAGGCTCCAGTTGGAGCCGGTGAGCCAGGCGCCTGCCGTCAGGCTGAAGTCGTTTTCGGCGTTGGCCGCACGCGACTGCGAGACTAGGCCCAGTGCCGCCAGCGCACTCAGCGCCGCCATGCGGGTGAGCGACCGCGATTTATCGCGTGACGCAACAACTGTCGACGACCGCTTCTTGTTACCAGTTACACGCATTTTTTTCGCTCGCAACATTTCCCTGCTCCTTGAACTCTCGCTAAACATTTTCCCAAAACTCTAAATCACTGCTCTGCCTTGCACTGTCTTAACTGGTCGCCCGCTATTGGTTCCACGTTCCGACGCCGTCCCCTATGGAAGGTGATAGTTGTTCGGCGACTTGTCCGTGTTATTCGCCACATCTACCGGGTCGCGAGTAATACCAGTGAGGATGTCGACGCCTTTGTAATACGCCACGTGACCGTCGGCGAAGAGGACGTTGCAGCCGCCGTTATGGCGGTACATGTCAAACCCATACGTTGAATAGCTCCCGCCGAGATTCGGCGACGGGCCGTGATCGCTCGGCGGATAGTTCGCGGGAATGACATCCCTGATGTCGGGCAGCGTTTTGCCGCTGGTGGAGTGACCGTCGCCGCATCGTTCGGAAACTGCAATCGCGGTTGCGGGGTCTTTGATCGCCGACGCCGGCCGAGGCAAACAGAAGCTGGACGTATATCCGAATCCGCCGCCTCCGGGACGTGCGCCCGTGGAGGGCACGTTATACTTCCCACTCCCGCAGGGGTACTTCTGGAGATAGAGCGATTCCCCGTAACCACTCCCCGGCATGGGGCCGGGACCGCCTGCGACGTACGTCGCGGTTTCCGGGCAATGAAAGACGGATTTCAGGTATTTCTTTCCCTGTGTATTCCGAATGTCGAAGCTCGGCTTCGCGTAGCCGGTGTACTTGTCGGGGTCGGGCGTGGGTGACACTCCCGTGGGGTCCTTGAAGCCTCCGAACTCGGGATACCCCACGTACGCGCCCAGCGCACCCATCATCCCATAGCCTTTCGGGCACGACCAGTCCGCGTACGTTGGGGGGGTTGTCGAATAGTCCGCGGGACCGTCTGACACATACGCATTCACCGGCGGCAGATAGTTGCGCCAGTCCGTTCGGTACGCGGCAAATGCCATGCCGATTTGGCGAAGGTTAGACGAACATTTCAGCGTCCGCGCACTTGCGCGGACGCGGAACATCACGGGCATCAGCATGGCGATGAGCACCGAGATGATGGCGGTTACCACCAGCAGCTCGACCAGCGTGAATGCGTGTCTTCGTCTTCGCATCGTTCTCCGTCCGCCACTTATCCGACTGAAACACTGTGCCCCGCCAACGACGCCCGCTCGACCCACTCCACCGGCATCACCCGGTGTTCGACCGGGCCGGTCGGATGCGCCATGCGTTTGACTAAGAGGTCCATCGCCGCCTTGCCCATCGCCTGGAAGTCCTGACGCACCGTCGTCATCGCGGGGCTCACCCACTCGGCAATCGGATCGTCATCAAACCCCACCACGCTGATGTCGCCCGGAATGCTCAGGCCCAGCGACGCCAAGGCGCGGTACGCTGACCGTGCGATCGCGTCGCAGCTGCAGAACAGCGCCGTCGGCCGGTTCGGCTTGCTCATCACTTCTTTCACGCACGCCTCGGTCCGTTCCGACCAGTCGCCCAGGCGGTTCTCTTCCAGGATGTCTGCCACCAGTGAGCGATCGAACGGCAGGCCCGCGTCGCCGAGTGCGTCGCGGAATCCGCTCAGGCGGTCCTGCACCGACCCGGCGATCAGGTCGCCGATGAAGCCGACCCGCGTGTGCCCTTGTGCGATCAACGCCTTGCCGACCATGTAGCCGCCGCCCGCGTTGTCGCTCGTGACCGAAGGCACATCGATGTCGTGCAACCGCTGATGCACCAGCACGAACGGGAAGCCTTTGGCTTCGAGTTGATAAAGCTCTTTATTGAGGGCCTGGCTGTAGAAGGAGACGATGACCGCGCCCTTGGCCGCGCCGTTGGGGAGCTGGCGGATCATCTCAAGGTCGAGGTCGGCATCGCCGTGTGCGTCGTAGAGTTGCACTTGCAGGCCGGCGGTCTTGGACGCCGCCTTCACGCCCAGCGCCACCTGCAGGCACGGCGCCCAGCCGAGGTTGCCGACGACCACTTGGATCAGTTGCGCGCTCGCGTGGTTCTCGCGAACGTAAAGCCCCTTGCCGGGCCGGCGTTCAATGAGCCCTTCGTTCACCAGCAACTCGCTTGCCTTGCGAACGGTCACCCGGCTGATCCCCTGCCGGCGGGCCAGTTCGTGTTCCGAACCGATCAGTTGGCCGGGAAGGTATTCCAGCTCCTTGATGGAACGACGCAGCCGCTCCGCCAAGGTGGAGTACATCGAAGGACCAATGCTGCTACCGGTATTACCGCTCAT
>Ga0070665_100003528_pt1 | contig 16629 bp, 8 predicted proteins | sample KBSS13metaG_FD_65862 | JGI IMG/M metagenome (GOLD analysis project Ga0070665, IMG submission 65862) | Switchgrass rhizosphere microbial communities from Kellogg Biological Station, Michigan, USA - KBS S1-3 metaG | ecosystem: Host-associated > Plants > Roots > Rhizosphere > Soil ... | reverse complement strand
GAGGATAGCTGGAAATATGGCGGCAGCTCGGTATGGAACACGCCTGCCGTAGATCCGAAAAATAATCTGGTGCTGTTTGCCACCGGCAATCCCAATCCCGACTATTGGGGCGAGAACCGCAAGGGCGACAACGCCTATACCGACTCCATCGTCGCCATCGACTCACGCACCGGCAAGCTGCGCTGGTGGTATCAGCAGGTGCCGCACGATGTGTGGGATTATGACTGCCCCTCGCCCGTTATCCTGTTCGACTATAAGGACGAAAAGGGCAACATCATTCCCGCCGCTGCCGAGGGCGGCAAGATCGGCAATGTCTTCATCGTCAACCGCCTGACCGGCAAGCTGCTGCACAAGTCCGACGCCTTTGTGAAGCAGGCCGAGAACATGTTCATCATTCCCAGCGACAAGCCTTTCACCCGCTATCCCGGCATCAGCGGCGGCAATCTGTGGTCGCCGGCGGCCTATTCACCGCTGACCCAGAACTTCTATGTCATGGGCAGCAACCAGGCCTATACCGTGACCGCTTTCCCCTTCCCCAAATATGTGCCGGGCACGCCGACCGTGGGTCAGCAGGTGGGCGGCACCCAGCGGCCCGCGCCCGAAGATCAGTATCCGATTGATGGCACCTTGACCGCCATCAATGTCGTGACCGGCAAGATCGCCTGGCAGCAGAAGTCCGACCGGCCCATGTTTGGCGGTGTGCTCGCCACTGCCAGCAATCTGATTTTCACCGGTGAGATGAACGGCCTGTTCGACGCCTTCGATGCGGTCACGGGACAGAAATTGTGGTCGCAGAATCTGGGCATCGGCGTCTGCACGCCGCCCATTACCTATCGCGTCAAGGGCGTGCAGTATGTCGCGGTGGGTGCGGCGGGCTGCAACCACTCCACCGGCCTGCTGAAAGACCCCAACAAGTCACGCTTCGCCGACACCATCGCCATCTACGCCTTGATGCCGTAGCGACGGGCTTCAGGATACCGCGATATGGAAGGGTGACCAGGACGCATTGTCCGCAGCGCTCCAGGCGATGCCGTCAAACGCCCTGATCTGCAGCGCATCCACTGTTCCCGACGCGCCCGTGACAAAGGTCGTCTGGGAAAGCTGCGCCGCGCTTATGTCGATCACCGTACCGGCCGCCTGGGCCAGACCGCCGATCGCGAAATGGCCGCTGGCAGGATCACGCGTCGCATCCCAGAGCTGATACTCGGTTATGGCATCGCTGTCGGCATCGCTCACCGTGAACAGGCTGGACAGTTGCACAGGCTGAGAATGGGGCTCCGTGACGTCGGCCGTCGTCACGACAGGCGCGCGATTTGCCGGCACAGTGATCGTGAAAGGCGACCAGGCTGCGCTATCGTCGGCACTCCAGCTTATTCCGTCAAAGGCGCGTATCTGCAGATTGTCGCCCACACTACCCGTCACAAACGAGGTGTTGGCCAGACTTGCCGCGTTGATGGTGGTCACGGTGCCAGCGGCTTGGGCTACGCCATTGACTGTGAAGTATCCGCTGTTGGGATCGCGGGTGGCGTCCCAGAGCTGATACTGGGTCATGGCATCGCCATCGGCGTCTGTCACCGAGAACAGGCTGGACAACGCAAAAGTCTGGAGATGCGCCTTGGTGACACTGGCGGTCGTCAATACCGGCGCACGATTGGCCGGCACTGTGACGGTGAACGGTGACCAGGCCGCACTGTCAGCAGCGCTCCAGTCAATTCCGTCAAAGGCGCGTATCTGCAGACTGTCGCCCACGCTGCCGGTCACAAACGAGGTGTTGGCGAGATCTGCGCCGTTGATGGTGATCACGGTGCCGGCTGCCTGCGCCATGCCATTGACCACGAAATGACCGCTGGCGGGATCGCGCGTCGCATCCCAGAGTTGATACTGGGTCATGGCATCGCTGTCGGCATCCGTCACCGAAAACAGGCTGGACAGCGCGAAGGTCTGAAGATGGGCCTTGCTGACATTGGCGGTTGTCACGACCGGCGCATGATTGGCCGGCACCGTGAGGGTAAAGGGCGCCCAGGCCCTGCCGTCGGTCTCGCTCCAGACGATCCCGTCAGAAGCACGGATCTGCAGATTGTCGCCAATACTGCCGGTCACAAACGAAGTGTTGGCAAGGTCTGCCGCATTGATGGTGATCACGGTACCCGCCGCCTGTGCCACATCATTGACCACGAAATGACCGCTGGCAGAATCGCGCGTGGCATCCCAGAGCTGGTACTGGGTCACGGCATCGCCATCGACGTCGTTCACCGAAAACAGGCTGGACAACGCCAAGGTCTGAAAATGAGGCCGGCTGATATTTTGGGTCGTCACCACGGGCGCCGCGTCGAGCACACCGATCGTAAATGGCGCCCAACCCGCATCATCCGACGCGCTCCAAGCTGTCCCGTCGAAGGCGCGGATTTGGAGAGAGTCGCTGATCTTGCCGGCGACAAAGAAGGTTTGGGCCACCTGCGCCGCGGTGATATCGATCACCGTTCCCGCAGCCTGGGCAACACCGTTGATCACGAAATGGCCGCTGTTGGGATCGCGCGTGGAATCCCACAGCTGATATCTGGTCATAGCGTCGCTATCAGCGTCGCTCACGGTGAATAAAGAAAGAATATTCTCGGTAGTGCCACGCAAAACTGAATGACTAAAACTAGTCAGTACAGGCGCGCTGTTTGGCGATATCGAGACCGTGAAGGGCGCCCAGGGCGCGTTGTCGGCTGCGCTCCAGGCGGCGCCGTCAAAGGCGCGTATCTGCAGATCGTCGGCGATCATGCCAGTGACGAATGACGTCTGAGCCAACTGGGCCGCGGTAATCTCGATAACCGAATTCGCGGCCTGCACCACTCCATTGACCACGAAGTGACCGCTGCTGGCATCGGCCGTGCTGTCCAGCAGTTGGTACTTGGCCATCGTGTCGCCGTCGGCATCGGTGACAGAGAACAGGCTCGACAGCGTCAGTGTTTGATTATGGGAGCGTGTAGTATTGGCGGTCTGCATCACCGGCGCGGTGTTGGGCACGGCGATCGTCAACTGACCCCAGGCCACATCGCCCGGAACAAAGTTCTGCAGGTCTGGAGTCTGTGTTGCGCTCCAATTTTTGCCGTCCGATACGCGCATCTGCAGCGTATCGCCGACCGTGCCGGTGACGAACGTTGTTAAGGCCCATTGCGCCGCCGTCAGATCCAGTACCGTTCCGGCCGCCTGGGCGACGCCATTAACAACAAAGTGTCCGCTGTTGGGGTCGGTGGTGGTGTCTTCGACCTCATATAGCGTGATGGCGTCGCCATCAGCGTCATAGGCAAAAGAAAACTGCCAGGGAGCAAGTGTCTGATTACGCTGGGCAGAAAAGGTCCCAAGTGGAGTACTGAAACTGCTCGTCGGAGAGCTGCGCGTGCCGAGCGTCCATTCCGGACGATGATTGGGCGTACCTGAAATGCTGACGGTGAATGCCCCCGTGTTACTCCAGTTCACACCGTCAAAGGCTCGAACAAGAAGGTAATCGCCAAAGCCTGTTCCGGTCAGGAAGGAGGCCTGGGACAGCTGATTTGCCGCAATGTCAACAGGACCATAAATGGTCGGCCGGACAACACCATTGATCAACAGTGAGCCGCTGCTTGGTGATCCGGGATAGGGCACCGAAAAGTTGCTACTGTCGGGCGTGGTGCCGGGCTTCACCGTTTCCCAGATTTGATAATCGACAATCGGCAATCCGCTGGGTGCGCTGACACTGAACAGGCTCGACAGCGTGACCAGGTGATCGGCAGCCAGGGTCACGTTAGAGGCGGTGACGACCGGCGGGGGGACGCTGGTCGTGACCGTAAAGGGCGACCAGGCGGCATTATCCGCCGCGCTCCAGAGCTTTCCGTCAAACGCCCTGATCTGCAGACTGTCGCTCACGGTGCCAACGGCAAAAGACGTCTGCGCCAGCTGCGCCGCCGTGATATCGATGATCGTGCCGGCGGCCTGGAAGACCCCGTTCACCACGAAATGTCCGCTGTTGGGATCGCGCGTCGAATCCCAAAGCTGATATCGGGTTATGCTGTCGCCGTCGGCATCGCTGACCGAAAACAGGGTGGCCAGCGACACCACGGTGTTGAACGTCTTTGTCACATTGGCCGTAGCGACAACCGGACGCCTGTCGATGCTGACGGTGAAAGGCGCCCAGGCGGCCGTGTCCCCCGCGCTCCAGGAAAAACCGTCGGACGCACGAATCTGAAGATTGTCGCCGACGGTGCCGGCCACGAAATACGTGTTGGCGAGCTGGGCCGCCGACACATTGATGATCGTGCCCGCCGCCCGGGCCACACCATTGACAACAAACCAGCCGCTGGCGGAATCCCGGGTGGAATCCCAGAGTTGATAATATTGTATGGCATCGCCATCAGGATCGCTGACGGAAAACAGGCTCGACAGCGCAATCATCTGGCCCGGATAGGCATACAGATTGGAGGTGGTAAGGACCGGCGGCCTGTTGTTGAGAAGACGGATTGGCACGCCGATATCCTGGAGGATACCAAGGTCCACCGCCGAAATGCCGACGTTGGTTCCAGTATTTAGAATAGGCGACATCAGATCCGAACCGAGGGGACCGGATTCGCTCAGGTGCGAAAGGCTGCCGGGCTGCAGCGGCACGCCGGTCGGGGACCCGGTCAGCGCCTGATAAGCGGCCTCGGCATTGCTGCCAATGAAGGTGCCGTTCTGCACAAAGGTGTCGAAGGGGGTCGTACCCGGAAAGGACGGATCGTCACCGGTATAAATGATGCCGAGCCCATGCCCGATCTCGTGCAGAAAGACCGAGAAGGCGTCATTGCGATTGCTAGGGACCGGACCATACTCGTCGGTCTTGAAATAGAGCAGATTCCGGATGGAATTCGTCGTCAGCCCGATGTTCAGATCGGGGGCTGTCCCGTTGGGATCCTGACCGGTCGCCAGCTCCACGTCAGTGCCGGCGACATAGACAGTCTTGCCACCCGAGGTCGCACCATTGCTAAAAAAGCTGGTTGGCCCGCCCTGCGCCAGCGTGTTGCCGCTGAAGAAGCTGTCGTCCACCTTAATCAGGAGACTGAGCGTTACATTGGCGGCGGTGAGATACCAGGACCACACGGTTGCAGCCGCGTTGGCGACATCCAGAATGGCCTGCTGCTCAGCCCCGGTCAGGCCCGCCAGATTCGGCGAGCTCGTGTCAAAGGACACATCAAATTGCATGAACTCTCAGCCCGCCAGGCACGATCGGCAACAGCGCCGCCCGACACTGCCCAAACGCATTTTGAACGCCCCTAACGCATGTTGATAGCAAGATTTTCGGGTTCCCGAAACAAAACCGTCGGAGCCGGGCCCGCCCGGAAAATCACAGTTAATCAAGGGAAAGCCGGCTCTTATCGAGTCGCTTTCAGGCGAGGAAATGCGATGTCCCGAGGGCACTTGTGCGGGAGGCGCTTTGCCAGAATAGTCGCGCCCAACAACGGAGGGGACTCATGAAAAACGCTATCTTGGCCGCGGCCTGCATCAGCCTGTATGCAACAACCGCTCATGCCGCCACCGCCACCCGCGCCGGCTTTGGGCAGCTCGCCGACGGTACCAAGGTGGAAGCGGTGACGCTCACCAACAGCGCCGGCATGAGCGCCAAGATCATGACCCTGGGCGCCACGCTGCAATCGCTGATCGTGCCCGACAAAGCCGGCCACAAGGACGATGTGGTGCTGGGCTACGACACGGCGCAGGAATATCTCACCCGGCCCGATTACTTTGGCGCCTCGGTCGGCCGCTATGCCAATCGCATCGCCAAGGGCAAATTCGCGCTGGATGGCAAGACTTATACCGTCGTTACCAATGACGGGCCCAACCACCTGCATGGCGGCACCAAGGGCTTCGACAAGAGAATGTGGAAGATCGATTCGCTCTCCAGCGGGCCCGATGCCAAGGTGGTGATGTCTTATGTCAGCGCCGATGGCGAGGAAGGCTATCCGGGTGAGCTGAAAGTCACCGCCACCTATTCCCTGAACGACCAGAACGAGCTGCGGCTGGAATACCGGGCGACGACCTCAAAGCCCACGGTGCTGAACCTGACCAACCATTCCTATTTCAACCTGTCCGGCAACGACACCCGCGACGTGATGGGCGATATGGTGACCCTGCATGCCGCCCGTTTCACGCCGGTGAATGCGACCCTGATCCCGACCGGTGAGCGCAAGGCGGTGAGCGGAACGGTTTTCGATTTCCAGGCTGCGCACCGCGTGGGCGATCGCATCCGCGATGCCCGCGACCAGCAGATCCGCTTCGGCCGCGGCTATGATCACAACTTCATCGTGGACGGCAATGCCGGCACCTTGCGGCCCGCCGCGCGGGTGGAAGAGCCGGTTTCCGGCCGGGTGATGGAAATGAGCGTCACCGCACCGGGCATCCAGTTCTATACCGGCAACTTCCTGGACGGGACCTATTTCGGCAAGGGGAGCCGCGCCTATCGCCAGGGCGATGCCATCTGCCTGGAGCCCGGCGTGTTTCCGGATTCACCCAACCATCCGGACTTCCCTACCTCGCGCCTTAACCCCGGCCAGAGTTACGTGAACACCATCGTCTACCGGTTTAGTACGCACTAGTAGACGGTCACCACGGCCACCGATTTGGCGGGGTGAGGAGCGACCGGCTTGCCGGTCAAATCGATCCAGTGGACCGATTTGAGCGACGAACGCCGCGAGCTTAGGCGAGCGGCAGAATCAATTCACTGTCACGACAGCGACGGATTTTGCCGGCATATCAAAAGACAGCTTGCCGCCTTCGGTGCTGCCGTGGAACGGCACCGGATGCACCAGATTGGGCTGGGCGAACGTATTGTGCGCGTCCATCGCAAACGCCGTCAGGATGCGGCCCTGGGCGGTGCCGGTCAGGTTGGTCACCACCTGCACCGCATGACCCGGATCGGTATTGACGATGGAAAGCACCAGCTTGCCATCCCTCCCGCGCGCCGCGAAGACATCCGCCATCGGCAGATGAGTGTTCCCCTGCCGGTATTCCGGCCCGGACACGGTCGCGGCATAGGGTGTCGCGCCCATGAAGGGCTGATACATGTCGTAGATGTGATAGGTCGGCGTCAGGAGCATCTTTTCCTTGTCGGTCAGGATCATCGCCTGCAGCACATTGACCATCTGGGCGACGGCCGCCAGCTTCACGCGGTCACTGTGGCGCTGGAAGATGTTGAGATTCAGCGCTGCCACCACCGCGTCGCGCAGCGAGTTCTGCTGATAGAGAAAGCCGGGATGGCTGCCGGCCTCCTGGTCGTACCAGGTGCCCCACTCGTCGATATAAAGACCGACCTGCTTCCTGGGATCGTACTTGGTCATCATCGCATCCAGGCGCGAGATCATCTCGTCCATCCGCAGTGTCTTGCTCAGGGTCACCGCCCAGGTGTTTTCGTCAAAGCCCAGCGCCGGCCCGCGCCAGTCCGTCCTGGTGTCGCCCGGCACGCGGTCATTGGGCACGGTGTAATAATGAAAGCTCATGGCCTGCAACCGGCCGCCGCCCTTCATCATCTCTTCCGCCCAGGGCAGATATTCCGCCGGTCGCGAACCGGTGGGACCGCTGGCCACCTTGATCATGCCCATCGCCGCCGGCGCGGTGACAAAAGTGGAATAGCGCGCATTTACCGACGCCCCATAGCTGCCGCTCATGTTGCCGCCGCAGCCCCAGGTCTCGTTGCCGATGCCCAGGTATTTGAGTTGCCAGGGCGCGGGCCGCCCATTCTTGCGGCGCTCATTGGCCAGCGAGCCCTTCTCGTCGGAGGTCATATATTCGACCCACTGCGCGGCATCGTAAGGGGTCAGCGAGCCCACATTGATGGAGACGTAAGGATCGGCACCGATCAGTTCGGCGAAATTCATGAATTCATGGGTGCCGAAACTGTTGTCGTCGGTCACCCCGCCCCAATGGACGTTGATGCGCACCGGACGCTTGGCGCGCGGTCCGATGCCGTCGCGCCAGTTGTAGAGGTCGGCGAAGCAGCCCCCCGGCCAGCGGACCACAGGCACATGAATCTTCCGCAGCGCCTCCACCACATCCTTGCGATAGCCATGGATGTTGGGGATCTTGCTGTTCTCCCCCACCCAGATGCCTTCATAGATGCCCCGTCCCAGATGCTCGGCGAACTGGCCATAGATATGCCGGTCGATCTCCGCGCCGGTCTTGCTGGTGTCTATGGTGACATTGGCGACGGCGATCTGCGCCTCAGCCGGCACAGCCAGCCCCGCCGCAAGTGCGGCACCCAGCATGATCCTGAACATGGATTTCCCCTATTTTGGCGCGCGATGTTAGCGCGGCTGTGAGGGATCGCCAGTACCTGGAGAGGTCTTCAAACCATCGGAGTCCGACAGGAGCAGAGACCAGTCTTCCTTGCTGAGACCGGAAGGCCCGCGGCGGCGCAGCCGTTCACGGGCGCTCCATAACCGCAACGGGTCCCCGACAGGGGGCGCTCCATTCAACAGCGCCAGATGCAACTCGCGCACGGCGGGATCTTCGAGCACCAGGCGCTGCGGTTCCGCAGATGTTTCCTTGTGCGCTTCGGCCAGAGCATGGGCGCGGTTCAGGACCTTGGAGCCCCAGGTCTCGCTGGGCACCAGGAAAAACCGGTCTTCGCGCGCCAGGCGGCCCAGCAGCGGGCTGCTGGACAACACCACCAACGGAATGGACACCAACAATCCGGCCAGCAGCAGGGCGAACCAGCCAAAATCCACCGGAACATAGTTGTAGATCAGAAACCCCGCGGCCACGCCGATGACGGTATGCGGGGCGAACTTGGCGGCTACCAGCCCCAGCGGCAAGGCGCGATCAGTCCGTGTCTGGGCATTCCAGCCGGTCGCCATGCCCAGGATGATGGTCACCACATACCAGCTGTGCTGCAGCATCACGATCGGCGCCATCAAGGTGGAGAATATCGCTTCCGCCAGCGCGCTCTTGATCACCGCGGCGGCGCCGCCATGGGCGCGGGCGGCTGAAACGTCTTCCAGCAAAGTCAGAACGGCGAGCAGCTTGGGGCCAAAAAGCAGGACCATGGTGGCCAGCACCAGCACGCTAAGCTGGGCGGCATAGGAGGCCATCAGCGGCAAGACCGGCTCCAGACCAGGCCGCGCGGCAGGCGTGTCGAAACTCATCATTTCCATGATGGAAACGATGAGCAGCAGCAGCCAAAGCGGTGAGGACAGATAGCTCATGATCCCCATCGCCAGATGCAGACGGCTGGGAAGCGTCAGGCCCTTGGCGAATACCACGCGCAGATGCTGCAGATTACCCTGGCACCAGCGGCGGTCGCGGATCAGATAGTCCATCAAGGTGGGCGGCGGCTCTTCGAACGAACCGCCGATATCGGGCGCCATCCAGACTTCCCAGCCGGCGCGGCGCAAAAGTGCTGCCTCGACAAAGTCGTGACTCATGATCTCACCGCCAAAGGGCGGGCGGCCCGGCAATTTGGGAAGGCCGCAATGCTGCATGAAGGCATGCACGCGGATGATGGCGTTGTGGCCCCAATAATTGCCGTCCGGTCCCTGCAAAAAGGCCAGGCCGGCGGAATAAAGCGGCCCATAGGCGCTGGAGGCGAATTGCTGGATGCGCGCGAACAGCGAGCCGCGCCCCACCAGCTGGGGCGGCGCCTGGATCAGCGCCACCTTGGGGTTGGCATCCATCAGCCCGACCAGTTGGCTCAGCGTATTGCCGGTCATCAGGCTGTCGGCGTCCAAGATCACCATATAGTCGTAAAGCTGACCCCAGTTCTCGCAGAAGTCCTGGATATTGCCCGACTTGCGGCCCGTATTGCGGGCACGGTGCCGGTAATAGATATGGGCATCATCGCCCAGCTCACTGTTGAGCGCCTGCCATTCCATCTCCTCTGCCACCCAGTTGGCCGGATTGGTGCTATCGCTGAGGATATAGAAATCGAAATCCGGACCGGCCGATTCCCGGATGGCGCGCACCCCGGAAAAGACCCGGGCCACGTCTTCGTTGTAAATCGGCATCAGAATGGCTGTCCGGGCGGCCGAAACTTCCGCCGGCGGCTTCAGTGGCAGAAGGCTGATCTTGTTCCAGCGGGCAAAGGCGCCGAACGCGACCATCCAGAAGGATGACGCGATCCAGCCAAAAAGAATGGCGAACAGGACCATGATGATCCATTCGCGGCCGGTGAAGCCGTCCATCTGGAATACGCCGGCCATCCGGGTGATGGCGGCAACGATCGAGGCCAGAACGATAAAGAGATAAAGCCAGCGCCGGGGCGCGATATCAGGCACGGCGACGGTCGATCAGAGCCGGCCGGCGCTGGATCGGTGTAACCGGCACCAGGGCCGCAAAAAGGCTCTGGAACATGGCAAGCGGGCTCATGGGCGTCAGATTTTGCGGAACCATCGCCCGCCGGCACGGCAAGGGGGTGCCGATACGATCGGGGCTGGCTACAAGCGGAATCTCGAACGCACGCGCCTCAGAGTCCATTTTTTTCATCTATTTTGTTGGTTGGGATACACATTGGCAGGGTGTGTAGATAACGCGGACAATACGGCGAAAAAATGGATTGGCCGGTGCATTTCCGCGGCGATGTTGAGCAAAGCCTGAGGCTGCCATAACTTCTCCAGAATTGCCGCTTCGATTGGCGCTCCACCCAAGCCTGTATTCAACCGATGCTAAAAACCGACCGCCGCCTGCTGCTGGCAGGCCTCTCCGCGAGCCTGTTGCCACTGAATGCTGTATGCGCCTTCGGCGCATCCGCCGGTGTAAGGCTAGGGCCCACGCGCCCTTTCAGCTTTGCCGGCCTGGTGGAACTGGCCAAAAGGAATGCCGGCCAGCCCTTTAAGGCCCTGGCCTCCGGCCCCGCCCAGATCATCCACAGCATCGATTTCGACGCCGTCCAAAAAATAAAGTTCCGTCCCGACTACACGCTCTGGGCCGGCCAGACCTATCCAGCCGCCTTCTTTCACCTGAGCCGCTATTCCAACCAGCCGGTCTTGCTGCACGTGGTGGAAAAAGGCCAGCAGCGGGACATCCTCTACGGCCCGGATTATTTCGACTATGGCGGCACGGGCCTGGACCCCGCCGCCCTGGCACATCTGGGCTTTGCCGGCTTCCGGATCCTGGAAGCCAAGCCCCAGGCCGGTGACTGGCTGGCCTTCCAGGGCGCCAGCTATTTCCGCTCCAGCGGCCAGGATAACCAGTACGGCATCTCCGCCCGCGGCATCGCCATCAATACGGCTGGCCCCACGGCCGAGGAGTTCCCTCGCTTTTCCGAATTCTGGCTTGAGGAAAACGGTGCCGTCGTCACGGTCTATGCCCTGCTGGACGGACCTTCCATTACCGGCGCCTACAAGTTTGACACCGTGCAAAACACGGACGGCACCGTGCTGATGAATGTGCATTGCGATCTGTTCTGCCGTGCCGGCATCGCCCGCCTGGGGGTGGCGCCGCTGACCAGCATGTACTGGTACGGCGAGAATGAGCGGCGCAAGGCGGCGGACTGGCGGCCGGAGATTCATGATAGCGATGGACTGGCGCTGTGGACAGGCAAGGGCGAGCGCATCTGGCGGCCGTTGATTAATCCGCCCCATGTCCAGACCAATGCCTTCATGGATACCGCGCCCAGGGGGTTCGGCCTGATGCAGCGCGATCGCGACTTTGCCGACTATCAGGATGACGGCGCATTCTACAACAAGCGGCCCAGCCTGTGGGTGGAGCCCAAAGGCGATTGGGGCACGGGCGCGGTGGAGCTGATGGAAATCCCCACCGAAGACGAGACCCAGGACAATATCGTGGCCTATTGGCGGCCCGCCCGTCAGATCGGCAAAGGCGACCGTCTTTCCTTCGATTATCGCCTCTATTGGCAGAACAACGAACCGTCCTGGCCCAAGGAAATCGCGAAAGTGGTGGCTACGCGGCTGGGCCGCGGCGGCATTCCCGGCGCCAACCCCTGGCCCCGCGACAAACAGAAATTCGTGATCGATTTTAGCGGCGGACAAATGAATTCCATGCCGGTGCGCTTCGACATCTCCCCGGTGGTCACCACTTCGCACGGCAAGATCGATAATGCCCATGTGCTGAAGGTGGTCGGCACGGACCGCTGGCGCGCGTCTTTCGACCTGCAGATCGAGGGCAGTCAGCCGGTGGATCTGCGCATGTTCCTGCGCCTGGGCGACAGGACCCTCAGCGAAACCTGGCTATATCAATACTTTCCGTAAACCCGCTACTTGCCGCCGGGGAGCATGTTGGTCAGCGTGTGGAAAGACAGCGAGTTCTGGTCCACACCCGGCGGGATCACATCGCCCGAAGCCCAGGAGAAGAACAACAGCACCGTGTGATTGGTGTTGTGCGCAAAGCCGTAGCGCGGATCGGTGGTGGCCAGAAGCTGGCCGGTCTTGGCGTCGTAACCGGTGGCCACGAACTTGGCGACACCCTTTTCCTCTGCCTGCTTGAACAGGGCGATCTCCGGCACGGTCACCGAATTGCCCGCCGGATAATAAGGCACCGTCAGCTGCGGTAGGCCGATCAGCAGCGATTTCTGGTCTGTGGAGAGCGCGCCTGATGAGACCTGCACCACCGCTTCGGCCTTGGTGCGGTCGTCCACCAGCATCAGGCCATTCTTCAGCATCTGGGTGCGAATGGAGGCGATGGCATAGCCCTGGTCGTAGCCTTGAAAATACTGGCTATCGACAAAGATGCGGGTGCCCTTGGGGATGCCCAGCGACAATTGCGCCGCGGCCCGGTCGGCGGCAGCGGATATCAAAAGTTGTTCGCTGGCCGTGCGCAGGGGCGCTGTGGAACGCGCGGTGGTGCAACCGGTCAGCAGCGCCGCGCACAAAAGGGCAGCGGAAATCAGAGATGTTTTTGGCATGGGTGCACCCGTTTAGCGCAGGCCACCCTCGCGGAAAACCCTATTTATCCTTCAAAATATTGCAATGATGACAGGGCTTTATGACAACACCGCCATACCGGTCGAAACCAAAAACAAACCCCGCCGGCGATTACACCGGGCGGGGCTTGCTAACTCTTTGTCCGACATCAGGCCGGACTCTTGTTATGGGCTTTCACCCATTGTTCCGTTTCAATTTTGGGCGGAGATCCGGGTCTTTAATCCGGACCTTGGCTCCGCATCAGGCGAAGCCCGGTCTGCTTTCCGGTGGAGTCTCATCCATTGTCTCAGGACCCTCCTGCTAAACGGGTTTCACCCGCCGGGAGGAAGAATTGGCGCCTCGCGCGACGTTCCGGCTGCCCTAGAAACCCGGTCTCCACCGGGTCTATCGCGATCGAATTATCGCGCGCTGGGCGCTCCTGGAAGGTGCTGCGGCTGTCGCAATTCTTTCTCTCAGCGTCAAAAGCGTGCGCCTCTAACGACGCAGCGTCAACACGAAACCGCGGCGGAAATACTTTGTGAAGTCCGTAAAGATCACGGAACCTGGCAGAGCTAGCGGCCGATTCCCATTTCCACCGAAAGCCTTATCAGGTCGGCGGTCCGCCCGACGCCCAGCTTGGATTTGATCTGAGTCGCAGCATTGGCCACGGTCTTGTAACCCAGGCCCAGATGCGCGGCGATCTCGCTGAAACTGCGCCCCTCTCCCAGCAGACGCAGGATCTCCAGATCGCGCTCGCTGAGCTGCTGACGTTGTTCAACCGGCAACGCCGCCAACGCCTGGGCGATTTCGCCTTCGACATAAGTGAGACCTGAAGCGATGCGCGACAGCGCCAGACGCAATTCTTCGGGCGAAGCATTCTTGCTGACATAGCCGCGCGCACCGATGTGCAAGGCCTTGGCGGCATAAACCGGCTCACCATGCATGGAGAAAACCAGAATGCGCGCCGCGCTATCGGCTTCGATCAACTGCCGCAGCAATTCAAGACCGCTGACGCCGGGCATGTTGAGATCGAGGATGGTGAGCTGTGGCCGTTCGGTTTTCTGCAGCGCCAGGGCGGTTTCACCGCCATCCGCTTCCAGCACGGTCGCGCCCCCACTTCCCTGAGAGAAATCAGCGCAGAGCTGCTTCAGCCCCGCGCGGATCACGGCATGGTCGTCGACAATCAGGATCTTCATGTCACCGGCTCACGCACACGCGGTATCTCCGCCGACAACAGCGTGCCACCGCCGTGACCGGCCACAAGGCTTAACGAACCGCCAAGCGCCGCCAGCCTCTCGCGCATGCCTTTCAGGCCAAGTCCGCCGCTGCTCATCATGGAAAGTCCCACGCCATCATCTTCCACCGCCACACGGATGGCATCCGGCGCGGCATTGATCCGGATCACGACATGGCGCGCGCCGCCATGGCGGGCGGCATTGGTTAGTCCTTCCTGCACCAGCCGGTAGATCACCGCATCGGCTTCGGCGCCGAAGTCTTCCGCCGCCACCTCCAGCACAATGTCGATGCGGCCATGATGGCGTTGCCAGAAGGTGCTGAGATTGGCGATGGCGGTCTTCAGCCCGATCTCGGCCAGCCCATCGGGCCGAAGCTGTTTGAGAATGTCGCGCACATGGTTCTGGATGCGGCTGACGGTTTCACCCAGTCCCTGCGCGCGGGCGGCTATTTCCTCTTGCCCGGCCTTGCGCGCCTCGCTCTCGATGGCTTCGGCATCCAGCCGCATGGCGAACAGGAACGGGCCCATTTCGTCGTGCAGGTCGCGCGCCAGCTCCGCCCGCTCCTCTTCCTGGATGGCAAGCATCTGGCCGGTCAGCCTGCGGTTGGCGTCTTCCAGAATCTTCAGCCGGCTGATCATGCGGTTGAAGCCATCGGTCAACGCCGTGATCTCGCGCGGACCTTTTGCCGCGACGTGCGCCGCATAGTTGCCGCCGCCCAGCGCCTCGAAACCGGCGCCCAGCCTGGCAATGGGGCGGGAAATGCGGGTCCCTGCCAGATGCAGGAGACCCAGTACCAAGAGGCTGAACAGGCCCAGGATAGCCGCACCGTCGCGGAACTGGGTCCAGGCTTCGCCGATCTCGTTGCGGGCATCGGTGCTGACGCGCAGCACCCGCCCGTTCAGCCGCGCGGCGGTATCGATCCGTTCCCGCACCGGAATTTCCAGAAGATGCTGATACCAGCCCGGCACCGGATCGGGTTTGGCGACATGCGAGGCGGTGCGAACACGGCCTTGCTCGATCAATTCCACCCGCACATGGCGGTTGTCATCAAAACTGTGCACCAGCCGCCCGAGATAAACATCCTCGCCCTCACGCGGCAGCGACAAGAGCGCGTTGTCCACGATGCTGTCGCCCGCCTCCAGCGCCTTGCGCATTTCATTGTCCACCGAGGCACGGGCATGGCCCAGCGCCACCACCGCCAGCACCGACAGGCTGAGGGCCAGGGCCAAGATGATCGACAGCAGGAATTGCCCACGCAGGGACATGAGGGTCTTTCCGAAAAGCGCGGCATCTTAGCCGCTGGCGGGAAGAATGTGACATTCGGGAAAAATTCCCGCCTCTGGCGGGAAATCGGGAAATTGCGTGCCGCCCGGCCTTCTCCTAAGTCCTTCGCAAGACAAGGGGAACCATGAAAATCCGCATCCTGCTGCTGGCGGCCCTGTGGCCTGCGCCCGTTGGGGCGCAAAGCCTAGCGGCGGGCGAAAGCACTGAGCATGTGGTGGTGTACGGCACCCTGCCCGATTCCGACATCGGCCTGTCTCCCGACAAGATACCGGGCGCGCTGCAGAGCCTTTCCGCCGACGATCTCACCGCCCAGCACGGCGGATCGGTTCTATCGGCGCTGGGGTCGCAGACCGCCGGTGTCGGCCTTAGCGATGTGCAGGGCAACGGCCTGTCTCAGAATCTGCGCTTCCATGGCTTCGACGCCTCGCCGCTCCAGGGCACGCCCCAAGGCCTGGCGGTCTATCAGAACGGCGTGCGCCTGAACGAAGCCTTCGGCGATACGGTCAACTGGGACGCCATCCCCCAAAACGCCATCGCCCGCATGGATGTATGGAGCGCCAATCCGGTCTTCGGCCTCAACGCGCTAGGCGGCGCGGTCAACATGGTCATGAAGAACGGTTTCACGCATCCGGGCGGCGATGCCTCGCTGCAGGGCGGCTCTTATGGCCATGGCATGGCGTCCGGCGAATGGGGCATGAGCGACGGGAATTTCTCCTTCTACGGTTCGGCCGAGGGCGTCACCGATGAAGGCTGGCGTTTTCATTCACAGTCCAACCTGGCGCGGCTCTATGCCGATGCCGGCTGGCGCTTCGGCGACAGCGAGATTCATCTGGTGGCGTCGGGCGGGGCCACCAGCCTGGGCGTGGTGGGGCCGACCCCGGTCGAGCTGATCCAGCGCAACGCCAAGTCGGTCTTTACATTCCCCCAGACCACGCGGAACACGATCGGCAGCCTGGCGCTGAACGGAAAATCGAGGCTGAACGAGAACTGGCAGCTCGAAGCCTCTGCCTATGTCCGCAGCCTCGAGCAGCGGCATGTGGACGGCAATGATGCCGACTTCGAGAGCTGCTCCAGCCGCTCATCTTTCGGCGGCGATCTTTGCCTGCAGGACGATGCGTTCGGCACGCCGCCGGGCGGAAAGACCACGGCCTTCCGCAACCAGTTCGTAATGATGGATAGCGCCAGCCGGGTATTCCCGTTCAACACTGCGATCACTTATGGCACCATCGACCGGTCCTATACGGACAGCACCAGCCAGGGCGTCA
>Ga0070665_100003525_pt1 | contig 16634 bp, 15 predicted proteins | sample KBSS13metaG_FD_65862 | JGI IMG/M metagenome (GOLD analysis project Ga0070665, IMG submission 65862) | Switchgrass rhizosphere microbial communities from Kellogg Biological Station, Michigan, USA - KBS S1-3 metaG | ecosystem: Host-associated > Plants > Roots > Rhizosphere > Soil ... | reverse complement strand
CCGCTGGCCGAGCAGATGAATGCCTCGTGCGCCGCCGTGCCGCCGGAGGTCGACGAGTTCGTGCTGGCCGGCCTGACGCCGGTGGCATCGCGCCAGATTGCGGCGCCGCGCGTGGCCGAGGCACCGGTGTCTTTCGAATGCAAACTGACGCAGTTGATCCAGCTCCAGGGGCTCGACGGCGTGCCGGTGCCGACATGGTTGATCCTGGGCGAGGTGGTGGCCATCCACATCGCCAAGCGCCTGCTGGTCGATGGCATCTACGACACCGCCGCGGCCGAGCCGATCCTGCGCGCGGGCGGCCCGGCCGACTACTTTGCGATCACGCCGGACAATCGCTTCCGCATGTTCCGGCCGCGCTGACGCGGCCCACTTTCGATTTTCCGCACGCTCCGAGCACCCATCCACGCCATGACCGACGCCATGACCGACGAAGACATCCAGACCTCGCCCGCTTCCGAAGCGCCGACCCCCGCTGCGCCCGCAGCCGCCGAGCCGCGGCGCGAAGGCGGCAACCGCCCGCCCAAGGCGCGCAAGCCGCATGGCCCACAGGCTCCACAAGGCCAACGGCAAGGCGCAGCCAAGAGCCGCAACGCGCAGCAACCCCCGGGGGCCGATCGCAGCGCCCGACCCGCACGCCAGGTGCATCCGGTGCTGGAAAAGTTGTTCGAGCTCCATCCCAAGCTGTTCGGCGCGCGGTTCCTGCCGCTCAAGCTGGGCACCTACGAAGACATCGTGGCGCGCCACCCCGACGTGTTCAAGCCCGAAGACTTGAAGATCGCGATGGGCCTGCACGCCCGCTCCACGCGGTACCTCGAAGCGGTCGCGGCCGGCCACGCGCGGCACGACCTCGACGGCAACCCGGTCGAGCCGGTGGCCCCGGAGCACGTGCACCACGCGATCATGGAAGTGTTCCGCCGCAAGCAGGCGCGCACCGCCGACGATCTGCGTCCGCAATTGCAGGCGCGGATCATCGCGGCGATCGAAGCCTCGGGCCTCTCGCGCGACGCCTATGCCGAGCGCGTGCGGGGGCGTGACGAAGTGGCCGGCGCGGCGCTCGACGACGCGGTGGCCGAATTGGGTCGCCAGGCCGCCAAACGCGAGGCACTGCTTCGCGCCTTCGAGGCCAGCGGCAAGAGCGAGGCCGAGTTCGCGGACATGTACGGGATGGCGCCGGCCGAGGTCGAGGCAACCTTGAAGCGCGCGCGGGCCGACAAGGCTTCGTGATCCAACGGCAGCCGATGCCGCAAGAAAAAAGCCGGCTGCGTGCCGGCTTTTTCGTTACTGAGGACAGCGCGTCCGCGGTCTCAGGCCAGGACGATCAGCCCTTCGCGTTCTGCAGCGCCGCGATGCGCTCTTCGATTGGCGGATGCGTCGCGAACAGTTTGCCGATGCTGCCGGTGATGCCCATGGCTTCGACCGCCTTGGGCAGTTCACCGGCGGGCAAACCACCCAGCCGCGCCAGCGCATTCATCATGGGCTGCTTGCGGCCCATCAGGGCGGCTGCACCCGCGTCCGCGCGGAACTCGCGCTGGCGCGAGAACCAGGCGACCACGATCGCGGCGGCAAAGCCCAGCACGATGTCGAGCACCACGGTGGTGATCATGTAGCCGATGCCGGGGCCCGAGTTGTTGTCGCTGCCACGGCGCAGAAAGCTGTCGACCGCATAGCCGATCACGCGCGACAGGAACACCACGAAGGTGTTCATCACGCCCTGGATCAGCGTCATCGTCACCATGTCGCCGTTGGCCACGTGCGCAACCTCGTGGCCGATCACGGCCTCGACCTCTTCGCGCGTCATGTTGGCCAGGAGGCCGGTCGACACGGCAACGAGCGAGGAATTCTTGAAGGCACCGGTGGCGAACGCGTTGGGCTCGCCTTCGAAGATGCCGACCTCGGGCATGCCGATCTTGGCGGTGTCGGCGAACTTGCGAACCGTGTTCACGATCCACGCCTCGTCGGGCGATTGCGGTTCGTTGATGATGCGCACGCCGGCCGACCACTTGGCCATCGGTTTGCTGATCAACAGCGAAATGATCGCGCCGCCGAAGCCCATCACCAGGGCAAAGCCGAGCAGCGACGTGAGGTTCAGGCCGTTGGGCGTGAGGTAGCGGTTGATGCCCAGCAAGCTGGCGACGACGCCGAGCACCGTGACGACCAGCACGTTGGTAAGCACGAACAGAAGGATGCGTTTCAAGTTGATTTCTCCGTGGGGAAGCACCGCTCATGTGGGGGCCGCGCGGCGCGCTTCAACTGCACCGTTGCGGAACGTGGGCTGCGGCGTTGTCGTGGTTCTCGGGCCCGTTGCGAAAAGCAGGACGTCCGAATCATCATAAAAGCAAAAGTTCAGCGCGCTCATACCCACACCGCTACACATTTGATAGCGCCAAGCGCCATTGCGATGCGCGCTGCGCCCGCGCCTCACGGCCAACCGCACGCTACGCCCGGCCGGCTGCCTGCTGCGTCAGAAAATCGATGAACAGCGCCAGCGGACCGCTCGCGTCGTCGGCGCGATACAGCATGCCCAGCGGTTCGATGGGGGCGTGCATGTCGATCTTGAGCACCACGACCGCCGCGTCGTCGAGCGCATCGAGCACCGTGTGCGGCACCGGCACCACCACGTCGGGCTGCGCCAGAACGATGCGCAACAACTGGGGCGACAGCACCTGCACCGGATGCTCGCGCGGCACCACCTTCTCGCGCGCCCAGGCCGCATCGAGCGCCTGGCGCACCGCGAAGTGCGGCGGCGGCAGCACCCAACGCGAATCGGCCAGGTCGCGCAGCCGCAGGCGCTTGCGCTGCGCGGCCGGATGCAATGGGCCGGCCACCAGCACCATGCGGTCGCTGCGCAAGGGCACGAAGCGGTGCCCCTCGTCCAGTCGCGCCGGGCGGCGCAGCAGCACCAGGTCGAAGGCGCCGCCACGCAGGCCCGCCGTCAGCCATTCGATGGTGCCCTCTTCGATGCCCAGGCGCAGCCCCGGATGCCGCTGATGGAGCGCGGGCAGCGCCGGCCGCAGCACGCTGGCCACCGCCGCCTCGATGGCGCCGATCCGCAATGGCCGCGCCGCCTGGGCCGACAGCGCAACCAGCCCTTCGCTCATCACCCGCATGGCATCGATGGACATGTGCGCATGCCGGGCCACCAGCCGGCCTGCGTCGGTGATGCGCATGCCGCGGGCGTGGCGCTCGAACAGCGGCACGCCCACCAGCGTTTCGAGTTCGCGCAGCATCTGCGTGGCCGCCGGCTGACTGATGTGCACCGCTTCGGCGGCACGGCGCAGATGCGAGTGCGCTGCCAGCGCGTCGACCAGCTTCAGATGGCGCAGCCGCAAGCGCGACAGCAGGCGCTCGTGCAGCACTGCGGGGGAAAAAGAATGCGACGTGGCCATCGATAAGCAGGAATTATCGAAGATTGCAAATGCGATTGGACACAAATCGACTGCGCACCTACGCTTGGCGGCTCATCACCACATCGCCCTCAGGAGCCCACGCCATGCCTCGCCGCCTTCGCCACCCTGCCCGTCTTGCACGCCTTGCACTGCCCATGGCGCTGGCCGCCGCTTCGCTGTGCGCCGCCGCGCAAGGCTTGCCCGCGCCCACGCCAGCGCCGGCCGCGGCGCAACCGCTGTACCCGCTGATCGCGGAACGCTCCAAGGCGATCGAACAGAAGGTGATCGACTGGCGGCGCGACATCCACCAGCACCCGGAGCTCGGCAACCAGGAAAAGCGCACCGCCGCGCTGGTCGCCGCGCATTTGAAGAAGCTCGGCTTCGACGTGCGCGAAGGCGTGGCCGTGACCGGCGTGGTGGCCACGCTCAAGGGCGGCAAGCCCGGCCCGGTGGTGGCGCTGCGCGCCGACATGGACGCGCTGCCGGTCAAGGAGCAGGTCGACGTGCCTTTTGCCTCCAAGGCCAAGGCCATGTGGGACGGCAAGGAGGTGGACGTGATGCACGCCTGCGGCCACGACGGCCACGTCGCGATCCTGATGGGCGTGGCCGAGGTGCTGGCCTCGATGAAGGACCAGATGCCCGGCACCATCAAATTGCTGTTCCAGCCGGCCGAAGAAAAGCTGCCGAACGGCGAGATCGGCGGCTCGCGTCGCATGCTGACCGAAGGCGCCTTCAACGCGCCCAAGCCCGAGGTGGTGTTCGGCCTGCACCTGATGTCGGTCGGCAACACCGGGATGATCGGCTACAAGCCGGGCCCGATCCTGGCCGGCTCCGACGCCTTCAAGGTCGACGTCAAGGGCCGCCAGACGCACGGCTCGCAACCCTGGGGCGGCATCGACCCGATCGTGATCGGCTCGCAGATCGTGATGGGCTTCCAGACCATCGAGAGCCGCCAGGTCAACGTGACCAAGGAGCCGTCGGTGCTGACGGTGGGCACCTTCAACGCCGGCACGCGCTACAACATCATTCCCGACGAAGTGAAGATGAGCGGCACGCTGCGCACCTACGACGAGGACATGCGCAAGTTCATCATGAAGCGCATGGAAGAAACCGCATCGCTGACCGCCCAGGCCGGCGGCGGCACGGCCCACGTGCACTTCGAGGCCGACGGCTACGCGCCGACCGTGAACGACGCGGCGCTCACCGAGAAGATGGCGCCCAGCCTGCAACGCATTCCCGGGGGCAAGGCCGAGCTGGTGCAAAAGAGCACGGGCGGCGAAGACTTCTCGTTCTTCGCGCAGGCGGTGCCGGGCCTGTTCGTGCTGATCGGCTCCACGCCGCCCGGCAAGGACGCGGCCAAGGCCGAGCCGAACCATTCGCCGCGCTTCTTCGTCGACGAGGCCAGCCTGCTGATCGGGGTGCGCACGCTGTCGCACCTGACGGTCGACTACATGGCGATGGCGCAGAAGTAACCCGTCGCCTGCGGCCGCGCCGCTGCGATCAGTTTTGCGGCGGCGGGCCGATGTATTGAACTTTGCTCGGCTTGGACGCCGGGCTCAGCGCAAACCAGTCGGGATGCTTGTTGAACAGCTTGAGCGAACTGGCGCTCTTGCCGAGCAGCTTGCCGGCGCGCAGCCACTCGACCGCCTGGTTCAGTTCGATCTTTTCGCCGTCGCGAAACTCGGGCACCACGTCGAGGATGCGCAGCACGTCTTGCGGCGGCTCGGCACGGCGTGGTGGCGTGGCGGGTGCCGGCGCGGTCTTCGGTCGACGTGGGGCGCGCTTGGACGCGGGCTTGGGCGCCGCCGCCGCAGAGCCGACCAGGGCCACCGCGACGGCCGGCGCCCTGGAGGCGCCCTGGTGCTGCAGATCGGCAAACGCGTCGTACACGGCCACCGTCTCTTCCCCCGTCTTGCCCCGCTGACCGAGGCCACAGACGCGGCAGCCTTTCTCACGCAGCCGGATCACCAGCGGCGCGAAGTCGGAATCGGACGACACCAGCACCACCACGTCGGGCCGCTCGGCGATCACCAAATCGATCGCGTCGACCGCCAGCGCGATGTCGGTGCTGTTCTTGCCCGCCGAAATGTTGACCATCGGCCGCACCGACAGCCGCTTGAAGAGGGCCTGCTGCTTGACTGCCGTTTCGGCGTTGCAGTAGGCGCGCCGCACGTGGATCGCGCCGTACTCGGCCATCGTGCGCTGCACGGCCTGCTCGATCACGTCGGACGAGACGTTGTCGGCGTCGATCAGCAACATCACTTTCGGTGTGCGGTTCATGCCAGTCTCCAGGCCATCGATTCACCACCGCGCAGCGGCTTCAATTGCGCATCGCCGTACGGCACGGCTTCGGGCACCGTCCACGCCTCGCGCTTCAAGGTGATGGTGTCGGTGTTGCGCGGCACGCTATAGAAGTCGGCGCCGTAAAAGCTGGCAAAACCCTCCAGCTTGTCGAGCGCGCCGGCGTTGTCGAAGGCCTGCGCATACAGCTCGATCGCGGTCAGCGCCGTGTAGCAACCGGCGCAGCCGAGCGCATGCTCCTTCAGATGCGCCGCGTGCGGCGCGCTGTCGGTGCCGAGAAAGAATCGGTCGCTGCCGCTGGTGGCGGCTTCGACCAGCGCCACGCGGTGCGTCTCGCGCTTGAGCACCGGCAGGCAGTAGTAATGCGGCCTGATGCCGCCGGTGAAGATCGCGTTGCGGTTGTAGAGCAGGTGGTGCGCGGTGATGGTGGCGGCGGTGAAGCGGCCGGCATCACGCACGTAGTGCGCGCCCTCCTTCGTCGTCAGGTGCTCGAACACGATCTTCAGTTCGGGGAAGTCGCGGCGCAGCGGAATCATCACGCGGTCGACGAAGACCGCCTCGCGATCGAACAGGTCGATGGCAGGGTCGGTCACTTCGCCGTGCACCAGCAGCAGCAGGCCGTGTTTCTGCATCGCCTCGAGCGTCTTGTAGGTCTTGCGGATGTCGGTCACGCCGGCGTCGCTGTTGGTGGTGGCGCCGGCCGGGTACAGCTTGAGGGCGCGGATGCCGGCGTCGGCGGCGCGGCCGATCTCTGCGGGCGGCAACACGTCCGTCAGGTACAGCGACATCAGCGGCTCGAACGATGAACCTTCGGGCACCGCGGCCAGGACGCGTTCGCGGTACGCCAGTGCCTGCGCGGCGGTGGTGACCGGCGGGCGCAGGTTGGGCATGATCAACGCGCGACCCATCTGGCGCGCCGAGTGGGGCACCACGGCTTCGAGCGCGGCGCCGTCGCGCACGTGCAGGTGCCAGTCGTCGGGGCGGGTGATCGTGAGGGTGGTGATCGGGGAGTCGGCGGCGGTCGTCATGGCGCGATTGTCGCCACGTCCGGCGCCACGGCGGCGCCGTCGGGTGACGCTCGACGCCGCGGTCAAGGTAAGCCCTACGCAGCCACGAGCGGGTCCGCCGTTACGATGCTGCCCCGCGAGTGTGTCCGTGCACGCGCCGCATCGCCTCCCTTCTGATTGCGCCTTTTCCCGATGCCTTCCCCGAATGAAACCGGCCCCGTGCTGGACGCCGCCAGCCCGCTGCCGCCCGAAATCGAAGCCGCCGACGAGCCGGCGCGCGTGCCGCTCGCGATCGAGGACTGGGCCACCGTGGCCATCATGGGCCTCCTGGCCTGCATCACCTTCGCCAACGTGCTGGTGCGCTACTTCACCGATTCGTCGTTCGCCTGGACCGAAGAGTTCTCGGTGTTCCTGATGATCCTGCTGGCCATGGTGGCGGGCTCGGCCGCGGTGGCGCGTGACCGTCACATCCGTATCGAGTACTTTTCCGAAAGCGGTTCGATGGCACGGCGCAAGCGCCTGTCGCAGTTCGGCGCGGTGATGGTGGCGGCGCTGTTCTTCCTGATCGCGGGGCTGAGTTGCCGCATGGTGTGGGACGACATCAAGTTCGAAGAGACGTCGCCGGGCATCGGCGTGCCGCAGTGGTGGTACACGATCTGGCTGCCGATCGTGTCGACGGCGATCGCGCTACGGGCCTGCGGCCTGTTCGTGCGCCGCGGCCGGCGCGACGACGCCGGTAAAGCCGAATGATCGCCACACTCCTGTTCGTCGCGTTCGTGCTGATGATGCTGGTCGGCGTGCCGATCGGCGCGGCGCTGGGCCTGGCCGGTGCGGCCTGCATCGCGCTGGCCAACTCGGATGCGCAATGGTTCGGCCTGCTGGCCGTGCCACAAAATTTTTACGCGGGCCTGGGCAAGTACCCGCTGCTGGCCATTCCGATGTTCGTGCTGGTCGGCTCGATCTTCGATCGCTCGGGCGTGGCGCTGCGGCTGGTCAATTTTGCGATCTCGATCGTCGGGCGCGGGCCCGGCATGCTGCCGCTGGTGGCGATCATGGTGGCGATGTTCCTGGGCGGCATCTCCGGCTCCGGCCCCGCCAACGCGGCCGCCGTGGGCGCCGTGATGATCGCGGCCATGTCGCGCGCCGGCTATCCGCCCGCGTTCTCGGCCAGCGTGGTGGGCGCGGCGGCGGCCACCGACATCCTGATTCCGCCGTCGATCGCCTTCATCGTGTACTCGGTGATGGTGCCCGGCGCCTCGGTGCCGGCGCTGTTCGCCGCCGGCATGATCCCGGGCATCCTGGCCGGGCTGGCGCTGATCGTCCCGGCGGTGTGGATGTCGCGCGCGCACAAGATGGGCGCGCTCGAAGCCACGCTGGAGCGGCCGGCCTTCTGGAAGAGCCTGCGCGAAGCAACCTGGGGCCTGGCGGCGCCGGTGCTGATCCTGGGCGGGATGCGCGCCGGCTGGTTCACTCCGACCGAGGCGGCCGTGGTGGCGGTGTTCTACGGCTTGTTCGTGGGCATGGTGATCTACCGCACGATCGCCGTGCGCGACCTGTACGTCATCCTGCGCGAGTCGGGCGAGCTGTCGGCGGTGATTTTGCTGGTGGTGTCACTGGCAGGCATCTTTGCTTACTCGCTGTCGACGCTGGGCGTGATCGATCCGGTGGCCACCGCCATCATCAACTCGGGGCTCGGCGAGTACGGCGTGCTGGCGCTCTTGATCGTGATGCTGATCACCATCGGCATGTTCCTCGACGGCGTGTCGATCTTCCTGATCTTCGTGCCGCTGCTGTGGCCGATCGTGCAGTTCTACAAATGGGACCCGGTCTGGTTCGGCGTCATCCTGACGCTCAAGGTGGCGCTCGGCCAGTTCACGCCGCCACTGGCCGTCAACCTGATGGTGTCGTGCCGCATTGCCGGCGTGCGGATGGAAGAAACCGTGCGCTGGGTCGGCTGGATGCTGTTCGCGATGTTCCTCGTGATGGTGGCCGTGATCGTCTGGCCGCAACTTGCCCTCTGGCTTCCCGCCAAACTCGGTTATTGATTTTTTCTCAGGAGACAAACCATGAACTTCCGCCGCACCCTGCTCGGCCTCGCTGCCGCAGCCACCGTCCTCGCCACCTTGCCGCTGGCTGCCATGGCGCAGACGGCCTACAAGCCCGAGTACAAGATGTCGCTGGTCGTGCCCCCTTCCTTCCCCTGGGGCAAGGGCGGCGAGATCTGGGCCAACCTGGTCAAGGAACGCACCCAGGGACGCATCAACATCAAGCTGTACCCCGGCGTGTCGCTGATCCAGGGCGACCAGACGCGCGAGTTCAGCGCGTTGCGTCAGGGCGTGATCGACATGGCGGTGGGCTCCACCATCAACTGGTCGCCGCAGGTCAAGCAGCTCAACCTGTTCTCGCTGCCGTTTCTGATGCCCGACTATGCCGCCATCGACGCGCTGACCCGGGGCGACGTGGGCAAGGAAATCTTCGCGACGCTCGACAAGGCTGGCGTCGTGCCGCTGGCCTGGGGCGAAAACGGCTACCGCGAGCTCACCAATTCCAAGCGGACTGTGCGCACGCCCGAGGACCTGAAGGGCCTGAAGATCCGCGTGGTCGGCTCGCCGCTGTTCCTGGAAACATTCACTGCGCTCGGCGCCAATCCGACGCAGATGAGTTGGGCCGATGCCCAGCCTGCGTTCGCCAGCGGCGCGGTGGACGGCCAGGAAAATCCGATGTCGATTTTTACCGCGGCCAAGCTGCAGAACGTCGGCCAGAAGAACCTGACGATGTGGGGCTACGTGGCCGACCCGCTGGTGTTCGTGGTCAACAAGGAGGTGTGGGCGTCGTGGACACCGGCCGACCAGGCGATCGTGCGCCAAGCCGCGCTCGACGCCGGCAAGCAGCAGATCGCCATCGCCCGCAAGGGCCTGGACGAACCCGGCCAGCCGCTGCTCAAGGAGATCGCAGCCATGGGCGTGACCATCACGCAACTGACGCCGGCCGAGCGAGATGCCTTCATCAAGGCAACGCGCCCGGTCTACGCCAAGTGGAAGCCGACGGTGGGCAACGAGTTGGTCGCCAAGGCGGAGAAGGCCGTCGCCGCGCGCAAGCAGTAGGCCCTGCGATGCGCCGAACGAAGCCCCGCGATGCGGGGCTTTTTTTGTGCGCCGCCGTTCAGTCGCCCGGGTGCCAACGGCCCGACGCCGGGCACAGCCGCACCCGCGCGCCGTGCAGTCGGATTTGCGGTTGATCCAGCTGCAGCGCGGTCGCCGGGTCGGTGTCGAAATCGATCCGCAGGGCGCGCGCGACACCGGGGTCCTCGATCGGCAACTCCCAGGTCAGGAACACCTGCGCGCAATCGCGCCCGGGCGTGAAGTCGGCCGCATCGAAGCCGCTGCTGCGGCGATCGATGACGGCGTGCGGCTGGCCGGTGTCGAACAGCAGGGCCGTGCCCCGCGTCAGGGGAATCCGCTGCCCTGTCGCAGAGAAATGCACGTCCAGTCCCCGGTCCTCGCTGACGAAGAGATTGCAGAACGCCGCGCCGCCGTACTGGTCGGCGTCGTGGTGGTAGCGCGCGCCACGGCAGGCCATGAGTGCGATGTCGCAGTCGGCCAACGCAGCGCCCAGGCCGAGCGTGCGCGTCCAGTCGGTCATCGCCTGTACGCAGTGCCGAAAGGCCGGCCAGCGCGCGCGGGCACGCGCCAGGGGCAACGGTTCGACGTCACCGGGTTCGAGGCCCAAGCCCGACGAAATCTCTCTGTCCCAATCGGCCCGCAGCCTGGCCGAAAGCGCGGGTACGTCGAGCGTGTCCCACCGCACGACATCGCTCACGCGCCGGCTTCGGATGGCATCGCCACTGCGGAAGTAGGCGACCGGGTCGTCTTGCACGTGAAACGGCAGGGCCGCGTGGGTCATCGTGGCCAAGTGTAGTGAGGCGACCTGATCGCGCCATGAAAAAAGCCCCGCACTGCGGGGCTTCGGCTCGAGCGTGCCAGCTCAGTGCGCCAGGATCTTGTTGAGGAAATCCTTGGTGCGCGGCTGGCGGTTTTCGGGGTGGTTGAAGAATTCGTCCTTGGCGCAGTCTTCCAGGATGCGGCCGCCCACGTCGATGAAGATCACGCGGTTGGCCACCTTGCGCGCAAAGCCCATTTCGTGCGTGACCACCATCATGGTCATGCCTTCCTTGGCCAGGCCGACCATCACGTCGAGCACTTCGCCCACCATCTCGGGGTCGAGCGCCGAGGTGGGTTCGTCGAACAGCATGACGATCGGGTCCATGCTGAGCGCGCGGGCGATCGCCACGCGTTGCTGCTGGCCGCCCGACAGCTGGCCGGGGAACTTGTCCTTGTGCAGCATCAGGCCCACGCGGTCGAGCATCTTCAGGCCACGGGTCTTGGCTTCTTCGGCGCTGCGGCCCAGCACCTTGATCTGCGCGATCGTCAGGTTTTCGGTCACCGACAGGTGCGGGAACAGTTCGAAATGCTGGAACACCATGCCCACTTTCGAGCGCAGCTTGGGCAGGTCGGTCTTGGGGTCGTGCAGCGGAATGCCGTTGACCGTGATCTCGCCCTTCTGGAAGGGCTCGAGCGCATTCACGGTTTTGATCAGGGTCGACTTGCCCGAGCCCGAAGGCCCGCACACCACCACCACGTCGCCCTTGTTGATGCCGACGGTGCAGTCGTTGAGCACCTGCACCGGGCCGTACCACTTGGAAACGTTCTTGATCTGGATCATTTGGTCGGACATGACTTTTCCTCTCTCTCAGCGAATGATGGCGATCTTCTTGTGCAGGCGCTTGACCATCCAGGACAGCGAGTAACACAGGATGAAATAGACGACGGCAGCCATCAGGTAAGACTCTTCGGGGCGTCCGAAATTCTTGCCTGCGGTGTCGAAGCCCTTGAACAGGTCGTAGGCGCCGATGGCGTAGACCAGCGAGGTGTCCTGGAACAAGATGATGGTCTGCGTCAGCAGCACCGGCAGCATGTTGCGGAACGCCTGCGGCAGGATCACCAGCTTCATGCTCTGGCCGTAATTCATGCCCACGGCCTGCGCCGCATGCACCTGGCCCCGCGGAATCGACTGAATGCCGGCCCGCATGATCTCGCTGAAGTACGCCGCCTCGAAGGCGATGAAGGTGATGATGGCCGAGTACTCGGGCCCGATCGGCCTTCCGATGATGTTGGGCACCAGGAGGAAGAACCACAGGATCACCATCACCAGCGGAATGCTGCGCATGCCGTTGACGTAGATCGCGGCGGGCATGTCGAGCCACTTCTTGCCCGACAAGCGCATCAGCGCCAGGATGGTGCCGAAGACGATACCGCCGAGCGTGGCCACGAAGGTCAGGAACAGGCTGAAGTAGAGGCCCTTCAACAGGAACGCAGTGACCAGGTCCCAGTTGTAGAAGGAGAAATCGAGTCCCATCATGTCAGTGGCCCCCCGTTCCGCCGGCCACCACGAAGCCTGGCACGCGGACCTTCTTCTCGACCCACGCCATGCCGCGGTTGATCACCATGGCCGAGACGATGTAGAGCACCGTGACGGCCGCATACATCTCGGTGACACGCGAGGTTTCTTCGCCCGCCTGCATGGCGAACTGAATCATTTCCGGAATCGACACCGCGAACGCGACCGACGAGTTCTTGAAGATGTTCATCGATTCGCTGGTGAGCGGCGGAATGATGATGCGGTAGGCCATCGGCAGGATCACGTAGCGGTAGTACTGCGGCGTGGTGAACCCCACCGCCATACCCGCGTATCGCTGCCCGCGGGGCAACGCCTGAATGCCCGAGCGCAACTGCTCGGCGATCCGCGCGGAAGTGAAAAAGCCCAGCGCGAACACCACGAGGATGAACGGCGGCAAGCTCTGCATCACCGGGAACAGCTTGGGTATCACGTGGTACCAAAGGAAGATCTGGACCAGCAGCGGGATGTTGCGGAACAGCTCGACCCAGGCGTTCCCGAATCGCGTCAACCACGGGCTGTCGGGCAGCGTTCGAATGGTGCCGATGACCGAGCCCAGAACGAGCGCCACGACGAGGGCGCACAAAGACACCGACAACGTCCAGCCCCACGCGGACAGCAGCCACTGCCAATACGTCGGTATCTTGCCGCCCGGGTCTTCCAGGAAGACCTGCCAATCCCATTTACCCATCTGAACTCCTCACGTCGTTTTTCGACTCTGTCTTCTCGGAAAACAAACGCCCGCCGAAATTGGCGGGCGTTCGTTCATTCAGCCCACGTGAATCACTTCTTCACGTAGTCTTCCATCGGCTTGTCGTTCGGGCTGGCCCAGGCGGCCTTGGTGGCGTCGGACAGCGGCAGGCCGACCTTGGTGTTGGTCGGCGGAATCGGCTGCATGAACCACTTGTCGTAGAGCTTGGCGAGCGAGCCGTCGGCCACCTGACGCTTGATGCTGTCGTCGACGGCTTTCTTGAAGGCCGGGTCTTCCTTGGCCATCATGCAGGCGATCGGCTCGACCGACAGCACTTCGCCGACGATCTTGTAGTCGGCCGGGCTCTTGGACTTGGAGATGTTGCCGGCCAGAATCTGGCCATCCATCACGAACGCATCTGCGCGGCCCGATTCGAGCAGCAGCATGCTGTCGGCGTGGTCCTTGCCCATGACTTCCTTGAAGTCGATGCCCGAGGCGCGCTCGTTCTTGCGCAGCGTCTGCACCGAGGTCGTGCCCGTGGTGGTGGCGACGTTCTTGCCGTTCAGGTCCTTGACCGAAGCGATGCCCGAGTTGGCCTTGACCGCGATGCGCACTTCTTCGACGTACGTGGTCATCGCAAAGGCGACGTCCTTTTGACGCGTGGCGTTGTTGGTGGTGGAGCCGCACTCGAGGTCGACCGTGTGGTTGGTCACCAGCGGAATGCGGTTTTGCGAGGTGACCAGCTGCCGGTTGATCGTCAGTTTGGACAGGCCCAGTTGCTTCTGGATGTCGGCAATGATGCGTTCGGCCATCTCGGTGTGGAAGCCGACGTACTTGCCGTCACCGATGGTGTAGGCCAGGGCGCCCGACGAATCGCGCACGCCCATGGTGACTTCGCCCTTGGACTTGATCTTGGCGAGCGTGTCGTAGGGCTCGGCGAAGGCGCCACCGACGGCCAGGGCCGCAATCGCCAGCGCAATAACTTGCTTCTTCATAAAGGAAAACTCCTGATGTGACATGAGACAGATACAACGAAATTCTAGGCATCCACGTGTGCGGGAATACCCGGGCCAACCCGGTGCGTCGTGCACAAATGCCGGCGCACCCTGCTTCTCGCGAGCCTCGTCCTGGTGCGCAATCGCACAGATCCGTCGATCACGATCCTTTAAGCAGTCTTTGTGCCCGTCGGCACGGCCGCCGCCGGCACGGGCGTGACCAGTCGCACCGGCTGCGTCAAATGCTCCGGCACCAGCAGCGCCTCCATTTGGGCGCGCGTCATGATGCCGAGCGATTCGGCCACCAGATCGATCGGGCCGCCGGTGGCCAGCGCCGTCTTGGCGATCAGCGCCGCCTTCTCGTAGCCGATGATCGGGTTGAGCGCGGTGACCAACGTGACCGACTCGCGCACCCGCTTGGCCAGGAACTCGCGGTTCGCCTCGATGCCAGCGACGCAGTTCTTCTGCAGCGTGATGCAGGCCGTGCTCAAGTGGTGGATGCTCTTGAACAGGCTCCAGCCCATGATCGGCTCGAAGGCGTTGAGCTGCAGCTGGCCGGCCTCGGACGCCATCGTCACCGTGATGTCGTTGCCGATCACCTCGAACGCCACCTGGTTCATCACTTCCGGAATCACCGGGTTCACCTTGCCCGGCATGATCGACGAGCCGGCCTGACGCGCCGGCAGGCGGATCTCGCCGAAGCCCGCTTGCGGGCCCGACGACAGCAGGCGCAAGTCGTTGCAGGTCTTGCTCATCTTGGTGGCCACGCGCTTGAGCACGCCCGAAAGTTGCACGAAGGCGCCGGTGTCCTGAGTCGCTTCGATCAGGTTGGCCGCCTGCTTGAGCGGCACCTCGGTCTGCTCCGCCAGGTACTGGCACGCCAGGTTGGCGTAGCCGTGCGGTGCGTTGATGCCGGTGCCGATGGCGGTGGCGCCGAGGTTGATTTCCTCGATCAGCGCGCGCGCCTCGCGCAGCCGGGCCTCGTCTTCCTCGATCATGATGGCGTAGGTCAGGAACTCCTGGCCCAGCGTCATCGGCACCGCGTCCTGCAGTTGCGTGCGGCCGATCTTGAGGATGTCGCGAAACTCCAGCGCCTTCGCCTCGAAGCCCTGGCGCAAGGTAGCCATCGCCTCGAGCAGCCGGCCGATGGCAAACCACAGCGCCAGCCGAACCGCGGTGGGGTACACGTCGTTGGTGCTCTGGGAGGCATTGACGTGGTCGTTCGGATGCAGCACGTCGTAGCGCGCTTTCTCGTGACCGAGCTTTTCGAGCGCGAGGTTGCAGATCACCTCGTTGGCGTTCATGTTGGTCGATGTGCCGGCACCTCCCTGGATCACGTCGACCACGAACTCGTCGAGCAACTTGCCTTCGATCAGGTCGTCGCAGGCCAGGATGATGGCGGCTGCGCGTTCGCGGTCGAGTGCGCCCAGATCGGCATTGGCGCGGGCCGCCGCCTTCTTGACGAACGCCAGCGCGCGCACGAGGTCGGGCATGGCCGAGATGCGGGTACCCGAGATGGGAAAGTTCTCGACGGCACGCGCCGTGTGAACGCCCCAGTACGCTTTGGCCGGGATCTGCTTTTCGCCGAGAAAGTCGTGCTCGGTGCGGAAGTTCGGCAGTGTTCCGGGAGTCGACGAAGAGGTCATGTCAGCACCTTCAACAAAAAAAAAGCACGCAGGTCGCGTGCGAAGTGTTTTGCGTGACAGCAGTACAGGCGCCGACTTTAGTCAAAGGCCGACGGCAGCGCCAATGCGCAATGCGGGCCGCCGCATGCGCCGAATTTATAGTTTGGGCGCCGAGAAAACGTCGAAGCCACCCGGCGGCTGCGAGCCGACCAGGTAGGCCCACAGCGCGTCCGCCGCGCGCTTGGGCTCCCCGACCGACGCGGCCGCGATGGCCTTGGCGCCACGCCCCGTCGGCTTGGGCGAAGCTGCGAAGTTGGGCCGCTCCCGGTAGGCGCGGATTTCCATCGTCGCCTCCAGTTTGTCGATCTCGGGCGGCAACGCGCTCACCAGCTTGCGCGCCTTCACTTCCTTGCGCACCGCGCTTTGCGGCAGGAACGCGATGCCGTGCCCTTCGAGCGCCATCACCTTGAGGCCTTCGGCCATGTCGGTTTCGTACACCCGATCGAGGTGGATTGCGGTGCCCGAATCCTTGAGCAACTGGTCGACCAGACGCCCCAGGTAGGCACCCGGCGCATAGCCCAGGTAGGGCAGCGGCCGGCCCGGACGACCGGGCAGCCGGTAGCGCGGGGCGCCGTCGGCATCGGGCTTGACCCAGGGCTGCACCACCTCTTCGCCCAGGCTCACCATTTCGTAGCGGTTGGCGTCGAGCGGCAGCGGCTGCGAGGAGTGGTGGTAGGCGATCAGCAAGTCGCAACTGCCCTCGACCAGACGCAGCACCGCGTCGTGCACGTTCAGTGCGATCAGCCGGCTCTTGATGGCGCCGAACGGACCCTGCAGGCTGGTGACCCAGGCCGGAAAGAAGGTGAAGGCCAGCGTGTGCGGTACCGCGAATTCGATCACGTCTTGCGCTACCGCCGAATGGCCGCGCAGCATGGCGCGGGTGCTCTGCAGGCCCTGCAGCATTTCGATCGCCTGCGCATAGAGCGTCTGGCCCGCGGGCGTCAGACGCGTCGGGTAGGAGCTTCGATCGACCAGATCGGTGCCGGCCCAGCTTTCGAGCGCCTGGATGCGGCGGGAAAACGCCGGCTGCGTGACGTGCCGCAAGGTGGCCGAGCGGCTGAAGCTGCGGGTCTCGGCCAGGCTGACGAAATCTTCCAACCACTTGGTTTCCATGG
>Ga0070665_100003524_pt1 | contig 16642 bp, 12 predicted proteins | sample KBSS13metaG_FD_65862 | JGI IMG/M metagenome (GOLD analysis project Ga0070665, IMG submission 65862) | Switchgrass rhizosphere microbial communities from Kellogg Biological Station, Michigan, USA - KBS S1-3 metaG | ecosystem: Host-associated > Plants > Roots > Rhizosphere > Soil ... | reverse complement strand
TTCAGGCGTGTCAAACGCTCGGCATTGGTGCCGAACTGAGCGGCGCCATGTGTAAGCAACTCCAGGCGCTCAAGGCGTTTTTCCATAGGATCATGGCCATAGGAGTGGAAGAAAAATCGATTTTCCAGAATGCTTACGTCTTTTACCAGAGCCTGGTCCGCGGCATTGAGCACCATGTCCGGTACGGCGGGGACGCCGGAAACAGCGGCGTTAGGCCCTGCTGCCAGTGCGGGGCCGCTGACGATGAGACTGAAAATGACTAAGGACGAGGCTTTAAGGAGGTTATGAGCTTTGCATGCTGAAAACATTTCCAATTTCACTCGCTAATTTTTGGGTTAAATAGCCTACGCCCAGCATACACCGTTGTCAACAAACGAGCCAGCATCGGGACTCAGGCACTGCTGCAAGGGTTGCCGGGAAGAGGAGCACAGGCCAGTGCTGCACAGAAATAGGTGGACGAAGAAAGAGCCCGTTTGTTCCTCTGGAAAGAGTTTAAACGGGCTCTCAATTTTTTTGGACTTTTTTATCCCGACTTTAAGTGTCTTTAGTGAGACCCTGTCTAGTCTTCGGAAGCTCTGAACTCTGCGTCGACTACATCGTCGCCGGAGCCTTGAGCAGCGTAACCGCCGCCTTCGCCGTATTCACCGCCGCCGTCATATCCGCCGCCGGCTCCACCATTGGATCCGTCGCCGTAATCACCGGCACCCGGTCCGCCTTCAGCTCCGCCCGACCGCTGATAAGCAGCCTGTTGCAAGAGTACGAGGGCGCCGCGCAGTTCGTTCATGATGCTCTTGATCGTTTCGAGCTCCGCTTCTTCTTTGAGTTTGGTGCGCAGATCGTTGACGAGCATTTCGCAACGTGATTTTTCCCCGGGGGTGACACTGTCGCCAAGATCCTTGACCTGACGCTCGACCGCGTAGCAGATGCTGTCTGCTTCGTTGCGTACGTCGGCTTCTTCTTTGCGCTTTCTGTCGTCCGAAGCGTAGGTTTCGGCTTCTCTGACCGCGCGTTCGATGTCGTCCTTGGACATGTTTGTCGAGGCCGTAATCGTGATGCGCTGTTCTTTGCCCGTCGACTGGTCGCGAGCTGTAACGTTCATGATGCCGTTGGCGTCGATGTCGAATGTAACTTCAACCTTGGGGACGCCTCTGGGAGCCGGCGGAATGCCGTCTAACCGGAAGTTACCCAGAAGCTTGTTATCGCGCGCCATCGGACGCTCACCCTGGAAAACATAGATGTCTACAGCTGTCTGACTGTCGTCGGCAGTGGAGAATACTTCTGTTTTACGGGTGGGGATGGTTGTGTTTCTATCCACGAGCTTGGTCATGACACCACCCATGGTCTCAATACCAAGGGACAGTGGCGTAACGTCGAGGAGTACAACGCCTTTGACTTCACCACCGAGTACACCGGCCTGAATGGCGGCGCCTACGGCAACTACTTCGTCGGGGTTGACGCTCTGGTTGGGCTCTTTACCGCCGGTAACTTGTTTGACAAGCTCCTGGACAGCGGGAATACGTGTCGAACCACCTACCAGCACCACTTCGTCAAGGTTGTCGTAAGTGAGCTTGGCGTCTTTGAGAGCTTGCTCCATGGGACCACGGCAGCGCTCAACAAGATGTCTGGTCAGCTCATTGAAACGAGCTCTGGAGAGCTTCATTTCTAAGTGCTTCGGACCGGAAGCATCGGCGGTAATAAATGGCAGTGAAATATTTGTTTCAGTAACCGATGAAAGTTCGATCTTGGCTTTTTCAGCGGCTTCAGTCAGACGCTGCAGGGCTTGCCTGTCTTTGCGCAGGTCAATGCCTTCCAGATTCATAAACTCATCGGCGACCCAGGTGACGATGCAGTGGTCGAAATCGTCTCCACCCAAGTGGGTGTCGCCTGATGTGGACTTAACTTCAAATACGCCGTCGCCTACTTCAAGGATGGATACGTCGAACGTGCCACCACCCAAGTCGAATACGAGAATAGTTTCGTTTTCTTTTTTATCGAGACCGTAGGCAAGCGCGGCTGCCGTAGGCTCGTTGATGATACGCATCACTTCCAGACCGGCGATTGTGCCGGCGTTTTTGGTGGACTGACGCTGTGAGTCGTTGAAATAAGCCGGAACCGTGATTACAGCCGAAGTCACCTTTTCACCGAGATACTTTTCAGCATCTTCTTTGAGCTTACGCAGAATCATGGCCGAGATTTCTTCCGGCGAGTATTCCTTACCCTGGATGGCTACTTTACAGCCGCCATCGGCGCCTTCTTTAACCTTGTAAGAAACAATCTTGCGTTCAGATTCAACTTCGGAAAAACGACGTCCGACGAAACGCTTGATTGAGTAAACCGTATTTTCAGGATTTAGCACCGCCTGACGGCGAGCCAGTTGCCCTACAAGGCGCTCACCCGATTTGGTAAATGCCACTACTGACGGCGTTGTACGACCACCTTCGGCATTGGAAACTACGGTAGGCTGACCGCCTTCCATAACCGCCACAACAGAGTTGGTGGTTCCCAAATCAATGCCTACTGACTTACCCATACTTTGAAACTCCCTTCGGACCGTTTTTGAAAGCTCAAGCTGAAGACCCCAGCAAATTATACTTGGGATAAAGGCAAGAACTTAGTAGCTATCTTAGAGTTTGTGCCCGCTTGAATTGCTTGGAAACGTGCGCCTGGTGATTAGAAATCAATCCTGAGGCCGAACTCTGGTAATAGATCCATGATGCCAATTGGTAAAAATAACCCGGGCAAACTTATACAAAGATTCATATTTGCAAATCGCCCGTCTCTAGCTTCTTTACCACCTGGGCACAATCTCAATCATGATTTTAAAGAGGATCAGGGCAACTTCAGCGGCGAATTGTCCTCAAGGCCCAGCAGTTCACCGATTGCCAGGGCTTTTATGTCGACTGGAGAATTTTTTGTCCGCGCCAGTTTAAGCAGGTCGGAAGATTGGTAGCGGAAAAATACCTGCTCTTTTAAGGGTTGCCAGTGCAAGGGTACGAGCCGATGGGCGCCAATCTCTTCGGCAATTTGCAGGGCCTCGGTCGGCGAGGCCGTCGCATATTTGCCGCCGATAGGCAAAAGCGCCGTGTGCACGGGCTTTCCACGCAGAGATTCTTTAATCAGGGGCGTATAAATGGTCGCGCCGGAATGATAAAAGCCGCCAAAATAGTAGCCATTGACAGGCTTGCCAGGAGCTTTGCTGCGGGCAAACAAGGCCATAATCGTCTTGCCCAGCCTGTTGAGCGGATGATGAGCCGGCACGGCCGTTATATCCAGGCCCTGAAAATGAATCGTCTCATTGTGATTGATGGCGATCAATTTATCGGCCGGAATTTTGCCTCGGTATTTGCGCGCCATCCACTTAATCAAATTTTTGGGGCCGACAAAATGACAATGCCAGCGCTCGTAAAGTTTTCCCGCCATCTGCGCACCATGGTCAAAATGTCCATGACTGAAGAGCACAATCGATGCTTTCGGAAGACTGTCAATGTCGACAGGGGGCTGGAGATAGGGATCGACATAGATGCAAAGATTGTCTACACCAAAGCGAACGGCGCTGTGTCCTAAAAAGGTTAGATTCAAATCGCACTTCTCCCTGGGGAGGCACCGGCTAGTACAATCATGGCCTACCTATTATCCATATTCACCACCAGGTTCAGACATGATGATAAGGCCGCTAATTTTTCTTTCAGGTGTCACTGCTTTCTCGGTTCTTCTCTGCTGCGGCTCACAGGCTCCGGCCCAGGCGAAACCGCAAACCAAAGAAGTACTTAAATATTTCAGCCCCATGCCGGAAAAAAATTACTCCCTGAACAAAAATCAGGACAGAGTAATTAAGAAGAAAGGCTTCAAGCGCATTGAGATGATCGGCGCCAAGCCTCTGGCAAATCGAGAGCTTGGCTTCTTCGCCATCGTGCCCCTGGAGCAGCTGGGCGACGGCGAGCTTATCAAACGACTGCTTGATAAGCCCGAAGTGAACGGTCTTTCAGTCATCCTGCCCTGGCGCGAACTGGAGCCCAGCGAAGATCACTTTGACTGGACCAAACTCGACAACCTGCTCGGTCAGGTCAAAGCCAAAGACAAAACTCTGATCTTGCGCATCTCCACCTGCGGTGTCGACGGCTCGGTTATTTCGGATACACCCGAATGGGTATTTGAAGCCGGCGCCAAATCGCTTGCGTATAAGGATGAGAACGGCAAAGAACACAAGATGCCGATCTTCTGGGACACAACCTACCTGCCGCGCTGGAATAACTTTATCGTTGCTCTGGGCAAAAAATATGACAAGAATCCCAACCTGCATTCAGTCGGCATCACCGGTGGTGGCTCGCGCGGTTCCATGCAAGTTGTGCCGGAATTCGGATCGCCCCTCAATAAAGAACATTACGAAGAAATCGAAAAACAGCTTGTTGCCGACCACGGCATGAGCCAGAGACAACTTGTCGAGCATTGGAAATATGTCGGTGACATTTTCCCCAAGGCTTTCCCCACTGGACGCCTCAACCTCGACATCGATCCGCCCACACCTAATCGCCCCGGCCAGGACAGTCTCGATGAAATATCCGACTACCTTGTATATCGTTACGGCGAGCGCATCTACTTGACCAGACAAAATGTCGGCGACGCTAAACACGGCTTCGATCAATACCGCGTCCTGCTCAAGTTTCGCCCCGATACTCTAACCGGCTATCAGGTCACACCCAATATAACCGTGGCTGAACTGGCCAAGTTGGAAAAGAATGCCCTTGATGACGGTGTCAGCTTTGTCGAGCTTCCAGCTAATTTGCTCGACTCCCAAGACGAGGCCGTAAACAAGGCCCTGACCGATTTGAGAAGTCATATCGGCTATCAGCTGGTATCACAGAAGGTGCAGATCCCCGGCGACGTAAAAGCCGGAGACGCGCTCAAAATCAATTTTGCCTTTACGAACCTGGGCAACGCTTCAGCCATGCACCCGGTGCGTGAACTCGATAAAGACGTCGCCGGCAGCTACAAATTGCAGATTGAATTGCGCGACGCCAACGACAAACCGGTGGCCATTCTCTACCACACCCCCAGTGTGCCGACCAATAAATGGCTTTCGGGCAAGCCCATAACCTGGGAAGCCGAATTGAAAACACCTGCCAAATTGAAGCCGGGTGACTACACGGTCTATCTCTCCCTGGTGGAACCCGAAACCAAACGCAAGCTGCAAATCCTCAATGCCCTATCTGCTGAGGATCCCAAGGCCGAGACTACTTTAAACGTAGGCAAATTGAAGGTTATTCAATAAACTGGAAATATGAGGATCGCCCAGCTAGCCGCCAACGTAGATTCGGTACCGCCCTCTGGCTATGGCGGCACCAGCCTCGTGGTCAGCTTGCTTACCGATGCCCTGGTGGAAGCCGGGCATGAGGTCACCCTCTTTGCCCCCGGCGATTCGCGCAGCAAGGCCAAGCTTGTGGCCGAGCACGACTGCGCCCTGCGCTTCGACAACAGCGTCAAAATTAAAGACTGGCCGGCCTACGAACTGCGCAGCCTGATTAAGCTGGAAAGCATGCAAGATCAGTTTGATGTGGTCCACAACCACATGGGCTATCAGGCGCTGCCTTTCCTGGACCGATTGAAAATCCCTTCAGTGACCACCAATCACGAGGCGATCAAACCATACTGCGCCCCTATTTATCTGCGTTATGGTCATCTGGCCTATGTCTCGCTCTCCGAGGCCTACAAAAAGCTCAACCATCAAGACAAACTCAACTACCAGGCCGTCATTTATAACGGCATCAATGTCGCCGAGTTTTCCACGGACGAAGACGAAACAGCCCGGGCCCGCAAATATTTACTTTTCATCGGTCGCATATGCCGCGACAACGGCACGATGGAGGCCATAGAAATAGCGCGCAAGCTGGCGCTGCCTCTGATTATCGCCGGCAAACTCGACGAAGCCGACGAACCCTATTTCCGCACCTACGTCGAGCCTTACTTAGAGCCGGGCAAAATCGACTTCATCGGTGAAGTCGACTACAGCAAAAAATTGATGCTCTACCACGGCGCGCTTGCGGTGCTCTATCCCATTGCTTTTGAAGAGACCTTCGGCATGGTCATGGCCGAAGCCATGGCAGCCGGAACACCGGTGCTGGCGCTGGACCGCGGCTCGGTGCGCGAAGTGCTCGTGGACGGCAAAACGGCCGTGATAGGAAATTCGGTGGGCGACCTTATCAGCCGATTTGGCGAGATTGCCCGCATAGATCCTAAAGAGTGCCGCCTTCGCGCTGTGGAATTATTCAGCGTGGAAAAAATGATGGCGGGCTATGAGCGACTCTATCATTCGCTCGTAAAGGCTCATGCAGCGGCACGTTAGAGTCCCGGCAATAATTTAAGTCCTAAAATCGAACCAACAACAATAAATACCGGTTTTACAAAAGCGGCACCATGCTTTTTGCCCAGCCGCGAGCCGATAGTAGCTCCTACAATCGATCCAAAAATTGCCGGCACAATCAATTTAAGTGAATAGTTGCCGGTCGAAATATAAATAGTGGCGGCAAAAATGCACCAGGCACTGGCGATGAGGTAGTAATAGCCGAGAGCTTCGAGCATTGTGAAACCACGAGCTGAGCAGAGCACAGCCGAGGTGAAAATGCCGTTGCCGGAACCGAAGGAAGCTTCGTAAAAGCCTAACGGCAATGCGAAGAGACCGGTAATTAATTTGTTGCATTTGACCGGCCCGGGCTCGATTCCAAATGATTTTTTAAAATGATAAAGCGCGACCAGGCCTATTATTACCACCCCCAGTACGCGCTTCAGAACTTCGGGATCGAAAGCCAACATAACTTTAGTACCGAAGTAAGCGCCAATCAGCCCGAAGGCTGTGAGAGAACCGGCGAGCTTCCAATCCATCCTGTGGCCGCGCAGATAATTGCGTGAGGCGATGAGACTCCAGAGAATGCCACTGACCATGCCGGAGCCAATAACCACAGGCAGCGGAAAGCCGAGCATGAGAAAAACAGGACTGGCGATCAAACTGGAGCCGCCACCACCCATGGAGCCAATCAAAGTAGCTACAAAGGAAACGGCGGCAATAATTAGTTCAGTCAATTTTGCTTCAGACTACATCAGTTTAGATAGTCTATCAGCTCCACAGCCAGAGAATTCCAGCTCATGAAGTCGGGGGCCCAGAGCGGTCTTGCCGTTTCAGCGTCATAGTTTTCATGCAATGTCTTATTTTTGTCGAGATCCAACTGCATTGCCTTGAGCACGCGCTCGGCAATACCGGCATTGGCATCAGCCCGGCCGTAATGGCTCAGTCCCCGGCAACAGAGAGCATTTACAAGAATCCAGACCGGGCCCTGCCAGTTGCTAACCATAGCCCGACCGTAAAGGCCGCGGGGTGAATTGTTATAGAGGCGCTCCGAGGCGGCGTAAGATGTAAGACCATAAGGTCGAAAAAAATGCTCTTCATTGAGGATGTTTCTTTCAATGCAGAGCTTGGCTCTCTCTTCGCTGGCTATACCCATATAGACAGGCGCCAGGCCGGTCCAGCTGCGGACGCGCACATAAGAATCATCGACAGGACAAAAACCGACATACATATTCAATTCTTTGTCCCAGAGTTTTTCTTCAATTTTTTGTTTGAGCATCTCAGCTTTCTTTTGATACTCGCTGTGTAAATCATTGCGATTGACGCGGTCAGCCAGTGCCGAAAAAGCCTCAAATTCGCAGACCATATATGCACTGGCATCGACGGCAAGTATTTTGCCGTCGGGGAATTTACCCAGGTCTTCGTTTTCATCTTTGGCCGCTTCGGTTGGATAGATCAGGGCCAGATTGTCGTCAACACCACTTTCCAGAACGTTGCGCCAGTGATAAAGACCGCTTTCGTGGCGGCGATTCTTTTCAAAATACTGCAAATACAAATGTAATTTGTTGATTACATCCTCAGTCAACAATTTTTCCACCAGGCCGCTTTTTTCAATCACCATGTTTGAAACATGTCGATTGAGGGTCTGGCATAGAAAAGGCTTGGCCTGGTCGCCCTTATCCCAGATGCGATGAGGTGAAACCGTGCGTGGGATATGGCCGTCCGCTTCCTGCAACGCCAGGAAATTGCGCACCACATCCGGCGCCAGATCCCGAATACCGAGACGAGGCGCAACCTGCGAAAAGAAACAAGCATCCCAATCATACATCTGCAAATAGTGTCCGACAGTCGACCGTTCAGACACGCCCGCTTTATCGTCCCCGCCGGCCTTTACGCCAAAACTCGGTGTGACGAAGCGATAGGGCAAACTGCCCTCGGCAGCGTGCACACAAGTAGGTGCCTGGCTTTTGAGAAAGGCTTCCAGCTGCGAAAATTTATTGGCCATGATAAACTCGGCTTTCGTTCAGGGAACTTCCAGGTCATCGAGATTTCACAAGTGCCTCGGCTTCAGGCCCACGGCCGGTCCAGTAGAGAAGGACGGCATAGTCTTGATTGAGTGAGGCGACGTCATATTTACCCTCGACGTCCTTGCATTGTGAAAGTGCCTGTTTGTATAAAGGCTCCGCCTTATCATATTCTCTGAGACAGCGATCCATATTTGCCAACAGATGTAGATACACAATTGTTGAATATTTATTGTCCAGGACGTCGTCTGAGGCGCTCTTTTTGACGGCCTCGGCCAGGGAGCGGGCAATTTCCGCCTGGCGCTGCTGCAAGGCTGGCCGGACCTCATTTTCAAGCTTTTCGGCCAGGTCGTTTTTGCCCTCTTTCCTCAAAGCAAGGGCATACTCAAATTGAACCTGTTCACGACTGGGATGGATGTGTAGAGCCAGGCCGCCGGCGAATTTGCCTGGCGCCAGCACTTGTTCGTACCAGGCGCAGGCCTCGGCCAGGTCGCCTTTTGCGGCGTTCAGGTCGGCATAGCGCCACATGCTGCGGAAGTTCTGGGCGGCGATAGCCAGGTGCGCGGTGCCGCACAGGGGCAGGTATTCGCCCTGTTGTCGAATGGCAGTCGTGGCTGCCGGCGCCGCCAGGGCCGGAAGAAGACCAACCGCTGGGCTATTAAATGGCATAACCAGCGACATAGCCAGCAGTGAAAATGCAATGTGGTGAAATTTTGGGCGTTTATTCATAATGCCTTGACCAAAAAATATTGCTTTTTAGGATACATATTCCTTTCGAGCTATGATGACTTCATGACGCCTCGTCCTAAAGCGCCCCCGACCACACTACCTTATACGATGATATTGCGGCTCTTACCGCAGATATCGTGTCTGACTTTATCACTGCTGTTAACGTGCCTGTCATCGGTGCAAAATTCTGCCCTTCCAGCACTGGCGGCTACAGCACAAACCGCCCCGATAATCTTCAATTATTCCGCCCAGGCCGGGCCAGGCGACATCATAAATCTGCAGGGGCAATTCTTTGGTGAAAGACCAAGGGTGCTCTGTTCAATAGACGGTGCCAGGCCGATTGGCCTGCCTGTGGTCAATCACGGCGTCGGTGTTGTACATGCGCAACTTCCTGCGGCGCCCGGTCTATATAGATTGTGGATTAAAAACGGCTCCCTGCAAAGCGACGGCGTCGACATCAACCTACCAAGAGCGACATTCGCAACAGTGCGCGAGGTAAGGCCCCGGCAAAATCTCAGTATCTACGGTCGCAATCTCAATTTAAGAAGCAAAGGCTACCAACCACAAGTAAATTTAGCGCGTTCGCTCAGTAAAAACGGTTATTTAAAATACGAAGCGCAGATAGTTAGCTGTCCTAGCGCCGGTGAAATGACTGTCAGCATACCCCAATCCGTTACACCCGGCGACTATACGCTAACTCTCACCAACAGCCACTCTTCAGAGCAGTCGCCGGCCGTCCCCAGTGACGAACCGATTCATATAAAGGTTGTCTCCTCCGAAAAAAAATATCGGCAGTACAACGTTAAGACAGATCCGAGCCTCAAACTGCACGTCACCGGTGACGGTCAAACCAACGATCAACCGGCCATTCAGGAAGCCATAAATACGGCTGTTAAAGCCGGTGGCGGGACGATCTACCTGCCCCAGGGAAAATACAAATTGCAAACGAACGCAGGCCCGCTTTTGACGATAGGCAAAAATATTTTACTGCGAGGCGAGGGAGCCGACAAAACTATAATCACATACGGACACGGCAGGCCCGGGCAAAACTTTTATGTCGTGGCCTTTGAACATGCCATGGACTCAGGCATTCAAGCCCTTGCCATAGAAAATCGAAATGAAAATAACGTCTGGCAAAATAGCGGCAGTATTGCCACCACTTCTCGAGACTGCAAAAACATTTCTCTTCTGGGAGTCAAGGCAGACCTGAAAAACAGCAATCGCATCGAACTCAAAGGTGAGGGCATCACTGTCTCCAACTGCGATTTAAAGGCCGAGCACACCTTGCTATTTATGTGTGAATGTACTAACTCAAAAGTGGCTAATTGCACTTTGACGCAAAAATTGGGTGTTCATCTCGATCTGACTCTTAGCGACTGCTGTGAAGTGCGAAAGAACATATTTTTCCTTGACGCCAATCAAGGCAAGGCTGAGAGCGGCAATGTCAGACACGGCATGGCCATTGGTTTTGCCAGGAATCTGGCCATAGTCGACAATACCTGGTCGGTCGTCAACGGCCGCGCGGTATGCAACAACGACGGCGAAGCGATTTTAAGTGAAGGCGGCGGTGGTAATCGACTGGGCGAAGAATTTGGCGATGTGGTGGCAGCCGATGCTTCAACACTTACAGGCAACAAGACCGCCAAATATTTGCCCGGTACTGTCGTGGCTATCGTGGAGGGGCGGGGCATGGGTCAATGGCGTGCGATAAAACAAAGGCAGGACAAGAAAATTATTCTGGACAGGCCATTTCGATTGATACCGGATAAAACTTCGCGCTATGCGGTGTTTATCTGGAGCAGCAGAAACACGCTTATTTCAGGCAACACATTTGACGGCTGGCCGCGCGGGCTCTGGATCTATCAGGGGAGTACTGTCGACACACAGATTTCCAACAACCGATTCAATCGCATGGACGGCATCTTTTTAGAACCGTGCCAGAATACAACGCGCGCCTCAGGGCAATTCAATCCTATATGGAATACTCTGGTCGACAACAATAGTGTCAGCAGCGGCACAGAAGCCGGTTATATCAACATCACCGCCGACCTGCAGCAGACCTCAAAACTGATGGGTACGCTGGGTCTGAATATTCAATTTTATAAAAACAAAATGACCGGCAACAAGTCAAAAATTTTCCATAATGATCCCGCCTGCTTTGAGGGTTATTGCAATTACTTGCGTGTCGAGGCCCCGCATTTTGAAGAAGACACAAGCCGGCCAATACCGGCCATATTGGGTACCATATACCAGCACAACTCGGCCACAGGCTGCGCTCAGTCGTATTTGCTAAATGGCGGCGTCTATCAGACCACAATCTGGGACTGCAAGAGTGACGGAGCCTCGCCGGAGCTAAATGATTCCAATATGTACTGGAACACGCCTGGGACATACAAATCGGTTGGTACCGTAGTCTCGACATCGGCAGGGCACTAACGACTTTTTATGGCTAAGACAGGAACAGATGAATACAAAGCAGAGCGCTTTAGACTCAAAATCGCCAAGAGCACTTACAGCAACGAGAATTTTTTTGAATCATTACCTGAGCAGATCAAGGAATTTTTCTCAACTCAGGTACCGATGGAGCCAAAAGAAATTCCCGTATTTGGGTCCTTCGATGATGAGTCAATATGGTATCTGGCCACTACACGCAGGATAGTTTGGTCGACGCCAGCAATTGAACATCAGCTACGATACAGTCAAATTAAGAGTATTGAGCAAACACCTCACTATCGGGCACAGTCCGTCGAAGAGCTGCAAAGTCAGGAATACCGAGACCAAGTTTTTGAGCAAAAGCTAGAATGGCCCTGGTATAAACTGATTGATTCTGAAGACAACTCATTTGAAATGCTTCTAGCTGGAGCATCTCCACTGATGTCCGGCATAAGATTTATGATTAATCTGGAAAAAATTCACCCCAGTCTCCGCGACGGAGCTTAGCTTAGGTAATGGATTCAAGCTCCGCGAAGTGAAACGCTTGGGTCTGTAGTTCTTCTTCGCGCTAGCGGAATATTTCTATACCACAGTATCGCCACAAAGCTACCACCTGCCAGACACATTTCCTTTGTTATCGTGTACCTGGCTCGACGTTAGTAGAAGGTGAACACAAATGGCAAACGAAGATTTTGGTATAGCTCAAGGCGACAGCACACGCTCGATGTACCACATGGTGACGGAATCCGGGCCCAAGTTTTTGGAAGACGCGAATCCAATTCACTTCAAACAAACCACTGAGTTACCGCAACAAAAAAGTATTACCGAACTGGGGTTTCCTACTATAGATCCGGCATTCTGGCAGGAAGCACCGCATAAAAGCGAAGGCGTAGTCGACTCAGTCGTACAAGGTGTCGAGCACTTCTTCGGGCAAGCGCCTACCGTCGAAGAAAAGTTGCGTCAAAACATAGAAAAAAATATGACGCCTAAAGAACGCGAAGAATATGACAAAGAAACCGAAGCGCAGGAAAGATATGGACGCCGGTTAATGGGCACGATGGAGCCACCTGTCCCTCCGTCTATGAAAATGCACGCTGAATTACAAGAGCGACTCCGAGAAGTAGAAGCTGAAATATCTAAAAGCGTGCGCGACAATATGAGCCCGGAGCTGCGAAAGGCCCTCGAAGAAGAACAACAGGCCTCAATTGAAAAGGCCAGACAGAATCATGATCGGCCCGAGTCGCTGCATAAGCAGGTAGTCGACTGGGAGCCGGGTCCGGCGACCAAAGAATACAACCGGCTTATAGCCGAGGCCACCGAGAAGTACATCAGCAACCACTAGAAACTAATAGCTATTGCTGCACCAGCAGTTCGCTCTCAGCCTTTGACACAAACCATATTCTTGCCGCCAGTGCAGATAGAATTGGGAAGAAGAAGTTGAACCAGAGCGGACAGGGATGCAATGAGTGTGCGTAATCAAAAACACTCAGTGGCACACAGACCTGAATCACCAGCACAATGGCGCTTGCCAGAGCACCATAGATGAGTAATCTTTTTTTCGTTCTCAGCTGCTTTTGCACCGACAAATTGAGTACGCACAAAACCGGCAGTGTGGTGACTGCCAACTGAACAATAAACTGACCAGACATTAGTGAAATCAACAAGGTGATAAGCAAGTTGCACGGGTCAAACATTGCCACACTTAATTTATGGTCCCAACTGCTCAGATACATATATAGAAAATAAGGAGCAGCCATCGCAAGATACGAGACGAGAAGAGGTCTGAGCCAATGTTCAACCAAGATCCTGCGAGTAGCTTCGCATGCTTGAGCAGAGGCTGAATCGGTTGTGTTTATGATGCGCTCGGCAGCAGGCAGGAGCAACAGCCTGACTAGCAGAGCAGGGACAACGGGTACAAGTGCCTCAAATAAAATACTTTGGAAACATTGTTCAAATGAATAAGACCCGCTATCTCTCTGAAACAGCGGAGAATAGTGCAGTACTACTACAACCAACACAACCAGACTCCAAACCAAATTTGCCCTTTGGGTCCGCAGTTTACCGACAGGCACTAGATTCACCAGGGCGAGAAACGGCAGCGTAGATATCAGCTGGCCGTGTTGGTCAACAATCAGGTAGTTCAAGACTAATGGGACAAAATAGTCGGCCAATTGCGACGGGAAATTCAAAAGGTCTAAGGGCAGGCCACCCGGCATTAGCCCCAGGGCTCGAAGTATAGCGACACAAGAATTAGAAACAAAAAATGGCAGAACCCAATACGCGACGCAAGGGACGCAAAGTCTTAACCAGACGTATGGCATTAGACGAATTAAAAGAGCGCCGACAGCTGCCGGCGCTCCCCATAATTTCAACTTAGATCCCGTGACGGGCACCTCGCACTACACTTGCACTTCCAGAGGCAAGCTTGCCCAGAGAATATGCGCGGTATCAAATGCGCTGGCCATATCATCGTGGTGAGGCAGCACGCGCACGGTGAAGCCGTGACGGCCGCTTTGATAATAGCGGATGGCGCTGGAGAACAAAGTCATGCTGCCCTTCTTCTCATCGCTCACCACCATTGGTATCACCACACCGTCAACAATATTGCCGGTCTGATCGATTGGTCCGTGATAGATTTGCACCGCCAGCTCACCCGGTTTGAAATCACCGAGATCTATCCAGGCGCTGACTTTCATATCGTCGCCCACTTTCATGGTTTCGCCCGGTTGCGCTTCGACCGAACCAATCTTGACCCGGCTCCATCTGTCTTTCAAAGACTTCTTCCAGTGAGCAAGATTTTTGGCCTTGCTGGAATCGGCCGCCAGAAATTCCTGGAAGCGCGCCGCTGCCGGCCAATACATGTTGGTTGAATATTCACGCACCATGCGGTTGATGCTGAAGACAGGGCAGAGAGCAAGAAGGGATTTCTTCATGCGCTGCAACCAGGCCTTGGGTCTGCCGTCGGCTTCGCGATTATAGAAGGCCGGTACGATTTCCTTTTCCAGAAGGTCGTAGAAAGCGTTGGATTCTACTTCATCCTGGTAGTCGGTATCGGCATACATTTCACCCTGACCGATAGCCCAACCGATTGACGGTTCATAGGCTTCGTCCCACCAGCCGTCCAAGATGGAGCAGTTGAGACCGCCGTTGAAGGCCGCTTTCATACCGCTGGTACCGGAAGCTTCAAGCGGACGCACGGGAGTGTTGAGCCAGACGTCGACGCCTTCCACCATCCAGCGGGCAACGTTCATATCGTAGTCTTCAATAAAGACAAAACGCTTGCGTACGTCTTCGCGTTTGCAAAACTGCATCACCTGGCGAATCAATTCCTTAGCCGGAGTGTCCTCAGGGTGCGCCTTGCCGGCCATGATGATCTGCACCGGACGCTCTTTGTTGGAGAGAATGCGGGCCAGCCGTTCGGGGTCGGAGAGAAGAAGTGTGGCCCGTTTGTAGGTGGCCATACGACGGGCGAAGCCAATCGTCAAAATGGTCGGGTCCAATACATTAAGCGCGTCGTCGGCTGTGGACTCAGTGGCACCACGCGATTCCAACTGCTTCTTCAGACGTTTACGGCAAAAGCTTACCAGTCTGTGGCGGCGTATTTCATGCACGCGCCAGAGTTCTTCATCGGGAATTTCTTCGACTTTATTCCAGATATTTTGTTGATCCGAAACTTCCTCGGACCATTTGGTGCCCAGATAACGGTCGTAAAGATCGGCCATCTCATCGGAGATCCAGCTTCTGGCGTGGACACCGTTGGTGATGGAAGTGATGGGCACTTCGTGCTCAGGCACATCTTTCCAGACATCGTTGAAGAGTTCACGCGAGACAACACCGTGCAATTTGCTCACGGCATTTGTCTTGGATGAAAGTTCGATTGCCAGATTAGCCATCGAGAACGGTTCGGTATCATCGTTGGCCTTGGTGCGGCCCAGGGCCAGAAACTCGTTACGAGTAAGGCCTACCGAGCGGTAATACTCGGCCCAATATTTCTCCACCAGTTCGGGTGTGAACTTATCGATACCGGCAGGCACAGCCGTGTGGGTCGTGAATATCTGACCGGCTTCAGCCACTTCTTTGGCTTCGTGGAAAGAGAGCTTGTGCTCTTGCATCAAGGTCGCGATGCGCTCCAGACCCAGGAAGGCGCTATGCCCTTCATTCATATGGCAGACGTTGGGTTCGATGCCGATTTTCTTCAGCGCTTTCAAACCGCCCACACCAAGAATGATTTCTTGCTGCATACGAATTTCTCTGTCTGCGTGATAGAGAGCATCGGTGATGTCTTCGTCGGTTTTGGAATTTTCAGGAATGTTGGTGTCCAGCAGATATAGAGGCACCCGGCCCACCTGAGCTTTCCAGATGCGGGCGTGGACTTTGCGTCCGGGGAAATCAACTGAAATTAAAACCGGATTGCCGTCTTTTTCCTTGACCGGAATAATCGGCAGATTATAGAAATCATTGATGGGATAACGTTCTTGCTGCCAGCCGTCGGCATTTAGATACTGACGGAAATATCCCTGCTGGTAGACGATACCAACGCCGACGAGAGGAATACCCAGCTCGGAAGCGGCTTTGATGTGGTCCCCGGCAAGAATGCCCAGACCGCCCGAATAGATCGGCAGCGCTTCGCTGAGACCAAACTCGGCGGAGAAATAAGCGATGGTGCCCGGCTTTTGCTTCTTGTAATTTTTCTCGAACCAGGTGCCCTCGGCCTTCATATATTCGACGTGCTTTTGATAGATGCGATTCAATTGCACCAGAAAGCCTTCGTCATTGGCCGCCTGGTTCAGTCGCTCCTGACTGACCAGACCCAGCACCAGAGCCGGATTATGATTGGATGTTTCCCACAGGTCGCGGTCCAGGCGGCGAAACAATTTGATCGTTTCGTGATCCCAGGTCCATCTTAAGTTGTAGGCCAGCTCCCGTAAGCATTCCAGCTCGGGCGGCAAAAATGGTGTCACTTCAATGGTGCGGATTGGTTTCAATTGTTTCGGCTCCTGCGATAACCACGGTCACAACCAGACTTATGTTGCAAACCCTGTCGTGTTGCGCGACAGAGCTAAAGTCAGATGCGGTGTCCCCGTTGCCAAGATTGTAGAATCTTACAACTATGGGACCG
>Ga0070665_100003523_pt1 | contig 16645 bp, 16 predicted proteins | sample KBSS13metaG_FD_65862 | JGI IMG/M metagenome (GOLD analysis project Ga0070665, IMG submission 65862) | Switchgrass rhizosphere microbial communities from Kellogg Biological Station, Michigan, USA - KBS S1-3 metaG | ecosystem: Host-associated > Plants > Roots > Rhizosphere > Soil ... | reverse complement strand
CGCAGCGTGTTGAGCCCGGTGGTCTTGAGCCACTGCTGCCCCCAGCCGGACAGGTCCCGGCCCGACGCCTTCTCCAGCGCGCCAAGCAGATCCCCGAATGTCGCGTTGGCGAAGGCGTGGTCGCGGAAGTAGTCCCGCAGACCCGACAGGAACTCCTCGAGCCCGACGTAGGCGACGAGCTGCTTGAGCACGCTGGCACCCTTGGCGTATGTGATGCCGTCGAAGTTCACCTCGACCGCGGCCAGGTCGGGGATGTCGGCGGCCACCGGATGCGTCGACGGCAGCTGGTCCTGCCGGTAGGCCCACGACTTCTCCACATTCGCGAAAGTCGTCCACGCCTCGGTGAATTCGGTGGCCTCGGCCTGGCACAGCACCGAGGCGAACGTCGCGAACGACTCGTTGAGCCACAGGTCGTCCCACCACTGCATGGTGACGAGGTCGCCGAACCACATGTGCGCCATCTCGTGCAGCACCGTTTCGGCGCGCCGTTCGTAGGACGCACGGGTCACCTTGCTGCGGAAGACGTAGTCCTCCAGGAACGTGACCGCGCCTGCGTTTTCCATTGCGCCAGCGTTGAATTCGGGTACGAACAGCTGGTCATACTTGCCGAACGCGTAGGGCACGCCAAAGTTGTTGTGGTAGAAGCCGAAACCCTGCTTGGTCTGGGTGAAAAGCCGATCGGCATCCATGAATTCGGCAAGCGACTTGCGGCAGTACAGGCCGAGCGGAATATCGCCGTGGTCGTCGCTGTAGGTATCGGTCCAGTGCGCATAGGGCCCGGCGATCAGCGCCACGAGGTAGGTGCTCATCCGAGGTGTGGTGACGAAGGTGTGCTCATGCGCGTCGCCCACGCCATGCACGTGTCCGCTGGCTCCGTTCGAGATGACTCGCCAGTGCTTGGGCGCGGTCACCATCAGGTCGAACGTGGCCTTCAAGTCGGGCTGGTCGAAGCACGCGAACATCCGCTTGGCGTCGGCGGTTTCGAACTGGGAGTACAGATACACCTCGCCGTCGACCGGGTCGACGAAACGGTGCAGGCCCTCACCGGTGTTCGAGTAGCGGCAGTCGGCGTCGATCACCAGCACGTTGCGTTCGGCGAGTCCTTCCAGGGGGACGCCGGTGGACTCGTCGTAGCCCGACACGTCCACGCTGCGTCCGTTGAGGGTTGCGCTGCGGATCGCCTCCGCGGCGATGTCGATGTACGTGTCGGCGCCGGCCAGCGCGTCGAATTCGACCGTCGTCACCGAGCGGAACGTCCGCTCGCCTGGTTTGCCCTCACCGTCGGTGAGGTCAAGGGTGATCCGATAGCTGTCAACGGTGACGAGGGCGGCGCGTTCGACGGCCTGCTCGCGGGTCAGATTGGGAAGTGCCACGCGTCCAACCTAGTGGCCGCCCTGGCTGGGCGGCGGCCGAGCCGTCGTGTGGCTAGATTCCGGGTATCCCGGACAGGCCAGGGATTCCCTGCAAGCCCGACAGCGAGTTGAGGAACGTGCCGTTGCCAATCGAGGACATCATCGACGGGCAGTACATCGAGATCGCGATCCCTGTGAAGAACGACGCCATCGCGGGGTTGATGCCGTTGTTGGAGACGGTCGAGTAGATCGACGCCATGTTTTTACCCGGCTCGACCAGCATCGGGCAGATCGACTGTCCGAGCTGCTCGGTGCTGGTTGGATCGCCGTAGCCGATGCCGGCGTCGGTCAGCGCACCGAGGAAGTTGTTGTTGGTGACGGGGTCGGCGGACGCCGGTGACGCGAGGCTCAATGCCGTCGCGACCCCGACCAAAGTCACGGTCGAATATCGTTTCGCTTTATTCACGGAAACAACACTGGTTGACAGCAGTCACATAGACAACACGGTTAGGTCACCGTTTGCACACTATGCGTGTCCTATGCGCCTGGTCTTTGAACCGCGTGGCAGCGGGAACACGTTGATTGGCTGCACGGTTGTGCTGAACGGATTTCTGCCCACCTACCGAGAGGACCAAACAGTTATGGCTGAGAAGTCGGTTGCGGATTTCTGGTTCGACCCGCTGTGCCCGTGGTGCTGGATCACCTCGCGCTGGATCCTCGAGGTCGAGAAGGTCCGCGACATCGAGGTCAACTTCCACGTGATGAGCCTGGCCGTGCTCAACGAGAACAAAGAGGACCTGCCCGAGCAGTACCGCGAAGGCCTCAAGCAGGCGTGGAAGCCGGTGCGGGTGGCCATCGCCGCCGAACAGGCCAAGGGCTCGGAGATCCTGGCGCCGCTGTACGCCGCGATGGGCACCCGGATCCACAACCAGGACAACAAGGATTTCGACGTCGTGATCAAAGAGGCCCTCGAAGAGGTCGGCCTGCCGGCCGAGCTGGCCGAGGCGGCCGGCACCGATAAGTACGACGAGGCGCTGCGCAAGAGCCATCACGAGGGCATGGACGCCGTCGGCGACGACGTCGGCACCCCGACCATCCACGTCAACGGTGTCGCGTTCTTCGGCCCGGTGCTTTCGAAGATCCCGCGCGGCGAGGAGGCCGGCAAGCTGTGGGACGCCTCGGTGACGTTCGCGTCCTACCCGCACTTCTGGGAACTCAAGCGCACCCGCACCGAGGCGCCGACGTTCGACTGAGTCAGGCCGGCTCGTCCCACACCCGGTTGGACCGCACCGTGTCCAGCCGGTAGTCGGTGACGCGGATATCGAACAGTCGCGCGCCGAGATCGTGCGCGCACGACAGCGGATCGCTGGGGTCGCGCACGATCTCGCCGCGGCTGTTCGCGTTCCCGACGACGACGCCGACGAGGTCCTGACGCAGATATCGGGTCAGCTCCTGAAACTGCGCGACGACGCCCTGCGTCGCACCGACGTAACTCTCCTCGCATGAGATGAGCACGCCGACGCGCTTGTCCATGATCTCGCTGACGACTTGATCCTGCAGCGGCGCGCTGTTCGCGGTGTAGCAGAACAGTCGGTCGAACACCGTCTTCAGCCGGGCCGGCATGCCGTAGAAGTACAGCGGCATTGCGAAGATGATGCCGTCAGCGGGCAGGATGCGGTCGATCAGCAGCTCCTGGTAGCGGTCGTCCAGCGAGCAGCTACCGTCCGCCAGCCGGCACCGCCGGCAGTTGCCCAGCATGCGGTCGACGAAGTCGTCGAGAAAGACGTGCTCGACTTCGTGACCGGCCGACCGGGCGCCCTCGATCGCGGAGCGGGCAAGGACATGGGAGTTGCCGTCATCGCGCGGACTTGCGCTGACCACGAGTGTCTTCACGTGGGCTAGCAACTTGCTGCGTCCTCGGTTTGTTTCCGGCGGGTTTACTCCGGTTGCGAGGAAGGGTCGCGGGGATGAATGTATGACGGTGACACTGACCGAACCGACCGTCCAGACCGACGGCACCTACCGCGACCAAGTCGCCGCGGTCGAACCAGGCGGCAACGAATACATCGCCGAGGCTGACCGCCACGGCAAGCCCAGCCAGTTGTTCTGGACCTGGACCTCGCCCAATCTCGAGTTCGCCACGATCTTCGTCGGCGTGCTTTCCGTCGCCGTGTTCGGCATGACGTTCTGGCAGGCCGTGCTCGGCATCGTCATCGGCACCGGCCTCGGCGCGATCGCGCATTACTTCCTGTCCGCCCGCGGGCCGCTGCACGGTGTGCCGCAGATGGTGTTGGGTCGACTTGCGTTCGGGTTCAAGGGAAATGCGCTGCCCGCCGTGCTGATGTCAGTGACCGCCGGGGTCGGATGGTTCGCCACCAACAGCGTCAGCGGCGCGTACGCGCTGGCCACGCTGTTCGGGTTCGGACCGCTGGTGGGGCTGGTGATCATCGTGTTGCTGCAGACCGGCCTCGCATTCTTCGGGCACAACCTCGTGCAGGCATTCGAGAAGTGGACGTTCCCGGTGCTCGCGGTGATTTTCGCGATCGCGTCGGTGGTCATCCTGTCCAAGTCGCACTTCGGCGCGCCCGCCGCCGCCGGCGGTGTCGGTGGCATGGGCGGCTTCCTGCTGACCGTCGGCACCGCGTTCGGCTACGCGGCCGGATGGACGCCGTATGCCGCGGACTACACCCGCTATCTGCCCGCGACGGTATCGACCAGGGCCACCGGCTTCTTCGCGGCCGCCGGCCTGTTTCTCAGTTGCGTGTTCCTTGAGGCCGTCGGCGCCGCGTCCGTCACCATCGGGGGCGACACGCTGGACAATCCGACCGCGGCGTTCACCAGCCAGCTCGCCTCGCCGCTGGCCAAGGCGACACTGTTGGCGATCGCGATCGGCGCGGTCGCGGCCAATGCGATCAACATCTATTCGGGCGCAATGGCTTTCGTGACGCTGGGCATCAAGCTGCCCCACCACATCGCGAGGGCTCTTGTCACCGTGTTCTTCGGTGTGGCGGGATTCCTCGTGGCTTGGTGGGCGTTACCCGACGCCGCGCAAAGCTACGAGGCGTTCCTGCTGATCATCGCGTACTGGATCGGCCCGTGGCTGGGCGTCATGTTCGCCGACCAATACCTGCGCCAAAACCAGATCGTCGCGCGCTTCCTCTACGACCGCTCCTACGCCAATTGGAACGGGCTGCTGTCGTTCGCCATTGGCCTGGTGGTGTCTGTGGCGTTGTTCTCCAACCAGGAAAAGTTCGTCGGCTGGGTGGCCAAGGCATATCCGGCGCTCGGCGATGTCACGTTCTTCGCCGGCTTCCTGCTCTCCGGTGCGGCCTATCTGGTGCTGTGCCGGTCGAAGATCGCCGCGGAGCGGGCCGCTGTCTGAGATGGACGCCGAAGCGATGCTCGAGGTCGCCTACGATGAAGCTCGAAAAGGCTTGGCGGAAGGCGGTATTCCGATCGGCGCCGCGTTGTTCAGCGCCGACGGCGTATTGCTCGGCAGTGGTCATAATCGTCGGGTCCAGCACGATGACCCTTCGGTGCACGCCGAAACCGACGCGTTCCGTGCCGCCGGCCGGCAACGCGATTACCGATCCACGGTGATGGTGACGACGCTGTCGCCGTGCTGGTATTGCAGCGGCCTGGTGCGTCAGTTCAACATCGGGACGGTCGTGATCGGTGAAAGCCGCACCTTCACCGGTGGGCATGACTGGCTGGCCGAACACGGCACCTCGGTCACGATCCTTGACGACGAGCGATGCGTGACGATGATGGCGGAATTCATCGCGGCCAACCCGCAACTGTGGAACGAAGACATCGGGGTAAGTGAGTGATTGCGACCGTTGACATCTCGCACTGGCACGAAGGTGGCGCGACGGCCGCCAAGGTGGCCGCTGCTGTTGACGAGGGTCTGCAACGCGCGGGCTTCCTCCTGGTCACCGGACACGGAGTCGATCCGGCGCTGCCGCAGCGTGTGCGCGGCGCGGCGCGGGAGTTCTTCGCCCTGCCCGATGACGTCAAACGGCGATACTCAGTCCCGGTCGCCGGCCACGGCTGGCTGCCACCGGGAGTCGAAGCCAACGCGTACGCCGAGGGCACCGAGACGCCGCCGGACCTCAAGGAGAGCTACAGCCTCGGCGCAGAGACCGCGACCGGCGACCCCGAGGTGGACCGAATCTGGTTCGCGCCCAACGTATGGCCGGCCGAAGTGCCTTCGCTGCAGCTGCTTGTCAATGAATACACCGCGGCCATGCGTGGGCTTGCCGACGATCTGCTGGCGCTGTTCGCCTACGCGCTCGGGCTGCCGGAGAACCCGTTCGCGGCGCTGGCCAGTCGGCCGACATGGACGATGAACATCAACCACTACCCGCCGGTGAGCGTCGTCGGCGAACCCGAACCCGGCCAGTTCCGCATCGGCCCGCACACCGACTTCGGTACGGTGACCATCCTTGACCGCGAGCCGGGTGCCGGTGGCCTGCAGGTGTATTCGGACGACGACGGATGGACCGACGCGCCGTATGACCCCGACGCGCTGACCGTGAACATCGGCGACTTGTTGGAGTACTGGAGCGCGCAGCGCTGGCCGTCGGGCAGGCATCGGGTGCTGCCGCCGCAGCCGCACGCGCCCGAGGAGGATCTGGTCTCGCTCGTGTACTTCTACGAGGCCAACCACGACGCCCTCGTCACGCCGCTTGCGCCGCCGATCGGGCGGGTGTCGGGCCTGGAAGCGGTTACGTCGTCGACGTTCATCAAGGAGCGGCTCGACGCGATCACCGTCGGCTAGACACCTCCGCCTTGGCGTGAGCGACCGCAAAATGCCAACATCTCTCGGCGTGTCGCGCACAAACACGGGCGCTCGCGGCAGGGGTGGGTGCACGCTCTGCCAGAATGACCGCCATGCGCGTCTACCTGGGAGCTGACCACGCCGGCTTCGAACTCAAGCAGGCTGTCATCGAGCACCTCCGCAAGACCGGCCACGAGCCGACCGACTGCGGGGCCTACGCCTACGACGCGGAGGACGACTACCCGGCGTTCTGCATCGCGGCCGCGGAGAAGACCGTCTCCGACCCCGACAGCCTCGGCATCGTGATCGGCGGCTCGGGCAACGGCGAGCAGATAGCCGCGAACAAGGTTCCCGGCGTGCGCTGTGCGCTGGCGTGGAGCGTCGAGACCGCGACGCTCGCCCGCGAGCACAACAACGCACAGGTGATGGGCATCGGCGGTCGGATGCACAGCGTTGAGCAAGCGCTGGAGATCATCGACGCGTTCTTGGCGGCCCAGTGGTCGAAAGCCGAACGGCACCAACGTCGTATCGATATCCTCGCCGATTACGAGAAGACTCACGTCGCGCCGCCGGTGCCCGGCGCGCCCGCGTAGGTATGCCGGAAGGTCACACCCTGCACCGGCTCGCCCGGTTGCATCAACGCCGCTTCGGCCGGGCCCCGGTGATGGTGTCCAGCCCGCAGGGCCGGTTCGTCGACGGCGCTTCGTCGGTCAACGGACGGGTGCTGAAGAAGGCCACCGCATGGGGCAAGCACCTGTTCCATCACTACGAGGGTGGCCGCGTCGTGCACGTGCACCTCGGTTTGTACGGCACATTCACCGAACTGCCGATACCGATGCCCCTTCCGGTCGGCCAGGTGCGGATGATCGGTACCGAATTCGGCACCGACCTGCGCGGCCCGACGGTGTGCGAAGTGATCGAGGAGCCCGAGGTCGCCGACGTGGTCGCCAAGCTGGGCCCGGACCCGTTGCGGCGTGACGCCGACGGGTCCCTGGCATGGATTCGAATCACCAAGTCCCGCAGACCAATTGGCGCGCTGTTGATGGATCAGACGGTGATCGCGGGTGTCGGCAACGTGTACCGCAACGAACTGCTGTACCGACATCGGATCGACCCGTACCGCATCGGTACGCACATCGACGAGGCTGAGTTCCACGCCATGTGGACCGACCTGGTCGAGCTGATGAAGGTCGGCTTCCGCCGGGGAAAGATCATCGTCATGCGGCCCGAGGATGACCACGGGCTGCCCTCGTACGCCCCCGATCGGCCCCGCACCTACGTCTACCGCAGGGCCGGCGAGCCGTGCCGCGTGTGCGGAACGACTATCCGCACTGCCGAACTCGAGGGCCGCAATCTGTTCTGGTGCCCGACTTGTCAGACGTGACATTCTGGTCTGAAATATTGTCGCGTACGCAAATCTTTGGTGTTTGCTCTGACGTTAACCCCGCAGCCGGAATGATTGCCCAGCCAACCACTCCGGCCCCAATGGTCAGGGGCCAGCGAAGTGGCGTCGAGGCGCGATTTGGGGTTTATGTCGCGGTTCGTCTGCGAGCCTAGGTGCCAGCACAGGGACGGATGCAATCCGCCGCAAACCCACACCTTCCCCACTCAAGTGGATTCGACAGTCCAGCAATTCACGGGCGAATGGATCGCTCGAGAAGAATTAGCTGGATTTTTCAACATTCTTATGGTTGCTGGAGTTACCTTTGCTGACGGCCAGGCATCGCGTCGTCAAAGGGGTTCCCATGTCGAAGCACAGTCGGTATCGAGGCAACGGGCGTCACCGTGCGCAGACGAAGTCGCGTCGGCTGGTGGCGACGGCGGTCGCCGTGGGCGGGGCAGGCCTCGTCCTGAGCGCTCCCGCTGCGGCCCTGTTGGCCATGCCCGGCGAAGCGCACGCGGCACCGTTAGCACCGACGCCGAATGGTCTGTTCGGGTGCATCCTCGATACGACGACGGGTGACGAGTGTCTTGCCGGCGACAGCGCCGGATTGGGCGACAGCCTCACGGCGAGCCTGGCGACGGTCCAACCCTTTCTCGATGTCGCCGGCGGCATTCCGATCGTCAACATCTTCATCGGCAACGGCGCGGACGGCACCGCGGAACACCCCAACGGCTTCAATGGTGGCCTGCTAATTGGCAACGGCGGCAACGGTTTCAACGCAACGAGCGTCGGCGCAAGCGGCGGCGCGGGAGGCCGCGGCGGATTCGTGATCGGCAACGGCGGCAATGGCGGCAACGGCGCCGACGGCGACGCCACGCACGCGGGCGGTAACGGCGGCGACGGCGGCGCCAGTGGGTTGCTCATGGGCAATGGCGGCAGTGGCGGCAACGGTGGCAACGGCGCCAACGGCGCGAACGCCGTGAACCCGACGACGTCGAACACCGCGGCGCCCGGGCAGAACGGCGTCGGCCTACAGAACGGCGGCAACGGCGCGAACGGCGTGCCCGGACCAGAGCCTGGGTCACTGGGGAAGGACGGCGGCGACGGCGGACCCCTCGGCGGTAACGGCGGCAACGGTGGCGACGGCGGGGCCGGGACGAGCCTGACGCACGCCGGCTACGGCGGTGACGGCGGCGATGCCCTGGCCAACGGTGGCAACGGCGGCAACGGCGGTGCCGGTGGTTCTGACCTGAGCGGTGTGTCACCGACCAACGGCGGCTGGGGCGGCGACGCGGGCAACGGCGCGACCGGCACGAGCGGCGGCAACGGCACCGCGGGCGGCAGCGGCGGATCGGGCGGCAGCGGCGGCTTGCTCAGCGGCACCGGAGGCAACGGCGGCACTGGCGGCAGCGGCGGAAACGGCGGCGACGCCGCGTCCGGCGGCAACGGTGGAAAGGGCGGCGCAGGCGGCGCGAGCAGCACACAGGGCTCGCCCGACGGCACCGGCGGTGACGGCGGCTCCGGTGGCACGGGTGGTACCGGTGGCAGCGGCGGCGCGGGCGGTGACGGCGGCGCGGCAGGGAAGGGCGCCAGCGGCAGCGGAACGGCCGGGGCCGGCGGCAGCGGTGGCTCCGGTGGCATGGGTGGCTCCGGTGGTACGGGCGGCACGGGCGGCGCCGCCGGCGGTAAGACCGGCGCGGCGGGCCCCGACGGCAGCGGAGGTACCGGCGGCGCCGGTGGCGCGGGTGGCGCCGGTGGCAAGAGCGGTAGCGGCACGTCCGGCACGGGGGCCAAGGGCGGATCGCCTGGCACCGGGTCGTCGGGCACGTCAGGAGGCTCCGGCGGCGCAGGCGGCAGTGGGGGCAGCGGCGGCACCCCGTAACAACTGAGCGTCGGCGCCCTAGATGCCTTCGACGAAGGTGAGGCGTCGGCTCAGCGCACGGTCGCGGAACGTCAACGCCTGCGCGTAATCCTCCGACGAGTACCACCGCCGCGCGGTTTCCATATCCGGGAACTCGACGACGACGAGCCGTCGCTGCGGCGGCCAATCTCCTTCTGCCGCTTCGGGAAGCGCCGCCCGCACCAGGTAGCGGCCACCGTGCTTCTCTATCGACGGCTTTGCGAGATTGCGGTACTGCTCGAAGCTGCTCTCGTCGAGGACTTCAACCTCGGAGATGACGTATGCGGCCATCGACGTCAGAAGTCGCCGAAGCCGCCGCCGTCGAACCCGCCCCCGTCGAAGCCGCCGCCGTCCCAGCCGCCGCCGTCCCAACCGCCACCGTCGCCGCTGTATCCGTCGAAGCCCGAAGCGTCGGCGCCGCCGCCGCCGTCGAAGCCACCGCCGTCCTGTGCAGCAGCGAAGCCGTCGGAGTAGCCGTCGCCGTAGCCGGTCTCGAAACCTTGTGCGCCGTAATCAACTCCGTGCATGCCGTCGAACAACGCGTCGAACAACAGCACCGAGCCCACGCCCCATGCGCCCGCGACCAGAGCTGTCTTCCACCACGGCTCGGAGTACCAGCCCGCGGGTACGGGTCGGCCGGCGACCCGACCGCCGGGGTAGTAGTTCGGCGTGCGCTGCGACGGTGTCGGTGACGCCTCGATCTCGCGGCCCTCGTAGTTGATACGCCGATCCTCGGTCACGGCGCCCGCCGTCCGCTGCCCGGTCAGTGACTCCAATTCCGGTCCGGGATCCATACCCATCGCGGTGCGTGCGGCGCGCACGTAATAGAGCCCCTCGATGGCGCTTTCCTTGGCCAGCGCAGCCTGTCGCACTGTGGTGGCCTGATCGATCTGTGACGACGCGGCGGTGTAGCGCTCGGAGGCGTCAGCCATCGCCTGCTTGGACGCGTCGTCGGTGCCCGTCACGTTCAGCACCTGCCCGCCCAGTCGTTCGATGAGCCGACGCGCGTCGGCCTTCGCGTCGTCCAGTGAGGCCGCGTTGCGCCTGCCCGAAGCCTTCGATGAGCTGTAGACGGCAAACGCGATAGCGCCGATGACCACGATGATCAGCACGAGCAGGGCCCCATTCATGGCGTCCAGCGTACCGACAGGAAATCGGCCGAAAGCCGGTCGCGAATACGCCCAGAGCGGAGTCGACTATCCGCGGCATGGTTTCATCGCAAGGGTGGCTGACTTGAATCGTCGTGATCTGATGGTGATGGCAGGGCTCGGCGCGGTGGGCGCCGCGATCCGGGTGCCGACGGCTTCGGCGGCGCCGCCTGGTGGCACGCAGCCGACCTACATCTTCCAAGATGAGTTCGACGGGCCGGCAGGCTCGGCGCCGGACCCGTCCAAGTGGCTGGTGGCAAAGGCCCGCGAGTCGATGGAGGACCCGACGTACTGGGAGCTGCCCGAGCACGTCGGGCAGTACCGCAACGACCGTCGCAACGTCTACCTCGACGGCAACTCGAACCTCGTCTTCCACGCCGCCAAGGACGGCAACACCTTCTACAGCGGCAAGGTGTTCAGCACGTTCTACGGCGGCATCGGCCACACCTGGGAAGCCAGGATCAAGCTGAACTGCCTGACCCCGGGCTGCTGGCCGGCGTGGTACCTGTCCAACGACAACCCCGTCAACGGCGGCGAAGTCGACATCATGGAGTGGTACGGCAACGGCAGCTGGGCTCCCGGTACCGCGGTGCACGCCAAGCTCAACGGCGGTGAACATTCGAGCCAGACCATCTCGGTCGACAGCGCCTGGCACACGTGGCGATGCACGTGGGACGACGCGGGCATGCGGTTTTGGAAGGACTACACCGACGGCGCCCAGCCGTACTTCACCGTGCCGGCGCACTCGCTGCCGTCCTGGCAGTTCAACGATCCCGGCTTCACGCTGTCGCCCGTCTTGGACCTCGCGGTCGCCGGCTCCGGCGGAGGCGATCCGAGTGGGGGCACCTATCCTGCGGACATGCTCATCGACTGGGTGCGGGTGTGGTAGCTGGACCCTTGAATTAATAAGTGTTAGTCGGGCTTGCCGCTTAGTACCATCAGACCCCAGGGGATGGGGGTAACAGGTGGCAGAAGACGCGCTGATTCGTGAGTTGTCGGCTGCGGTGGAACGCAATCCGGACGCAGTGGAATTGCGGGTGCATCTCGCTGAGCTTTTGCTGGCCGACGGACGCTACGCCGAAGCGCTGACGCACTGCAGCGCGGCGCTGACGAAAGACTCGGCCAACGCCGCGGCGTTGGCGCTGCTGCAGCGATGCACCGCCGCACTGGCCGCTCCGGCAGGGGAGAAGTCGGCGTTCGACTGGTCGGCCGCCGAGGAACAGGTCGCCGACATCATCGAGCCGGCATTCGTCGAACAAAGCGGCGAGCCCGACATCGAAAACGAGCGTGACCGCGACGTCCTGGCGCCCAGCGACGTGAAGCTTGCCGACGTCGCCGGCATGAAGGACGTCAAGGACCGGCTCGACGTATCGCTGCTCGGACCGATCCGAAATCCAGAACTGATGCGGGCCTACAAGATTTCGGCCCGAGGCGGATTGTTGCTCTACGGACCGCCGGGCTGCGGCAAGACGTTTCTCGCGAGGGCAGTGTCCGGCGAGCTCGAGGCGAACTTCTACCCGATCGGCATCTCCGATGTGCTCAGCCGCTGGCTGGGTGACAGCGAGCGTGCCGTGCACGAGATCTTCGAGGTGGCCCGACGCAATACACCATGCGTGCTGTTCTTCGACGAAGTCGACGCATTGGGCATGCGCCGGGCCAACCTGCAGGGTGGCTCCGGGCACCGCACCGTGGTCAATTCGCTTCTCGCCGAGATGGATCCGGCCACTTCGGATAACAGCGGTGTCTACGTGCTCGGGGCGACGAATGCGCCGTGGGATGTGGATGCGGCGCTGCGGCGGCCCGGACGCTTCGACCGGATGCTCTTCGTCGGTCTGCCCGACAGTGAGGCGCGCATGGAGATCTTGAAGTTTCACCTGCGTGACCGTCCGGTGGCTGGGATCGATCTGAAGTCGATCGCTTCGCGCACCGACGGTTTCACCGGTGCGGACCTCGCCCATATCTGCGACACCGCAACACAATTGGCGATGGCCGATTCGGTGCGCTCGGGTGAGGTCCGGCCTATTTCGATGAGCGATATCCACGCGGCCATGGCCGAGATCCGGCCGAGCGCAGGGGAGTGGTTCGACGTCGCCCGCAACGTCGTCGAGTTCGCCAACCGCGACGGCGCCTACGACGACTTGGCAAAGTACATGCGCCGCAGGAAGTTTCGATGACATCGCCATCGGATATCGTTGCCGCGATCACACTGGCCAACGGCTATATGGAGGCCAGGAATTACCGGCGTGCCGAGGAAGTGTTGCGCTCGGAGCTGGCGCATTACCCGCACAACTCGAGGTTGTTGACCGAGTTGGCGCGGGCACAGCACTTTCGCGGCGACAACCAGGCCGCCGAACAGAGCGTGTGCAAAGCGGTCGCCCGTGCCCCCGAAGACGCGTATCCGATGCGGGTCTACGCGTCGATCCTGGATGCGCTCGGGCGTCGGCGGGAAGCGTTGACGTGGGCGCGAAAAGCGGTCGACGCGGCTCCGAACGACCACACGATGCATTACGAATACGCCCGGGTGCTGGCCAACGCCGGCGATCCAGCGTCGGCGCTGCCGGTGGCGCAGGAGGCCGTGCGGCTGGCGCCGACTGCCGCCGATGCCCACGACCTACTGGGCAACGTCCTCGGCATGTTGAGGCGATGGGAAGAGTCGACGGCCGCACACGAGGAGGCGCTGCGACTGCAGCCAGGAAACGCGTGGGCGTTGCACAACCTCGCGGTGAACCGGGCCAACCGGAGGAACTTGTCCGGCGCGCTGGCCGGGTTCGCCCAAGCCGCACAGCTGGATCCGCACATCGGCGATAACGTCCGCAAGTCCATCACGGCGACGGTGCGTCAGTGGATGAGCTGGGCGACGATCGCAGCGTGGGCTGCGCTGTGGCTCTCGGTCCAAATCGAGCGGAACCATCCGAATGAGCCGAGTTCGGCCGCGCGCGTCGTCACCGGTCTCGGGTGCATCGTCGTGCTGGTCATGTTCGGGTGGTTGGCGCGCAGTCTGCCGCGCAACCTCTGGAGGCCGGTGCTGCGCCAACGCGAATTCCGGTCGCTGAAGATCTATCTCGGACTCGGCGTCGTGGTGCTGGGCGTGCTCGGTGCGTTCACCGTTGGGGTGTTGACCAACTTCTGGGTCCTGGCAGGCGCCTTGCTGGTCACGGTCATCGTTTCCTGGGTCGCCCCGCGGGTCGACAAGGACATCTGAGTCGAATCTTCGTTCGACGTTGGAGCGGGCGACGGGAATCGAACCCGCGTAGCTAGTTTGGAAGACTAGGGCTCTACCATTGAGCTACGCCCGCGTGTGCAGCACCAGCAGACTGTACTAGCGCCGCCCGAATCAAATCCAATTAAAACCTTTGCGTGTCCAGCACGTAGTATCTCGCGTGGTCAGGTCTGCGTTTCGGACCGGCCAGTGGGCGCGGGGTGTAGCGCAGCTTGGTAGCGCATCCGCTTTGGGAGCGGAAGGCCGCAGGTTCAAATCCTGTCACCCCGACTCCGGACGTTCACCACTACAGACATGAGGAGCAAGAGCGTGAAGAGCACCGTCGAGAAGTTGAGCCCGACCCGGGTTCGCATCAACGTGGAGGTGCCCTTCACCGAGTTGCAGCCAGACATCGACACCGCCTTCAAGCAGATGGCCAAGCAGGTCCGCATGCCGGGTTTCCGGCCGGGCAAGGTTCCGGTGAAGCTGCTCGAGGCCCGCGTCGACAAGCAGGAGATGTTCAACCAGGTCATCGGCGAGGCAGTGCCCGCGCGCTATTCCGAGGCGGTGACCACCTCCGACGTGCGCCCGCTCGGCCAGCCCGAGATCGATATCACCAACCAGGAGTACGGCCAGGACCTGACGTTCACCGCTGAGGTCGACGTCCGGCCCGAGATCGAGATTCCGGAACTCGAGGGTCTGAAGATCACCGTCGACCCCATCGAGGTCACCGACGAAGAGGTCGACACCGAGCTGCAGAATCTGCGTGCCCGCTTCGGCACCCTCAAGGGCGTCGAGCGCGCCGCCGAGTCCGGCGACTTCGTCTCGATCGACCTGTCGGCCACCGTCGACGGCGAGGACGTGCCCGAAGCGAAGACGGAGGGGCTCTCGCACGAGATCGGCTCCGGTCAGCTGATCGAGGGTCTCGACGACGCGATCGTCGGCCTCAAGGAGGGGGAGAGCCGCGTCTTCACCACCACCCTTGCCGCCGGTGAGCACCTCGGGAAAGAGGCGCAGGTGACCGTCACCGTCAAGTCGGTCAAGGAGCGCGAGCTGCCCGAGCCCGACGACGAATTCGCCCAGCTGGCAAGTGAATTCGACACCATCGACGAGCTGAAGGCGAGCCTCGCCGAACAGGTGCAGCGCGTCAAGCGCGTCCAGCAGGCCGAGCAGATCCGCGACAAGGCGCTCGAGGTGCTGCTCGAGCAGACCGAGGTTCCGCTGCCGGAGAACATCGTGCAGGCCCAGGTTGACGACACCCTGCACAACGCGATCCACGGCCTCGAACACGACGAGTCCAGGTTCGAGGAGGCCCTCAAGGAGCAGGGCAGCAGCCGCGAGGAGTTCGACAAGGACAACCGCAGCAACGCGGAGAAGGCGGTCAAGACCCAGCTGTTGATGGACGCCATCGCCGACAAGCTCGACATCCAGGTCGGTCAGAACGACCTGACCGAGCGCCTCGTGCTGATGTCGCGGCAGTACGGCATGGAGCCGCAGCAGCTCCTGCAGTTCCTGCAGCAGAACAACCAGCTGCCCGCGATGTTCGCCGACGTGCGCCGCGGCCTGACCGTCGCTGCCGTCGTACACGGCGCCACCGTCACCGACACCGAGGGCAACGTGATCGACACCACGGAGTTCTTCGGCCCGTCCGGCGAACAGGCCGAGCAGCCTGCTGATGAGGCCGCCGAGGAGACCAGCTCGGACGAGGAACCCGCCGAGGCCAAGTGACGCTCTGAGCGAACGCCCCCTGTCTAGGGAGTGCGCAACGGCGCCGGTTGGTTAGTGTCGAGAGAACCAAGACTTAGAAGAAAGCAGGTATCCAGTCGTGACTGACATGCGTGGCGCCGGGGCAGGGCTGAACCTTGTCGACTCGGTGTATGAGCGGTTGCTGTCCGAGCGGATCATCTTCCTCGGCTCTCAGGTCGACGACGACATCGCCAATCGGCTGTGCGCACAGATTCTGCTGCTGGCCGCCGAAGACCCCACCAAGGACATCCACCTCTACATCAACTCGCCGGGCGGATCGATCAGCGCGGGCATGGCCATCTACGACACGATGGTGCTGGCCCCGTGCGACGTCGCGACCTACGCGATGGGTATGGCGGCGTCGATGGGTGAATTCCTGCTCGCCGCGGGTACCAAGGGCAAGCGCTACGCTTTGCCGCACGCTCGGATCCTGATGCATCAGCCGCTGGGCGGCATCACCGGTGGCGCCGCGGACATCGCAATTCAGGCCGAGCAGTTCGCGGTCATCAAGAAGGAGATGTTCCGGCTCAACGCCGAGTTCACCGGCCAGCCGATCGAGCGCATCGAGGCCGACTCCGACCGCGACCGCTGGTTCACCGCTCCAGAGGCGCTCGAGTACGGCTTCGTCGACCACATCATCACCAGCGCCAATATCAACGGCTCAGGACCGGGAGCAGGACTAGACAAATGACCGATCAAACGGACCCCCGCCTGCAACCGCAGGGCCGCTACATCCTGCCGTCGTTCATCGAGCACTCCAGCTTCGGCGTCAAGGAATCCAACCCGTACAACAAGCTGTTCGAGGAACGCATCATCTTCCTCGGCGTGCAGGTGGACGACGCGTCGGCCAACGACATCATGGCGCAGCTGCTGGTGCTCGAGTCGCTGGATCCCGACCGCGACATCACCATGTACATCAACTCGCCCGGTGGTTCGTTCACGAGCCTGATGGCGATCTACGACACCATGCAGTATGTCCGGGCCGACATCCAGACGGTCTGCCTCGGCCAGGCCGCGTCGGCCGCCGCGGTGCTGCTGGCCGCCGGTACGCCGGGCAAGCGGATGGCGCTGCCCAACGCCCGTGTCCTGATCCACCAGCCGGCGTTGTCCGGCGTGATCCAGGGCCAGTTCTCCGA
>Ga0070665_100003520_pt1 | contig 16649 bp, 31 predicted proteins | sample KBSS13metaG_FD_65862 | JGI IMG/M metagenome (GOLD analysis project Ga0070665, IMG submission 65862) | Switchgrass rhizosphere microbial communities from Kellogg Biological Station, Michigan, USA - KBS S1-3 metaG | ecosystem: Host-associated > Plants > Roots > Rhizosphere > Soil ... | reverse complement strand
AGGCGACACCGGCACAAGCTGTATAGCATTAACCAGCCGGGCGCACAAGCGTTCCTAGATCGGGAGTAAAAGCGATGTTTTTGATTTTCCGTCCCAAAGATATTCTTTGGATTGCCGCGATATTGACGTTCGTTATTGCGTGGCTGGTTTCGTAGCCTGTTGCTCTCGCAGATCGGCAACAAGGTTTTCGATAATCACAACCGCGCTTAAAGTCGCCGCAACAAGCGCGTCCTTATCCGGCTTGCCCGCTTCAATGGACGCTTGAGCAGCCGCCAACGCATTGGCGAACAAATCTTTCGCCGCGTTTTCCGCCGCAACGGACTTTGGATCGGTGCAGCTTGCGGGAGCGGAGCGCCCGGCGCAAATCGTGTTGTAAACGGCAACCGCCGTATTGAACGCGAACTTTGCGCCGTTAAGCTGTTCCTGTGGCGTATTGCCAAAGGTAGCACAAGCCGACAGGCTGAGAGACAGAACGGAAGCGGCAAGAAACGATTTGAAAAGACGCATGGGCTTTACTCCTTAGTGGTTGATCCGATTTTCAGATAATTCAACGCGAATTTTGTTCGCTACAGCGTCCATATAAGTTGGCATTTGCTTTTCTTGGACGAACGTATTCATACACCACATTTTCATTTCGGATATGTCCGCTTTTATGCGCGTTGTGATCCACACATTAAAGAGCGTTCCGACAAATCCAATAACGGTTATAAGGACACCGGCCCATTCAGGGTTCATGCTCTTGTTGCTTCCACCGCAGCAACTATGGTCTTATTACCGAGCATGAACAGGCCCGCAATCAATAGGATCAAGCCTATAAAAATTGTCACCATGCGCGGAACGTCTGTAACGATTTTCAGTAAGCTGCCAACGCTGGCAACGGTATCGCCAACGCCCGCCGCTGTGGCGGCTTTGCTAGCGGCCCCGGCGCGTTGCTCGTCTTGATTGCCAAAGAACGTATCGAATGGATTTGTAAAGCCTTGCGCCAATGCGCCAAGAGCGTTTGACCATGTAAGGGCGTTAGGATTGCTAGCGTCCGGTTGGCCGGGATCAAGAAACCCTTTGGGGATATTCAGCGAACTACTGGCGCTAGAATACATGGGCGTTTGTGGAAGCATCGAAGCCGGGGCCGCTGTGACTTGATTAGTGTTGATATTTATTCCAGCGTTTGCCGCCAATGCTTGCGCTAGGTAATTCGCTAGCTGCGTATTACCAGAACGTACCGCGTCTTCATAGTCGGAACCAAGAGACACAGCCCTTATCCTAAGTTGCGCCCGCCAATGCTAATGGGATGCGGAAAAGATAGCATAGCGGCAAGCCCACCGGGGGCCGTGGAAAGTTCGCCAGCGGGCGGAGTGGTATTGTGGAAATCGGCGGGGCCGGGTTGGCCCGTATACGTCAACGGTTGGGGAACGTAACCGTTTTCCCCATACATGCGCGGGCCAACGTGAAACGAAGGCGCAATGTTCGCGCTGCTGTTGAAAAAGTAATTGGGGGTTGAAGGAGGCCCGCCAATTTGGTTGGGGAGATAGGCAACGGAACGCATATCAAACCTCAATTATTGACAAGAGCAACCGGGGCAGCGCCACCGGAAAACTTAGAACCAGCCGCGAAGTAAGCGGCATAGCTTTGTAGCTGTGTCGCATAAAGCTTCTGGTAATTCGGGTTTATGTCCCGCAAATAATTGAGGTAGTTGGTCAAATCGGAAGACGCTGTACCATCCGCCAATTGCGAGGGACCGGCGCAACCGAATAGAGACGGCGCGAAGCAGCCGCAATGTCCAGCCGGGGAATTCTCCGGGGCGCTACCATCGGCAAGCGGCTGTGGATTGATAGGGCCAAAGTTATAATTGGTATAGCCCGGATTATAACCGCTAGTGCTGGCAAGTCCGCCAGCGGGAGCATCGCTTACCGCGCCGGGAACGGTAGTCCCACCAAGGTCGATTTTCCCACGCGAAAAGACAAAAGCGAGAGCAATCAAAGAAGCAGCCGCACCGGCAATATACAGCACCTCTTTTTGACTGAGATTGCCGAAAGGGTTTTTCATGTGTACCCCTAAATCAATGCGACAAGAGACGCGGCGAAGTTGGCAACTCCGCCAACCGCTCCCGCAGCGCTGCTATTGCCGAAACTGGAACCGAAAAGCTGTCCACCGGCAGAGCCAACTCTACCAGCCGCCACACCTCCCGGCAAGATAAGCTGAGAGCCTTTAGTGCCCTCCGCACCATAGAGCAATTGGACAAGACCGTTGCGGCCTTCCTTGTCCGTGCCGCCCTTTGACAGATTATCGTACAGGTTCATTTGCGCCAGATACGGGGCATTGTAGATACTCGCAACGGACGAAATCCGCGTTTGCTCTACGTCCGCCGCAGTTTGGGCAAGGCTAACTTGCGTGGCATTGTTCGCAAGGGCGATAACCTGTTGCGTCTGGAAACCGGCAATCTGTATGTTTTGCTGTGCCTGAATACCAGCGCCCGCCACGTTGGCCTGTTGTTCCGTCTGGTATTTGGCAACGTCCGCTTGCAATCCGGCGACAGTCACGCCCGCCGCCGCGTTGGTATTCACGGCAGACAATTGGGCGGAAATTTGTTGGCCCTGTACGCCCGCTTGTAGCTGTGCAATGGACAGCGCCGTTCCGGCCTGTACCGCAGCGTCCGAAGGACCGGAGGCAACAGCCGTTCCGCTTGACTGGTTGGAACCGCTACCGGAGACCAACCATATAATGACAAGCGCCCCAAGAATAAGGGCGACAGTCACGGGATGCGCTTTGATCCATTCCCAACCGTGATGAAACATTAGCCCGTTGCTCCCGCCGTGCCGCGTGTATCAACCAAGCCTTGCAGCGCCATTTGGCCCTGTACAACGCCCGCTAGACCTTGCTGCACTTGTGCGCCGTTGAAGTACAATTGTTCCGGCTGTCTTGCGCGCCAGACAAAAGAGTAAGGGGTGCCCGGCCCCGGCAACGTAAAGAGAGGGTTCATCATGGACGGAATAAAGGCGTACTGTTGCGCTCCCGCATCCGGTAACGTCTTGCGTACATAATTATACAGCATAGGCGAAAACCTTTAGAGGATGGGAAGCCCGGAATTAAAGCCGCTGTTGAAGCCAGCGCCAGCAAAGCCGGTCATGGGACCAAACGTCCCACCACTCCCGGTAATGGGAGAGACGGCAACGCCAAGCGCTTCGCTGAAACCACCAGCGGCGGCGGAAATCACTTGCGAGGTATTGGAGTTGCGCGACAAAATAACCGCGACAATGGCAACGCCAACAATCGCGGTAAGAATTGCCGTAATCTGTTCGCCAATGTGTCCCATTAGTGGATACCTCCGAAGGAACCAAGCGAACCGCTGCCTGTGATCGGGGACAGGGCAGCGGCAAGGCTTTGGGAAAAGCCCTGTGCAGCCGCGCCAATTACGCCGGTTGTATTGGAATTCCTTGACAGGACAACTGCCAACGTCGCAACGCCAATAATGGCGATTGCAATAACGGTAATCTGTTCGCCAATCTTGCCGCCCATTATGCTACTCCTGCCGCTTGGCCCAAGTTAAGGGCGCTTGATAAAAGGTCTTTTCCAGCCTTCAAAGCGTCACCCGCGCCGGTAATCGGGTTCGCTTGGCTGTTGTCATTTGCGGGCTCTGCCGATGGTCCCGTTTTTATCGCGCTGATAAATTGCGCGAATACGCCCCTATTCGAGAGAATAAGGACGATAAAGACAAGAGCAAGGAAGGTGTTCGCAAGTTTCTTGGTGGTGGGGACATAACCAAGCGCCCCAATCCCGACAATGGATAAGGCCCACCATATAAAGGAGCGGTTGCCCGTGAAATCGCCTTTAAGCAGGGCGAACAAATCGCCTTGCTTGCCGCGCGCTCCCGCTATCGTAAGGAGCAATCCAAACAGGATAAGCGCATAAGGCAACGTACATACTCCATAATGTCAGCCTAGAATGACTGACATATACCGGGGCAATTCCCCACGGGCGGTTATGAAAATCAGGAAGCCCGCCGCGAGGTAAAAGAAAATGACGCTGGTTTGCGGCATTTACAGGACCGAATTCACCACGGGGACGCTGGCGAACAGGCCGGGATATTTCTTCCCGACATAGAAGCCAACCAGCAAGACGACGATTGCGCCCAAAAGGCCAAGATGAATGTTCATGTTATACGCCTTCCTCTATGAAACGAATGATTTGGCCCCACGCCATCGCAATAACGATAAGGAGACCGAAAAATAGGAACCAGCGAAACGCGCTCCCGTTGGCGTCAAAGGGACGCTGCCAGAAGTCCTTAAACGCTTGTGCCGCATTTCCCATTTTTCTGTTTCCCTCTTGAAACTGTCTCCGGGGAGGTGGGAGGTGATCGCCACCTCCCCGGATTAGTTCGCCGCGCCCCGTTCCGCAAGTCGCTGCGAATAGTCGGACAGTTCGCCGGTTATCAGCCGGTATTCAGGGAGGCAGCGCCAACCAGCGTATTCACCAGCGAGAAGTCTTCATAGCCGATAAGAACCTTGGCGGCGGCATTGATCGTGCCCGTGGGGGTCAAGACCAATTCCATATTGCCGTACTGGACGGTCGAAATCGGTTTGTTCCGCGACGGGAAGTAATAGACGCCCGTGGGGAAATCGTCCTGAATTTCGTTCCGTGCCTGAATGGCGGCAAGGTTCGCGCTGATGTTGAAAATGTTCGTGAAGTTGGCGCTCTGCAACTTCCAAGCCTGAGTAAACTGGCCTGTGTCCAACGTGCCGTTATTGTCGAAAATGGCGAAGGTGGACAGGAAGTCGCGGAAGTTGGAATACGGGATCGGGAAATCCTGGCCAGTGGACAGGCCCGTATAGGTGGTGTTTTTCAGTTCATAGATGGTGGACAAATCCACAATCGGCAGAACCGGCGCGCCATTCTGACCAACGGGAAGCTGGTCATAATAAACCTGATAGACGTTAATGGTGCAGCTTGTGCCCCAATTGGAGGTTGGCGCTCCGGTCGTGGCAATATAGACCGCAGCAACCGGGTCCGCGCCCGTCGCAACAAACGCTTCCGCGCCGGGCGTAATGTTGATTTGCAGATACGCCGTGGCGTTGACCACGTTCATATACATAGCGCCGCGCAAATCGAAGTCGGAATAGGCGCAAGGAACCCAATAGCGCATATAGGTGATTGCGGTAGCGAAATTGCCGTTGGTCACTGTCGCCTGTGCGGCGAAAGCGGTTGTCCAATTCACGCCGTAGGAAATCGGATAGCTGGTATTGGTGCGGGCGACACAGAAGGGAGCGCCTTTCTTCGCCGTATTGACGAAGTGCATATGCCAGCCAGTTGTCTGAATACGGACGTTGTTATTCAGGTCCGTAAGGACAAACTGTTTCACCACGTTCGCCGGCCCAAGGGCCGTAAGCGAATAGACGTTGGTAGAAGTCGGATCGGCGGCGGTAATCGCAATGTCAACCCAGAAGCCCAAGACAAGGCCCACATTGCGGAACGGGACTTGAACCTGTGTCACGCTCTGCGGATTGATCGTCTGTGAGAAAATGTTTTGCGTCATTTTCACAGACTGGCGAACGATAAGGCCACGGGCCAGATTGTTCGCGTCCTGAATGTTCATCTGCTGTTGCTGCTTCGCGGCCATGACTTATCTCCTATTCTTCTGTGGAAATGGCCGGAAGGCCACGTTGGACGATACGGAAAAGAAACCAGCCAATAATCGCCATCGTCCAGATAACGATATAGTTGGCGGGATTTTTCAATAATGCTGTGTTCAGCATTGGCCTAACCGTTGTTGGCTTCGTGAAGCTGCTTCAAGCCCATGACCAAAGCCGCGCCAAGCGCGAGAATGATCCAAACGGAAAGGAGGTTGGGGAGGTTCCAACTAAGGAAAGTATGCCCGTCCATATTAAACCCCGCCTTAAATGATTTGCCTACGTGGCCGTAGGTTGAAATCAAAATTGTCTAGGATAGTATCTGCGGGCGGAACGGGACTGAATACACAGCTACTATTGCGCCCAACGTCATACCATCGGGAGTGATAGTCTGGCAAGCGCTCTTTCATGTTGAATGGCGTAAAATCTTCAACGCGCTTTTGGTCTTCCCTACGGTTCAAATCAAAAGCCTGTATGAAATCCGCTTCTGAAAAACTGAATTGGGAAATCCAAGAGGGACGTTGCGAAAGCGTTATCACAGGGATTTTTAAAGAGCGCCCTTGTGTATAGATATTGTTCAACGCATCGGAACGCGGATCGAATGTATATCCTTCGTCCAAGTACAGCCCAACTTTGCCGCGCGCATGGATCGCGGCTAGGAAACTTTCCATTGCATCCGATTTGAAATCAGACGGGAGACCGGACATTATATAAAGACCGCGCTTGCCAATCCTATCCTTGAAGCCGATTTGTTCAACTTGGGGTATGCGCGAAATTTCCGTTATAATCGGATCACGCTTGGCATTAAAAAGTATCCAAGGAAAAGAGACCGTATCGCGCAAAGATAATTGAAAAAGACCGGCAGTAGTCTTGCCGGTCCCCGTCCGTCCCACAATAGAAACCCTGTGGGAATTATCTGGTTGGCGAATATCTGTCACCTAAAAGGCCGGTCCTGTGTCGGGTTTAATACCGTGACGTTATCGTTAGGTCTTGGCGGAGAATTTTTGTCCGCTTGATTGTCTGCCCAAATCGCAACGGCGCGGCTTCCATAGACGCTACCAGCAACCATAATCAAATTGGCCCAAGCCATAGACTTGGCGCTGATATGCGTAGGGTAATACTGTTGGACTTGGCAAACCGCTTGCGCCAGCGTTCCGGCTTCCGTCTGATTAATCGCCAGCTTGTCCATGCCCGTTGCAACGGCAAGCATGGCATGGACATTGAACAAAAGGACTTCGACAGATGCGGGGTCTACAGTAGACGATGTGTGCGCCTTGGCCTTGCCGCTTCCTGGCGGGCGGCCCCTTCGCCGCTTTCCTGTCTCTCCTGTGGCGGTTCCACCGTCTCCTGTGGGGGCGCTTCCTCCGAAGGCGGCGGCGGGGTCAACCGTTCCACCAGTTCCCGGATTGTTTGGCTGTTCTCCGCCGCCATTCTCTCCGCCGTTTCCGCCCGGCTCTCCGCCGCCGTCAAGCGTGAAGCGCTTTCTGTCTGCCATGTCTCAAACCTCGTAATAAGCCCGGCTACCGCATCGCCCTGATTATTCAGGACTTCGCCAACGCGCCTTTCTGTTTCCGCTGTACGTTCCGCCGCTGCTAATTCAGCAGTTGCGGCAGCGCCAGCACTAAGGGCAATGGCAGATGCCGCTGCCTGTGCCGCCGCTTCTGCCGATTGCGCTTGAGCGTCCGCAACAATCGCTTCCGCTGTTTCAATAGCGCCTTCTGTGCTTTCGCCTTCGCCACTCATAGCAACCCCTTATATAAAGTGTGTTAGGCGGTTCCCTGCGGCTTGTCGGAATTTTGTTCCTGTACCGCTTCGCCGGGACCGGGCGCGGGGTTCATTTCCGCGACGGGTTCGCGGCTTTCAAGGGCGACAGCTTCGCCATCGGAAAACGTGCCGATTTCTTCGGCGGGAATAACAACGCCCGCTGTCTGCGTTGCACCAATGCCAGCGCTTTCGCCAGCAAGCAACTTTTCCAGAAGCGGAATGAGAGGGACAAGCGGAGCAACCATATTTTCCAGCGCTGCAATGCGCGGAACGAAATTCCCGGCGACTTCCGCGAGAGCGTCAACGGCTTCCACAACTTCGGAAATCTTAAAGCCTTCCTTGCCGGTAATCATCGCCTGAATATCGGCAACTTCCTTGCAGAGATTGGCAACGTCCGTTGACAGCTTGACGGGATCGAAATTCGGGCCGCTCATAATAATTCTCCTTTATTGTTCGGGATGATTTGCGCCGTTTAAGTGTGCCACAGGTGGCAGGATTTCGCCAGCGGGCATAGGGGGAATTTTCAATTCCCTTATTATATGTTCTAACAATGCCCGGTTATATTTTTGCTCCGCTTCTATTGCCGTCATGCGGTCAACAGTAGCGCGTAATCCGCCCTGAATTTCCGCCACAACTACCGTAACGGATTTTGTCAATTCTTGCGGATCAAAACCCGCTGCGCGAAGCAGCGAATTCATCATCATTTCCATGCCGGAAAGTTTTTGCTTTTGATCGGTCATAGTACCCTACTTAATGGTGACACTCATAGCGCAACCGCCTACCGGCTGTGTTCCAGCCGTTGCTTGTGGCGATACCAAGCCAGCCGTGGGAATGGATTGATGCCCGCTTATGTTTGTGCTGTTTAAGAAATTGCCGCCCGCCACGTTGCGGTCTTGTGTAAGTCCGCCGCCCCCTGTCATTGTGCCAAGATTATTGGCTGTAAAGAGAGACAGGCAAAGCGTGTTGTCCACAAGTGACGTAATGGCGTTAACAAGAGTGGGAGCATAAGTCTGGTCATGCTGTTGCGCGTAAACGTCAACAAGACCGGCCCCGCCGTGAATTTCCCAAATCTGAAGTCCGCCGCCACCGTTGCCAATTCCTATGGGCGTTTGTGTGGCGCTCTCTCCTACTCCGGCTGTTTTCGTATAGCAGCCGGTTCCGAAAGTCGTAACGCCATTTTGCGCGCCTACCTGTGTCCAGCCAGCGCCAACCCCGATATTGTTTTGATTATGGGAACACAAGGCCACAAGCAAATTGCCGGAAGTCGGCGGAGCGCCAAGGGTGACAAAATTTTGGTTCAAAACCGTAAGCTGGTTTTGAACAATAGACAGCGGAACAACAACACCGTCACTTGATTGATGCCACGCGCCGTTAAACGCAACCCACATGGCGTAATTATTGGAGCGGTCAAAATAAATCGTTCCGTTTGCCGCTCCGCCTGTGGGTGCGCCTGTCCCGAAGCGCGGGACATATGGAGGTGTTACAGCGCCCATTGTTCAACTCCTATTTATAATAAGCCGTAAAGGTGTGGCCCGTGGTGGCAGCTTTGATTTGGACAGCATCGCCAACAATGCTTGATCCGCTTTCATCCCACGTTGCGCCGGGAAGCAAATCAATAAAGTGAGTGGGAGGCGAACCAAAACCGAATTGCAGAACTTCGCTTTCCGTTGACGGATTACTAATAATCCAACGGGCGCGTGACGCGCTGGCAGGAACACAAGCCTGTACGGTTCCGCCCGTGGTAATTGTGCCGCTTGCATCCGTCAAGCTTTGGATGGTGAAAGGAATTTGCGTAACTTGGACTTTACCGCCAACAACGGTAGCGTCCAGAATAGCATCTGCCACGGGAAGCGTACCACCAGCCCCGCCTGTGGTTCCATTCCAGACGCAAGGCGGCAGGAAGAAATTCAAAAGCTGAATTTTTACAGTGACGGCGCTAGCCGTGTTAAACTGCAATACCGGCTGGTCCGGTTGCAGCAACGGCATATAAGCGCAAGCGCCAGCGGGAATAGAGATGCGCTGCGTTGTTACCCCGCAAGTGATAATAAAGGGGTTCGCATTGGCGCTGTTGTCAACGTAAAGGGTTTGGATGCTCTTGAACCAAGCAAGTTGCGCTTGCGCTCCCGACAAGTCCAAGGTGTAGGTAAGCCCCAAGGAAAAATCAATCAGGATCGTAATAGACTTGCGGCCTTCACAGGAAGGATTGCCGGTAGGAACTTGGTTCAACGCAAGTTGTAGATTGGTGGGGACAGAACCCATAGCGAATTTCCTTCTAAGTTTTGGCGTTTTCTTCGCGGAACAGGGTCAACGCTAATTCAGTATCAGGCGGCGGGCTTGGAAGCGAAACAGGCGGGAACACTGGCAGCATTTTAAAAAGCGCCGTGCTAATGACAGATTGCAGAACAATGGCGTCTTGATTGGTTTGATGTATCAGCATCATACCATCCGGCATGATTACGGCTTGCGCCGTTCCTATATTCCCTTGCCAATTTTGGCCGTTTGCATCTTGTCCCTGTATGTCCAGCAACCAGTATTTTGTACCGTCAAAACTGGTAAGGATCATATAGGAGGTGTACAGCTTCCCGTCTATGGTGACGGGTTGGGAAGCAGTACCGTTATTAATCAGAACACTAAGCCAGCCAAAAGGCGTTGGCCGTGTAGAATTCACAGAATTGAAATTTGTAACCAGATAACCGGAGAGCGTGGGATTATCCCAAGTGAGAGTATAAAAATCCAAATTGCCCGCTCCGGTAAAATCGCACCTAGCAAGCAATCTCCCGTTGGAACCAGAACCGCCAACCGTCGCCCAATTAATACCGTTGGTATCGGCAACAAGCATATTCAAATCTGTTGGGAACAATCCGCGAAGCGGGAAAGTCATAGGACCGTTGGTCACGGTTATGCCGCCCGGCCATGTCATAATAAAGTCAGTGACCAATGTATCGAAATCGTTCATAGAATAAATCACATTGCCAGCCCCAATCTGGCAACCATCTGTGAACGAATTGCCGGGAATTCTTGCGCCCGTAATCGTGCCTATTGTCACGCCGCTGAATATGCCCGCCACTAATGGCGTTCCCAAATTCAACCCGTAAGAATAGATATTGGCAAAATTATCAATGGTCGCGTTGGCGTAAAAACTTTTCAACTGATTTTGATTATAGATGCAATTACCATTTGCGCCGGGTACGCCCGCTGTAAAATCTCCCATAGCGAACGTGGTTGTTTTGCTAGCCCCGCCGAATACGGTTCCTTTGAGGGCAAGCGCCGCGCCAGTGGTGGCGTGTTTACGCCAAGCAAATTCTACCGGCCAAGGCGAATTGCCAAAACTCCAACCAGTATGGGAGGGTGTGAAGGCGTTAAGATACGTGGCAATAGGGACAGGAATAATCCCTTGGAAAACCGCAACCCTTGGCGAAGTGGTAAAGGTAGCTGTCACAGCGCAATGCCTAAAGCGGTTCGGATCGGGCGCACCATAACAGCCCCATGTATATAAGTGTAGTCCGGTCTTGCCGGTCCCCACTCTTTATATATAGAGTGACAGGGCTAGGCGTTTGGCGGGCGATCATGCCCCCAAGAGTTTATTCCGGGGACCAATGGCAAAGCGAAAGAAACCGTCAAGTGGGCGGCGCAAAAAGCGCCCCGCTAGACGAAAAACATTTGTCTTACTCAAGCGATCCGAAAAGAAACAAATACGGGAATTCTCAAAGTTCATTCCCTCGCTTGATGAATACAAAGGCAAAGAGAAAATAACTTCCGCCCAATACTCCGCTTTTAAGCGGGCTAAAAATCATCTGCGACATACGGACAATCTGCGGCCTGTCACAGAACTACAAGCCAAGAGGCTCAAAGGCAAACTTGCGGGGCATGGTATCCGGGCGATACGCCTTCGTAATGTTGTTAAAGGGGACGAACACTCCCGCGTTGTCAATGTCACAAGCAAGGGCACGGTCATTACCAGCAACGGCAGACGTTGGGAATATCACCAAGTCGCGGGCTTGAATTCCGGCAGTAGTGACGAAGTAGCGGAAGCGCTGATTGAAGCCGGTATTGCGCTATTCCACCGGACGAAAAATCCCCCGTTCCAATTACACCTTTGGACTTCCAAAGGTAGATCAAACGAAGGCGCATCATCCCCGGAAAAATGGATTGCCCTAGTTGCGTCTTTCGTTTTGAAATATCAGAACGCCAATGCGTTCCTGTTCGGAATTGCCGCAATGGTCACGAACGGCGGCAAGACGCGCAAGCCCCTGCCTAAGTCGGCTTTCAAAAACCTAAACCGCGAAATTGCGGAGGATGAGGAAGACGAAGAATAAATGTCCCAATCCCTGCGAATTTTCGCGGCGGATTGTGAGACTGACCCGTTCCTACACGATAGAGCCCCGGAACCGTTTCTTTGGGGCGTTTATGACGGCAGCACGTTCCGCACCTTTAATAGTACAGACGAATTTGTAGCCTGGGCGGTAACGCAGCGGGCCGTAATCTACTTTCATAATGGCGGCAAATTTGACGCCATGTTTCTGCTATTCTCTATTCTCAAACATGCGGACGAAGGCAAGCCGGTTAAAGCGCAAATTATCGGAAGCCGCATTGTCAAAATTAAATTGGGCCTAGCAGAATTGCGCGACAGCTACGCGGCAATTCCAGAAGCCCTAGCGATGTTTGGCAAGAAAGAGATTGAATATGAGAAAATGGAAAAAAACGTTCGGCATTTGCACATGCCGGAAATCATCGAATATCTGGAACAGGATTGCGTTTCTCTTTTCGATCTAATTACCGAGTACCGGAAAATTGCCGGGACTAAATTGACCATTGCCAGTAACGCTCTCACATTTTCCAAAGAATTGGGAATTGATCCGGGCAAGACTAATGCAAGTTTTGATGAAGTCTTTCGGGATTTTTATTATGGTGGGCGGACGGAATGTTTTAGACCCGGTACGCATCGCCACGTAAACATTGTAGATATTCGTTCCGCTTATCCAACTGCCATGATGTTGGATCATCCTTGCGGATCGGAATTTGTCCATACCACTATTAAAGAATTCAAGGCGCTTTCTATTGAACAGCAACAACGTTGTTTTATTTCTCTCGAATGTTTTGTTAAACAGGGATGCTTTCCCTTTCGCACAAAAACAGGATTAGATTTCCCGACAGGTTGGGGGCAATTCAATGTCACAGGTTGGGAATATGTGGCCGCTAAAGAATTGGGATTATTTGAACGGGAGAAAATCACAAACATAATTCGGCTAACCGAAACAATAAATTTCGGTCCCTATATTCAACATTGGTTCAAGTACAAAGCCAGCCACAATAAGAAAACGCATCCCATACAATATAATGTCGGGAAAAGAATGATGAACGCGCTTTATGGAAAGCTGGCGCAAAATCCCGCCCGTTATTACGATTATATTTATGTGAGAGGTGGGACGGAAGTTGACTTTAATAACGGTTGGGAATTGGCGGCGGAATGGGGAGATTTGGAAGTACATAGGCGGGAGGCGCTTTGGAAATACAAACAGAATTTTGGGGACGATTGGCGGGGCCGTCCTTTATATAATAATGTCGCAACCGGCGCTTCCATTACTGGCTGTACTCGCGCCATGCTTTTAAAAGCAATTCATAAAGTGGGAGCGAAACACATTATATATTGCGACACAGACAGCCTAATTATTGCCAAGCAAGGCGACATATCCGTATTACCGCAATCGGAAAAATTGGGGGATTGGGAATTAGAAGCAGCAAATTGCCCTATTGGACATTTCGCCGGGAAGAAATTGTATGGAATTGATTTAGGGAATTCGGAAAAATGTAAGTGCAATAATCCACTTAAAAAAGACTGTAAAAGGCACAAAATCGCCACCAAGGGCGGCAAGCTGTCCTTTAACGATCTTGAGCGGATTATACAGGGCGAAAAAGTGACTTGGCAGAACCCCGCTCCCTCTTTCTCTATTGCGGGCGAACCGAAATTCGTAGTAAGGTCTTTCCGTTCAACCGCCAGCAAATCGCTGGAAATCTAAAACCCAAAGGAGACTGAGAATGGCCGACAAGAAACCCGCCCCTGCCGCGTCTACCGCTGCCGCCGATACCAAGACCCCGGCACAGCGCACAGCCACGGTTCTGGTTCCGCGCGTGAATAATGTTCTGGACAGCTTGTGCGTCCTTGGCAATTGCGCCAACCCCGCCAGCTACGCTATTACCAAGGCCGATGTTGCCAAAATCTTTGGCAGCATCGAAGGCGAAGTTGCCGCCCTCAAGGCCAAGTTCAATGATGCGGCGGACGGCAAGACCCCGACGCAGATCAAGACGGGCTTTGCGCTGTAACTAATTACAGGCGGTAATACCGCCCGTAATACGAGCCCTATCCCCGGCGGGTAAAAATAGCCGGGGCTTTTCTTTGTGAGGTGATTTATGGCCGAAAAACAAGCGAAGCGCGAACACCGCGCGACGTACAGCACGGACAAGAAAAAAGGCGGATACATTATTCGGGTCGAAGGCCCGCAAGCTTCCGCCTTTGTTGGCCGTGACGTTCCTGTTACCACCAAGGCCGGGGACGAACATACCGAAAAGCTTATCCGCCTTATCTGGTCCGGTACGGATCAGGAAAGCGGCAAGCCGGTTGCGCTGTATGCTTTCGAGAGCAAGCCGCGCGACAAGAAAGACGAAGTATTGTTCTAATAGCGTGACGCTGGTTGCAACCGGCAAGAGCGTTAGGCGCTTCGGGAGTGGTGAACAGAACCTAGCCCCATTGTCGCCGGATTACCCCGCCGTCTCTCCGGGCGGCGGGGCCTTCTCTTAAGGGAGTGCTGCTAATGTCTGATAATGTTCCGCCTGTCCCCGGTATCGCACCGGGCGCGTTTATTCCCGGCGATAGCCCCAACTATGTTGTTGTGGGAAGCTGGCAAATTGCAACCGGCAACAGTGACCCCGCACAAGGCGATGTTGTTCCTTGTGTCGCTGCTTCTATTGTGCCGCTTAATGGTGCCACTCCGCTTACAATCATTTGGCCCGAATATCTTATTCGAGATTGGGTAGAACAATTCGCGGAAGCGCGGGGCAAAATGATCCGCAGTTTCCCGCGCAAGGGGAAATGAACATGCGCCAACTTTATAGGTGGGCTTTCGCAGACGGGCTTGCGTGGGGCATAATTGCTTCCGGCGCTGCCCTCGCAATCTGCATTATCTGCGGGGTTATCCATGTCGGATGATTACCAAGCCTTTGAGGCGTGGTGGAATTCCGATGATAGCCCGCGCCGTCATATGTCAGACACAGCGCAACATTTCGCAAAGCCATTCATGCGCCAAGCGTTCAACGCTGGAAAGCTGAATTGGAAGCCGCGACAGAAACGCGAACAGCGGGAGAGGTTTACACTATGATTATTTACAGCCAGAGCCTTGGCAAAGTTTGGTTTAACAGTCTTATCATTGGTTCCGGTTATTCCGGCAATGGTGACGCTCTCAATAATCCCGCCTTGGAAAACATTGTTGGGCACGGTCCAATTCCGCGTGGGCTTTGGGAAATTGTCCGTTGGACTGGCGACAGTCATTATACAGACAATGGTGGTCACGATTTAGGCCCACAGGTTGCCATTCTAAAGCCTGTGGATTTTAACCCACATGATAGGGCCGGTTTGCTTTGGCATGGTGACAACAAGCTTATGAATTTCACAGCTTCCAATGGCTGCATAATTTCGCCGCGCGTTTTGCGTGACCATCTGTCAAAAGCTTGGGACTTGGATTTAGAGGCGAAGCATCTACAGGTGATTGGATGAAAGTCACGCCAATGTTTTGCTGGTATGATTTCTTTATTGGAGTGTACGTCGATGTTCCAAAAAGACGGGCTTTCATTTTTCCTATTCCGATGCTTGGAATTTGCGTATCTCTTGGGCCTAGTAAGGTGAAGTTTTGAGCCCTAAACCCTCATGCAATTATCCGACGCCAAAGCGGCGGGTATATGTTTCGCCGTGGCAAAGAAATTTTGAGGAACGCCATAACTGTTGGTGCCCGTATCTATTCCCGCGCTTGCCATTCTTTGCAGTTACAAGATTAAAGAGCGTAACAGCTTTGGGGCATACAGCGCTAACGTATAAGAGGCATTATAGGAAATGATATACGCGATAGGGATACAGGTTGAAAAGCTTGGCGGGGACTATAACTTTCGCGGCGAAATTCGCGGCATAGTCCACAAGAAAAGCGGAGAGACCCGTTACGTTGTGGAAAACGCGGACGGTCTTCTATTTATTTTCAACGGATCACAGCTAAGAGTTATCCCAAACAATGCGCGTTGAAATCCATTTGATTGGCGGAGACGTATACGTAAACGGCAAAAAGATAATCTTTGCCGTTCCATTCAATCCCGACAATCCAAGCATTGAAAATCCCGCCACCAAGTACAAAGAATATACGTCCGTTGATTGGCTTATTGCTTGGGCTAAGGTTGGCCTTATGTCGCAAGGCCATATCGTTCCAGATTTTCCATGCGGACGCGTTGAAAACTTTCACGCGGTTGAACCGCATTTAGAGGTGCAAAATGGTTCGCAGAATGAGCCCGCAAGCAATCAAGAAAATGCTCAACAGGCGGTACGGGAAAATGGGGAGGAAACCGACGCTAACAGAGATACGTCAAGCGATAGCGCGACAGGCCCCCAATACCATTGCATATGTGCCGCCCCGCCCTGCCGATGCGGAGCAACCCTTGCCGGATGATGATATACCCTTTTAAGGAGGTGATACTATGTCGGATGATTGTTCAAAAGAATTTGCCATAGCTGAGTTTGCGCGTAACCAGATGGTCCGCGCGGATCATACGATAAGCTGGGCCGGGCCTGTGGTTCAATATCCTATAGACAAAGGCAAAGCCGCCTTTGAAGTCCGACAGGCAGACGAATGTTTCTTGGTTATAGTTTCCCAAATCAAATAGCTGTTTTAAAAGGAGGTGATTAAACTTGGCTGGTGAAAAGGAACGGGTTGAAGGATACTTGGAAACTGTTGCCCGTCTTGAACCCGATATTCATATGATTGATCCCGGCGCTTTCCATTCGAGCGCTGCAATCAGCTTAAAGCGCATAGCTGACGCGCTAGAGAAAATCGTTTCTCTTATTCCGCGTGACAGCACAATCTAGCCGCGTACTGTGGCAGCAATCAGTGACTTGCTGCGGGCCGCGATAGGGTAGGCCAATGGTTCCCCGATTATTCGCGGTAATAACCCGCTAGCAGAAATGCTAGCGGGTTTTCCATTTGGACCATTTAATAATTCAAAATTTATTTT
>Ga0070665_100003516_pt1 | contig 16661 bp, 14 predicted proteins | sample KBSS13metaG_FD_65862 | JGI IMG/M metagenome (GOLD analysis project Ga0070665, IMG submission 65862) | Switchgrass rhizosphere microbial communities from Kellogg Biological Station, Michigan, USA - KBS S1-3 metaG | ecosystem: Host-associated > Plants > Roots > Rhizosphere > Soil ... | reverse complement strand
TCAAGGTCGACGGCTACCAGGAGCAGCAGATGCGCCAGCGGCTGGTCACCGTCATGAATGCGCGCAGCGACGAGGTCGATGTGTTCATGACGCTGCCGTCGCGTGAAGGCGAGCAGTTCGCGGTGTCAGGCTGGTACGCGGATCTCTCGGCGATGTCGAAGAACGAGACGGCAAAGGATTACGATTTTGCCGGCCTGAGCCAGGCGCTGCTCAGGGCCGGAACGTTCAACGGCAAGCTGACCAGCATGCCGATGAACATCGAGGGTCCGATCCTTTATTATCGCACCGACATTCTCAAGAAATGCGGCGTCGAAAAGCCGGCGACCATCAAGGACCTCGAAGCCGCCGCACAGAAGATCAAGGCCTGCGACCCCACCATCACGCCGTTCGTCTCGCGCGGGCTGAAACCCGCCGTCGCCTACACCTTCAGCAACATGCTGCACAATATCGGCGGTACCTACATGGCCAACGGAAAATCCAACCTCTGCTCGCCGAAGGGCAAGGAGACGCTGGATACCTACAGCCGGCTGCTGCGCGACTATGGTCCGCCCGGTGTGGTCAACTACAGCTTCCAGCAGATATCGGCGCTCTATCGCGGCGGCCGCGCCGCGATGTCGTTCGAATCCTCCAATGAACTGCGCACCGTGATGGACGGCGGCGAGCGGCTCAAGGACACCGGATTGGCGCCGTTCCCGGCCGGCGAGGCCGGGCAGGTGCCGACCGCGATCGGCTGGGGCCTGGCGGTGTCCGCGCACAGCAAGCAGCCGGATGCGGCCTGGTACTTCGTGCAATGGGCGACAAGTCCCGAGATTCAGAAGCGTATGGCGCTGCAGGGGATCGCGCCGCCGCGGCCGTCGGTCGCCAACGATCCCGAATACCGCAAGTGGATCGATGCCGAGCCGGTGCGCAAGGAATGGCAGGCCGCGCTCGACGTGCTCGCAACCAAGGGATCCTCCGAGGTCGGCTACCCGATCGTCGCCAATCCGCAATCGCGCGAATTCATCGGCCAGGCGGTGCAGGATCTGATCCTGAAACAGAAGACCGTCGATCAGGCCTGCGCTGATGCCGACAAGGAACTCGATGTGCTGATCGCGCAGAAGTAACGATCGCGCGCTGGCCGAGCGGAAGCGGCCGGCGTGCGAGATCGATGACTGCAATTGATAAGGAAGCGTGAGCATGTCGGATGCCGCTGCGACATTGACGCAGGACCGGCAAAGGCTGGAACTGTCGGCGCTCTCGGCGCCGGCGGTGATCTTTACTGTCGCGATGATCGCGTTTCCGGTCGTCTATACGATCTGGCTCAGCTTCCAGAGCTTTTCGTCGACCGGCCAGCAATCCTTTGCGGGGTTGGCGAACTACACGAAGCTCGCCACCGATTACGAATTCTGGCATGGGCTGTGGGTCACGATCGCGCTCTACGTACTCTCGCTGGTCCTGCAACTCGTATTCGGTGTCTGGCTCGCGCTGGTTCTGTTTCACGCCAAGCGCCTGCCGGGCATCGTGCGGTCGATGTTCATCTCGCCCTTCATGATGCCGCCGGTGGTCGCCGGCATGATGTGGCTCGTGATCCTCGATCCGTCGCTTGGCGCGGCAAACTATATCCTGCAGGCGTTCGGCCTGCCGCCGTCGGACTGGCTGGCCTCGCCGACCTGGGTTATTCCGACCGTCGCATTGATCGACAGCTGGCAATGGACGCCCTATGTCGCGCTGATCGTGCTCGGCGGGCTGCAGTCGCTGCCGCCGAGCGTCTACGAAGCGGCGCAGATCGACGGCGCGTCGCCGTTCAAGACTTTCCAGCGTATCACGCTGCCACTCCTGCTGCCGACCATCGTCACTGCAGCCATTCTGCGCAGTGTCGACCTCCTGCGCTTCTTCGACATCATCTACATCACCACCCAGGGCGGTCCGGGCAACGCCTCGAACACGCTCAACATCTATGGTTTCCGGGTCGGTTTTGAATTTTTCAACATCGGCTATGCCAGCGCATTGATGCTGACGCTGACCGCGATCGTGTTCGGCGCGGTGCTGGCGTTCAACCGCCTGCGCGGCGCGGTGGCCTGGTAGATGTCGCGATGACGGACGCACCCACCACCGACCGCTGGATCCGCCACCTCAACCTGCTGCAGCTCGTGCTTGCCGGCATCATCATCATGACGCCGACGGTATGGATGGTGCTGTCTTCGCTGAAACCCTCGTTCGAGGTGACGGCCTATCCGCCGAGACTTTTCTTCTCTCCGACGGTGGAGAACTACGTCGAGCTCATGAAGACGACGCCGTTCGTGAGCTATGCGGTCAATAGCCTGATCGTCACCATCGGCTCGACCAGCCTCGGGCTGCTGTTCGGAATTCCCGCGGCCTTCGCCGTGTCGTGGACGCGGATTTCATGGCCGGCGATCCTGACTTTGGCGGCGCGCATGGCGCCCGGCACGCTGTTTCTGCTGCCGTGGTACGTCATGTTCCGCCAGGTCGGCATGATCGGCTCCTACACGGCGTTGATTCTCAGCCACGCCGTCATTACGCTCCCGATCGTGATCTGGGTGCTGATGCCGTCGTTCGACGGCATCCCACGCAGCGTGTACGAAGCCGCACAGGTCGACGGCTGCAGCGTGACGCGTATCCTGTGGCGTATCGCGCTCCCGCTGGTCGGCTCGGGCGTCGCGGTTGCCGCGATCCTGGCCTTCGTATTTTCCTGGAATTACTTCCTGTTCGCGCTGGTACTGTCGAACGGTGACAGCAAGACGCTGATCGCGGCTGCCTTCAACTTCATCGGCGAAGGCTCAACGCAATGGGGCGCGCTGATGGCGGCGGCGACGCTGATCGCGCTGCCGCCGCTCGTTCTCGCCGCGCTGGTGCAGCGCTGGCTGGTCTCCGGGCTGACGCTCGGCGCGGTAAAGGGTTAGGTGATCAGATGAATGTGTCTCCATCAGCCAATTCGATCATGCAGGCCGCCGTCTTCCACGGCCACGAACGCATCACCATCGAGCGCGTGGCGATCCCGGAAGTGGCCGCCGGCGAGGTGTTGGTGCGCATCTCGCGCACGGCTCTGTGCGGCTCCGATTTCAAGCTCTGGCACAAGGGCGCTGAGTTCACGGCTGGCCACGAAATCTTCGGTGTGGTCGAGCAGCCCGGCCACCGCCTGCATGGCCGCCGCTGCGCGGTCTATATCCCGCTGCATTGCGACCGTTGCGCCGCCTGCAAGCGCGGCGACACCCAGATGTGCCTGGAAGTGTCGAGCCTGATCGGTTGGAACCGGCCGGGCGGCTATGCCGAATACGTGCCGGTGCCGGAGAACTGCCTGCTGCCGGTGCCTGACGACATCGAGGACAGCCTCGCGCCGCTGTTGCTCGACGTGATCGGCACCTCGGGCCACGCCGTGCGGTTCGTCAGTCGCGTGATACCGCCGCACGAGGCCGGGCCGGTTCTGGTAATGGGCGCGGGGCCGGTCGGGCTCGGCGTCGTGCTGGCGCTGCGCAGCCTTGGCTATGACGACATCCATGTCGCCGATCCAAACACGACGCGGCTGGCCATCGCGCAATCCTTCGGCGCGAAAGCGCATCCGGTCGGCGACAGCTCGAAACGCTTTGCGCTGATCATGGAATGCTCGGGCGCGCACGCAGCTCGGAACCTCGGCATCGAGCTCGTGCTGCCTCGCGGCGCGTTGGTGCTGGTCGGTGAGAACGCCGCGCCCTGGACCATCGAGGAAGGCAAGGTGTTCCGCCGCAAGGACTTCTACATGATCCGTACCTTCTACTTCCCGGTCGCCGATTTCGAGCCGAATGTCGCGCTGCTGCGCCGCTACAAGGACGAGTACCGCGTCCTCGTCGATGGCGAATTCGGTCTTGCGAACTTGCCGGAAAATTTTGCACGTTTTGCCAAGGGTGAGTTGATCAAGCCCGTGCTGGCGCTGGACTGACCATCATGGCCTCGATCTCGATCCGCAATCTCGTCAAGCGCTACGGCAATCTCGCCGTGATCCCCGACCTCAACCTCGAGATCGCCGATCACGAGTTTGTCGTCTTTGTCGGCCCTTCCGGTTGCGGAAAATCCACGCTTCTCCGGATCATCGCGGGGCTGGAACCGATAACGGCGGGCGAAGTCTATATCGGCGACAAGCGCGTCAACGGCATCCCGGCGGCGCAGCGCGATATTGCGATGGTGTTCCAGGACTACGCGCTCTATCCGCATATGCGCGTCTACGACAACATGTCCTTCGCGCTCGAGTTGCGGGGCACGCCGAAGGCCGAGATCGACGCGCGGGTGAAGCGTGCCGCGGCGCTGCTGCATATCGAACCCTATCTCGATCGCAAGCCGAAGGAATTGTCCGGCGGCCAGCGCCAGCGCGTGGCGATGGGGCGCGCCATCGTGCGCAATCCCAAGGCGTTTCTGTTCGATGAGCCGCTTTCCAATCTCGATGCAAAGCTGCGCGGGCAGGTGCGCGCCGAAATCAAGGCACTGTCGCAGGAACTGAAGACCACGATGGTCTTCGTCACCCACGACCAGATCGAGGCCATGACGATGGCCGACCGCATCGTAGTGCTGCAGAACGGCACGGTGCAGCAATATGACACGCCGGAAGTGGTCTATGAGCGTCCGGCCAACCAGTTCGTGGCAGGGTTCATCGGCTCGCCGGCGATGAATTTCTTTCCAGTCGAGTGGCGCGGGGAAGGCGGGGTGTTTTCGCAAGGTGGCGCGGCGCTGCCGCTTCCTCAAGAGAGCAGCGTCCCGTTGCGCAGGGCCGGCAGTGGCGTGCTCGGAATCCGTCCCGAACATTTTGCCGTGGCGGCGGATCCGGCCGAAGGCAATGCGGTGACGATCAAGCTGGTCGAGCCGCTCGGCTCGGATACGTTGATCCATTTCGACCTTGCAGGTGCGTCGGCGATTGCGCGCGTCGATCCGTCGCTGCGGCCGAAGGTCGGTGAAGTCCTCTGCCTGCGCCCGCAGCCGGGAAAGACCCATCTGTTCGACAGCAGCAACGGCCGGGTGCTGCAGTGACCGCGCGCGAAGCGATCGCGAATCTGGCGTCGCGCGCGGAGCGGGTCCGTGTCGTCTGCCTTGGGCTGTCTGCGCTCGATCAAGTCTGGCGCGTCGACCGGCTTTTCTCAGGCCAGAGCGAGAAGATCAGAAGCCCGGACTATTCGACGCTCGGCGGCGGCATGGCGGCAAACGCAGCCGTTACGGGCGCGCGGCTCGGCAGTTCCGTCGCTTTCTGGGGCCGCGCCGGTGACGATGCCGCGGGCCGTGAAATGCACTCGGCGCTCGCCGCCGAAGGGATCGACGTCGCAAACTTCAGATTATTCGAGGATGGACGCTCTTCGGTTTCGGGGATCATCGTCGACGGAACCGGCGAGCGGCAGATCGTGAATTTTCGCGGAACCTTTCCCGAGGCGGCCGACTGGCTGCCGCTCGATGAAGTAACGCAGGTATCAGCCGTGCTTGCCGATCCACGCTGGGTCGAAGGTGCCGTCGCGCTGTTCGGCAAAGCGCGCGCGCTTGGCATTCCGACTGTACTTGATGGCGATGTCGCCGACGCCGAGGTGTTCGAGCGCCTGCTGCCGCTCACCGATCATGCCATTTTCTCCGAGCCCGCGCTCGCTTCCTTTGCCGGATCGGCTGATGGTGCAGCGCTTAACAAGCTTGCGCGTTTTAATTGCCGCGTCATCGCCGTTACGCGCGGCAGCGAGGGCGTGAACTGGTGCGAGAGCGGCCGCCTGCACCGGCGCGACGCATATCCTGTTTCCGTGGTCGATACGACGGGCGCCGGCGACGTCTTCCACGGCGCCTATGTCCTTGCGATCGGCGCGGGGCTCGATGTGCAGGACGCCATGGCGTTCGCATCTGCGGCCGCCGCGCTGAAGTGCACCCGTTCGGGCGGCCGCGCCGGAATTCCCTCCATCAATGACTGTCTTGCCTTCATGAGGACGCACCAATGAGAACGATCGGAAAGAACCGCGGCATCGCGCGCCTGGCGGATGCGGATGGCCACTTTCGCATGGTTGCGCTGGACCAGCGGCCGCCGCTGTTCGACGCCATCGCACAGGCCAAGGGTATCACGCGCGATCAGGTCGAATACGCGGACGTAACCGCCGCCAAGCGGCTGCTGGTCGAAGGCCTTTCGCCGCATTGCAGCTCGATGCTGTTCGACCCGAACTTTGCGGTGCCGGCCGCGATCGACCTGTTGCCCGCGCGCTGCGGTCTCATCATGACGCTTGAAGAGCATCGCGTCGAGGAGACTTCGGGCGGCCGCAAGTCGCGCGCCATCGCCAACTGGAGCGTGGAGAAAATTCGCGCGATCGGCGGTGACGCGGTCAAGGTGCTGGCCTGGTATCGTCCAGATGCCGATTCCGGCGTCAACGAACACCAGAAGCGGTTCGTGCGCGAGATCGGAGAGGAATGCGCGCACCATGACATTCCCTATGTGCTGGAACTACTGGTCTATCCATTTCTCGGCAGCGCCAACCACACCGCTGATTATGTCGAATCGCCCGGCAAGCTGCCGGGACTCGTGATCGACAGCGTGCGCGAATTCGCCAAACCGGAATATGGCGTCGACCTCCTGAAGCTGGAGAGCCCGCTTGCCGCCAGCAGCCTGCCGCCGCGTGACGGCAGCGTGGCGGCGCAGATCGCACAAGGCGAGTTCGACGCCATCGGTGCGATCTGCCGCGAGCGGAACATTCCCTGGGTGCTGCTGTCTGGTGGTGCCGCGCCCGAGAAATTCGAGCGTGTGCTCGAGTTCGCCTACGCGGCGGGTGCCGGCGGCTTCCTTGCGGGACGCACGATCTGGCTGGATGCCGTTCGCAAGCATTTCCCGGATCGCGCGGCGGTCGCGGCAAGCCTGCGCAAGGACGGCGTTGCGGTGCTTGAAAGCCTGAATGCGCTGACAAAGGCAAAGGGATCACGATGGAAGGCACGTTTTCCCGCCTTCGCCGAGATCAAGCAGGAAGGCGATTTCGCGCGTGCGTACTAAGTGACCCTTGTCCGCTAACACGCGAGATTGCTGAATGTCCTTCACCGTTCGCAAAATCCAGGCGTTCTGCTATCGCTACCCGCTGTCGACACCGGTGGTGACCTCGTTCGGCCGCATGCTGGACCGCCCGGCGGTGTTCGTGCGCGCCGAAGACGAAGACGGCATTGTCGGGTGGGGTGAGGTCTGGTCGAACTTTCCTTCAACGGGCGCCGAACATCGCACGCGGCTAATTAATGAGATGCTGGCGCCTGCGGTGATCGGCCGCGCGCTTGATGGTCCTGCGACGGCTTTCGAGACCATGACGCTGGGCACCGCGGTGCTGGCGCTGCAGTGCGGCGAGCCGGGCCCGTTCGCCCAGGCCATCGCCGGAATTGATCTTGCGCTGTGGGATCTCCATGCCCGCCGGCATAGGCAGCCGCTGTGGCGGCTGCTCGGCGGCCATTCCGGCAAGATCAAGGCGTACGCCAGCGGCATCAATCCCGGCGGAGCACCGCAGACCGCTGAAGCGGCTGTGAGGCGCGGTCACCGCGCGCTGAAGCTCAAGATCGGATTCGATACCGCGACGGATCTCGCCAATCTGGCGGCGCTGCGCGCCATCATTGGCGACGGCATGCTCGCGGCGGACGTCAATCAGGGCTGGTCGATCGATCAGGCGCTGGAGATCGTGCCGCGGCTTGGCGGGTTCGGCTTGCGCTGGCTGGAAGAGCCGCTTCGTGTCGATCGTCCCCGAGAGGAGTGGCGGAGACTGCGGACAAGCGCCGGTATGCCGCTTGCGGCAGGCGAGAACATTGCAAGCCGCGAAGGCTTCGAACAGGTTCTCTCGGAAGACGTGCTTGATGTCGTTCAACCCGACATCGCCAAATGGGGCGGGTTGACGGTCTGCCGCGGGCTAGCGGACGACATCCAGAAGTCCGGCAAGACGTTTTGCCCGCATTATCTCGGTGGCGGAATAGGATTGCTGGCGTCTGCACATCTGCTTGCCGCCGCCGGCGGCGAGGGGCGGCTGGAAGTCGATGTCAACGAGAATCCGCTACGGGATCAATTCTGCGGACCGGTCGTCGATATCACCGACGGCACGGTAACCCTCGATGAGGAGCAGGGCCTTGGCATAACGCCCGACCTTGCATCGATCGAACGCTATCGAACGCTGTAGGTCCGCCGTCAAAAAAAGCAGAGCCCGGCAATCGATTGCCGGACTCTACCAGATAAGCGACAGGTTTATTTCTTGTAGGCGGCGATCACGGCTTCACCGTCGGGGCCGGCCTTCTTGAGCCAATCGGACGTCAACTGCTCCCCGACTTTCTCGAGGCCGGCCTTCAGCGCGGGAGGTGGCGGCAGCACCTTCATCTTGTTGGCCTGAAGCTGTTCGAGATACCACTTCGCTTTTTCCTCCGCGAGCTTCCAGCCGCGCTCTTCGGCGACCGCCGCTGCCTTGAGGATCGCGTCCTGGGTCGGCTTGTCGAGCGCATCAAAAGCCGCCTTGTTCACGAAGGTGACGTTCTTCGGAATCCAGGCTTGCGTATCATAGAAATGCGTCATGGTTTCCCACGACTTGCTGTCGTAGCCGGTCGAGCCCGAGGTCATGAAGGCATTCACAACGCCGGTCGCGAGCGCCTGCGGCAGTTCCGCCGCCTGGATGGTGACGGGTTGCGCGCCGACCAGTTCGGCGATGCGCGAAGTGCCGACATTATAGGCGCGCCACTTCAGGCCTTTCATATCCTCGATGGTGTTGAGGTCTTTCTTGGCATAGATGCCCTGCGGCCCCCACGGCACAGCGAAAAGGAGCATCAGGCCCTGCGAGGCGAGCTTCTTTTCGATCGCGGATTTCGACGCCAGCCACAGCTTCTTGGATGCCGGATAGCTCGTCGCAACGAAGGGAACGACGTCGATGCCGAACATCGGATCTTCGTTCTCATGCAGCGAGATCAGGACCTCACCCACTTGCGCCTGCCCGGTTGCGACCGCGCGCTTGATTTCCGGCGCCTTGAACAGCGACGCCGCGGGATGCACGGTGATCTGCAGCTTGCCGTCGGTGGCATCGCCAACATCCTTGGCAAACGCAATCAGATTGACCGAATGCGGATTGTCCGCAGGATAGGCCGCCGGAAGATTCCACTTGGTCTGCGCCATCGCGGGAATGGCAAGCATCGCGACGCAGGCAGCCATTGCAGATGTCTTGATAAACCTCAGCATGAAAATACCTCTCTTTAGCCAGGGAACGCCATCTGCGGCAGCACCATCACGATACCAGGAAATACCGTAATGATGGCAACCGCCAGAACGAGCAAAAAGAAGAACGGCAGGGCCGCTTTGGCGACCGTGTTGGAATCCTTGCCGCTCATGGTCTGCAGGACGAACAGATTGAAGCCGACCGGCGGAGATACCTCCGCCATCTCAACCACCAGCACCAGGAAAATTCCGAACCAGACGAGATCGAAGCCGGCCTGCTTCACCATCGGAATGACGATGGCCGTGGTCAGCACGATCATGGAAATGCCATCGAGCGCGGTGCCGAGCACGATGTACATGACGGTGAGCGCCGCGATCAGCGCATAGGGGCTTAGCTGCAGGCTGTTCACCCAGCTCGCCAGCGCCAGCGGGATGCCGGTATAGGCCATCGACGTGCCCATGTAGGAAGCGCCCGCCAGGATCAGCAGGATCATGCAATTGACCCGCGTCGCGCCCATGACGCTTGCCCAGAACGATTCCCAGCTCAGCGCGCCCTGCCACCACGCAATCGCAAGCGACCCCAGCACGCCCCAGGCGGCGCATTCGGTTGCCGTCGCCCAGCCCATCAGCAGCGACAGAAAGACAAAGACGATCAGCAGCAGGCAAGGAATGAGATTGAGCGATTCCGCAATGCGTTTGCGCAAGCTCATGGCCGGCTCGGCCGGCGGCGTCCGCTTCGGATTGGCAAGCGACCAGATCGAGATGTAGCCGGAATAGAGCACCATCACCAACAGGCCCGGCAGAAATCCGGCGAGGAAAACCTGAATGATGGAGACGTTGGCCTGCACGGCGTAGACCACCATAGTGATCGACGGCGGAATGAGAATGCCAAGCGTGCCGGCGCCGGCCAGCGAACCGAGGCTGAGATCCTCGTCGTAGCCACGCTTCTTCAGTTCCGGCAGCGCGATCTTGGCAACCGTGGCGCAGGTCGCGGCCGACGATCCCGACACCGAGCCGAACACGCCGCAGGCAAGCACATTGACGTGCATGAGCCGGCCCGGCAGCCAGTTCAGCCAGGGCGCAAACCCGCGAAACATTTCCTCCGACAGGCGCGTGCGGAACAGAATCTCGCCCATCCAGATGAACAGCGGCAAGGCGGCCAGCGACCACGATGCGCTGTTGCCCCACACCGTTGTGGCAAGCACGCTGCCTGCCGGAATACCACCGGCGGCGAATTGCATGCCGGCCCATCCGGTCGCCATCAAGGCGACAGCGATCCAGACACCGGCGCCGAGCAGCAGCGCAAGAACTCCGAGCAGGATGGCGGCGATGGAGAGCAGCTCCATTTCAGACTCCGCTCTGCATGGCGCGTTCGACGATTTCCTCGGGGGTCTCCGGCTTCGGCAATTCGTAGCGTGGCGCGAAGCCGCGCAGGACATGGACCAACTCGTCTACAAAGGCGACGAGGAGAATCACGAGGCCGCCACTGTAGCCGAGCTGCGGAATCCACAACGGCACCGCGATGACACCTTGCGAAATGTCGGAAAACTTCCACGATTGCCAGGTCATTATCGAGGCGTGCCAGGCGAAAAAGCCGATGAAGCCGACGCCGATCAGGAGTGCGACAATCTCGACATAATGGCGGGCGTTGTCGCCGAGGCGGTCGATCAAAAGACCGACACGAATCATCTCGCCGTGCTTGAACGTGTGCGCGAGCCCGAGAAAGGCCGTCGCAGCCATGCACCAGGAGATGAAATCATCGCCCGCTGGAATATTGAGGCCGAGCGGCCGGCCGGCCGACAGCAGCATCATCAGCACGAAAATCGCGATGAGGAAAAGTCCGGCGAGATAGCCGGAGAAAAGATAAAGTCGATCAAGAAATACGCGGATCATAATGTGTCTTTCCCCTCGCACGCCTATTGCCGGGAAGCAATAGGCGTACCACTTCCGCCAACCGCACGCTGCCGGACGGGCTCCAGGCCGAACCGTGCCGAAGGCCGGGCGCGGAAGCCAGTTCGCCGAAAGTAGGGTAGAGGCTTTCTGAGTTGCTCCGGATCGTCAAGGCGAGGGGAAATCTCGGCAAATCCGGGTTCGGGCGCAGAGCGTTGACCGTCCGGCGTGACGCCTTTTGCAGACGGCGGTGACGCATCGTTCTGTGCCGGAAACTGGCGGCCGTTGCACTCCGGTGCGACAAACTGTTCCGTGCGGTAAGCGCCGACCCTGTTGAGCTGCGGTTCGCGACGGCTATGGCTTCACGGCATCGGCGATTTGTTCAAGCTCGCTAACGAGACGGGTTTTGCCGATCTCTGCGGCGGTAATGTTTCCCAACCGGCGGGCCGCGGCGCGGAATTGCGGCTCCTCGATCAGGCGACTGATAGCGGTGCCGATTTCCGTTTCGGCGGCGGTTGGTGCCAAGGTCAGCCCTGCACCACAGGCTTCGACACGGGCGGCGATGTCGTTCTGATCGCGTCCCATCGGCATGACCAAAAGCGGCAGGCCGTGAAGGAGTGCGCGGCTTACGGTGCCGTGGCCCCCATGGGTGACAACCAGTGAGATCTCCTTCATGACCGCATCGTGCGGAGCGCTGGCCAGCAGAGTTACGTTCGCAGGAGCGTGCAGGCTGTCGGCTTTCAGCGCGGGCCCGAGCGTGGCAACCGCGTCCATCTTGATCTGCCCGATTGCGCTGATAGTACGTTGCAGTGCATCGGCCTGGTCCTGATTTGTTGTGCTGAAAGAAACCAGCGCGCGCGGACGGTCGGATTCGTGAGGCCAAGAGAAAATCCACGGCCTGGACCAATCCGAGGTATCCAGCAAAGGCCCGATATACCTGATGTTGCCGGGCAGGGAGTCGGCGGGAAAATCAAAGGCTGCGCTCATCGCTATCAGGAGCCGGGCGGGCCGGTCGAACAGGTCCAGCACATGGTTACAGGGGGCCATCTGCAGATGTGCACGCGCCTCATTCAGCATCGGCAGCCAGTTGTTCATGACAGCGACGAACCGGCTGTTTGCGGCCTCGACCCGGACACGCTCTGCCGGTGTACGAGGCGGCCCCAAACCACTGCCGATCGGCGGTATTCCCGGCAACGGCCGCAAGCTGATCGTGGGCGAAAGCAGTGCACAGGGAACGCGTGCGGCTTCCGCAGCCAGCACCGAGCCGAACAGGCCGGAATCGGTCAACACGGCGTCGGTTGGGGCGCGCTTGATTTCGTCCAGCGTGTCTACGCCCCGCGCGGCAGCAGGACCGAAAAGGAGGTCATCATATGCGTGCTCAAGCGGCGCGCCGCTCCGGGCGATGGGAGAAAAACGCGGCTGCCGCTGCCAGGTGGCGAAGCCGAAGCCCGCCGCCTCGACCGGTTCACGCGCGTCTGCGCGCGCGATGAAGCGAACACCATGGCCATGCGCGCGCAATTGCTGTGCGGCAGTCAGAGTCGGACCGAGATGGCCGGGGCCTCCCCAGGAGGCCACCAGAAAGTTGCAGGGCATGGTTTCGCTCCGTGTGACGGATCGGCGAGTTGTGGTTTCCGAGCGCCTACAATTGCTGCTGGTGAGGCGTCGACAGCCATCTTGTCAGTTCGGCGGCTGACAGTTCCGGGCTCAGGCATGCGGCCTGACCGCACCACAACGGTACGAAGTCCGTGCAGCCGTGCGGCTCAGATGCGGCGCGCAACGGAGCTAGCGGCGTTGCGGCGAGCGGAAAGGCAGGCAGGTTCTTTGCAATCGGCCCAAGCTCTCGAACGATCCGGTTTTCGCGCACGCGGGCAGGCCGCCCGGTAAAGACATTTGTGACCAGCGTTTGCTCCGGCCGCGCAGCTCTCACCGCCTTGCGATACAAAGGGGAAACATTTGCTTCCTCACAAAACAGAAACGCTGTGCCGACCTGTACGGCTGACGCTCCCAGTGCGAATGCGGCGGCAACGCCTCTTTGATCGCCAATGCCTCCGGCGGCTATGACAGGGACTTTCACCGCATCGACGATCTGCGGCACCAGCGCCATCGTGCCCACCTGCGCATCGACCTCGTCGTGAAGGAACGTTCCCCGATGCCCGCCGGCTTCGAGCCCTTGGGCAATGATGGCATCGCAACCGGCTTGCTCCAGCCACTCCGCCTCTTCGACGGTAGTTGCCGACGAGACGATTTTTGCGCCGGTCTTGCGCACGCGCGCGAGGAGGGGCTCGGGCGGAAGCCCAAAGTGAAAGCTGACGATCTCCGGTCTGATCTCATCCAGAAGATCGCAATGGGCATCGCTGAACGTCGGAACGAGAACGCCGTGGAGACTTTGGTCGGACGCAAGGCCGAGCTCGGCGTAGTATCGCATCAAGCAGCCGTTCCAGGCATTTTCCGAGACGGGATTCCGCTCAGGCGCCCGATGGCAGAGAAAGTTGACGTTGACGGGCTTCGATGTCCGTTGCCGTATCTCGGAAAACATTGTCCAGGCCGCTTGCCGGCTCAGATGGGTAAGCGGCAACGAGCCCAACCCGCCCGCTTCCGCAACTCCCGCAACCATGGATGCCGTGACAATGCCGAGCATGGGAGCCTGAATGATCGGCAGTTCGATTCCGAACAACTCGGTGATGGATCGAGGATGGGAGTTCATTGTTGTCTCGCGCTGGCTTGATTCGATTGGAGGCTTTGACGCGATCATCAGCGCCCGGCGTGGGCGCCGCCATCGACGTGCAGGATCTCGCCGGTGACAAAGGCGGCGTCTTCTAGATAGAGGACCGCGTCGACGATCTCCTGGATTTTCCCGATGCGACCCATCGGATGTAGCCTCGCCAGGAAACCGTGCGTATCGCTCGCATGCATGGGCGTGCGGATCGCTCCGGGCGCCACCGCATTCACCCGGATACCCTTGTCCGCATATTCGATGGCGAGTGCGCGGGTCGCTGCGTTGACCCCGCCCTTGGTGATCGCGGTCAAGGCTGCCGGCAGGACTTTCAACGGCTGCTCGGCCACGAGGCTGGAGGTGATGTTGACGATGTGTCCACTCTCCCGGCGAAGCATTTCAGTTATCGCCCTCTGCGAGACGTGGAAGAAGCCACCGAGGTTTACCTGCACGAGCATCGCAAATTCACTCCCGGTGTACTCCGTGAAAGGCTTTGGCAGGAAAGCGCCCGCATTGTTGATCAGGGTGTCGACGCGTCCGAAGCGCTCTTTCGCTGTTTGAATGACCAGCGAGGCCACTTCCGGCTGTGAGATATCGCCGGCGACTTCGACCAAATTCGGCTGATCGGTGGATGCGATCGTTCGTGAACAGGCGACTACACGGTAGCCCCTCGCGAGCAATTGCCGGACTATTCCAGCGCCAATCCCTCGAGACGCCCCCGTTACGATCGCAACCTTCTCTGCTGAACTCATTGTGCCGCCCTTGCTGAAATCGATTAACTCCGGGCATGAGTCTGGCGATCTCGGCGCTGCTGGTATTGGTGTTTTCGGACACCTGCTTCAGCTTTTCGTGAGCGAACGATCCATCGTGGGGGCGCGCTGGATTATGAGGTTGGCGTCTTCCATTCCTTGCGCGCCGGTGCAAAGCTCGTGAGTAAAGAAATCCGTCGGTGACTCGCCGACGATGTCGCGGAATTCGCTGACGAGGTGTGCTTGATCGGTCAGGCCACAGGCTTGGGCAATCTGCGCCCACGACCGGCCGGTCCGCCGTGTCGCCAAGATTTTTTGAAACCGCGCCAGGCGTGAAAACCGCTTCGGACCGATGCCAAACACAGCCTTGAAGACGCGCGAAAGATGACGCGGGCTGGAGTCCAGTCGCGCAGCAAGGGAATGCATCTGCATGGTTGGATCGTGCCTGAGATACCGCGCGGCGCGGTTGGCGAGACTGTCGGCATGCGGGCGAAGATGTCGAAGCAAGAAGGACTGCACGCCGCAAATCCGCTCTTGGCTTGTCTGTGCCGTTGCGAGCATGTCGTCACAGGTCGCAACTTCGCAAGCGCTGAACAGGTCCCCAAGATGGCGATTAGCGTTCGCGAACTCGCCGAGCGGAGCCTGGACGATGCGGCTCGCCGCGTCAGATTTCAGACAGACAATGACGAGGCCGAGGGGGCCTGCGGGACGTAGCGTAACGGCATGGGACTGGATATGGGTCGCGCACTTCGCCGGCAGAGGCTCGGTTCGCTGATGTATCTTGGCCGGCGTTCGATATTGACCGATCAACTGAAGAGAAGTGCCTGGCGCGCACTTGATTGTAACCGTCTTTGCGAAATCCCCATCCGGAATGTCGCAGTCCCAGATCGCCTCGACGATATCGGAGAGCACCGGTGAACGAAAACACCGCAGAATGCCGCCCTGGTGCGCCGGGGGATTTGCAGCGATGCCAATTGGATACTCGACGAATGTCATGCCAGTGCAATGCTCCGGCGGTCATGCTTCATGCAGGGTCGACCGAACGCGTCGCGCCAGGTCCGCCAGGCTGAAAGGTTTGTCGATGATGGAAAACTCGCCCACCGCCTTGTTTCGTTGCAGCACGCCTTCAGCGTAGCCCGAGGTGAGCAGTATCTTGATGTCCTTGCGCAGCCGTTTCGCTTCGCGGGCAAGCTCGATGCCGTTCATTCCGTTCGGCATCACGATATCGCTGAATAGAAGTTCAAATGGCTGGTCGCTCTGGAGCGTTCGAAGCGCCTCTGCGCCATTGCTCGCGCAAGAAACCTGATAGCCGAAGGTGGACAGCATTGCCGACGTGACGTTGAGGAGATCCTCGTTGTCGTCGACCACGAGGACTCGCTCGGAGCCTGCCGGCAGGACTTGTGTCTGGGTAGTGTCCTGCTCTGCAACGGGCTCTCGTGCGCTTGCCGGCAGGTACAGCGCGACCGTGGTACCTGCGCCTGGCGCGCTCTCGATGGCAATGTGCCCTCCGGACTGCCGGACAAAACCATAGACCATGCTGAGGCCAAGTCCGGTACCCTTGCCGACCTCCTTGGTCGTGAAGAAAGGTTCAAATACGCGCTCTTGCACCTCGGGAGGCATGCCGCTGCCGTTGTCGGTGACGGAGAGGCGAACGTATGATCCCGGCGCGCGCCCGGTCACGCATTCCTCCTCTTTCTCCTCGATGTTCCGCGTCTCGATACGGAGAATGCCGCCGTCTGCCATGGCGTCGCGCGCGTTCAGCGCGAGATTAAGGAGAGCCGTCTCCAGCAGCGAGGGATCGACGTGGCACGGCCACAATTCTTCATCCGTCCGCAGCTTCACTTCGCAGCCGTCGCCGACAGCCTGGCGAATAAGGACCTCGAATTCGGAAATGAGTTGGTTTGCATTGACCAGTTTCGGCTTCAATGCCTGCCGCCGGGAAAAGGCGAGAAGCTGTCCCGTCAGCTTTGCGCCCCGATCGGCGGCGCGTCTCGCGGCCGCGGTGGACCGGCGGACCTCGTCGTTATCCGCTGCGCATTCGATGAGTTCGAGGTTTGCGGAAATCACCGTGAGAAGGTTGTTGAAGTCGTGCGCGACGCCGCCGGTAAGCTGCCCGACGGACTCCATCTTCTGGCTCTGGTGGAGTTGCTCTTCCATCACGCGGCGTGCCTCCAGG
>Ga0070665_100003512_pt1 | contig 16670 bp, 14 predicted proteins | sample KBSS13metaG_FD_65862 | JGI IMG/M metagenome (GOLD analysis project Ga0070665, IMG submission 65862) | Switchgrass rhizosphere microbial communities from Kellogg Biological Station, Michigan, USA - KBS S1-3 metaG | ecosystem: Host-associated > Plants > Roots > Rhizosphere > Soil ... | reverse complement strand
GCCGCGCGGCGCCTCGAAGGCCGGGGCGGTCGCCGCGCACATGCGCGCGCGCGGGTACGCGCCCGACGAGGTCGTGGCCGTCGGCGACTCTCGCGAGGACCTCGGGGTGGCCGCGGTCGTCGGCACGTTCTGGCTCGTCGCCAACGCCCTCGAGCACGACCCCACCCTCGGCGAGGCGATCCGCGGCCTGGGCAACGTCCGCGTCGCCGAGGAGAGCAACGGGCCGGGGGTCTACGAGGCGGTCGTCACGGAGCTGGCCGAGCGGCGCTGACGGCGGCGTACCGCGGCTGTTCGATGCCGCGTGCGCCGAGCCCTTCGAGCACGTACGTGTCGCCACCGCCCGGCTCGGCCGGCCGGCCGATGGCGCGCGGGTCGATGCTCGTGACGTACAGAAGGTCGAGACCGGGCCCGCCGAACGTCACGCTCGACGGGTAGGTGACCGGGAGGTCGATCGACTGCTCCACGGTCCCGTCCGGCGAGAACGCGGCGACCTTGCCTCCCTCGCAGATGGCGACCCAGAGCAGCCCCTCCGTGTCGACCGTGGCGCCGTCCGGGATGCCACCCAGCCCGGACGTCTCCGCGAACACTCGCCGGTCCCCGGCGTCGCCGGTCTCGATGTCGTAGTCGCAGGCGTGGATGCGGCGCTCGAAGGAGTCGGCGAAGTAGAGGACGCGGTCGTCCGGCGACCAGCACGGGCCGTTGCACACGGTGAGGCCGGCCTGGAGGATGCGCAGCCCTCCCGCCTCCAGGGAGTACAAGGCGGCGATCGGTGCGGCGATCTCCGTGTCGGTCGTGCCGACGACGAACCGGCCGCGGCGATCGACCTTGCCGTCGTTGAGCGCGATCCGGGCGGGTAGGTCCGGGACGAGCGCGATCGGCTCCGAGCTCCCCGTTGTGAGATCGAGCATGTGAACGCCTTCGGCGAGCGCGACGACGGCCCCGCCATCGCGGTGCAGCGCCACCGATCCCACCTTCGAGGGCATGTCCCAGGTCTGCGTGGTGCCGTCATCCGGCCGGTGGCGATGGACCTTGCGCCCGAAGATGTCGACGAAGTACAGCGCCTGATCCTCGACGTCCCACACCGGGCCTTCGCCGAGCAGGCAGGTCGTCGTCTCGACCCGCGCGATCCTCATCGGACGCCGAGGTCATCGGTGTGCTGGAGGAAGACGTCGCGTAGGGAGCGAGGCTCGCGCCCCAGGACGCGGCGCACGTCGTCGGAGAGCACGCTGAAGTACCCCTCCCGGATGCCGCGCTCGTAGCTCACGATGTCGCGACGGGACGCCGCGCCCTGGCTCGGGGTGCTCATGCCCTCCGTGTACTCGAGCGGTATCCCGGCGTCCCCGAGCAGCCCGTCGAGCGTCGCATCGTCGATGGGCACGTACTCCAGCCGCCGCCCGGTGAGCTCGGAGGCGAGCGCGGCGACGTCGCGCATGGAGACGAGCTCGGGCCCGGTCAGCTCGAGGATGCGGTTCTCGTGCCCACGCTCGGTGAGCGCCCGCACGGCGACCGCGACGCAGTCGTCCTGTGAGACCGGCGCGAGGGTGCCGTCCCCGGTCGCCGCCAGCCACCGACCGGTCGCCAGCGCGCGGGGCGCCATCTTCAGGACGACCGACTCGGCGTACAGGCTGTCGCGCAGGATGGTCCAGGTCAGCCCGCTCTCCTGCAGGGTCTCCTCCGTGCGCAGGTGGTCGGGTATCACGATGGCCGGATTGTCGCGATGGATGCCACCGCTCGACGTGTAGACGACGTGGCGAACGCCGGCCTCGGCCGCCGCGGCTATCGCCGCGGCGTGCTGCTCGTGCCGGCGCCCGACGCTCAAGGTGCTGATGAGCAGCGCACGGTCGGCGCCGGCGAACGCGCCGGGCAGGCCGTCCGGCTGGTCGAAGTCGCCGGCGCGCACCTCGATGCCGCGGGCGACCAGGTCACCGAGCGCGTCCGGGTTGCGCGTGACGAGGACGAGGTCCTGCGGATCGAGGCGCTCGAGGAGCTCGGCCGCAACCTTGCGGCCGAGCTTCCCCGAGGCTCCGGTGATGGCGACGCGTGACACGCTCGTCGTCACGATCGGTGCTACGCCGGTGCGGCTCCCGCCACGGGGATGGTGTCCACGTCGACGTCCTCGTTGCGGTTCTCGTTCAGGTACGGGAACCGCGAGACGACCGCGCGGATCTTCTTCTGGCGCGTCCCGGGCTCGCCCCAGAGGACGAAGACCTCCGTGCCGAGCTCCGCGTACGCCGTGTCGATCGTGGCGAGCGAGAGCATCTCGCGGTAGTACCAGCTCTGCGCGCGGCCGGACGACTGGCCGACGACGTCACCGTCGGCGTTCAGCACGTGGTCGGCGTAGAGCGTCAGATGGTGCTCCGCATCCCCGGCCTCGAAGCCGAAGTGGTTGGGGTGGTCCATGGGCATGTACGCCTCGCCCGGCTCGAACTGCGACCGATAGACGTCGACGACGTCGTCGGAGTCCCAGACGAGCGTGACCTGCCGTCGCGAGGGGTTGGCGACCTCGGGCTCCAGCGCGGCGCGGCCGGGGAAGTCGTGGTCGAACTTGACCATGTGCTCCCAGCCCAGCTCGACCGGGGTGCGGTAGCGCGACTCGAGGTCGTCGCCGACGCTGCCGCGCAGCCGCATGCCGATCTGCGCGAGGCCGCCGAACTGCTTCATGAAGCCGAGGAACTCCTCGTCCTGCCACCAGGCGACGGGGAAGTGGTAGTAGGACTGCGGGAAGCCGTCCTCGGTGTGGTTGAGCATGTACGCGCGGATGCCGAGGCGCTTGATCCCGTACGCCTCGCCCGCCTCGAGCACCTTCCGGTACACGGGCAGCGCGTCCTCCAGGGCGCCATGGAGCTCGTAGGCGAGCGTCCCGGCCATGCCGATCCGGATGACGTTGACGTCGCGCCCGTCCACGGTGCTCGGCCTGTGGCGCAGGAAGCGGATGTCGTGGAGGTTGTCCCCGCTCGCGGCCTCCAGCACCTCGAGCGACCGCGGCCCGGCGATCTGGAAGAGGAAGACCTGGCCGGTGAGGTCCTCGCCCTGCACGTCGTAGCCCTCGCCGTGCTTCATGAGCAGGTAGGGGAGCCATGGCGACAGCCAGTAGGAGATGAACTCCTCGTCGCCGAGGCGCAGCAGCATCCCGTGCACCATGATGTTGCCCTGCTCGTTGCACATGATCGCGTGCTTCGAGGAGCCGATCGGGAACCTGGCGAAGCTGTTGACGCAGAAGTCGGTCAGGAACCGCAGCGCGTCCGGCCCTCGCAGGACGTAGGTCGGCGACGGGTTGAGGTGGCCGTGGATGTAGCAGCTCTCCTTCCACGACATGACCTCGTCGCGCCAGCCGGTGTACTCCCACGCCTCGGCGTCGCCGCCACCGTTCCACCCCTCGGTGTCGTAGAGCGCGACGCCCGGGTCGTACGGGACATACGGGGAATGGACGAAGACCTTCTCGGGCTCGCTCACGGCCGACCCTCTCCTCTCGTGTGCTGACTGCGAGGCGGTGACCCTACATCGCGGCAGACCGTCATACAAGATGCTCGTACGGCATACTGCGTCGTGGTGGGACGATGAGCGAGTCGGCGGAGGAGATCGCTGGGCGCGTACGCGCGGCCGGGAGCGTCGCGCTCCTCGCCGGCGAGGCGCTCGCCGCCGAGAGCGGCGTGCCCCCGCGCCCGGACACGCTCGACTGGGACGTCTACGGCCCGCGGATGCGGGCGATCCACGCCGCCCGGCCAGGCCCGGGCCACCTCGCGGCGCGGGCGCTGCAGGACGGTGGATGGCTACGCGGCGTCGTCACCGACGCCGACGACGTCCTCTACGACGAGGCGGGCGTCCGCGACGTCGTCGCGCTCGCCGGCTCCGTCGAGCTCTCCGTGTGCCCGCGATGCACCTACAACGAGCCGCTCGGCTGCCTGCTCGAGCTCCTGCCGCGTCCCCGCTGCGCAGCGTGCGGCGGCCCGTTGCGCCCCGACGTCGTCCCCGCGGGCGAGGCGCCGCTCGACGGCGCCGTCTCGCGCGCGCGTGAGCTCGTGGCCGGGGCGGCGGTGCTGCTGCTCGCCGGGCACGGTCGCCTGGCCGAGCTGTGCGAGGGGCGCGGGGCCGACACGATCGTCATCGGGGACGATCGCCCGGGCCCCCGGCTGCTGGCCGCGTCCGAGCTGCTCCGATGAGCTCGCCCTGGGGCGAGGGCGGTGCTCCGGAGCGCTCGTTGCGGGTCGGGCGCGTCGCCGCCCCCCTCCGCTCGCAGGCGCTGGAGATCGTGCGCACGGCGATCCTCGACTTCCACTACGAGCCCGGGCGGCGGCTCTTCGAGCGCGAGCTCATGGAGGACCTCGGCGTGTCCCGGACGACGATCCGCGAGGTGCTGCGCGAGCTCGGCGCCGAGGGGCTCGTGGAGAGCCTCCCGCAAGGCGGCGTCACCGTGGTCACGCCGTCACTGAAGCAGGCGCTCGAGGTCTACGAGGTGCGTGCGGCGCTCGAGGCGCTGGCGGTCCGCTACTTCGCCGAACGCGCGACCGACGCGCAGGTCGCGGAGTTGCGCGGCGCGCTGGACGTGTTCGAGCGGGCCGCGGGCGACGGCGGCGACCTCCTCGCGCTTCTGCGCTCCAAGGAGGACGTCTACGACATCGTCCTCGCAGGCGCCGCGAACGGCTCCGTGGAGTCGATCCAGAAGGGTCTGCGCGCGCGGGTGCGCGCCCTCGACGCCGCGTCGCTCTCGATCCCCGGCCGGCCGCTCGCGGAGGTCGCCGAGCTGCGGCTCATCGTCCAGGCCGTCGAGCGCCGCGACCCCGACGGCGCGGCGCAGGCCACCGCCGGCCACGTGAGGCGTGCGGCCGAGGCCGGTGTGGCAGCGCTGTCGGGTGGCGCCGTGAGGTCGGATATCGTGCCATCGGATGGCCATCCCACGGTCTGACGATGCGCCCGGCGGCGAGCGGTCGCTGCGCGTCGGCCGGGTCGCGGCACCGCTTCGCTCGCAGGCGCTCGTCGTCCTGCGCCAGGCGATCCTCGACTTTCATTACAAGCCGGGCCAGCGCCTCATCGAGCGCGAGCTCATGGCGGACCTCGGCGTGTCCCGGACGACGATCCGCGAGGTGCTGCGCGAGCTCGGCTCCGAGGGTCTCGTCACGAGCATCCCGCAGCGCGGGCTCATCGTCGCGAGCCCCTCGCTGAAGGAGGCGAGGGAGGTCTACGAGGTGCGCCGCGCGCTCGAGGAGCTCGCGATGCGCGCGTTCATCGAGAAGGCGAGCAACGAGCAGATGTCCAGACTGCGGGCAGCGCTCACGGCCTTCGAGAACGAGGCGGGGGAGGGCGGCGACTTCCGCGCGCTGCTGCGCTCGAAGGACGACGCGTACCAGGTCGTTCTCGAAGGGGGCGACAACGACGCGGTCCGCACGATCACGGAGGGCCTGCGCGCCCGCGTGCGGGCGCTGGATGCGGCGTCCCTGGGCGTCCCCGGCCGGCCTGCCGCCGAGCTGGGTGAGCTGCGCCTCATCGTGCAGGCCGCCGAGCGGCGGGACGCCGGCGCTGCGGTCGCCGCGGTGCACGCGCACGTCGACGCCGCGAGCGCAGCGGGGCTCGCGGCGCTGCAGGCGCTCGACGCCTCAGGCGTCTGACGTCGCGCGCTCGCCGTGCAGGTACGCCTCGCGGAGCTTCGCGGGGTCGGCGTGCAGCTCGCGGGCGCTGCCGGAGAACGCGACCTCGCCGCGGTTGAGGACGTAGGCGCTGTCGCCGATCGCCAGCGCTTGGAACGCGTACTGCTCGACGAGCAGGATGCCGATGCCCGCGTCGGCCATCTCGCGGACCACCTTCATGAGCCGCTTCACGATGACCGGAGCCAGGCCGAGCGAGAGCTCGTCGACCATGACGAGCGTCGGATCGGTCGCGAGCGCGCGAGCGATGACGAGCATCTGCTGCTCGCCGCCGGAGCACAGCGCCGCGCGGACGTCGCGACGCTTGTCGAGCTCGGGGAACAGCGCGAACGCGCGCTCCAGCCGGTCGCCCTCGGCCACGGTCTCCAGGTTCTCCTGCACCGTGAGGTCTGCGAACACCGTCCGTCCCTGCTCGACGTGCGCGAGCCCGCCCAGCGCGCGGCGCCGGCGAGACGCCCGGGTCACGTCGGCGCCGTCGAGCAGGATCGCGCCATCCGCAGCCGGGATGACGCCCGAGATCGCCTCGAGGAGGGTGGTCTTGCCCGCGCCGTTGGGCCCCAGGAGCACGGTCACCGCGCCGGGCGCGATCTGCATGTCGACGCCGCGCACGATCGGGAACCCGCCGCGGTCGACTCGGATGTCGCGGAGCTCAAGCATCGGAGAGGCTCGCCTCCTCTGCGCCCAGGTAGGCGTCGACGACGGCGGTGTGGGCGAACACCTCCTCGGCGTCCCCGGACGCGATCACGCGACCGAAGTCCAGCACGGTGATGGCCGAGCACGCGGTCTTCACGAGCTCCATGTCGTGATCGATGAGCAGCACCGAGCACCCGAAGCGCTCCGGGATCTCGAGCAGGCGCGCCCCGAGCAGCACAGACTCCTCCGAGGCCAGGCCGGCGCCGGGCTCGTCGAGCAGCAGGATGCGCGGCCGGGCCGCGAGCCCGGCCGCGACCTCGACGATCCGCCGCGTGCCGACGTCGACGTCGGCGAGCGTGCGCCCCGGCGGGGGCCCGTCGAGGAACGCCATGAGGGCGGCGACCTCCCCGCGTCCCATCCGGCGGTGCGCCGACAGCTCGATGTACCGCTGCACGGTCAGCGTCGGGATGGCGAGACCCTGCTGGAACGTGCGCCGGATGCCGGCCCGCGCGCGGCGGGTGGCGGAGAGGCGGTCGATGCGCGTGTCGCCGAGGAGGATCTCGCCGTCGTAGCCGGCGATGAACCCCGTGACCGCGTCGACGAGCGTCGACTTGCCCGCGCCGTTGGGACCGATGAGAGCGTGCACCGTGCCGGGCGCGACCTCGAGGTCCACGCCGTCCAGGGCCGTGATGCTGCCGTAGCGGACCGTGAGTCCCGAGAGCCGCAGCGCGCTGCGGGCGTCGTCCGCCGGCCTGGGCGCCGCGATGCTGCCGACCGCGGCCGCCGCCGGTCGCTCGTCCTCGCGCTGCGCGGCGCGCCGGCGGAACGTCGCCCGCCAGCCCTCGGCCATGCCGGCGCCGCCGGCCAGCGCGCCGATCATGCCGAGGCCGAACACGATGTTGCCGTAGTCCTCGTTCACGCCGAGCTGGCGCAGGATCTCGGGCACGAAGATGCCGAAGATGCCCGCCAGCACAGCGCCCTCGGGATAGCGCGCGCCGACCATGATCGCCACGGCGAACGCCACGAGCGACTGGGTGGAGCGGAACGAGTCGACGGTGATGATCCCGTTCTGTGCGACGAGGAGCGCCCCGACCATGCCGGCCAGGAAGGCGCTGAGCGCGAAGGACGTGATCTTGGCCCGCGCGACGCTGACGCCCAGCGCCGCGACAGCGCGCTCGCTGTGGCGGATGCCGAGCCACGAGCCGCCAACCGGCCGCCGTCCCAGGAGCCACAGCACGACCATCGCTGCGAGCACGAGCCCGCAGGTCATGTAGTAGAAGCTCTCGTCGCTGAGGAACGTGGCCGACCGCGGGAAGAACAGGCCCTCGTTCGTCCCCGGCAGGTCGTTCTGGCTGAAGAAGACCTCCGCGAACGCCGCGAATCCGAGCGTGATGATCGCGAGGTTGATGCCGCGCACGCGCAGCGCGGGGATCGCCAGCGCGATGCCGACCGGGACCGCGGCCAGGCCACCCAGCAGCACCATCAGCGGCGTCGCCAGCGTCCACCCGTGCAGGTTGAGGTACGCGACCGCCCAGGCCCCGATCGCGCCGAAGCTCAGCTGGCAGAGCGACATCATCCCGGCGCGCCCGGTGACGACGCCGATGCTCATCGCGACGAACGTGGCAATCGCCGCGCTCGTCGCGAGGAACAACGCGTACGACTCCAGCAGCGACGGCAGGACGGCCAGCGCGATCAGCCCGGCGACGACGGCGAGGATCGCCGGCAGCCGCGTGCGGGCCGCGACGACGACGTCAGCGAACGGCATCCCACGTCTCCTTGCGCTGGCTGACGAGGAGGATCACGAGGATCAGGACGAACGCGACCGAGTCCGCGTAGGGCGTCAACGACTTGGACTCGGTCAGCAGCCCACCGAGGATCCCGATGACCAGACCGCCGGCGACCGTCGCAGGCAACGAGCGAAACAGCCCGCACAGCGCCGCCGCGAGCCCGGAGAGGATGAGCAGCGACATCTGGTAGTACTGGCCGCCCTGCGACGGGGCGATGATGAGCATCGCCGCGGCGGTGATCGTGCCGCCGGCGCCCCAGATCGCGATCGTCAGCCCTCGCACCGGGATCCCGAGCACCTCGGCGGTGACGGGGCGCGACGCGACGGCACGGATCTGCGTTCCCCTCCGCGTCCCGTTCAGGTACGCGGTGAGCCCGGCGGCCAGGACGACGGCGAGGGCGATGCCCGCGATCGTCGGGCCCGGGACCACGACGCCACCGATCGTCACGGACACGTTCGGTAGCACTGCCGGGAACTGGTGCGGGTCGTTGCCGAAGATCAGCAATCCCGCCGTGAGCATGGTCACCAGGATTCCGATGGTCACGCCGGTCTTCGTGTCGACCGACGCCTCAGGGAAGAAGCGCAGCATCACGAGGCCGAGCAACACCGAGAGGACCGCGCCGGTGGCGAGGCCGACGACGGCGGCGGGCAGGTAGGCCCAGCCCGCGTCGTAGAGCTGGAGCATCGTGAACGCCCCGAACGTCCCGAACGACGCCTGCGCGAAGTTGATCACGCCCGCCATCCGGTACGTCAGCACGAGGCACAGGCCTATGAGCGCTCCGGCCGATCCCGTGATCAGGCCGGAGACTGCGGACTCGAACATGCGGCGACGACACCCTCCTCCGGTGGCTTGACAGACGCAGCCGACCGTCCGTAGGTTCTCGTACGTAAGCTTGTATGACAAGCGCACGGTCTGCTTGAGCGACGTAAACATACGCGCTCCGGCCGGTCGTGAGAACCGGAGGAGGGTTCATGGTGCGAGGTACGAGGCGTGTGATCGCGCTGGCGGCTGTCGGCTGCCTGTTCGCGGCAGCGGGATGCGGTAGCAGCGACGATTCAGGAGGCGGAGGCGGCAGCAGCACCGGCGGCGGAGGGTCGTCGGGCGGCCAGACCATCAAGGTCGGCCAGATCGTCACCGAGGGTGGGGTCGTCTCCTTCCCGGTCACCGCGCGCGGCGCGGTCAAGGCGGTCTTCGACGAGGTGAACGCCGCGGGCGGCGTGAATGGCAACAAGATCGACGTGACGACGATCAACGACGCCGTCAACCCGCAGAACACGACGGCGGCGACGCGCAAGCTCATCGGCGACGGCGTGGTGGCGTTCGTCGGCGGCGACTCGCCCTACGACTGCGCCGTGAACAACCCGCTCTACGCGCAGGCGAAGGTCTACTCGGTCGGGCTCGGCATCGCCGGCGCCTGCTTCGGCACGCCGTTCTACGCGTCCGTCGGCAACTCGCCGGCGACCACCAACGCCGTCCTGGGCAAGTGGGCGTCGGAGAACATCGGCCCCAAGATCTGCATCATCGGGGTCAACTACCCGGGCTTCGCCCCGCAGTTCGTCGGCGCGAACAAGCTGCTCGCGGGCATGGGCCTGAAGCCCACCTACCAGAACACGACGATCAGCCAGACGGCGAACCCGTCGAGCACGGTGCTCGCCGCTGATCGCGCGGGATGCCAGTCGGCGGTCACGAACCTGACCCCGACGCAGACCGTCCAGGCGCTGCAGACCGTCAAGCGCCAGGGTCTGAAGCTCAAGCTCATGGGTGCGAGCGGCCTCTACTCCAACCTCGTGCTGAAGGGCCTCGGCGCCGGCGGCGAGGGCTTCTTGCTCTCCGCGCAGATGGAGCCCTGGCACGAGACGACGTCACGCAACCAGGCCTACGTCGACCTCATGAAGAAGAACAACGTCGGCCTCGACGAGTTCTCGACCGCGGCCTACATCTCGGCCATGGCGTTCGTCGAGGCGCTCAAGAGCATCAAGGGCGAGGTCACGCGCGAGTCGGTGGGCGCGGCGCTGAAGAAGCTGCAGTACAAGACGACGATGCTCGCCGAGCCGTTCAGCTTCAACGCCCCCGCCGGTCCGCAGGGCGGGAACGCCCCGAACGTCTCGACGAAGGTCCTTCAGATCAAGGGCGGGAAGTTCGACACGATCAGCGACTGGATCGGCATCCCGGACAACCTCCGCAAGGACACCGTCGACTTCAGGTGACGGACGGCTGCGTCGCGCCCGAGCTCCGGGCGCGACGCCCTGCAAACGGACTTGACTACCTGCTGGAGCGTGACCGAGAGATGACCGTGTCCCCCTTTGCCGATCTCAACGGCCTGCCGTACTACGACGAGCCGACTCTGCATCTGAACCTGGGTGGCCGTCTGTGGGCCTGGGAGTTCGAGGGCTGGAAGCCGGAGAGCATGTCGTGGAAGACCGGCTGCTACATCCACGGCGGGCTGTGCGACAACCGCACGATCTTCCGCGGCCCCGACGTGAAGGAGTTCTTCTCCTCGATCGCGGTGAACAGCTTCGAGAACTTCCCGATCGGGAGCATGAAGCACTCGATCTACTGCAACGACGAGGGCCTCATCGCGTCGCAGGCCATCCTGCAGCGCAACGACGAGCACGAGTACCACTTCTTCGCGGGCTTCCCCTGGCCGCACTACCAGCTCGCCCTCGCGGACGGCAGGTTCGACGTGCAGATCGATCCCACCCCCGCGTACCTCTTCCAGATCGCGGGGCCCACATCGCTGGAGACGCTCGAGCGGGTGACCGGAGAGAGCCTGCGCGACATCGGCTTCCTGCGCTTCCGCAGCGCGAAGATCAACGGCACGACCGTCGAGGTCGCGCGGATCGGCATGTCCGGCAACCTGGCGTACGAGCTGCGCGGCCCGATCGAGGAGGGCCCCGAGATCTACGACGCCGTCTTCAGGGCGGGCCAGGACCTCGGGATCCAGCGTCTCGGGTGGCGGACGTACCTCGTCAACCACGTCGAGGGCGGCTTCCCCCAGATGACGTGGACCTTCTGGAGCTCCGCGTACCTCGATCCCGGCTACAGGGCGTTCCTCGAGGCGATCGGGTTCACGCCGCCGTCCAACGTGTCTGGCAGCGTCGACCCGGCCGACGCCCGCGCGCGTCTGCGCAACCCGATCGAGCTCGGGTGGGGGCGCGCGGTGAAGTTCGACCACGACTTCACCGGGCGCGCCGCGCTGGAGGCCGAGGTCGCGGACCCGAAGCGCACAGTCGTGACGCTGCGCTGGAACCCGGAGGACGTCGTCGACATCTACGCGTCGCTGCTGCAGCCCGGCGAGGAGTACAAGACCATCGACCTGCCGACCTCCCCGCCGTGGAGCGAGGGCATGAACGTCCACGCGGACCACGTCCTGAAGGACGGCCGGTCGATCGGCGTCTCCTCCGGGACGATCTACAGCTACTTCTACCGGCAGGTGATCTCGCTCGGCACGATCGAGATCGGCGAGGCCGAGATCGGCAACGAGGTGGTCGTGCAGTGGGGCGACCACGGCAGGCGCATCAAGGACGTCCGCGCGACCGTCGAGCGCTACCCGTACGTCAGCGAGGACCGCAACAGCGACGTCGACGCCCGGACGATCGGCGTCTAGCCGAGGCCGAGCGTCGGCTCGCCGAGCGCCCCGCGCCCGATCTCGCCGTAGAGGAAGCCGCGCTGCTGCGGGTTGCGGTGCGCGATCGCGAGTGCCATGTCGCGGAACACCCGCGTGATGCGCGCATCGTCGCGGGCCGCCGATGCGCCGACGGTCTGCCAGATGTCGGCCTGCATGACGTCCCAGGCGCCGATCATGACCTCGCGCGCGATCCCGCCGAGCAGCATGTCGTCCGCGTAGGTCTCCGCCACGCCGTCGTGCACCGTGCGCCGGCACAGCTCCATGTGCTGGGCGGCGCAGTCGTGCAGGGCGGCCTCGAGCATCGCGGTCCGCGTCCGCGCGCGCCCGTACCAGGGCTGGTAGGACACCCCGTCCTGGATCCGCGGGATGAACGGCGGCGTGGGCGTCGTCTTGGAGCGCATGAGCCGCTCGTACTCGTCCAGCGCGTTGTAGAGGCCGCCGACCATGACCGCGGCGAGCGACATGGTGAAGATGGCCATCCCGCGCCCGGCGTACATGGGATTCCCGTGAAGCTCGGATCCCGGCGTACCGCCGGCCACGTCGACGTCGATCATGTTCGCCTCGATCGCCCAGTCGGCAGGGATGCGGCAGTTCTCGAAGCGCAGGCTGTGCGAGCCGCTGCCCTTCAGGCCGATGAGGTCGCCCCAGTCGTCGAGCATCTCCCACTCGCTGCGCGGCGCGACGAACGCGAGCAGCTTCGGCGGTCCGTCGGGCTGCGGCGCGAGGACCTGCCCGAGGTAGAAGGTGGCGTAGGGCGAGCCCGACGCGAACGCGACCTGGCCGTCGATCCGCCAGCCGCCGTCGACCGCCGTCGCGGTACCCACCGGAGCGGCGACCGATCCGCAGCGGAAGTCGCCGCCGGCGAAGATCGCGTCCTGCGCGGAGGCCGGCCACCAGGAGCCGACCTGCAGCGCGTGGTTCATGGACAGCCCGAGGCACCACCCGGTCGACACGCAGCCGCGAGCGATCTCCTTGACGACCCGGACGAACGTCCCGACGTCGAGCTCGTGGCCGCCGTAGCGCCGCGGGACGTAGAGGCCGTAGAAGCCCGCGTCGAGGAACGCCCGATGCAGCTCCGGCGAGAAGTAGCGCCGCGCCTCGGTCGCCGCCTGCTCGGCGACCAACTGCGGCCGTAGCGCGACTGCGCTCGCGATCAGCTCCGAGCGCGTCGGGGCGATCCTCGTGTCCTGCTCCATCGAGCTCATTGACCGCGTAGTCCTCCTGCACGTAGGCTTGTACGACAAGCTTACGAGAGGAGCGGTCTGCTTGCACACTGTCCCGACGGTCCCGCCCGATCCGACGACGGATCGCTACATCCGCTTCGGCCCTTACTTCGAGGCGTTCGAGTACACGGACTGGGTCGACGAGAGCAGGTCCTGGAAGGAGACGTGCTACGTCGGCGACTGGTCACCGCTCATGAAGTTCTCCGTGAAGGGCCCCGACGCTCTGCGGTTCTTCTCGGGCATCACGATCAACTCCCTGGCCGTCTTCGAGATCGGCCAGGCGAAGCACGCGGTCCTCCCGAACAGCGACGGGAAGATCATGGGCGAGGGGATCCTCATGCGGATCTCCGAGGACGAGCTCTACTTCACGAGCGGACCCGGTTCCGTCTGGGCGAACTTCAAGTTCTTCTCCGGCTCCTTCGACGCGGAGTACACCGACTACACGGCGGGGCGGACCATCCAGCAGGTGCAGGGCCCGACGTCCCTGGCGGTCCTGGAGGAGGCGTGCGGGGAGAGCCTCCGCGACATCGGGTTCATGCGCTTCCGCGAGATCGCGATCGACGGCATGAAGGCCTACCTCCTGCGGCAGGGGATGGCGGGTGAGGTCGGCTACGAGCTGCACGGCGCCTGGGACGAGGGCGCGGCGGTGTACGACCGCATCTGGCAGATCGGCCAGAAGCACGGCATCCGGCGGCTGGGCGGGCGCACGAAGATGGTCAACCACGTCGAGGCCTGCTTCCCTACGCCGACCGTCGACTACGTGCCGGCGTGGTACGGGTTCGACGAGGAGGAGGCGTTCCGCGCGCACGTCGAGGGCGTCGGCTTCCTGCCCTACGAGTACTTCCAGTCGCATGGCGGCAGCCACGAGGGCGACCACACCGAGCTGTACTTCACCCCGACCGAGATGGGATGGGGACGATCGATCAAGCTCGACCACGACTTCGTCGGGCGCGCGGCGTTGGAGACCGAGGTCGCGCAGCCGCGGCGGGTCATGCGCACGCTCGTGTGGAACGCGGAGGACGTCGCCGATGTCGTCACGTCGCTGTTCCGCACGGACGCCGAGCCGTACAAGGTCATGGAGTGGCCGCGCGAGTACCTCGGGCGCGTCGTCGCGGACAAGGTGCTCGCCGGAGGCGAGCAGGTCGGGCTCGCGACATCGCGCTGCTACTCGTACTCGTTCCGCGAGATGCTGTCCCTCTGCGTCATCGACGTCGACCACGCGGATCCGGGCACGGAGGTCGAGGTCGTCTGGGGCGAGCCCGGCACCAGGCAGAAGCACATCCGCGCCACGGTCGCGCGGGCGCCGTACAAGACCGACAACCGGCGGGCCGACGTCAGCGCTCTGTGACGCCGGTGAGCACCCGCACGCCGCTCGCGAACTCCCGGTCGAGGTGCTCGGCGCACGCCTGCGTCAGCGCGCGGGTGTCGCGGGCGGTGGCGGCGGCGAGGATCGCGGCGAGCTCCTCGAGCATCTCCGCGGGCCGGCCCGGCGTCGCCAGCGACGCCGCGCGGACGACGCGCATCCGGTGCTCGACGCGCCGCAGCGACTCGGGCACGATCGATCGTCCGGCGCCCTCGAAGAGCGCGCGGAAGAACGCGTCCTTCGCAAGACGGACGAGGTCGGTCCCCGCGTCGGTCTCGACGTAGCGCTGGACGCGCCCGAAGGCCTCCCACAGGCGATCGAGCGCCTGCTCGTCGGCGCGGTCGGCCCAGCTCTGCGCTCCGAGGGTCTCGAGGGCGCGGTGGATGTCGCGCAGCTCGGACGCCCGGCTGAGGGTGAACGGCTCGGCGGCGTACATGGCGCAAGCATCGAACGACAGCGCGATTCGCGCATCGGTGCGATCCACAGTCCGTAGCATCGGCGAGGTGGTGGTCGGGAGAGAGGTCGAGCGTGCGCGACTCCGGGCGCTGCTGGCGGACGGGGGGGCGCTGGTCGTCCGCGGTGAGCCCGGCGTCGGCAAGTCCACGCTGCTCGACCAGGCGGTCGCGGACGCCGGCGAGCGGCAGGTGCTGCGCGCGACCGGTGTCGAGTCCGAGAGCGAGCTGGCGTACGCCGGACTGCACGCGCTGCTGCATCCGGTGCTCGGCCTGCTCGACAGGCTGCCCACCCCGCACGGCCAGGCGCTCGCGTCCGCGTTCGGCCTGCGCGCCGGGCACGTCGAGGACCGCTTCCTGGTGTCCCTCGCAACCCAGGGGATGCTCGATCTGGCCGCGGAGGACGCCGGCCTGCTCTGCGTCGTCGACGACGCCCAGTGGCTCGATCGCGCGTCGGCCGACGCGATCGTGTTCGCAGGGCGTCGTCTGGAGGCCGGCGGCGTCGCGCTCGTCCTCGCGTCCCGGGAGCACGGGGTGGCCGCCGACCTCCCGGAGCTCCTCGTGCGCGGCCTCGACGCCGGTGCCGCCGCGCAGCTCCTGGGCGAGACGATCGCGCCCGCCGTCCGCGACAGGCTCGTCGCGGCGACCGGGGGCAACCCGCTCGCGCTCCTCGAGCTGCCGCGTGTCCTGACCGAGGAGCAGCTCGCCGGCCGCGAGCCGCTGGCCGATCCGCTCCCGGTCGGCGAGGAGGTCGAGCGCGTGTTCCTGGCCGCCGTCCGCCGGCTCGGGTCGGACGCGCAGACGCTCGCGCTCCTCGTCGCGGCCGACGACACGCAGGACCGCGGGACGATCGCCCGGGCCGCGGTCGAGGCGGGCGCGGATCCGGGCGCGCTCGACGAGCTGGAGGCGACCGGGCTCGTCCGGGTCGAGGGCCTGCGCGTCGCGCTGCGCCATCCGCTCGTGCGCTCCGCGGTCTACGGCGCCGCCGGCTCGGGCGCGCGGCGGCGTGCCCACCTCGCGCTCGCCGAGGTCCTCGACGGCGAGCGTTGCACCTGGCATCGCGCGGCCGCGGCCGACGGCCCGGACCCCGTCCTCGCGGCGGAGCTCGAGGCGTTCGCGACCGACGCCCGGCACCGCAGCGCCTACGCGGCGGCGGCAGCGGCGCTCGAGCGCGCCGCCCTGCTGACGACGGAGCCGTCGCAGCGGGCCCACCGCCTCGCGGCTGCGGCCGAGTGCAACTGGGACGCCGGGCGCGTCGAGCGCGTCGAGCCGCTCCTCGACCAGGCGCTCCCGCTCCTCGGGCCGGAGGAGCGCGCGTCGCTGGGCCTGCTGCGCGGCGATCTGGCGCTGGAGCGCGGCCGGCCGGCGGAGGCGTTCGAGCTGTTCGTCGACGCGGCCGGCGGTCTCGGAGGACGCGACCCCACGTTCGCGCTCGAGATGCTCGGGCGCGCCGCTGAGGCGACGTGGTGGCTGGGCGAGACGTCGATGGCGGCCGAGCTGCACCACGTCGGCGCGCGGGTCGCCCCGACCGATGACGCCGGGGCGAGGCTGCTCCTGCACCTGCTGCGCGGGGCCGCGCGGGTGCTGGACCACGACTTCGATGCCGGTGTCGCGGACCTGCGCGTGGCCCTGCGCGCCGCGGGCGAGGCCGGTTCCCGGCTCGGCGTCGCGGCCGGCTTCGCAGCCGTGCACGCGGGGCTGCCGGTCGAGGGTCACGCGTGGTTCGCGCGGGTCGTGACCCGGCTGCAGACGGAGGGCAGACTGCGTGAGCTGCCATTCGCGCTGAGCCAGCTCGCGACGATGGAGGTCTGGCTGGGGAACGTGCAGCGCGCCGGCGCGCTCGTCGACGAGGCGCTGCGCCTCGCCGTGATGACCGGCCAGGAGCGCAGCGCGAGGCACGCGTCGGTGACGCTGGCGATGGTCGAGGCGGCCCGCGGTCGCGAGG
>Ga0070665_100003510_pt1 | contig 16680 bp, 14 predicted proteins | sample KBSS13metaG_FD_65862 | JGI IMG/M metagenome (GOLD analysis project Ga0070665, IMG submission 65862) | Switchgrass rhizosphere microbial communities from Kellogg Biological Station, Michigan, USA - KBS S1-3 metaG | ecosystem: Host-associated > Plants > Roots > Rhizosphere > Soil ... | reverse complement strand
CGCCGGCGCGCTGGCGAGCCACGCCGACCGCGTCGTGCAGGACATCGGGCCGCAGAAGCAGTGGCTGGTCCGCGCGATCTTGCTCCGCCTCGTCACGCCGGAGCGCACCCGCGCGATCGTACCGATGGACGAGATGCGCGAGCTGTCGCGCGAGGTCGGCGAGGTCCAGCGCCTCGTCGATCAGATGGTCGACGCTCGCCTGCTCGTCGTCCAGACGGTCGAAGGCGGCAAGGGCTCGACCGCCGAGATCGTGCACGAGTCGCTGATCCACGGCTGGCCGGCGCTGCGGCGCTGGCTCGACGAGACGCAGGAAGACGCCGAGCTGATCGATCAGCTGCGCACCGCGTCGCGGCAGTGGAACAGCAAGGGCCGCTCGCCCGACCTGTTGTGGCGCGGCGACACGGCCGACGAGGCCAAGAAGTTCCGCAAGCGCTACAAGGGCACGCTGTCCGACGTCGAGCGCGCGTTCCTCGACGAGATCATCAACTACGAGGTCGCCGTGCAGCGCCGGCGCCGCGCGGCGGTGGTCGGCGGCTTCATCGGCCTCGGCGCGCTCGTCGTGGCCGCGATGGTCGCCCTCGTCGTGATCCAGAAGTCGCGGACCGACGCCAAGCGCGCCGCCGCGATCGCGACGCAATCGCAGCAGGCCGCCGAGCTCGACCGCAAGAAGGCCGTCGACGCGCAGCAGGTCGCCGAGAACGCGAACGGCCAGCTCGCCGAGAAGAAGAAAGAAGCCGAGGACGCGCTCCACGAGATGCAGGAGAAGGAGCGCGAGCGCCAGGCCGCGTTGACCGAGGTTGTCGACGTCAAGCACCAGTCGGCCGAGGACCTCGCGAAGAAGAACCAAGAGCTCTCGATCGCGCTCGACCAGAGCAAGACCGCCGAGGCGCGCGCGAAAGACAACGAGCACGCGGCCGAGCAGGCGAAGGCTGCGGCGGAGATCGCCGAGAAGCGCGCGAACGACCTGCTCAAGCAAGAAACCGAGCGCGTGAAGAGCCTGCAGACCCAGATCGGCAGCCCGATCGTCGACGAGCTCAAGTAACCGCAGGGGAGATCCAATGAAGGCGATCGCGATTGCAATCGCGCTGGCGGCGTCTGCCGCGTACGCGCAACCCAAGCCCGACCCCACGAACCACGAGAAGGCCGGCACGAACGAGACCCTGCAGAACGGCGCCGAGGCGTCACGGCCGTGGGCGACCGGCGTGTCGTCCAGCGAGCAGCAGGCCGCGCTCGGGCTGTTCCACGACGGCAACATCGAGCTCAACGACGGTCTCTTCGCGAAGGCCGCAGAGAAGTACGAGGAAGCGCTCAAGCACTGGGACCACCCCGCGATTCACTACAACCTCGCGCTCGCGCTCATGAACCTCGATCGAACGATCGAGGCCTACGACAACTTCGACGCATCGATGAAGTTCGGCGAAGCGCCGCTCCAGTCGAAGGACAAGTTCGACAGCGCGAAGAACTACATCGTCGTGCTGAGCCACGCGATCGGCGAGATCGAAGTGGCCTGCGCCAAGAAGGGCGCGAAGGTCGCCATCGACGGCAAAGAAGTGTTCACCGCGCCCGGCACCTACAAGGGCAAGGTCAAAGTCGGCCGCCACCAGATCGTCGCGACGCTCGAGGGTCACCCGACGCGCGTCGAGGCAACCGACATCCAGCCCGGCGCGCCGTTCAAGATCGAGCTCCACCTCTACACGGTCGCCGAGCTCACGCGCTATCGCCGCAAGTGGGACGCCACGTGGATGCCGTACGTCGTGATGGGCGGCGGCATCGCGGTCGGCGTGCTCGGCGGCGTGTTCGAGCTGATGTCGAGCAACAAGTACGCGGACTACGATCGCCAGGTCGCGGCCTGCGGCACCGCGTGCATGAACTCGCCGGCGCTCAAGGACCTGCGGTCGAGCGGCGATACGTTCAAGACCGCCGGCGAGGTGATGTACGGCGTCGGCGCGGCCGCGCTGGTCACCGGCGCCGTGCTGTGGTGGATCAATCGGCCCGAGGCCTATCAGATCCGCGCCGAGGACCTTCAGACGCCGACGCCGGAGCCCGCGCAAGTTCGAGTCACGCCGGTCGTATCACCTAGCTTTGCCGGCGCCGCGCTCATGGGGAGGTTCTAAGTGCTGAAGCATGTCCTAGCTTGGTCCGGTCTCGCGCTCTGCATCTTCCTGCTCTCGTGCTCGAACCAGCCCACGTCGACGGTGTGCGCGAGCGGCATCGTGTGCCCGTCGCCGCTCCAGTGCGCGGCCGTGCAGGCGGTGTGCATCTCCAACGAGTGCGGCAACGGCATCGTCGATCCCGGCGAGGTCTGCGACGACGGCAACATCATGGACGGCGACGGCTGCTCGCACGACTGCATGTCGAAGGAAGGCTGTGGCAACGGCCTCCTCGATCCCGGCGAGAAGTGCGACGACGGCAACACGTCGAACGGCACCTGCGCGGACGGCGCGCCGTGTAACGGCAACTCCGACTGCTCGAGCGGCAAGTGCACGCCCGACAAGTGCTCGCACGACTGCAAGTCGCTCCAGACCTGCGGCAACGGCATCGTCGACTTCAACGAGGTCTGCGACGACGGCGGCACCGCTGATGGCAAGTGCCCCGACGGCACGCCGTGCAACTCGAACAACGATTGCAGCAACGCCGGCGTCTGCGCGACCGACGGCTGCTCGAAGGACTGCCAGTCGAACGAGACGTGCGGCAACGGCATCAAGGATCTCGGCGAGATCTGCGACAACGGCAGCGCGAACGCGATCGGCGCGGCGTGCGAGCCCGGCTGCCAGGGCGGCTCGGGCTGCGGCAACGGCTTCGTCGATCCCGGCGAGGAGTGCGACGACGGCGGCAGCGACGACAACGACGACTGCGTCGCCTGCAAGTTCGCCCGGTGCGGCGACCACTTCACGGACAGCGACGGCACGTCGTTCCGCGAAGCGTGCGATCCGACCGATCCGGCCGGCCCCGGCCCGTCGGGCTGCAACCCGAACTGCACGGTCGCGACCTGCGGCGACGGCATCGTCAACACCGCGTTCAAGCCCGACGGCACGAACCCCGAGCAGTGCGACCTCGGCTCCGGCCCGAACGGCAACGGCAGCAACAGCTCGTGCACGCCGACGTGTCAGTTCAACGTGTGCGGCGACGGCATGCAGGGCCCCGGTGAAGACTGCGATCACGGTGGCAGCAACGGCACCACCGGCGACACCTGCGACTCGACCTGTCACGTCGTCAACTGCGGCAACGGCGTCGTCGACGGCACCGAGCAGTGCGATCCGCAGACGGTGCTCACCAATCCGGCGAACCCGGTCGACACGCCGACGTGCGACTCCGACTGCACGTTCGTGGTGTGCGGCGACGGGCACGTCAACGGCTCGGCGGGCGAGGCGTGCGATCAGGGCTCGGCGCTGAACGGCACGTGCGCGTACGGCGCGAGCCCGAGCACGACCTGCGACTTCTGCTCGATCGATTGCAAGACGCACATCCCGAACAAGGTAGCTCCCCACTGCGGTGACGGCATCATCAACGGGCCCGAGGCCTGCGACGACGGCGCGGCCAACGGCACCGAGTCGTGCCCGTACAACACGTCCTGCAACGTGTGCAGCAGCACGTGCACGCTGGTCGCCGGCTCGGCGCCGCACTGTGGCGACGGCACGGTCCAGACTGTCGACAACGAGCAGTGCGACGGCAATAACCTCAACGGCGCGAGCTGCCACTCGCTCGGCTTCAGCTTGACGAACAACAACCTGAAGTGCGGCGCGAGCTGCCAGTACGATACGAGCGGCTGCAAGGCGACGTGCGGCAACAACAAGGCCGAGGGCAACGAGCAGTGCGACGGCACCGATCTCAACAGCGCGAGCTGCGAGACGCTCGGCTACGCGACCGGCAACCTCGGGTGCTACGGCTCCGACACCGGCTCGGGCTGCACGTTCGACGTCAGCAACTGCGGGTCGCTGTGCGGTGACGGCGTCGCCGAGACCGGCGAACAGTGCGACGGCAGCGACTTCAACGGCCAGAGCTGCACGACGATGGGCTTCGGCAGCGGCGTACTCGGGTGTTTCGGCTCGGCCTCGGGCTCGGGTTGCACGTTCAACACGAACGGCTGCCACCCGTTCGAGAGCTGCGGCGACGGCATCATCCAGGCGCCGGAGACCTGCGACGGTGCGAACACCGACGGCATCACCTGCACGAGCCTCGGCTTCAAGGGCGACGGGAACAGCGGCATCACGTGCACGAGCTGCGTGATGACCACGCATTGCAACAACTGCGGCGACGGCGTGAAGGACACCGGGGAGACGGACATCGACTGCGGCGGGCCGTGCGTCGCGCGCTGCAACGCGGGACAAGGCTGCGGTTCGGACGCGGACTGCAACAACCTGTTCTGCGACACGATCTCCAAGACCTGCCAGCCGGAGTGCAGCGATCAGAGGCAGGACGGCACCGAGACCGGCGTCGACTGTGGCAGCGCCTCCGGATGCGGACTGTGTGCCGACGGATTGGGCTGCGGCTCGAACGCCGACTGCGTGAACGCTGACTGCGGCTCGGCGGCGGCGAGCCCTGGCAAATGCGACCCGGGCCCGTGATATAGCCGCTGGGATGCAGCTCTCCCAGCTCAAGATCATCGTCACCGGTGCGGCCCAAGGCATGGGCGCGCACTTCGCTCGCCGGCTCGCCGAGGCCGGCGCTCAGGTCGCCGCGGGCGACGTCAAAGAGGCCGAGCTCGCGCAGCTCGTCGAGTCGGGCAAGGGTCTGCCCGGCAAGATCCACGCGAAGAAGCTCGACGTGTCGAGCGAGGCCGAGTGCGGCGCGTTCGTCGAGTGGGCGCACGGCGCGATGGGCGGCCTCAACGCGCTCGTCAACAACGCGGGCATCCTGCGCGACGGCCTGCTCGTCAAGAAGGACCGCACGACCGGCGCGATCACGAAGCTGACGAAGGAGCAGTGGGACGCGGTGATCGGCGTCAACCTGACCGGCGCGACGTTCATGGTCCGCGAGACCGTCGCGAAGATGGCCGCGACCGAGCAGCGGCCCGGCGTGATCGTCAACATGTCGTCGGTGGCGCGCCACGGCAATCGCGGCCAGTCGAACTACTCGGCGGCGAAGGCCGCGCTCGCCGCGAACACCGTGACGTGGTCGCGCGAGTTCGCGCCGTTCGGGATCCGCGTCGGCGCGGTGGCTCCTGGCATGGTGGAAACGCCGATGACGCAGGGCATGAACCAGAAGGCGCGCGACGCGCTGGTCGCGGCGATTCCGGTCGGCCGCATCGGCGTGCCCGAAGACCTCTGGCTGGCCGTCAAGTTCGTGCTCGAGTGCGAGTACTTCAACGGCCGCACGATCGACGTCGACGGCGGCATGTCGATGTAGCGAGTGGCGCGACGGCGGCGGTTTCGCTACCGTTGCGGCATGTTTCGGCTCGCGTTCTGGCTCGCTGTGGTAACCGCCGTTCCTGCATGCGGTCCGCCGGCGAAGCCGGTCAAGCATGCCAAGCATGACCAACCGCCGCCGGGCGCCGACCAGCTCGCGCAGGCGCGCGACGCGGTCAAGAACGGCGACATCGACTCCGCCGACCAGCTGTATGCGCAGGCGTACGACGCCGGCAAGTCGTTCGACGTGCTCGCCGAGCGCGTGATGATGCTGATCCGCGCCGGCCGCGCGCAGAAGGCCGCCGATACGGCGAAGCCCTACTACGACGCGAACATGACCGAGATCAAGGGCTACAACCTCTACGCCGAGGCGCTCATCGCGCAGGAGAAGGGGCCCGACGCGCTCGAGGTCGCCAAGCAGATGATCGGGATGAACGCCGCCGATCCGTCGGGCCACGACAAGATGGGCCGCGCGCTCTTGTTGATCGACAAGCCCGACGACGGGCTCGTCGAGCTGCGCAAGGCGGTGCAGCTCGCGCCGGACGACGAGCAGTATCACGTGTCGCTCGGCACCGCGCTCGTCAAGGCCGGCAAGAACGAAGATGCGGAGGCCGAGTTCCGGCTCGCGATCAAAGCGGCGCCGAACGACGTCGACGCGGTCGTGTCGCTCGGCTCGGCGCAGCGCTCGGCAGGACACAACGACGACGCGCTCGCGACGCTCAAGAAAGCGATCGAGCTCGACCCGCGCAGCGGGCGCGCGTACTTCGAGCTCGGCCTGCTGTACAACCGCATGGACGGACGGCAAGCCGACGCCGAGCAATCGCTGTCGCAAGCCGTGCAGCTGTCGCCGAACGACTCGTTGTTCTGGTACGCGTACGGCGAGATCTTCCGCGTCTCGGAGCGCTTCGACGAAGCGATCAACGCGTACAAGAAGGCCGTCGCGCTCGATCCGCCCTACCCAAAGGCGCTGACCAAGCTCGGCACGCTGCTGCTCGACAAGAAGCAGTACGACGAGGCCGAGATCGTGCTCACGCAGGGCATCCGGCGCGAGCCGAAGAACGCGTCCAATTACTTCCCGCTCGGCAAGCTCTACGCCGCCGAGAAGAAGAAGGCGCAGGCGATCGAAGCGTTCGACAAGTTCCTCGAGCTCGCGCCCAAGACCGATCCCGACCGCGCCATCGCCCGCCACGACAGGGACGCTCTCCACTAGCTCAACCTGAGCCGATCTAACTCCGCGAAATCTAAGGAGCGCGGAGGGACGTACTACACTATCCCTCATCCGTTATCGTTGACAGGTCCTCCGTTGAGGACGTAGATTCTTATCCGTTATGACGGATGAGCGACGAGGGAGGGCCGTTTGAGCACCGCGACCATCGTGGTGCTCGCGGTGACCAGCCTCGGCGCGGCCACCGTCAACGGCGCGCTCGGCTACGGCTACTCGTCGATCTCGGTTCCGATCGCGCTGCTCGTGATCGCCGGCCGCGTGCTCAATCCCGCGCTCGTCGTCGTCGAGGTCGCGATCAACCTCTACGCGTTGTGGTGGAACCGCGCCGCCGCGAGCCGCGTGCTGGCGCGCGTGCTGCCGCTCGCGACCGGCCTCGTGCCCGGCGTGATCGCGGGCGCGCTGCTGCTCGGCGAGGTCGCGCCGTCGAGCGTGAAGCTCGCGGTCTACGCGGGGCTGCTGCCGCTGATCCTGATCCAGGCCTCGGGCAAGCGCTTCCACCTCCGCAACGAGCGCACGGCCGCGCTGCCGATCGGCGCCGGCGTCGGCCTGCTCTACGGGCTCACCACGATCTCCGGCCCGCCGCTCGCGCTGTTCCTCAACAACCAGGGCCTCGCGAAGGAAGACTTCAAGGTCGCGCTCGCCCTGATCCGCACGATCGAGTCGGTGTGCGCGCTCGCGGCGTACGCGTGGCTCGGCCTGCTCACGAAGCAGAGCGCCGGCGTGCTGCCGTGGATCGTGCCGGGCGTCGTGATCGGCTTCCCGGTCGGCCACATGCTGATCAGCCGCATCGGCGTCGAAACGTTTCGTCGCGTGTGCATGAGCTTCGACGCGTATCTCGTCGCGTTCGGCTTGTCGCGCACGTTGATCGAGCACGGCATCGCGCCTGGTGTCGCGTATCAGCTGCTGCTCGCCACGGCGATCGTCGACACCAGCTTGCTCGTCACGTTCTTCCGCACGCCGCGGGTCGCGAGGGTCGCAACATGACAGACGTCACCGAGATACTCACCGCCGCCGTCGCGCGCACGCCGCGCATCACGTTCGCCACCGGCTTCGGCGCCGAGGGCTGCGTGATCATCGATCACATCGCGCGCGCGAACCTGCCGATCGATCTGTTCACGCTCGATACCGGCCTGTTGTTCCCCGAGACGTACGAGCTGTGGCAACAGCTCGAAGCGCGCTACGGCGTGACGATCCGCGCCGTCAAGCCGGCCGAGACCGTCGAGCAGCAAGCGCAGTCGCACGGCGACGCGCTGTGGACGCGCGATCCGGACCTGTGCTGCGAGCGCCGCAAGGTCCTCCCGCTGCGCGACGAGCTCGCGAAGTTCGACGCGTGGATCACCGCGATCCGACGCGAGCAGACACCCGAGCGCGCGAACGCGCAGGTCGTCGAGCGCGATCACAAGTTCAACCTCGAGAAGGTCAACCCGCTCGTCGAGTGGACGCACGACGACGTGTGGGCCTACATCTACGCGAACGACGTGCCGGTCAATCCGCTGCACGACCGCGGCTATCCGTCGATCGGCTGCCAGCCGTGCACGTCGGCGATCATCCCCGGCGAGAACCTGCGCGCGGGACGCTGGCGCGGTGCGCACAAGCGCGAGTGCGGCCTTCACGCCGGAGCGAAAGCATCGTGACGCTCTACCCTGCCTTCTTGAAGCTCGACGGCTTGCCGGTCGTGATCGTCGGCGGCGGTCGCGTCGCCGCGAGCAAGCTCGACGGCCTGCTCGCCGCGGGCGCGCGCGTCACCGTCGTCGCGCCCGACGTCGTACCCGAGATTCGCGCGAAGGCGACCGTGCTCGAGGCCGCGTTTCGCCCGGCGCACCTCGACGGCGCGCGCTGGGTCGTCGCCGCCGCCACGCCCGACGTCAACCGCGCCGTCGCAGCCGCGGCCGCCGCGCGCGGCCTGTTCTGCAACGCCGTCGATGATCCCGCGTCGGCAAGCGCGTATCTCGGCGGCGTGATCCGGCGCGGCGACGTCGAGATCGCGATCTCGACCGGCGGCATCGCACCCGCGCTCGCGGGGCTGCTGCGCGAAGCGCTCGACGCCGTGCTGCCGCACGATCTCGAACGCTGGGTCGAGCTCGCGACCGCGGTGCGGCGCGAGTGGCAGCGCGATCACGTCCCCATGGCCAAGCGCCGCCCGCTGCTGCTGCGCGCGCTAGATCGGATCTACGCATGACGGGATTCATTTCGCTCGTCGGCGCCGGCCCCGGCGATCCCGAGCTGCTCACGCGGCGCGCGGTCGATCGGCTCGCGCGTGCGGACCTCGTGCTCTACGACGCGCTCGTCGAGAGCGAGCTGCTCGAGCTCGCGCCGAAGGCGAAGCGGTTCTTCGTCGGCAAGCGCGCGGGCCGGCACTCGATCGAGCAAGAGGGCATCCATCGCTTGATGGTCCGCGCGGCGCAGCGCGGCCAGCGCGTGGTGCGACTCAAGTGCGGCGACCCGTTCGTGCTCGGCCGCGGCGGCGAAGAAGCGCTCGCGCTCGAGGCCGCCGGCATCGCGTACGAGGTCGTGCCCGGCGTGAGCTCGGCGATCGCCGCGCCCGCGCTCGCCGGCATTCCGGTCACGCACCGCGGGCTGGCTGCCGGCTTCGCCGTGATCTCCGGCCACTCGTTCGGCGAAGCGTTCGGAGAGGCGATCGATTCGCTGGCGCCCGGCTCGCTCACGCTCGTCGTGTTGATGGGCCTGCGCACGCGCGCCGAGCTGGTCGCGCGCCTCGTGCAGCGCGGCTGGCCTGCATCGACGCCCGCGGCGATCGTGCTCGGCGCGTCGCACGACGGCGCCGCGCGCTGGCTCGGCACGCTCGACGAGCTCGCCAGCGCGCACTTCGAATCCGACCACGCCGGCGTGATCGTCGTCGGCGACGTCGTTTCGCTCGCCTCGCAGATCGCGAGCGAGCACGTCCATGCCATTGCGAGGTCCTCATGAGCGTCACCGCATCGCCTGTTCCCGTCGGCCGGCTCGGCTTCGCACGCCGCGAAGACGTCGACCTGTTCGTGCAACGGCTCGAAGCGTTCGAGCGCGGCGAGGTCGACGCCGATTCGTGGCGCTCGTTTCGCCTGCTCAACGGCGTGTACGGCCAGCGCCAGGACGGCGTGATGATGGTGCGCGCGAAGCTGCCCGGCGGCATCGCGACGCCCGCGCAGCTCGTGGCGCTCGCCGACGTCGCCGATCGCTACGGCGGCGGCAAGGGCCACGTCACGACGCGCCAGAACGTGCAGTACCACTTCGTGCCGATGGCCGAGGTCGAAGGCGCGTTGCGCCGGCTCGCCGATGCAGGCATCACGACGAAGGAAGCGTGCGGCCACTCGGTTCGCAACTGGACGCTGTGCCCGTTCGCGGGCGTCGCGGCCGGCGAGCCGTTCGATCCGACGCCGTATCTCGACGCGCTCGCGCGCCACCTCTTGAGGGGTCCCTACTCGTCGTCGCTGCCGCGCAAGCTCAAGCCGTCGGTGGGCGGCTGCTGCGGCACCGATTGCTCGCAGGCGTTCATCAACGACATGGGCTTCCTCGCGCGCGAGCGCGATGGTCAGCCGGGCTTCTTGCTTGTCGCCGGTGGCGGCCTCTCGACGCTGCGGCGCAGCGCGCTCGTCGTCGAGGAGTTCGTGCCGGTCGCCGAGGTGTTCGAGGCCGCCGACGCGATCGTTCGCGTGTTCCATCGCATCGGCAACCGCAACAACAAGGCCAAGGCGCGCCTGAAGTGGGCGATCGACAAGATCGGCAAGGACGCGTTCCTCGAGCTGTACCGCGCCGAGCGCGAGACGATCCGCGGCGAAGGGGGCGTGCCGCTCGTGCTGCCGCCGCAACCGCCGGCGCCGGTGCGTCGCGCGCCGCTCGCGCAGGTCAGCGAGCCCGATCCGGGCTACGCCGAGTGGGCGAAGGACAGCGTCGGCGTGCAGAAGCAAGCCGGGTTCTCGTGGGTCGTGATCCGCCTCGTGCTCGGCGACGTGACCGCGGCGCAGCTGCGCGCGCTCGCCGAGCTGTGCGTGCAGTACGGCGAAGGCGAGCTGCGCCTGACCAACGAGCAGAACCTCGTGCTGCGCTACGTTCCGACCAGCAAGCTCGCGGCGCTGCATCGCGAGCTCGCACGCATCGGGCTCGCGATGGCGGGCGCGAACACGCTCGCCGACGTGACCAGCTGCCCGGGCGCGTCGAGCTGTAAGCTCGCGGTGACTGCATCGCGCGGGCTCGCCGGCGAGCTGACGGCGCTGCTCGATCGCCGCCCCGAGCTCGTCGCGGCCGCCAAGGGCCTCGACATCAAGGTCTCGGGCTGCCCGCACGGCTGCGGCCAGCACTACATCGCCGGCATCGGCTTTCAAGGCGGCATGCGCAAGCTCGCCGGCAGGCCCGCGCCGCAGTATCTCGTCTACGTCGGCGGCGGCATGGCCGACGATCACGCCGACTTCGGCCGCCTCATCGGCAAGGTGCCCGCGCGCCGCGCCGGTGCAGCGCTCGAGCGGCTGCTCGACTTCTACATCGCCTCGGGCGGCACGAGTCACGCGTTCTGGGCGGGCGTCCCGCTCGACAAGCTCAAGTCGCTCATCGCCGATCTCGACAAGCTCGCCGACGCCGATGCGACGCCCGACGACTTCATCGACCTCGGCAACGCGACCGCGTTCGAGGTCGCCACGAGCGAAGGCGAGTGCTCCGCCTAGGGACGCTCTCCACTAGCTCAACCTGAGCCACCTCAACCTCGCGAGATCATGGATCCCGCGAGGGACGGTCTCCACTATCTCCGAAATCCGCGATCGCGTTTCGTGAGCTCGACGACAACACGGCGCGCGAACGGCGTCGCTGCAACGCCGCAAGTTTAGTCCGTCCCTCGACGCCTCTCTGAATTCGACCAGTTAGGTCGTGCTTGGTTGAGCTAGTGGAGAGCGTCCCTAGAATTGCAGCTCCACGGGCATCGTGGTTTCGAGCTGAGGAATCGTGACGCTCTCGCACGTGACGCCATCGCCGGTGCACTGCGCGAGCTCGGGTGTGACGTCGAGGATCAGATCCAGCGTTCCGTGGAACAGCGTGCCTGCCGCGGGAACCGCGCCGCACGACCATTCGCCCTCGACGAGCGCCGGATTGTCGAGGGTGACCGAGACGCCACCGCCGGGCTGGCTCTGGTCGGGCCCCGGAGACATGCACGGCGAGCCATCGGGCTGCTCGATGATGAAGCTGCCGGTGACGATGTCGCTCGCCACACCCGTCGTCGCCGCGAGTGACGAACCGGGTGCGAGCGGCGCCGTCAGCGGTGTCGTGAGGGTCGCGGTGCGTTGCGCGCCGATCGTCGGCAGGTCGACGACGATGTCGCCACCGTCTTGCACGACGAGGTGCGCGGACGTGCCGATCTGCGCGAACGCGATCTGCCACGTCGCCGATGCCAGGCGTCCGCCGTCGCCGGTGAAGACCTTGCCGTTCGCGCCTTCATCGACCTGCGCCGATCCGAGGTCGACGCCGTTGAGGCTCGCGTGGGTATCGCTGAAGTCGTAGCCGGGGTCGCGCGCGAGCTCGACCGACAGCGCCGTGCCGTCGGGGGTGGCGTCGATGTAGAGGAGCGGCGGGCTGCTATCGGCGCATCCACCGAGGGCACCGAGGATGAGGAGGCTGCGGCACTTCATGCCGGCACGCTTCAGCAATGGTCGGGCCGCGCGCGGCTTCGCGCAGTTACGGCCCAGAGCGTCGAACGTCTGACGCTATCGGCTCTGCGTTTTGACGGTCTCGCGCGTCGCGTTCAACAGGATGCCGATCAGCCCGGCGCCGATCAGCAGCGCGCCTGCAACCATCCCGCCCCGGATTTCGGAGTGGTACGGGCAGCCTTCGCCCTCGCATGCAGCCGGCTTGTCCTCGACACCGTACGCCAGCGCGGCGCCGCCACCGGCGAGCAACAGACTGTCGCCGACGTACGCCCAGCCCTTCGACGATGAGCTGTATCCGAAGCAGCCGGTGACCATCGCCAGACAGAGAACGGCGGCAACAAACCTCATCGTGACGAGTATCGGCCGACCTGCACCCTGGCGGCAAGTGTGACATCCTGCGACGGCTTCGATGGCCCGCCCGCGTTCGCCGCTTCTGCCGATCTTCCTGATCGTCTTCGTCGACGTGCTCGGGTTCACGATCGTCATCCCACTGCTCTCGCTGTACGCGGAGAAGTTCGGCGCGTCGCGCCTCGTCGCGACCACGCTCGTCTCGGTCTACGCGATCTGCTCGCTGATCTCGACGCCGGTGATCGGCAACCTGTCCGATCGCTACGGCCGCCGGCCGCTGCTGCTCATCAGCCAGGCCGGCACGTGCGCCGGCTTCATCATGCTCGGGCTGTCGAACTCGCTGTGGATGGTGTTCGTCGGCCGCATCTTCGACGGCATCACCGCCGGAAATCTCTCGACGGCGCAAGCGTACATCTCCGATCACACCAAGCCCGAAGATCGCGCGAAGTCGTTCGGCATCATCGGCATCGCATTCGGCATCGGCTTCATGTTCGGCCCCGGCATGGGCGGCTGGCTCGCCGATCACTTCGGCATGCACATGCCGTTCATCGTGTCGGCGTGCCTGTCGGCGCTCAGCATCATCTGCACGTGGTCGCTGTTGCCGCGCGAGAAGCCGCCGCAGGAAGCGGGCGCGAAGCCCGAGATCGCCGGCCCCGGCGGCCGCCGGCCCGGCGCGTTCGACATGGCGACGTACGTCGACTTCTTCCGCCGCCCGGGCCTCGGCTCGGTCTACCTGCAGTACTTCCTGTTCACGTTCGCGTTCTCGTGCTTCACGAGCGGCTTCGCGCTGTTCGCGGAAGCGCGCTACGGCTGGAGCGCGAGAGAGACCGGCTATCTGTTCACCTATGCCGGCCTGCTCGGCATCTTCTTGCAAGGCGGACTGATCGGCCGCCTGGTGAAGCGCTTCGGCGAGGTCAAGCTGACGATCGCCGGGTTCCTCGCGGGCGTCATCGGCTACACGTTCCTCGGGTTCGCGCAAACGCTCGCGTTCCTGCTCGTCGCCGCGACCGTGAACAGCTTCGGCAGCGGCGTGCTGCGCCCGGTGCTGTCGAGCCGGATCTCGCAGCTCGTCGGGCGCCACGAGCAAGGCGTCGCGCTCGGCATCGCAGGCTCGCTGAGCTCGCTCGCGATGACGATGGCCCCTCCCAGCGGCGGCGTGATGCTGCAACAGGGCTGGCTGCAGGGCTGGACCACGGTCTCGGCCGTCGTCTCGCTGATCGGGCTCGTCGCTGCCGTCACGACGCGCGCGTCGACCCGCGCCGCCAGCGCCGCGATCGCGGCGTCACTGCCTCAGGCGGACGTCGTGAAGTCGCGCGCGGCTACTTGATCTCGAACTTCCACTTCGTACCGTCGTCGCCGAACCCGGTCGTCTTGTTCGGCCCGTCGAAGCCGAACCGGATCTTGCCCGCGGCTTCGTAGATCCCGCGCGGCCCCGAGCACGTCACGCTCGCGGTCATCGTGTGGCCTTCGACCTTGAGCTGACCGGGCCTGAGCACGGTCGCGTCGCACTTGATCTCGCGCGCGACGGTCAGATCGAACTCGGTGTCCTGGTTGTTGAAGGTGAGCCAGTTCGCGAGCTGCACGCTGTAGCTGAGCGTGAACTTGTCGCCAGGCTTCACCGTCGACGGGCCGTCCTTGGTCGTCGTGTAGTCGTGGATCTGCTTCGCGAGGTCGTTGATCTTGGCGTCGCGGCCGTCGAGCGTCTGCGCGTCGCCGGCCATCGTGACGAGCTGCACCTTGCCGTTCTGATCGACGACGATCGACATCGGGTTGGTGCCGATGCCGAGCTGCTTGACCAGCGTCGCGACGCCCTTGCCGTACGCGAGCGTGCCCTTGCCGACGCCTTCGCTCTCGCGGATCGGATCGAGCTTCTTGGCGTCGCGCGTCGAGCTCGCGTCGATGTACGCGACGATGTAGACCTTGCCGGTGTCGCGCAGCGCGATGAGCCGCGCGAGGTCGTCGCTGCACGACGGCCCCTTGGGCGTGCAGAACCAGTGGACGATGATCTTGCCGGCGGCGTCGGTCGCAGACGGCGCGTCGTACAGCCACGTCAGCTTCGGCCAATCGGCCTCGCCGCCCTCGTTGAGCGTGTCGCCGACCTTCGGCAGCGTCGCGACCGGGCCGCGAGCGGTGTTGGCAAATGCCGACGCGGAGAGCAACAAGGCGAACAAGATCGTTCGAACGCGCATGGGCGGGTTATATCTCGACGGTGCGCGCCGTGCTGCTATTCACGCTGGTCGTCGCGTGCGGCGCGCCTTCCGATGGTGTGCCGCCGAGCACGCCCGTCGCTGCGACGCCAGGCGCACAACCCGTCGCAGCGAAACCCGCACCTACACCGGCACCGCCGACGCGTGGGTCGCGTTGCACGGCAGCTGCGGCGTGCCCGGCGGGCCTCACCTGCCTCGCGATGCCCGGCGGCTACTGCGCGTCGTCGTGTGGCGCGAGCTGCGACGGCAGCTGCGTCGACACCGTGCTGTTCGGCGAGCAGTGCCTCGCCGCGTGCGTGCGCGATGCCGATTGCCGCGTGCGCGACGGCTACACGTGCGATCCGGTCTGGCACGCGTGCACGCTGCCCAACACGACCGCCGTTGTCCCGCGCCAGTGCCCGGCGAGCGGCCCCGAGCGCGACGCGAGCTTCGCGCCGGCGCAGGCGATCGCGGTCGGCCGCGATCCGGCGGCGGCCGGCAGCGCCGTCGTGTTCGCCGCCGGCGGGATCGCGACGCCGAGCGCGGTGATCGCCGAAACCGGTGACGCGCCCGCGCTCGCGGTCGCACGCGAAGGGCTCGTCGCCGCGTGGAGCGATCGCGGCGTGCAGCTCGCGACGTCGCACGATCACGGCGCGACCTGGTCGGCCCCGCGGGCGATCGCGGTGCCGGGCGGCGGCTCCGGCGCCGACGACTGCGGCGACTGCACGGCGCGCCCGCTGCTCGCATCGAACGGCGGGACCACGTACGCGCTGTACGGCGGCGACGACGTCGGGCTGCGCGCGCGGCGCTCGCGCGACGGCGGCGGGACGTTCGAGCCCGCGATCGCGGTCGCGCGCGGCGCGGTCGGAAGTGCCGTCGTCGATCGCGGCGGGTTCTTGCACGTCGTGACGATCCGCGGCGGCCGCCACGGCGGCTATGGCTCGGCGATGCAGACGATCGAGTACGCGGTCGGCGGCGGCGCGCCCGTCGCGATCAGCGGCCGCGACGAGCTGTTGCCGACGTGGTTCGCAACGCCGGCGCTCGCCGTCGACGACGATCGCAAGCGCGTGTGGATCGCGTACGTGCGCGGCGGCCGCGACGCCGACTGGGAGCTCGTGATCGCGATGACCCGCGACGGCGGCAAGACCTGGCTCCACGCGCGCATCGGCGACGGCTGCGCGGTCCACGCCGTGCCATCGCTCGCGATCGATCCGAAAACCGGCACGCTGCACGCGACGTTCTACGACAGCAACGCGATCCCCGGCCGCTACGCACACGCGACCTGCACGCTCACCAGCGCCGTGGCGTGCAGCATGAAGGGCGCGATCTCGCCGCGCTTCGCCGCGTTCGGGCTCGACCGCGGTGGCCCGCGATCGCTGGGCGAGCACGCCGCGCTCGTGATCGACCGCGGTGTCTTGCACGCATACTGGATGCAGCCGCTCGTCGACGGCGTGCACGTGATGCACGCGCAAGCCAAGCTCTAGCTGCCGGCTGCCACGTAGATCTCGCCGGTCGCGGCGGTGATGTTCCAGTCGAACACGTTCGTCATCGACGCCTCGAACGCGGTGCCGATCGAAGTTGGTCTCCGCCGCGCACGGCGACGCGACGGCGGTGGTGGCGGCCGCGAAGCACACGGGCACGGCCAGGTCGTTCCATGCCGGAACCCCATTGGGATGGTGCGACCCGGGCGTGTCGGCGCTCAGTGGAATCGTCTCGTACGACGACAGGTCCGAGGGTCCGATCGCGAGCGTTCCGGACGTCCCATCGCTGTCGAGATGGATCGCGTAGCTCTGCATCGCCGCCGGCAGCTGTGCGATCGGGCTGAACAGCGAGCTGCCCGAGTAGTCGCGCAAGCCAACGCCGAGCGCGCCCATCGTGCCGACGTCGGTCAGCGCGCTCGCACCCGCAGACGCCACGCAGTCGGGCGTGCTTGCCGCGCACGACACGCT
>Ga0070665_100003508_pt1 | contig 16687 bp, 10 predicted proteins | sample KBSS13metaG_FD_65862 | JGI IMG/M metagenome (GOLD analysis project Ga0070665, IMG submission 65862) | Switchgrass rhizosphere microbial communities from Kellogg Biological Station, Michigan, USA - KBS S1-3 metaG | ecosystem: Host-associated > Plants > Roots > Rhizosphere > Soil ... | reverse complement strand
TTTTTTTTGCTTTTTAACAAGTGCACGTACCAATAATAAACTTTTAACCTTATCTATAACTATATTATATGCTAATACACTAAAAGATATATTTCTATAATTATTTAGAAATATAAAACGAATCAGGCCAGACTTGAACTGGCATCTTTTTCCTCGACAAGGAAACACTTTACCATTAAGATTACTGACTCGTATTGCGACCAGCCGAACTCGAATCGGCATACTTCGTTTGGAAGACGAACAGTCTACCAGTTGACCTATAGTCGCTTTATTGCGTAAACTTACATAATTCATTTATCTACCCAATATTTTTTAAGACTTAACTTGAGACCTTAATAATTTTTTAATGTATACATAAAACTCATAATTACATATACAATGATTAATATCTTTAAGATAAAAATATTTGTGTTTTCCAATAATAGAAAACACAAATATTTTTGACTAAGGGACTTTATTCAATATTATATTCCTGCTATTTATTAAAAAGAATTAATTTGTAAACGTGATTTAAATAAACGCACGAATCTAGGAAGTAAAAATTTAGTAAATAAATATATTATTATTACTAAGAATAAAAAATTAAATACAACTTGGTTAATGAAAAAGAATGGTACTAATTGTGGCATTTTAAATAATATTATAAAGATATTTTGTCGTTTCTATATCTATTCCCTTACGAGTGTATATGGAGAGCTTATTTTGAGTCGAATATATAAAAAGGACCTAAGTAAAACAATTGTTTTACTTAAAACTTAAAAGTAAATAATAGTAAATTTATTAAAAAATACTATCTAAATACTTTAAGTATTAACAATATGTTTAATGATAAAAAAAACTAAAACCAATAACAGGACAAATACATATTAAAAACTAAACATAATATACTAAATAAAAAACTTAATCATCACCTGCAGTATAATCTGCAGGTTCTTGGCTAGGGTCAGCAAAATCATCCACTATGCTTCCAGACTTTTGTACTTCAGATTCAGTTATTTGTTTTTTAGATGATTCGGCTTGTTCTTCTTCAGATGCATCTGATTTTCGTTTTCTTTCAGAACTTTCGGTTTGTTCTGTAGTAGTTTCTAAATTTCTTTCATTTTCTGTTTCTTCACCTTCTGTATTATTTACTAGTAGTTGTTGTAATGATTCTTCAAGCGTTTTACGTTCTTGAACAGCTTCATCTCTATTATCTTTAAGCCTTGTCATGGATGGTTGTAAATTATCATAAATTTGTTGTTGTTGCCTATTTGAAAATTGAGCTTTCTCAGCTAGACTATTTTCAGCTTGAGATATTAACTCTGACTGTCTGTTAATAGTATTTCTATCATTAATAATTGTTTGTTCATCAGAAACAAATGTAGAATTCTCTGACTCTAGCGCAAGCTGTTTACTTCTATTACTAAGGCTTTCTATATTAGTAGCTTCTAATATTTGTCCCATAGTGTTCATAAATCTAAAATAGTCAGCTGTACTGGATTGAACTTTTTCTCAATTTTCAGCTACTTGATAGTCAGGATTTACAATTTCAGAATTTGTTTCTGTATCACTATTTTCCGAATCATTTGAAACATATCTAATATGTGACTTTTTTAATAGAGAGTATGAATTAACTTCTGATAAATGGTTTTTAATAAATGAATTAGTATTAATATTTCTAGAAAGTGTACACTTAAATCTTTTTCCAAAGTAATCACCTAAAGAGTAACCTAATGAAGCTGCTAAAGAATTATGACCTATAATAATAGTATTTATATTACCTAAATTTGTATTGTTAAATATAAACCTTTCACCTAATGTATACTTGCTACTTGGAACCATGCTTTGCATCATTTTGTTTTTCATCATATATATATTTATTAAAAAAGAATATCAGGGCCTACCGCTTTCCAAAACCATTTATCTGCTTAGCACCAATGATACCGAAGAGAAGCTCCCGCTTTAGGGATTAACTTCTATCCTAACCTAACCTTATTTTTAACCTTAATGGTAAAACCATAATTAAACACCGGTTGAAGGGTTTAAGTAAAAACAAAAGTTTTTACCTAAAAAAAATATAAGGGTTATCTATCCCGTGCAATTTCCATTACACGAACCGTATTTCGACTTAACACCAATTGAAGTCACGCATACGAAACCTATGCACAGGAAGTTATAAAACTGTTTAAATATACTTAGCCTATACATAACCAAACTTATTGCGCAAACCCCTTTCAGCGCCTGACGAGTAGTTAGTGCCCATCTGAGATTTAATTCACCGTAACGTAGTGATTCACGATTACTAGTAATTTCTTATTCATGTAGTCGAGTTACAGACTACAATTCTTGAGTAGTTATATCCACTTTTAAAGATTAGCTCCATTTTACAATATAGCTTCTCTTTGTAGAGGCGTATGTGGCACGTCTATAGCCCACGTTATTAAGGCCATGATGACTTGTCTTGATCCCTATTATTCATACCAATATAACGGCGAAATGCATTAATGTATTTAAATAATGCAAGGGCTTTCGTTAATTAAAGGAACTAACCAAAATCTCACGACATTAACTGAAGACAGCCGTGCAGCGCTTGTAAATAAATAAATAATATATTCAAAACGTGGTAAGATTATTCGCGGGTTATCGAATTAAATAACATACTTCACTACTGGTTTCAGACACGGTCTAATGATTTCAATTTCGGCGTTGCCGCTTTACTCATGAGGTGGAGTGCTTACACTTTCATTTATAAACTAGAGTATTCTAGCCTATGACACTCATAATTTTCTCCTTGGACTACTAGGGTATCTAATCCTTATCGCTCCCCAAGGCTTCGTCCCTCAACGTCAGTTTTTACATGGAATGTCGTCTTCACAGTTGTCCGTATCATTGGTATCACAAAATGTTGACTTTACTCCAATAGTTCAACATTCATCCATAAAACTCTAGAATACTAGTCCCTTATTATTTAGGCTTGATTTTCCGTCTAGGTACCCTTTAAACCTATTAAAGATGAATAACACTTGTATTTTACGTGTTACCGCGACTGCTGGCACGTAATTTGGTCAATACTAATATATATGAATTGTCATTATCAGTCCATATATAGAATTTTATACTTTAGTTCTACATTCTTCCAAGTTGCTGGTTCAGCCCATAGGCTATTGACCAATATCCCTCACTGCTGTGCAATTCTGCCCTGGGCTTTTTTCAGACCCAGTGTGGTCGATCGACCTCTCAGTCACGACTAGCGAAATAAGAGCTAACTTTGTTATTACTCATTCGCGAATGTATCTAACATCTTAAAGCGAAATTTTACTTTTTCTTTATTTTATAAGGGATTTTCTCACCTTACTTCAAGGTAGTTAAACAATCATTTACTCACCTGTACACCACTTCACCTCGTATAAAAATGAGATGACGTTCGATTAGCATGTGTCAAGCATTTGGACAGCGTTCATTCAGAGCCACCATCAAACTCAAACATTGATTTTATATAGTACAATTTTATCAATAAACTAGTTTGTAAATTTAGTTAATGGGTTATTATACTACCCCTAGTATATGTGTTTTTATTTTATAGGTTTTTCCTTATTAATGGGTTTTCCTAATAAAAATATACTTTGTAAAGGTAAACTTATAAATGCATGAGGCTATAATAGACTAATTAAACTTTATAATGAATTAACATAAATTAATATACACATAAGAAAATTAAATCATATTAGAAAAATATTGAGATATAAAATCTATTAATAGTTCAAAAAAAGATAATGATCAGAGGTATAACCTTGTTACAAACCCTTCAATAAGATTTGTATTCTCTCAAAATCTTTGCACTGATCCGGATATGGGTGGTAAATTCGTACTACCTGAATTTCCAGAGTCTCCTCCCGGATTTCCCGATACACCCCCCGAATTTCCCGATGGACCCCCCGAATTTCCGGAAGATTCCTCCCTATCAAGGATAAAATCCTCCTTAACTTTTCTCTCGAAATCGCAACGCTCCGAATACGCATTATAAAAATTACGTTTCGCTGCATTTAATGGGCCAATTTTTTGTCTATATCTAGCAGATTCTCCTGATAAATCTGATAACCGTTTATTACCCTCAGAAACTAAATTAAATTGTTGTTGTATAGTTTCTGTTTCCTTTTGTAAATTCTGTTTTTCATCTACTCATGGCGTATTTTCTGCTTCTCTAAGCAGGTTACCACTTTGATTTCATAATAATTGTATCCTTGATTTAAACACTCGTCCGTCTGACATTTCTTTAAGGCGAGAAAAATATAAATCTAGACTAGTTTGGTAATTTTCTCAGGTTCTTACGGAAGCGTCCTGAAATGACTCTGATACTGTATCACTATCATTATCACTATCACTAGATATGCTCCTAATCAATAATTTTTTTAAAGATACCGAAAATAATTTTATTTTTAATGGTTTTCCTAATAAAAATATACTTTGTAAAGGTAAACTTACAAATGCATGAGGCTTAGGTGGACTATTTAAACTTCATTCCAATGAGTTGTAATTTCTGTTAAATAATGTTTGGAATAAATCACTGAAATATTGTGGAGTTAATCAAGGATATCTAGATGTAGCTGCTCCCTCTACTAATTGTATGTAAACTATGTACAAGAACAAGAACGTTGCTACTACACTAATAATAGATCCAAAACTACTTACAAAATTTCAACCTGCAAAGGCATCAGGATAATCACTTATTCTTCTAGGCATACCTTGTAATCCCAAGAAATGTTGAGGAAAGAATGTTACATTTACACCAATAAATAATATTATGAAATGTACTTTACCTAACATTGTGTTATATGATAAACCTGTTATCTTAGGTATTCAGAAATATCATGCACTAAATAATGCGAATACTGCACCCATAGATAATACATAGTGGAAATGAGCTACTACATAGTAAGTATCGTGGAATGCTATGTCTAGTGATGCGTTAGCTAAAACTACACCTGATAGACCTCCTATAGTGAACATAACTACAAACCCCAATGCAAATAACATTGAAGGTGTCATATGTAATGAACCACCATATACTGTAGCTAATCAACTGAATATTTTAATTCCAGTTGGAACAGCTATAATCAAAGTAGCAGCAGTGAAATATGCTCTCGTGTCTACATCTAAACCAACTGAATACATATGATGACTTCAAACTACGAACCCTAGTACTCCTATTGACATCATAGCATAAACCATACCTAAATATCCGAAAACACTTTTGTTAGAACTTGCAGATATAGTAGTACTTATTATACCAAATCCTGGTATAATTAATATGTAAACTTCTGGATGACCAAAGAATCAGAAAAGATGCTGGTATAATATTGGATCACCACCTCCGGCTACTTCAAAGAATGAAGTGTTGAAATTTCTATCTGTCAACACCATAGTTATTCCACCAGCTAATACTGGAAGAGATAATAATAATAATACAGCTGTTATTACTACTGCTCATCCAAATAAAGCTAATTTATGTAATCTTATACCTGGGCTTCTCATATTTAATATTGTAGTTATAAAGTTCATAGCTCCTAATAAACTACTTACTCCTGATAAATGTAAAGCAAATATTGCTAAATCAACACTAGGTCCACTATGACTTTGTAATCCAGATAAAGGAGGGTAAAGTGTTCAACCTGTACCTGCACCATTTTCTATCAAACTAGCAAACACAAATAATAATAAACTTGGTACTAGTAATCAGAAACTTATATTATTTAATCTAGGAAATCAAATTTAACTTAAGTAGTTTCTTACTTAACTGGACTATGTCTTCATTCAATATAAATATATATTGAAGTTTCACGTGTAGTCTCTGAGGATCTTAATAATAATTTATTATAGTTTCCTGCATATTCTCCCCCTGTATAAATTAATTTAACTAATATAATATTGTAAATTTATTTTTTGAGGAATTCCATGCATACGGTGAAATTGTAATCATAAAGTTTACACTTTAGACGGCATGTCCTATTTTTTAGCGTTTGCCATATCGGGTCCTCCTACTAAAAGAGGTAATAAGAAATTACCAAAACCACCTATCATAGCTGGCATTACCATGAAGAATATCATTACTATAGCATGTGCTGTTATTATACTATTATATAGTTGATTGTCTGCTAGATATTGAACACCCGGTCCAGATAATTCCAGTCTTATTAATACAGAGTAGGCTGTACCCACTAAACCTGAGAATAATGCGAACATTAAGTATAAAGTCCCTATATCTTTAGCATTACAAGATAAGAATCATCTCTCTCTTCATTCGCTTAAATTAATTCTTTCGTTTTTTTCTTGCCTAGCGATTTCTTCTGATAATTGTTTAGAACTGTGAAATTCTCTGGTAGTTTCTTGACCTGAAATTTTTGAGGGATTTATAGCGGCGTTAAGTGAGGTAATTTATAAATAAATATAAATTAAAGTCGCATTAATAAAAATTTTTAACTATACATTTAGATATTTATTAAAAATTTTATAAAAAAAAATTTTTTTTATAATATATCTTTTTTACCAATGTACGAGACTTTTTTATTGAATTTATTAGACTAGATTTTATTTAAAAAATAATGAAAAATTCTTTTAATCCTTATTCATAAAATATCTTTATGACTTTCATCCAATAATTACTTTTGGTCAAAAAATTTATTAAATTAATCTAAACGATTACGTTATAAATATATTTTGAATATTAACTTTTTAATTTTTATAGCTTAAAATTATATTATATAATTAAGCGATTTACGTATTACCATTCTAATTTTCCATTTCTCATTATTTATAAAAATATTACGGTTTTTTATATAATTTAGTAATGTTTAATTTTATATATAAGTATTAATTACAAATGAGATATTTATATATATATATATATTATATATTTCTTATAGATAAAATAGATATACCATATACAATACAAGGTATTATTATAATTAAAGCTATTATTATAGGTAATAATATAGTTCAACAGTATGACATAAGTTGATCAAATCTAATTCTAGGGAAACTAGCACGTACTCAAATGAAAGTGAATATTAAAGCCGAAGCTTTAAATCCTAAAGATAAACTATCAATAAGTCCTTGTAATATCATAAAACCTGAATCATATGAAATCAGGTATCCACCTAAAAACAAGGTACTTGTAAAAATACATATTAATACAATACTAGCATATTCAGCTAAAAAGAAAAAAACAAATATAACAGAAGAATGCTCAGTCATAAAACCTGATACTAGTTCAGATTCTGCTTCAGCTAAATCAAATGGTGCTCTATTAGTTTCGGCAATTGCTCCTATAAAAAAAATTATAGCTACTGGACATAAGGGGAACAAGTAATAAATTATTTTTTGAGCTTCAACATTAACTGTTAAATTTAAGCTAGAAGTTAATAATACTACTAATAATATAGCAGAACTTAATATTAATTCATAACTTATTAATTGTGCTGTAGATCTAAGAGATCCCAAAAAGGCATATTTAGAATTAGCAGATCAACCAGCTAATAAAATACCATATGTTGATAGAGAAGATACCGCTAACATATATAATATACCCAAATCTAGATCACCTATAGTTAGTCCGGGACCGTATGGTATAACTGCGTATCCCAAAAGTGCAAAGATTAAAGTAATAACAGGTCCAATAAAAAATAATACTAAATTAGCTTGAGTAGGAGCAATATATTCTTTTAATAATAATTTTAGTGCATCTGCAAAAGCTTGTAATAAACCATAATATCCTACTATATTTGGACCTAACCGTCTTTGCATACTTGCCATAGTTTTTCTTTCTGCTACTGTAGTGAATGCTACTATTAATAGTGCTGGGACTACTACAATAATAACTTCTAAAATGGACATAAGTGTTAACATTTATTTATTAATTTTAGGATAGAAGTATAATTTTTAATAATAATAATATATTCTATTATTTAAAAACACTGATATGTTTAAAACTATATAGGAATAATGGGGAGTTGAACCCCTTCTATTAAATCTGCAATTTATAGGCAGAACCCTCTGCAAATCATTCCTTTTGTTTTTACTTAAGCTGGTAATATAGAATATATAAAAAGTAATACAGTAATAAGAGGATTGTAGCTTTATAATTGTCAAAATTAAAAATAAAAGTTGAAATATACATCTAATACAAAAAAGGATTCCCTCATGCATAAATTAATAATCAATAAAGTAGAAATTGGTTTTCCTTTCTTACAAAATTATTATAATAACCTGTTATTACAATAATTTTTGTTTTATTTAAAACGGTTAAATTTTACTTAATGTAGATCTAAGCTATCTTTAATATATGATGCAGATAATACTACAAACACTTGCGCTTGAATAAATGCTATACCAATTTCTAATCCTGAGAAAGCTAAAATAAATAGTAATGGTATTAGACCTAAAAAGAAGTATATGAATCCGTTACTCATTATATTATAAGTAAACCCAGATAGAATATTTAATAACATATGACCACTTAATATATTGGCTCCTAATCTCAATCCTAATGAAACATTTCTAGAAAGATATGATATAAATTCTATTAACACTAATAAAGGTAATAACCCTAAAGGGCAACCTGATGGTACAAAGAATGAAAAGAATTTAAGTGCATGAATTTGGAAACCTAAAATAGTAGCACCAATAACTATTGTAAAACTAATTGAAAAAGTTAGTATAAAGTGAGATGTAGGTGCAAAACTATAAGGTACCATACCCACTAAATTATTTATAAGTATATATATAAATAATGATGAAAGTAAAGGAAAAAACATTTGTCCTTTATTCATGTTAATTTGATTTACTACTATGCTAAATACTGTTGCATATTTAGACTCTAATGATAAAGATCAGTGATTAGGTAAAATTCTGTCATAATTGTTTGCTAAAAGATAAAATAATATTATTATGTAAGTTGTAATTGTTAAATATAAACCCATATTAGTTAATGATATTTGTACGTTTCCTAATATATCTCCTTTTAAGCTAAATAGATTTCTTATTGTGAATTGATCCAATGGACTACAGTTTCAAATTGGTAATGTTACCATGATATTTTTATGAATTATTGCTACGTGTAAATATTTATTTATTAGCTCTTTGCTTTTATTAAAAACATTATATAACTGTAAAACAATAAGAAAAGGACCGATATGAATAATTATAAAGTTCTAAATTGAGTACAGTTAAAAATGTTAAACAGCGAGCACGGAATTTGAATCCGTATCGATGTGTCCGTAGCACACTGTTCTACCAATTAAACTAACCCGCTTTTTTACATATATTTTAAATATATATCATTAAACATGGATTATTTTTCTCATGTAATTAATTTTTAAATATCTAAAAATTATATAACTTTTCTATTATTTTATATTAGATTTAGTGTTTAAATCTATAAGTGTATTTTCTAAAAAAGATACAAAAGGTACAATTAAAAAGAAGTGAGCAAAATAAAGAACAGTAGAAATTTGTCCAAATTCAATAAAAGGAGATTCTACATGTTTAGCACCTAATTGCATTAATATCAAGAAATTTGCAATAAATATAAAGAAAACTATTTTACTTAAAGGTCTAAATTGTAAACCTCTATATTTAGATAGATCAACGATTGGCATTATTAATAATGTTAATATTGCAGCAATCATTGCTATAACACCTAATAATTTATTTGGTATAGATCTTAATATAGCATAAAAAGGTAAAAGATATCATTCAGGAACTATAGCTGGTGGAGTTTGCATTGGATTAGCCATTACATAATTTTCACTATCTCCTAACATATTAGGCATAAAGAATACAAATATTGATAATACTATAATAAATAAGAATATTGTAACAAGATCTTTAAAAACAAAATAAGGAGCAAATGGTAATCTATCATAGTTACCTGAAACACCTAAAGGATTACCTGATCCTGCTGAATCGTGTAAAGTTATTAAATGCATTAAAACTAATGCAGCTAATACAAATGGCAATACAAAATGTAAAGCAAAAAATCTATTTAATGTAGCATTACCTACACTAAAACCACCTCATATGAATTCTACTATATCTTGACCTATTCAAGGTATAGCACTCATAAGATTAGTAATAACTGTTGCACCTCATAAAGACATTTGACCATAAGGTAATACATAACCTAGAAAGGCTGTAATAATCATTATTAGAAATATTACAGTACCTATTGTTCAAGTTAATGTTCTTGGAGCTTTATATGATCCATAGTATAAACCTCTACCCATATGTAAGTACACTAAAAAAAAGAAAGCAGAAGCTGTATTAGAGTGAAGATATCTTATTAATCAACCGTTGTTAACGTCTCTCATTATATGTTCTACTGAATCAAAAGCTTCTGAAATGCTAGGTGTATAGTGCATTGCTAATGTAACTCCTGTTACTATTTGTATTATTAAACAAAAACCTAATAATGAACCAAAATTTCATAAATAACTTAAGTTAGATGGTTGTGGTGAATCTACTAAATATGAATTTAGTAAACTTAATAAAGGGTGCGTCTTTAATATTCTCATTAGTAGAAAATCATACAAGGGTTACCGATCAATTTATATATAAATGAAAGAAACTAAAATTTTTGTACCTATTAATACTTATTAAATTTGTAATATTAACGTTTTTAGTTTTAAATAATATAGGTTAAAAATATTAACAATATTACGCAAACTAACTTTAATAAGTGTTAACGTTATCTCGTTCCTCACCCGGATATTCAGGTTTTCTTATATACAATGGATTGTAATACAAGTAAACCGATTCCAGTTTACGAATATTAGACATATCCTCTTTCACAAGATGGATATGGTGTTCGTATTTACGAGTTAAATCGTCCCTATATGGATTTAATTCCAAGAAATTTTGAAGATTATCTGATATAGAGATATTAGAATTTATTCTTTTATGGATAATTTCTATATCACACCTAAGACCCTTTTTCTGAGTACCCAAAAGATACTTGAATCTTTCATTGTTATTATTATCCACGAAATGAGCAATAAACCTAGAATGTTTAGAAAAAGGTTCGCAATAAAAATTATCATTTGGCTCCTCATGAATATGGAAATATTTATGATTGTTAGGGTTTCGTTCATAATGTTTATATTTAATTCTAATTATCGCATCATGAATAGGTTTAATAATAGATAAAAATAATATTAACCAGCTAACATCTCATATATTCAGTACAAAAACTTTCCCAAATTTACTGATTGTATAGCAATAGGCATAGAACTGTGTAATATACCACATATTTCTGAACATTGACCATAGTAAGTTCCTTCTCTATTTAAATAAACTGATGATTGGTTTAATCTTCCAGGATATGCATCACATTTTATACCTAAGGCTGGACAAGCATAAGAATGTATAACATCTGCACCTGCAACTATGAATCTAGTGTGTGTTGATTCAGGTATTATAACTCTATTATCAACTTCCAGCATTCTTAATTGACCTATATTTAAATCGCTCTCTGGTACTATATACGAGTCATATTCTACAAAATCTTCTTCATCGTTATAAAAATCTGGATATTGATAACTTCAATATCATTGATGCCCTTCTCCATAAATTACTAAAGATGGATCTATAACTTCGTCCATTAAGTAAAGTAATTTGAAGGATGGAAAAGCAATTAGTATTAGTATTAATGCAGGTGTAATTGTCCATATTAATTCTACCAGTGTTCCATGGTTTACATATTTGTTAGATATTTTATATCTGGATTCTTTAAAATTTATTATTGTTGACAACATTACTCATGTTACGGCAAATAGTACAATTGCTAAATAATACATTATGTTGTTATGAAGTTCTTCTAAACCTTCCATTTGGGGTGTAGCATTATCTTGAAAAAACAAACCTCAGGGTTCGGCTGTATCATTTAATGTTTCACTAGTTAAACAATAATCGTGTTTTATATCATTATGGGACACGATCTATGCTTTATACTAAATGTATAGTTAAGCTAATGTAACCTAAAATTTTAAAGATTAGGTGCAAAATAGATAAAAGGGTAAATATTTATAATATGTGTTCACATAATACTAAAATTTTATATTATGATATTTATGTTATAATATAAAATTTTATATTAAAATAATGGATATTATAAAAAACTATAACTATGCATAGTTTACTATGGATAGTAAATTACATAAATTTAATATTTCGTTTGGTATAAAAATAAAAGATAATACAGTTAAATTTAATACACTTAATGTTATAGAATAAGCATTAGATAATTGATTTTCTACATATGTAGACGGTTTAATGTAATCAGTTTCTTCAAAATAAATAGTTTTTATAACAGTTAAATAGTAAACTGCTCCAATAACACTTGTAAATACACTTATTAAAACTAAAACTATTTTATTATTATCTAATGCTGTAGTTAAAACTAATTGTTTAGCAAAAAATCCAACTAATGGTGGTAAACCTATAAAAGAAAACATTGTTATAATAAAGCACAAGGCTAAAACAGGATTAATAGTAAAATAACCTTTTAATTGAGTTATAAGCTGTATAGGGCTATTATTTTTTTCAGGTAAATTGTTAAATTCAGATACATTTGTGTAATATAGATATAAACTATATCCAATAGCTATAATTATCATAAAAGCATTTAGATTAGTTAATATATATTGAATTAAATAGAAGAAAAATGCTTGATATGATTCAATAGTGTGCACTATTAAAGCTAATAATATAAAACCTATATGTGATATAGTACTATAAGCTAATAATCTTTTTATTCTTGTTTGTGTTAAACCTAGAACTGTACCTATTATTAATGAGAACAAACAGCTAATAGATAATCCTAATGTTCAAGAATATGATTGTGTTGTAGAATATATTAAAGAACTAGTATAGTGTACTAATTCAAGTAATAATATTAATATTGCAATTTTTCCCATAATGGCTATAAATGTTGTAACAATTGTAGGCACACCGTCATATACATCAGGTGATCATCAATGAAAAGGAGCCGCTGCTATTTTAAATAAAAATCCTACTGATATTAAAAGTAAACTATATAATACATAACTATGTACATATCAAGTTGAATAATTTAAATATGTATCAGAATCTGATATTATAGAATATATGTTATCCAGGTTAGTTAATCCTGAATTTGCATATATTAAAGCTATACCTAAAAGAATAAAGCAAGATGATAAACCACCTAGCAAAAAGTAAGTTAAAGCTGACCCTGTAGAAGATTCTGAATTTCTGTGTATAGATGATATAATATATAAACTAAAGCTTTGTAACTCTATGCATAGGTAAATAGAACCTAAATCACCACTTGATAATAATAACACCGCACCTGTAACAGTGAATATTATAATTAAGGCATATTCAATAATAGTAAACTGTTCAGCTGTTTTGTTTATTATTGTTCCATATTCCTTTGCCACGCTAAATATACGACTTATAGAACTAGTTCCGCTATTATATATTTTTCTTGGATAAAATGCTGTCATAAGTAATATAATACTACATATTATAAATATAAACATTTGAAAAGTGTGTGTTATAGATGTCACATTAAATAAACCCCCATACAAGGATACACCCTCCTGTAGATAATTTATATTATAATTTATATATATTGAAATAAAACAATAAAATAATATTATAATAGCTATACGGCTATACAATATAGATGAATCAGGTCTAATAGTTAAACCATTAGATAATAGTAATAAAATTAAGAAAACTAGTAACATATAAATAAAAATTTAAAATAAGTAGTTAGGAAACATGAGATCCTAAACTTGAATCATGTGTGGATATAAAGGAAAAAAATATACTGCATTGTAACCCGTATTACAAGATTGTTTTACGACTAAACCTAATTTGCTTTAGTATTTATATTGAAAGTAACTTTATAAGAATTGACTAAAAATTAAAAGTCGTTAATTTTACATAAAATACTTATAATATTAAATAGTATCTAATAAAATAAGGCGTTACGAAATATCTAGTATTATTAGGAAAATGTTTCACTGCTAAAACTATATAATAAACCGGAACATACGTAATTTAATCCGTCTGTAACTATAGAAGGATATATTCCTAATATCACTGTAAATATAACTAATATTAATAATATAGAATACTCTCTAAAATTTAAATCAACTAGATACTCTGTTCAATTTTCTTTTAGTAAAGATCCACCAAATATTATTCTATTAAACATAAATATAGTAAAGGCTGCAGAAAATACTATTGATGTTGAAGCAAAAACACCTGCTAAAGGTAATCTTTCAAATACTCCATAAAGTGACATAAATTCTCCTATAAAATTTAAAGTAAGGGGTGCTCCACAATTTCCCAAACATAAAATAAAAAATAAAATAGATAATATTGGCATAGCTTGTACTAAACCTCTATAAGAACTTATTAATCTTGTTCCAGATCTGTCATATAAGACTCCCCCGGCTATCGTAAATAGACCGGAAGATACAAAACCATGAGCTAACCCTAAACATATTCCTCCTACAATACCGTGTATTACATTACTAAATACACCTATAAAATATACTGCTGCATGAGATACAGAAGAATAAGCTATAAGTTCTTTTATATCTATAGTTCTAAGAGTACTCAAACTAGCATAAATAATAGTAATAACACCAATAGTAAAAATTATGTAAGTACAAACTAAATAAGCTTTAGGTGATATAATTAAAATTAATCTAAATATACCATATAAACTCAATTTTAAAACTATAGCAGCTAATATTATACTTCCAGATAGAGGTGATTCAACATGAGCCTTTAGTAGTCATCCGTTAAGATATATCACTGGGGTTTTAACCGCAAATGCTATGAATATACCTAAAAATATCAATAATTGTGTTATATATACAAATCCATTTCTGGACACTATATTAATATCTGTACATCCTGATAAGTAAGAAATAGTTATAATTGATAGCAACATAAATAATGAACCTAAAAAAGTATATAAAAAAAAATAAAAACTTGCTCTTTGCTTTTCTATAGATCCGAATAGACCTATTAATAAAAATAAAGGGGCTAAAATACTTTCAAAAAAAATATAAAACATTAATAAGTCTAAAACCATATATATCAATAATAATAAAGATTCTAATAAAAGCATTATAGATAAAAAATATATTCCTTTTTTTTCTATAGATTTTCAATTAGATAAAATTGATAAAGGTATTATAATAGTAGTTAATAATACGAAGTATATCGATAGACCATCAATTCCTAAATAAAAATCATAATATCCTACATTGTAATGCTCTTGAATAAATTGGAAATATTTACTACTACTGTTAAACAATACTCAAACTATTAAGGATATAATTAAATTAGTTAATGATGTAAATAAAGCTATTGATTTTGCAAAAGCATAAGTTTCTTGGGCTTTTGATTCTAAATAGTTTTGTTCCAAGGATTTATCTGAATTGTGCTGTACTGAATTTATATAAATTTTATGTGTTTCTGAACTCGAGAAACTAAACAAAGATATGACTATCATACCCGCTAAAGGTATAGTAATTAATGTAAACAAAAACATTTTCTTTTTTTTATTATTTACATTAGAGTTACAGAGGTTATTTAGCTCCGTTAAATAAAGAAAATCCAAAATGTGATAATGAATGTATTAACTACTTAAAAATTATGTTGGAGCGATTCGAACACTCATAAGTAAATACCAAAAATTTATGACTTGCCTATTAGTCAACAACATATGTAATTTAAACAAATATAATAATTATTAACATCATGAGTTATAAATTAATCTTTTTGATAATAATATATTGTGTAAATAGTTATATAGACTTTACTTTTCGCCTTCTAGATGATTTGAACACCTGTCTTTAATATTAACAGTATTACGCTTTACCACTAAGCTAAAAAGGCTTATTATATATAATACAGGTGACAAGGATCGAACTTGCATAGTATAATACCATTCCGTCCTAAGCGGAACCTGGTTACCAATTTCAGCACACCCGTTTTTTATAATATTACGCGTATTAATATTTTAGATTAATACACTATATAACTAGTTAATGCTCGAGATAAGATTTGAACTTATAACCTAAACAGCTTCAGTGTTCCGCTCAACCAATTGAGCTTCTCGGGCTTAATATAATTTATTAGTTCGGGCCATTATGATTCGAACATAACTAATCCTCTTCCCAAAAGAGGCGCCTAACCAACCAGGCTCTAGCCCGTAAAAAAAATATTTTAAGGCTAAAGCGATTTGAACACTTATCTCAACTATTATGAGTAGTTTGCTTTACCGATTAAGCTATAGCCTTTATTATGAATAGTTTGCTAAGCAGATTAGGAAAAAACTTTATTATGAGCAGTTTCCTTTACCGATTAGTGTCTCTAAAAATATGTTTATTATGCTACGTATAATAATAAGAATGCCATCATTAATGCAAAAAGTCCTGTAGCTTCTGCAAATGCAAATCCTAAAATAGCGTATGAAAATAATTGTCCTCTTAATGAAGGGTTTCTAGATACTCCTAATATTAATGCTCCAAAAACTACTCCTATTCCTACTCCTGCACCTATTAATCCTGTTGTTGCTAAACCTGTTCCTATTATTTTTGCTGCTTGTATCAAGTATGTTTATAAATCATCTGAAGCAGTATTGTTC
>Ga0070665_100003503_pt1 | contig 16701 bp, 18 predicted proteins | sample KBSS13metaG_FD_65862 | JGI IMG/M metagenome (GOLD analysis project Ga0070665, IMG submission 65862) | Switchgrass rhizosphere microbial communities from Kellogg Biological Station, Michigan, USA - KBS S1-3 metaG | ecosystem: Host-associated > Plants > Roots > Rhizosphere > Soil ... | reverse complement strand
CGCCTCGTCGATTTCGATCGCGTGGAGTCGAAGAACCTCGCCGCGCAGTGGTTCGTGAAGCAATCGGTCGGCAAGAACAAGGCCGAGGCCGTGCGGCTGCAGCTCGCGAACTTCTACGGCGCGAAGTCCGAGGCGATGGGCGTGCGGCTCGCCGCGACCAACGCCGCGCAGTTGCTCGCCGGCGCGACGCTCGCCGTCGACTGTTTCGACAACGCCGACAGCCGGCTCGCGCTCGCCGACGCCGCGCGCACGGCGAATGTGCCGCTCGTGCACGCCGCGCTCGCCGGCGACGGCACGTTCGGGATCGTCCGCTGGGACGAACGCTTCGTGCCCGACCGCGAGGACGTGGCCGGCCAGGCGACGTGCGAGGGCGGCGAGCACTTGCCGATGATCGGCCTCGTCGGCGCGACGCTCGCGCGCGCGGTCCAGGACTTCGTGCGCGCCGGCGAACGGCGCGACTACATGATCAGCTTGTCGGGCGTAGCACGCACGGCTTGACGCACGCCGAGGGAGTGCCGCAGTCGAAAGCCCTCATTCATCGAGTCGAGGCACGTAACGTCGAGCTCGGACGCAGGCATGAGCTCTGGCGTCGGTGCAGTCAAGCCAACCCCATCCGCCGAAAGCCAAGGACGGTACGTTGCAGCGATGTCGCCCTCGTCGAGCTGCCACGTGCCACCGTTGCGTGTGGCGAGCTCGCGATTGTCGAAGAACCGCTTCCGAGCCGGTCTCGCGATTGTGGCGGTAGATCGTGTCGGGCCCCGGCAGGGTGTCCAAGAGCTGTCCAAGATCCTCGACGACTCCATCGACAGCACATCGCTCCTGTCGAACCACCGTAACCGTACCAAGAACGATCCTGCCGCGCGCGGCGATCCCCGCCGCCCGGACGCGGTGGGCTTGGACTCACCTGCGCGATTGTGTCCCTCGGCAGCCGCTGCCGCTACCGCCACGCTAACCTCGCGGCCATGACGTGGTTCCTGGACAAGGAGTTCCTCGAGAAGCTGGATCTCGGCGGCTACGACGCCGCGGCGATCGCGAAGCGGCTCGACATGCCGGTGGACGTCGTCGCCCGGTTCGTCGATCCCGCGCGGCGCTACACGGTACAGACGAACGAAGACTACGGCTGGGCCGCCGGCAAGGCGTACGGCTTCCCGGCACTGGTCTTCTTCGGCAAACCACGACTCACGGGCGGTGATCAGGCTCAGATCAACATGGTCGTGTTCTGGCCCGACGGGAGCATCCGCTTTCACGACCTCGACTGCCTCGACGAGGAGCTCGAGATTGGCGACGAGCTGCTGAACGTCCTCGCCGAGGATCTGTCCTTCGAGCACACCGGCAACGCCGAGGTCCGCGCCTTCAAGCACGAGGAGTTCTGGCACTACGCGCTCGTGCCGTTTCCATGGCACCTCCACGCAATTGCGGTCGGCGAGAAGGACGACGAAGAGGACGAGCGCGAGGACGATCTGATGAGCGTGCGCAGCTGGATCGAGGACGGCAACTTTGTTCTCCAGTGCGGCAACAACTTCTTTATGGGCGCGGACGGGGACGTCGAATCCAGCTAGAAGGCATGCGTGACCACGGCCCGGTAGCAGGTCGTCGAGCCGGCGCTTCGGATCCGCCGATCAATGGTTTGAAGGTTGCTGTACCGAGGGACATGGAGAACGCAAGCTCTAGATTCGCAGCCCTGGCCACATTACTCGTCAGCTTCTTGACAGGCTGTGCAATCGAGCCCGGCGACCAGACTACGTCGAAGACGGTGTTCGTGACGCCGCAAGCAAGCTCCGGCAACCTTGGCGGACTCGCCGGTGGAGACAACTGGTGCAACGACGTGGCTATGAGTTCCGGGCTGCCCGGTACCTACGTCGCATGGCTGTCGACGTCAGAGGTGAACGCGATCGATCGTGTCATCGGCAATGGACCGTGGTTCAACCCGAGGTACTCTGACTTCGGTGCAATCGAGGTCTTTGCGAGTCACGCCGACCTTGCGGCGGGTAATATCGAAAGCGCGATCCGGGCCCCTACTGCCGAGTGGAGCCCCGGGGAATACCCGGCCGCATGGACAGGCACGACGAACCGCGGCCAGTTTACCGGCGACGATTGTAACGCATGGACATCAGCGGGTTCGGCAGATGGTCTTCCGCCTTTGGTCGTGCAGGGCACCTTCGGCGGATTCTCGCTAGAGATTTTGGATTGGAGCGCCACCTGGAGCCAAATGGCTGCTGATGAACCGGGCAATCCTCCGGGCCCCCCAAACGATTGCTCCAATTTTTCGCGCATCTACTGCTTTGAGAATTAGCTCAGCAGGCGGTCCGCGTGCGGCACTTCTCCATCCGCGGCGCGGTCAGCGCAAAGTAACCGTCCGATCCGCGATGGGCGATCTCGCGTCCACCTGCGCGCGTGACCACGGGCCCGGCAGCAGTTCGTCGAGCCGGCGCTTCGGGTGATCCTGCACGCGCGGGATGACGTCGGCGAGGTAGGCAAACGGGTTGATGCCGCGGGCCTCGCACGTAGAGACGAGCGTGTACAGCCCGGCGATGCTCGCGCCGGCTTCGACGTGGCCGACGAAGAGGTAGTTCTTGCGACCGAGCGCGACGCGTCGAAGCGAGCGCTCGGAAGCGTTGTTGTCGAGTGGCACGCGCGCGTCGTCGAGAAAGCGCCCGAGCTCGCGCCACTGGTTCAGCGCGTAGCGGATCGCGGTAGCGATCGGACTCTTCGGCGGATAGCGTGGCTTCTGCTGGAGTAGCCACGCGTGTAGCTCGTCACGGACAGGTCCAGCGCGCTGCCGCCGAAGCCGCAGATGCGCTGTCGTGCCGATGATCTCCTGTGCCTTCGCGTCGTGCTCGACGCGATAGCAGCCAAGTGCAGTAGTGCGGTGAAACGGCTCCCGGGCCAGTCCCGCGTGAATAGTCGCGGTTATCGCGGCGACTTACTACTACGTCTCATGTTCGCGTTACCAGCCAACTACGGCACGGTCATCGTCGTCGCAACGTCGGTGACTGCGTCACCGATCGCAGTCGCCGCGATGTGAGCGGTGGCCGGCATCGACAGCGATGCCGCTGTTAGCGTCATGTCGAAGTCCAACGTGCCTGGCATGACGGCGGGCGTCACCGCTATCACCGAGGTGTCATGACATATCCCAGTGTTTCCGAGGGTCGTCATCACGATTGGGGGGTCGTTGGGAGGGCTCGTACCGTCGCGCCGCAGATCAGTGGCGTTCGGCTCGAATGCTCGAAGGCTCCAACCGGTTCCGACGAAGTAATGCACCGTCATCGCCTGTGCAAGCTGTTGGTGCACGTTGCGATGCACGGATCTCCCGCGGCGCGCGAACCGGCGGCAGTGCGCTGAGGCAGAACCGGCGCAAGTAGCCGGTCGAGGAAGCCGAGCGCCCCCGCGCGCACGAGCCAGTTGCCGACCTCGACGACTCAGTCGTCCTGCCATTCCGACGTGGTTCGGTACTGCATGAGCTCGGATGCCCAAACATCGCCGCGCCCCAGCAGCGCCGTGAACGCACCGCGAGCCTCGTCGTCCGAGACCACGTGCAGCTCGCGCACGTCGATCGCTACCCTTGCCCGGCCATCATCGTGCCGGAAACCATCGGCCATATCAGCCCATCCTCGGCCACGCGGTGCCTAACCGGTGACTAGACCTTTCAAACCATCTTCTAACTCCGTGGAGGATAAGGGGATCGAACCCTTGACCCTCGGCTTGCAAAGCCGATGCTCTCCCGCTGAGCTAATCCCCCGGCGAGCGAGAAGTATCCGCGGCCGGGCGCGAGTGTCAACGGCGTGAACGTCAGAACCCGTTCGCGGTGAGCAGCTCGCCCAGGTTCTTGTACAGCCCGAGGCAGTCGAAGTCGTTGCCGATGCCGGGCGACTCGCCGGCGAGCTGGCAGACCTCGTCGAAGTGATCGGCGGGCACGCAGCCGAGGAACGTGCCCCACTGCGCCGAGTCGAGCGTGACGAGCCCGTCGTTGACGGGCGTGTTGGGCGACGTTGCGGCCGACATGATCCCGTCGACGGGCAACAGCACGGCCTTCATCGGATCGTTGCTGGAATCCCACTCGCGCGTGATCGTCGAGCTGGGCGGGCAATCGTCGGCGGTGACGAGGTTCGAGCGGCCGGCGACCGACCAGTACTTCACGCCGGGCGCGTCGGGCGTCGCGGCGTTGAACGCGGCGGCACCGTCGGTGGAGAGGTCTTGCATCGCGCCTTCGAAGCTGGTGCCGGAGAGGCCGAACAGCGTCGCGAGCGCGTCGGCGGCGGCTTGCGCGTCGCCGGGCAAGAGGCCGGCCGCGACGTCGGCGACGGGGCTGCCGCGGTTCGGCGTCGCGACCGTGATCACCGCGGCGACCGCGTCGGGATCGTGCGACGCGGCCCACCGCGCGTCGAGGCCGCCTTGCGAGTGGCCGATGATGACGACCTTCGCCGCGCCGGTCTGCGCGCGGATCTGCTCGATGTCCATCACGAGCTGCGCGCCGCGCACGTCGGAGCTCTGGACAGGATCGACCGAGGTCGCGATCACGGTGCGGCCCTGTGCTTCGAGCACCGGCGCGATGCCGTAGAAGTAATCGAGCGGGCCGATGTTCGTGAAGCCGAACAGGCCGTGCGCGAGCACGATCGGATACGGCCCGGTCGGGGTGGACGGCGCGAGCGTGGCCGCGTCGGGGGAGGCGTCCGGGCCGGGAATGGCGTCGGGCGGTGCGGCGTTCGGACTGCTGCACGCCGCGAACAGCAGAACTGCGAATCCCCTCCGCACGCACCGGATACTAGGCGCTGATGACTTCTGGTCAATAGGAATCGCGTGGTTGGCCGTCCTGACGATCCTTCGAGCGGCGCTGGGATGGGCGCGTATACTTGCTGACGATGCGGGCGCTCGTCCTCATCGGGCTGGTTGCTTGCTTCCAGCCGACCGCCGAGCAAGGCGCGCCGTGCGATAACACCGCCGACGAGCCCTGCCCGCCGAGCCAGGCGTGCGTCGCGGGGCGTTGCTCGTCGTCGGGCGATCTTGCCTCGCAGCCGGATGCGATGGGCGTGTCGAGCGAAGATGCCCCGGGAGCCGGCAGCAGCAGCGATCGCGACGGCGACGGTGTTCCGGACTCGCTCGACAACTGTCCGGACGTCGCCAACCCGGATCAAGCGAACGAGGACGGCGACAAGCTCGGCGACGCCTGCGATCCATGCCCGGTCGAAGCGAACGACAACCCGTCGGATCCGGACGGCGATGGCGTCGCCGATGGCTGCGATCCGAACCCGAACACGCCGGGCGACAAGATCGCGCTGTTCGAAGGCTTCAACGGCACGAGCGCGGCGCTCGTCGCGGCGGGCTGGCAGCTGATCGGCAACACGCAGGTCGGCAACGGCGCGGTGACGCTGGTCGACGTCGCCCAGGACTATGCCGCGGCGGTGCCGCCGACGATCGGGTTGAGCCACGCGACGGTGTCGGCGAGCGTGGTCGTCGACGCGCAGGTCGGCACCGCGGATTCGGCGACGACGATCGTGCTGCCGTACGATCCGGCGCAGGATCAAGGCATCTTCTGCGAGCTCTACGCGCCGATGGCGGCGTCGGATGCGGGTCGCTACATCTCGCTCTACGACTCGACGCGCCAGCTCGAGCGCGGCTCGGCGGCGCTGAGCTGGACACCGGGCACGCCGTATCGCATGTCGCTCACGAAGCTCGCCAACAACACGTATGCGTGCAGCGTCGCGACGGCGACCGCGACGGGCCAGAGCGGCGTCAGCATCGCGACCGGCGCCGCCGCGATCGCGACCTACGGTGCGAGCGCGCACGCGCAGTGGTTGATGATCGTGACGTCGCCGTAGCGCTGCTTTAGCGCTGATTCGGCTCGTCGAGCACGATGTCGGCGAGGTCTTCCTGCGGCCGCTCGAGCACGCGCTCGTCGGTGCGGCGCGGGAACAGCGGCGGCGGATACATCGCACGCGCGGTCGCCGACGCCTGGCCCCAGATCAGGAAGATGATGCACCAGCCGGTCGGCATCCAGCAGCAGATCTCGGGATAGTGCATCGCGAACCCGCACACGTAGCCGATCGCGAGCAGCGCGAGCAGGAACGCGCTGACGATCTTGTGGCGGGTCATGCCGACCTTCGGCATCGGCAGCCGCGACGCCATCAGGTAACCGCCGACGACGAGCGCGATCGGCAGGTACTTCCACACGGCGAGCGGCGTCTGGATGTGCGGGCCGAACAGCTTGGCGCCGCCGAACGGCTCGCTGGTCGGGTCGTACTTGAGGAGCACGAGCATCCAGATCACGATCAGACCGCCGGTGAGCGTCGTCGGAAACCCGAAGAAGATCTTGGTCGGAACCTGATCGTCGGACAGCACGTTGTAACGCGCGAGCCGGAAGACGGCGCACAACATGTACGCGCCGCACGCGGCGAACAGCAGGAAATGCGCGGTGCCGTCGGCGTACGGCAGATCCTTGCGCCACGTGAGGTAGCTCAGCACGAGGAATGCGGGCGCGATCCCGAAGTTCAGAAAGTCGGCGAACGAGTCGAGCTGCATCCCGATCTCGCTGGTCGCCTTGAGCGCGCGCGCGACGAGCCCGTCGATGCGATCGGTGAGGACGGCGTAGATGATCATCCAGCCGGCGAGTGCGAAGTCCTGGTTGTGCGCCGACCACAGCGACACCAACCCGAAGATCATCGACGACAGCGTGATGAGGTTCGGCGCGAGATAGCGAAAAAACCGACCGACGGACACTACGAGGCGCCTTTGCGCTTGTGCGAGTGGTCCATGAGCTTGGCGTAGAGGCGCGGGCCGAGGCTATCGGTCATGATCGCCTCGACGGTGCGCGCGATCTCGGCTTGCGGATCGCCCTCGCGATACACGAACTTGATGGCCATGCCCTGCCCGTCTCCCTCGGCTTCGGCCTCGTTGACGATGCGCTGGACCTCGCCGTGGATGGTCAGTGGATCTTTGCGACCGGGGATGAACAACTTGAACAGGAATTCCGTGCCGACCGGCAGCGGTCGTGCAGTCTTGATGAACGTCCCGCCCCGCGAGATGTTCTTGGTGTAATCGGCGAAGAACGTGTTGAGCCGCTTGTATTCGACCTTGAGCTCGATCGGTCGTCGCGTCTCGACGCGGCGTTCGGGCTGGTCTTCGGCCACGTCCTACCCTAGCAGGCTTTCGCGATGACCCGGCGGCTGCGGCTGTGGATCTGGCTGGCGATCGCGCTCGTGCTCGCGGGGCTGATGTGGTTCGTGCCGCTGTTCGACGTGCTGGGCTTCGAGCAAGCGGTCGTCGTGGCGGGATTCGCCTCGATCTGCGGGCTCGATCTGGGCGCGGCGCACGCCCGCTGGCTCCAGACCGCGCGCGACGCGGTGATCGTGCGCGCCGACGAGCCGGACCGTGCGCTCGTGCGCGGGGTGGTCGGCGCGGCCGCGATGCCGGTCGCGCTGGTCGCGATCGTCGGTGGCATCGCGGCGGTGCACGGCCTGTGGCGGCCGACCTGCGACTGGTGGTTCGGCATCGAGGCGTATTTGCTGATGCCGATCGCGAGTGGCGCGCTGGCCGGCGCGCTCGGCCATTTGCTCGCGATCGTGCTGGGCCGCGGCAGGTGGGCGGCGATCGCGTGCGTCGTCGGGCCGATCGCGCTGCTCGTCGCCGCGGGCCTCGCGCGGTTCTACGGCGAGCCGCCGGTGTTCGTCTACAACGCGCTGATCGGGTTCTTCCCGGGCAACATGTACGACGAGAACATCGTGCTCGGGTCCGCGCTGATCTGGTCGCGCCTCGAGCAGCTCGCGTGGGTGATCGCGCTCGCGTGCGCGGTCGGTGCGCAGCTCGACGTGCCGACGTATCGCGTGAAGCTGCGGGCGCCCAAGCCGCAGCGCTCGCTGCGCTTCGCCGCGGCCGCCGTCGCTGCGCTCGCGATCGCCGGGTTGATCCACTCGAGCGGCGGCGCGCTCGGCTACGCGATCGACGCATCGGACATCCAGCGCGAGCTGTCGGGCCGCATCGAGACCGCGCACTTCGTGATCCACTACGCGCGCACGCCCGAGATCGAGAAGGACATCGAGCTGATCGCGCGCGACCACGAGTTTCGCTACCACCAGGTGGTCTCGCAGATCGGGATGGCGCCCGAGGGCAAGCTGGTCTCGTACTACTTCGCCGACACCGAGCAGAAGGCGCGGTGGTTCGGCGCGCGCAACGTCGAGATGGCCAAGCCGTGGCGCCACGAGATCTATCTCGACCACCGCTCGTTCCCGCACACGTCGCTGCGCCACGAGATCGCGCACGCGGTCGCGTCGAGCTTCGGCGATCGCTTCTTCGGCGTCGCGACGCGCGACATCGTCAAGTTCAACCCGGGTCTGATCGAAGGCCTCGCGGTCGCGCTCGACTGGCCGGGCACCGACGGGCCGCTCACGCCGCACCAGTCGGTGCGCGCGCTGTCGCTGATGGGGATCCGGCCGTCGATCGGCGACCTGTTGTCGATCCAGTTCTTCGAGTTCTCGTCGGCGCGCGGCTACACGACGGCCGGCTCGTTCCTGCGCTACCTGCTCGACACCTACGGCCCCGACAAGCTGCGCGCGCTCTATCACAACGGCGGCGACTTCGACGAGGCGTACGGCAAGCGGCTCGCCGATCTCGAGACCGACTGGCGCGCGATGATCGACAAGATCGAGCTGCCGAAAGCCGTCGTCGAGGCGACGCGCGAGCGGTTCCGCGGCGGCAGCGTGTTCTCCAAGCCGTGCCCGCACGCGATCGCGGCCCGGCGCGACGCCGCGTTTGTCGAGCTCTCGCACGGCGACCGCGACAAGGCGATCGCGCTCATCCGCGAGGTCTGCGCCGAGGCGCCCGACGAGCCGCGCAACCGGATCGATCTCGCCGGCGTGCTGATCACCGGCGATCCGTTCCAGCGCGCGGAGGGCACGGCGATCTGGAGCGACATCGGCGCCGATGACAACGTCACGTCGACCTTGCGCGCCGAGGCGTTCGAGAAGCTCGCGCGCGCTGGCTCCGACGATCGCGAGCGGCTCGCGCTGATCGAAAAAGCCCGCGCGCTACCGGTCGACGGCAACGAGCGCCGCCAGCTCGACGCCGAGGCGTTCGCGCTCGCGCACGTCGGGGCCGCGGGGCCGCCGCTTCGCGACTACTTCTTCGGCGCGATTTCGTCCGAGCTGATGGCCGACGCGCAGCACGCGGCCGACGTCGAGCCCGAGCTCGGGTTCGGCCATTACCTGCTGGGCTTGCAGCTCGCCAATGCGGGCGACTGGGCGCCGGCCGCCGACGAGCTCGACGCCGCGCTCGCACACGGCCTGCCGAACGCGGCGTTCGTGCGGTTCGCCGCGCGCCGGCTCGCGGTCGTCGCGTATCGCCTCGGCGACCGCGACAAGCTGCATCGCGCCGAGGACGCGCTCACCGGTCCCGAGACCGACGAGATCGATCACCTGCTCGCGAAGGACTGGCAGGCTCGCGAGGCGTTCGATAACGACTTACATACCCGACAGGAATAGCCAGCGCCGGCCGTCCCATTCGAGGACGAGCTCGTTCTGATCGCGCTTGTCGGGGCGCTCTGGCTGGCCGGTGGGACCGGCGATCGTGAAGCTGGCGTCGATGAGCACGTCGACCGCCGCGCGACAGCCGGGGTGTAGATCCTTCGGACAGGTCTGCCGCACTTCCATGTAGCGCATCGAGTAGCGGATATCGCTGGCCTTCGAGAGCCGCGTCAGCAGCACGTTGCGGAGGCCGTCGTAGCCGTAGTCGTCGCTGCCGGTCGGCGTGCCCGAGTCTTCCCAGTACTGCTTGGCGGCCATCAGCATGAGGCCGTCGGCATCGCCGCGCTCGACCGCGAGCCGGTACTGCTCGACCGTGTCGAGCACCGACTTGTTCGCGTCGGTGTACGGGATGCGCGTTCCTGGAACGTAGGAGACCTTCGCCGCGCAACCCGACGCGGCGATCAACACGAACAACAAAAACCTCGTCATCAGCGTGCTCTGGCGACTGCAGAATCAGCGCCAGCGCGCGGGACGCTACACCGCGGCCGTAAGTTGGCCAAGTGCCGGGCCTCGCCATGCTTCACAGCGCGCCAGAAAGGCACGGAAGTCCTTCTCGGGGTTATCGACCCTTGCCAAATAGACATCGGTGATGCGCGTCAGCGTGAAGCGCGCGGCCGCGGCTCGGACTTCGATCGGCAGCGCGGCGAGATCGGCTGCCGACAGCGGACGAACCTCGCGATAGCCGCCGACCAGCGCCGCTGCGAGATCGAAGCGCGGGAAGATCGTCCAGCACCAGTCGTTGATGCAGACGGCGAGATCGTAGACGAGGCTGCCGCCGGAGGCCTGCTCGAAGTCGAGGACTGCGCTGATCCGATCGCCGTCCCACAGCACGTTGTCGCGGAACAGGTCGCCGTGGATGATCCCGTGGGTCGCCGCGCGCCGGATCGGCGCCGCCTCGCGCGCGACCGCGAGCTCCTCGCGCAGGATCGCGATCGCGCGGGCGAGCGCCTTGTCGTCGACGCGCGCGCAGCGCTCGAACCGTGCGCTCAGGTGCTCCTGATCGTAGATGCTGCCGCGCCACCATGCAGTCGGCAGCTCGAGCCCGGCGACGTGCAGCTTCGCGAGCGCGGCGCCGAACGCGGCCGCGTGTGCGGGCGTGACCGCTTCGGCGGCGAGGTGCACGCCCGTGCGCCACGGGAACACGCTCGCCCATTTGCGATCGATCGGCGCGTACGGCAGGCCCGATTTCGCGACGAGCGGCGGCGGCGTGGCGACGCCGGCGTTCGCGAGCGCGGTGACGAGCCGCGCTTCCCACGCGACATCGGCCTCGGCCTTGCCTTCGTTGACGCGCACGAAGTAGCGCTCGCCGCCGGCGACGACGAGCTCGAAGTTCGAGTTGATCGTGCCGGCCGCGATCGGATGAAACCGCTCCACCGCGCCGAGCCCGAATGCAGTCGCAAGCTCGACGAGCTCCGCTTCACCCAGCGCCGTGAACACACCCACGCGCAAGAAGCTAACACGGTCGTGCTAGCTTGGGGCTCGTGGAGTCTAGCGAGCGGGCGCGGCTGGTCGAGCGCCACCTCGACGTTGCCCGCCGCGCGGCGGTGATGATCTACCCGCGCGTGCGCGAGCACATCGAGCTCGACGAGCTGGTCGCGCTCGCGAACGCCGGGCTCGCCGAGGCCGCGGCGCGCTACGAGCCCGATCGCGGTGCCGCGTTCACCACGTTCGCGTGGTACCGCGTGCACGGCTCGATCCTCGACGGGCTGCGCCGGTCATCGAACCTGCCCCGCCGCGTGTGGGCCAAGCTCGTCGCGCTGCGCGCCGCCAACGAGTACTTGGAGCACCGCGCCGATCGCGATGCCGGTGCGGTCAAGGCCGGCGCGGCGGCCGCGACCGGCGTCGACGCGCTCGCGCAGGTGAAGTCGGCGTTGTCCGCGATCCGGACGATGTACGTGACGTCGCTCGAGGCGCTCCAGGACAACGGCTTCGATCGCAGCGACGACGCGCCCGACGCCGGCACGCAGCTCGATCGCGGCCGGCTCGCCAAGAAGCTCCGCGCCGCGCTCGACGCGCTCCCCGCGAAGGAGCGCGAGCTGATGACCAAGCACTACTGGGAAGGCAAGAACCTGCTCGAGGCCGGCGCCGAGCTCGGGATCTCGAAGTCGTGGGCGAGCCGGCTACACGCGCAGGCCGTCGAACGACTGCGCACGATCGTCGATGCCGAAGATTCGAGCTAGGCAGTTCGCGCTTCTTCCATCGGCGCGATCGAACCGGCGTGCTGGTAGCGCTCGAACAGGCGCCCCCACGTGGTCTCCTCGCGCCACTGCTCGAACACTTTGCGGTCGCGCAGCGGCCACCGGTAGTAGTCGTGATAGGCCTCCGAGCCCATCACGAACAGGTTCACCAGCGGCGTGTGGAAGAACAGCTTCTGGAACCGCTTCATCGGACCGAACCACATGACGTCGCCGACGAGCGACGCGCCGTTGTCGCCGACGGAGAAGCCCCACTTCTGATCCGCGAGCGCGGTGTCGCCGGCGATCTGGATGTTCTCGCGGCGGCCGTTGCCGAGGCCCTGCTCGTCGGCGAGCCGGATGTACTCGAGGCTCATCGGATCGAAGCCCATCATCGATGCCGCGACGGCGTCGATCGCGACCTGATCCTCGGACGCGAGCATGACGTCCTTGATCACGGGGCGCATCGTGCGCGGCCCCGGTCCGTCGCCGGCGGTCGTGCCGTCCATCACCGCGAACAACCCGGCGTGGATCTCCTTCTGGATCGCGAGCAGATCGACGAGCGTCGCGTGGATCCACGAGTGCGTGTAGTGGCGCTTGGTGTTGAGCAGGCCGCCGAACGCGTTCTTCATCGCGCCGGTGGTGGTGGTGTAGATGTGGCACTTCACCGTCGGCAGGTGGACGATGTTCGCGCCGTGGAACGCATCCGGGATCTGGATGCCCTCGGGGAAGATCGTGTCGAGCACGTTCATCTTCGCCTTCGGCCGGTACACCGACCACGTCATGTCCTCGGGCTTGAAGTTGTAGCGGACCGGGATCTCGTAGCGCTTGAAGATCGGCACGTAGCCGTTGAGGTCCTCGCCCTTGAATGCATCGGTGACGACGGTCTTGTTCTGCACGCACACGAGATCGCTGTAGCCGCGGTTCTTGAGCGCGCGCACCGTCCCTTCGAGCTGCCACGGCGTGGTGTTGGCGCCGGGAAACGGGAAGTGCCACGAGATGTTGTCCTTGAGGATCGTCGGATGGCCCTTGGCGAGCGCGCGGTCGACGCCGGCCAGCTCGTGCAGGCGATCGATGTCGTCGAGCACGTGATCGGGGCGAACGCGAAGAACAGCGACGGTCGAGCGTGACATCGCCGGAACTAGACCATATCCGCCGAAAACTTGCCGCCGCGATCCGCGGGTGTGAGGGTGAGCGCGTGGGAGAAACGCTCTACAGCAGCACCTACCAGCCCGATCCGCGCAACGCGCGTGACGTGCTCGCGTTTGTCCTCACGCCGGCGCAGGCGTTCGCGAGCGCGGACGACGAGCTCGAGACCGTGACGCAGCTACTCGATTCGGCCAAGGCCGAGGCGATCAAGCGCTGGTACTCGCTCCGCCACGAGACCGTGGCGAGCTGAGCTACTGCAGATCGCCGAGGCCGATCTCGCCGTACGAGAAGCCGAACTGCTCGCAGTACAGGTCGACTTTGACCTGGCGGATCTCTTCGGTCGTCGCGTCGTGCCGATCGGGCGTCACGCTGTGGATGTCGGCGTTCATGAACGCGACCTCGGCGAGCCGGTTGCCCTTCGCATCGAGGTACTCGATCGCGCCGTGCGTGATCGCCGGCTTGCCCGCGATCGCACCATCGGTCGCGCGCGCGTAATAGGCCTTGGCGTCGGCTTCCGGGAGATAGAACGAGATCATCGGGCGCTCGACGTAGCTCATCATCTTGAACGGCTGGCGCGAGCCGCCGACGTGGTGCTCGATCACGTTCTGCTTGCAGGTGATCGCGTCGACCTTGTTGACGCGGCTGGTGTCGAAGCCGGACAAGCTCACGCGGAAGTTGCACGCCGTCCACAGCTTCTGCTCGGGCATGCCGGTCAGCTGCGAGAGCTTGGCGCCGCTGCCGACGGCGAACTGCATGTCCTCGACGGCGATCCCGACGCTCATGTAGACCGCGCTCTTGTCGCTGGCGTCGAGCTTGGGAAAGCCGACCTCTTTGATCACCGCGCCCTTGAACGTGCGCCGCGCGCGCTCGTTGTAATAGAAGTCGGCGGCGACGATCGCGCCGGAGCGCGTGTCGGGCGTGCCGGTGAAGAACCGCGAGATCCACGTGTAGAACGGCAGCGACATCGCCATTCCGACCTGGAGCTTCAGGTCGTCGAACTTGGGCTTGCCGAGCTGGCGGAACTGCGTGTGCGCACCACCGGTCTGGTAGGTCATCACGTCGGCTTTGACGCCGCCGCCTTCGATCGAGCGGAACAGCCCCACGTTGCCGCCGGTATCGAGCTCGAGCGCGAAGTGCGCGGCGGCATAGGTACGGTTGTCCTTGTTTGCGAGCGTCTCCGGCATGAACCCTCTACGAGTGTATCAATGCTACGGTGATCCATCGGTTGGTCTTCCTTGGAAACCGCCCGTGCCCGATCCCAGCTCGTCCCCGCTAACTAGTCGACTTCCCGCAGCGTTTCCGCCGCGGTGGGGGTTCCTCAAGGGCCTGTGCGTCGGTGCGGTCGTCGAGGTGCCCGCACTCGCGGTCGGCGTGTGGCTGCTCGGCCGCGTCGGTGCGAGCGATCCCGAGGCGACATTCATGCAATTGCTGCGACTTACCGCGGTGTTCGCCGGCCTCGCGGCGGTACTGACCGCGGCCGGGATCGGCCGGGTCGCGGCTCATGCCTCGGTCGATGCGGTCGGCGGTCGCCGCCACGCGGCGTGGGTCGCCGCGCGCACACACGCGGTCGCGAGCATCGGCCTGCTCGTGATCGCGGCGATCCCGCAGGGCCACCTGCCCGACCATCACGCGCGCTGGCTGTGGATGCTCCCGATCGGCGCGCTGGTCGGCATGACGTGCGGGCTCGCCGTCGGTGTCGCGTGCGGCGGCTCGGCGCCGATCAACATCCTCGATGTCGTCGCGCTCGCGCGCACGCCGACCGCGAAGCTGCGCCACCTGCTCGATCCCGAGGACCTCGTGAAGATCGCGGCCGCGCTGCGCACGCGGACCACGAACGTCTTCCACGCGATGTTCGATCCGGCCGAGCGGCCACCGGATGACAAGCAGCCCCCGAAGTGAGACCGCGCGCAGCGAGGTCCGCACGCTGGCGATCGCGCTGCTCGCGTCGCTCGTGATGTGGAACCTGCCGTACGGCGGCATCGCGCTCTACCCGTTCAAGCTGCTCGCGACGTGGCTCCACGAGCTGTCGCACGGCCTCGTCATGCTCGTGACCGGCGCGGGCCTGCGCTACGTGCGGATCTATCGCGACACCAGCGGCGAGTCGCTCCAGGTCTGGGCGATCAGCGACATCGGCACCGCGGCGATCGCCGCCGCCGGCTACATGGGCACGGCGCTGTGGGGCGCGGTGCTGCTCGTCGCCACGCCAACGCCGCGCGCGGCGCGGATCGCGCTGCTCGGGCTCGCGTCGCTGATGGCGATCACCGCGATGACGGTCATCGAGCCGACGCCGGGCGGCGATCAGTTCGGCGTGTACGCGACGCTCGGCATCGCCGGCGTGCTCGCGGTGTGTGCGATCGCGGTGCCCGGCCGCTGGCGCGTGCTCGGCGCGCACTTCATCGCGGCGCAGGCCTGCATCAACGCGCTGCTCGACATCCGCGTGCTGTTGCGGCCGATGCAGGTGATCGACGGCGTCGCGAGCGGGCACTCCGATGCGTACGCGATGGCGGTCGCGACGTTCGGCTACGCGCCGCCGTGGGCGATCTGGTTCTGGGCGATCGTGTGGCTCGCGTGGTCGCTCGCCGTGCTGTTCGTCGCGCTCCGGCTCGCTAGTGTGCAGCGGACGCCGACGCCAGAATCTGCGTGAACACCTCGGGCACCTCGCGCGCCATGCCTTCGGGCAGATCGATGCGCGCGACGAGCTCGCGACCGTCGGCGAGCGGCTCGCCGGCCACGACGCGGCGCCAGGTCTGGCGCGCACCGTCGGAGTTTTCGGACGACACGACGAGCTCGGCGCCCGACCAGCCCGGCGGCAGCGCCACGAGCTTCTCGGTCGCGACGTCGACCTGTTCGAACTCGTGGTGCGCGTTGTCGGTCGCCTTCGCGGTCCAGTCTTCGAGCGCGTGCGGCCCGGCGTCGACGGCGAAGTAGCCTTCGATGCCCGGTCCGTCGAGGAACGCGCCGCCCGAGAAGCTCGCGGGCACGCGCAGCGCGACGTCGCCGACGCTCGCGGTGTGAATCGGCGGGCCGAAGCTCTGCGCGAGCGACGTGCGCGCCGCGAAGATCGCCGCGGCGGCGAACGCGGCCACGAACGCGCCGGCGATCGCGAACGCGACGAGGCGCGCCGGCTTGGCCCACGGCGCCGACGGCGACAACACGGCCGCGGCGAGCGCACCGGCGAGCATGCCGCCGCCGTGGCCCCACAAGACGGCCGTGGGATCGGTGAGCACGACGGCGAGCATCGCGAACATCACGAGCGCGACGCGGCTCCACATGCCGCGCTGCCAGAACGCGCGATGACGGTGGCGGTACAGCGTCAGCTCGACGAACACCGCGCCGAGCACGCCGAGCACCGCGGTCGACGCGCCCGCCGCCACACCGAACGGCGATGCCACGTACGTCGCGAGCCCGCCCGCGATCCCGGCGATCGCGACGATCGCGAGCGTGCGCGCCGCGCCGAACATCGCCTCGCACAGCCGGCCGAGCGTCCACATGCCGACCGCGTTGACGAACAGGTGCAGGCCGCCGATGTGCACGAAGATCGACGACACGAGCCGCCACCACTGGCCGGCATCGACGAACTCGCGCACGATCGCGCCGCCGCGCATCACGACGCCGACGTCGTTGGAGTCGCCGACGAACACCGCGATCGCCGCGGCCCAGGCGATCATCGCCGCGATCACGCCGCGCGTCGCCCACGGGCCGACGACCGGGCCGTGCACGACGACCGCCGGCGGCGCCTCGGCCTCGACGCGCGCGACGAGCTCGCTCGCGAGCGCCGGCAGCTCGATCATCTGCGCGTCGGGCATGCGCTCGAGCGCGCGCTCGATCAGCTGGCGCGGCCGGCCGCGCGACTGCGCGCGCGCTTT
>Ga0070665_100003502_pt1 | contig 16704 bp, 16 predicted proteins | sample KBSS13metaG_FD_65862 | JGI IMG/M metagenome (GOLD analysis project Ga0070665, IMG submission 65862) | Switchgrass rhizosphere microbial communities from Kellogg Biological Station, Michigan, USA - KBS S1-3 metaG | ecosystem: Host-associated > Plants > Roots > Rhizosphere > Soil ... | reverse complement strand
AGAGATCCTGATCACCGAGGGCATCTTCGACGCCACCGCCCTGTGCCAGGTGCGCAAGGTGGCGGTTTCGGCCATGTCCACCAACAACTGGCCCGAACACTTCCTGGCCGATCTGCGCGTCGAGCTGGAGCGCATCAAGCGCACCACGCGCCCCCGCCTTGTCTTCGCCTTCGACGTTGGCCGCGCCGGCGTCGAATACACCATCAAATATGTGAAGCGCGCCACGGCCGAGGGCTGGGACGCCAGCGCCATGCAGGTGCGCCCCGATGGCGAGGGCACCAAGAAGGACTGGAACGACCTTCTCAAGGAACACTTGGACTGGGCGGGCGACAAGGAAAAGGCCCCGCTCTCCGACTGGGCGTTCGAGCAATATGCCTACAACGGCGCGATCACGATCGCCGAGACCGCCCGCGACAAGGCCCGCCTGATCGCGGACCATAAGCAGGCGGTTTCCACGTTCGAATTCCGCCACAAGAACCGGCTGTGGTCCTGCAAGGTCTCTTTCGACGAAGAGACCCAGAAGCGCCGCATCGTGGTGGAGGAAATCGCCAACTGCGCGTTCCGCCTGCTCTACCGCGAACGCGACGAAATCGCGGACGAGACCTCTTACTTCCTGCACATCGATTTCCCGTTCGATGACCGGCCCGTGAAGGCCCGGTTCTCGTCCGCCGCCTGTGCCAACAGCGGCGAATTCAAGAAGCGCATGATGGCTTTCGCCGGCATGTGGAGCGGCAGCGGCGAGCAGCTGGACCGGATGATGCGGGCGCAGACCCGCAATTTGAAGGTGGTCGAGCCGATCTATTTCACCGGCTATTCCGCCGCGCACCGCGCCTGGCTGCTGGGCGATCTCGCCGTGCGCGAAGGCCGCGTGGTGGAAATCAACCGCGAGGCCTATTTCGATTTCGGCAAGGCAGCGGTGAAGCCGCGCAGCAACGAGCGCCTGCTCGATATCGAATATGACCCGGAGCGTCTGGATCTCGCCTGGGTGCCCGATTTGTGGACCGCCTGGGGGCCAAAGGCCTTGGTCGGGCTGGCGTTTTTCGTCATGTCGCTGTTCGCGGTGCAGATCCGCCAGCGCGAAAAGTCCATCGGCTTCCTTGAGATCACGGGCCAGCCCGGTTCGGGCAAATCCACCCTGATCGAGTTCCTTTGGAAGCTGCTCGGCCGCAGCGGATACGAAGGGTTCGATCCCAACAAGGCCACCCCGGCCTTCATCGCGCGCAGCCTGATCAAGGTTGCCAATCTCCCGGTCGGCCTGATCGAAAGCGGCCGCCAGGATGACAAGCGCACCGGTGGTCGCCAGTTCGACCACAACGAGCTGCTCGTGCTGTTCAACGGCCGCTCCCCGCGCGGCACCGGCCAGAAGAGCAACGGCGTCGAAACCAGCGAACCGCCGTTCCTGGGCACGATCTACCTGGTGCAGAACGAGCGGATCGACGCGATCCCCGCCGTGCTCGAGCGCCTCATGTCGATGGAAATCGACAAGGCCGGGCGCAACGAAGCGACCCGCGCCGCCGCGATCCGGCTCGAGCAATGGCCGATGGAGCAGGTTTCCGGCACCATCGTCCATGTCGTGCGCAACGAGGCCAAGTGGCTCGAGCGCTATTTCGCGCGCTCCGAATTCCATGAACGCGACATGCGCACCCGTGTCGAAGGTCTCCACAACGACCGCGTCATCAAGAACCATCGCCAGTTGGCGGCGGCGGTCGAAACTTTGCCGGCGCTGTTCCCCGCCATCCGCCCGGAATGGGTCGCAGAAACGCTCTCGCTGATCGAGGCGCTCGCGCTCGATCGTCAGTTGAGCACCGGCGGCGACCACCCGACCGTGGCTGATTTCTGGGAGAAGGTGGATTACCTGCTCGCCCGCGAAAAGCCAGATGACCACCCCGATGGCAAATCGCTCAACCAGCACCGCAACCGCGATCAACTGATTGCGATCCAGCTGCCCGAGTTCGAAGCGCGCTGCCGCAACGCGGGCCTTTCAGTCCCCAACGTCGACCAGCTCAAGAAGCTGCTGCGTGGCAGCAAGAGCCGCAAATTCGTGGACCGCAAGAAGGTCAACAACCCTGCCGGCCACATCGTGGGATGCTGGGTCTTTGAGCAGCCCGCCAAGGCGGAGCGCATCATATGACCTGGGCCGAACAGGAATTCCGCGTTTGGCACGGCATCCAAAGCCCGGAGCCGCCCGCCGCCGCATTCGACTATGCGGAAATCCGGCAGATGGCCCAGCGCATGCTGGAAACCCGCCGCACCCGCTTCCCCCAGCTGGTCGCCAAGGGCCGGATGTCGCCCGCCGATGCCGAGGCCCAGATTGCAGTGTTCGAGGCGCTGGCCGCCGAATGGCACTGGATGGCGACTGGCCAGGGCACCCCGGCCGAGGCGGAACAGATCCCCGCCATGCGCGAGACTCTCGACCAAAGCATCGCCACCATTGCCGAGATCGCCCGCGAAGATCGCGGCTTCTCGGCCGAGCTGGCCGCCCAGGCCGAATGGGTCATTGCCATGGCTTGGCACCTCGAACCCGGCCGCCGCACCCGCGCCTGCCGCGCGCAAACCTTCGTGCTGCGCCAGCTCATCGCCGCGGAACAGGAGGCCCGCCGTGCCGCGTGACCTTCACCCCATGGCCTGCCCCTGCCTCGCCTGCCGCCCGGCCGCGTCCCCCTGGCCAGTCCGCTTCCCCATCCCCGCCGGCCCGCGCCGGTGGCTCACCACTGCCAGGGCGCACTGCCTGGCGATCCTTACCCGCTGAACCGGAGATTGCCCATGTCGACTGCCCAACGCCTCGCCCCTGCCCTCTTCGAATGCCGCTGCGGCAATCATCACACCGCTGCCGATGGCCAGCTCCCCGTGGGCTGGACCACCCGCGCCGGCCAGGTCTGGTGCGATGACTGTACCCGCGCCGGCGTGCCCGTCCGCGAAGCCACCCAGCCCCGCCCGCGCCGCAAGCCTCTCACGCCCAGGTACGCGGCCCAATGATCGCCCTCGGCCCCCGCGACATCGCCCGCGCCGTCGCCTTCGCCTTGGCGGTCCTGGCCGTCCTCCACATCGCCGATCGCATCGTCGCCGGCCTCGCCCGCTGCCCGCTCGAGCACTGCCTCCCCTGGTGAAACCAGCCTCTACCCGCAACGAAAGGAAGCCCCGCAACATGAAAACCGTAATCGTCCACGGCCCCAGGGCCTGCGGAAAAACCCGCAATGCCGCCCGCATCGCCGCGCATTTCGGCATCGCTACCATTGTCGACGATTGGGATGAGCGCCTGCACGAAATCACTCCCGGCGTGATCCATCTCACCAACCAACCCGTCCGCAAGGCATCCGTCCGGTGCGTCAATTTCGCGGATCTACAGCTTCCGCCGGTGGTGGGCTTGATCGGCATGAAAAAGGCCGGACCGCGCCACATCAACAAATATCAGACGGTCAACCGGCCGAAGAAGGGCGGTGCGGCATGATCGTCGTCCGCGTCGAACTCTGGTCCGCCGTCAACGGCGAAAAGACCGAACTCGCCCGCATGGTGGTCGACAACATCGGCGGCACCAACACCCGTGGCAACTACCGCTGCCGCACTCTCAAGGGCCGCTCCAAGGCCGCCCTCGACGGCGCGCTTTTCACCATGTCGCGGAACGGCAAGGGCATCCAGCGCGAAAGCCAGGTCACCGGCCACCCCCGCCTGCGCGAACACGTCTGGAACCTCGTCGCCAAGTGCCTCGCCGCCATGGACTATGGCGACAAGGCCGCTGCCGAGAGAGAAGTGGCATGAAGTCGCCCAGCTTGCATCCGGAAATCGGTCGCGTCTTCGGCATCGACTGGAAGCCCGCAGATGAGGTCAGTATCGCCCATGGATCATGGCGAGATGCGCCCGGACAGCGCCACAGGGTTCATGTCCTCTTGCGCCTGGCAGACGGCAAGTCAGAGACTGGCCATAACCTCTCGATGAGCCGCGTCCGCGCGCGCCAGATCGCCAAGGCATTGTGGGAGGCCAGCGGCAAGCGATGGCCGTTCAATTCAGAACAGCGCGTTCTGCCAAATCGCATCATCGCCGAAACCCGTGTCACGTTTGAGCGCGAAGCAAGCCTCGGCTTCGCCATGGCCAAGCTGCTACGGGTCGCGGTGGAAATCCTCGACCAGGAACTCGATGAGCGGAAGCATTCGGGCAACGGCGAGGACCATGGCGACCTGCAATCGTGGTCGGATCAGGCTCACGATCTGCTGAGCCAGATTGGCGGTGACGCATGAAGCTGCGCCGCATCCTCACCGGCGCCGCGATCGGCGCCACAACCGCCATCGCCTTTCGGTCTTTCGTGATCTGGGAACTGCGCCGGCAACAGGACTGGCACACCAACGGATCGATTGTTCCGCTCATGATCGCCTGGGCCGCTTGCGCCGGCGCGATGTTCGGCGCGATCGGGCCACTTTCGAACGGGGGCCGCGCATGAGCGCGCGCGTCCTGATCGGTTGCGAGCGCAGTGGTGTGCTGCGCCGCGCTTTCCTCGCCCGTGGCATTGATGCCTGGTCCTGCGACCTCGAGCCGGCCGACGATGGCAGCAATCGCCATATTCGCGGCAACCTGCTCGACCATCTCGATGATGGCTGGGATCTGCTGGCTGTGCTGCATCCGCCCTGCACCCGCCTGTGCAACAGCGGTGTGCGCTGGCTCTACATCGGCGGCCGGCGCGTCAATGGCCATGACCCGCAAGGCTGGGCCGATCTCGAGGCTGCTGCCGCCTTCTACCGCGCATGCCGCGAGCGTGGAAATGTCCTGCGACGCGCGCTGGAGAACCCCATCATGCACGCCCACGCTGTCCGGCTCACCGGCCGGCGCCACGTCCAGTTCGTTCAACCCTGGTGGTTTGGAGACCCGTTCTTCAAGGCCACCGGCCTTGAACTGATCAACCTGCCCAAGATTTTGCCCACCAACCGTCTGGCACCCCCGCGCCCCGGCACGGCCGAGCACAAGGCATGGAGCCGCGTCCACCGCCAAAGCGGATGGGGCAAGCACGCCGCAGACCGCGCCCGCGCTCGGAGCGAAACTTTCCCCGGCATGGCCGATGCCCTGGCCGAACAGTGGAGCAACCTGCTCGACGTTCGCGCCTCCCTTCCGCGCGAGGAGGCGCGAGCAGCATGAGCGACAAGACCAAGATCGAATGGGCCGATGCCACCGTGAACGCCATCAACGGCTGTTCGGTGCACTCGCCTGGCTGCAAGAACTGCTACGCCATGAAACTGGCCGGCACCCGCATGCGTAACCATGCCACGCGCGAGGGGCTGACCGACCAGACCAAGGCTGGCCCTATCTGGAACGGCAACGTGCGCCTGCACGAACCTGCCTTATTGCAGCCCCTTCGCTGGACCGCGCCGCGCCGTATTTTCTGGAATGCTCACGGTGACACGTTCCATGAAAGTGTGGCCGACTCGTGGATTGACCAGGTGTTCGCAGTCTGCGCGCTCACCCCGCAGCACACGCACATGATCCTGACCAAACGCAGCGCACGGATGCGGGAATATCTCGATGGCTCGTGGCAGTCGCGCGGCATCGAGCACATGAAATTGTGGCAGAAGCGTCCGGCCGGCTACGGCACCCTACTGCAAACGGTCAACGGCGTGCTCCCCAACGTGTGGCTGGGCGTGTCGGTCGAAGACCAGACCCGCGCCGATGAGCATCGCGAGAGTTTCCGCGCTACGCCAGCGGCAGCAAAGTTCGTCAGCTACGAGCCGGCACTTGGCCCCGTCAATTGGTCGGGGTGGGAGTTTGTCCACCAGATCATAGCAGGCGGAGAAAGCGGGCCAAACGCCCGGCCAGCACATCCGCAGTGGTTCTGGGACACCCGCGATTGGTGCCTGCCCAACGATGTAGCGTTCTTTTTCAAGCAGTGGGGCCATTGGGCGCCGGTTTGCGCGATGCACGATGACTTGATTGAGGATCTCTACGATCCGGCACCGAAACACAGTCCAGAGGCCTCGCGCCGCTGCAAGGTCGACCAGTGCGTGCTTCACGCCGATGGCCAGCGCTTCAACGGCAAGGCGATGTTCAAGCTGCCGGCATTCCAGGCTGGCTCGGGTGCAATGACGATGTTTGCCGTCAACAAACGCCGCGCCGGCCGCCTGCTGGATGGCATCGAACACAACGCAATGCCGGAGGTGCATCATGGCTGACCAGCTTGAGCGCATGGCGCTGGCGATTACCAAGGAAATCGGTTGGGGTGCCTTTGACCATTTCGACCCGGCAGACGTGCGCCGTATCGCCCGCGTCGCGATAGCCGCGATGCAGGGGTGGCAGGACATTGCCGACGCGCCGCGTGATGGCAGCTACGTCTTGACCTGCCGTATGGGGGAACCTTCCCAGCATTTTGGTGGCGATTTAATCAGCGGCTATGCGGAACCGCCGGAGGTGGCACAGTGGATTGACGCCGGAGATTGCTGGACCTGCCCGCAGCGTCCCCATGATTCGTGGGAGCCAACCCACTACATGCCGCTATTTCGTGCGCCGGAGGTGCGCTGCGGGGCTGATACGACGGACTACCCTCTTGCCGCGCCCGGGGGCCTTCATCCTGCGATCTACCGAGCGCAAATCATCCAGGCTATGGCGCTCGAATACCTCAAAGCCATGACTTTCGGCAGCGATGAGGAGTTCTCGCTGGGTCAGGCCATGGAGGCGGCGACTGCCACATGGGGCACGGAATGGGACAGCGATCCGCAGCCTCGCACGATCGAATTTGGCATTGAGGCTGCGCAGTCGGACCTCGAATACTGGCGGGAGGGCTGACATGTCCAACACACCAACGACCAGCCAACTCACCATTCCTGTTGATCTGCCCGAGGAACACCGCGCGGCAGACGAGCGGCTCAAGCTGCTGATCGAGCGCGTCGAGCGGCTCGAGGAAGAAAAGAAGGGCATCAGCGGTGACATCCGCGATATCTTCTATGAGATGAAGGCCGCTGGCTATGACGCCAAGATTGCTCGGCAGATCATCCGCCTGCGCAAGATGAAGCCCGAGGACCGGCGCGAGATGGAAGCCATCCTCGACGTCTACAAATGCGCCCTCGGTATCGATTGACCCATGAACATCACCACCCAATCGGCCGACCGGATTGGCGTGCTCCCACACGGAGATTTCTGATGAAAGACAGCGTTTCAGCCGTTGCCACGGGCGCAATGGTAAGGGAGGCCCCAACTGCACCCGCTGATCGCCTCATGACGATCGGTGAAGTCGCATATCGGCTTGGTACCAGCCCATCGACGATCAACCGCCGCATCCAGGCGGGCAAGTTCCCGAAGCCCGTTCACTTGGGCACTCGCACCAGTCGCTGGCGCGAATCCGAGGTCAATGCCTGGATCCAGAACCTCACTCAGTGAACGAATTCCATGGGGCCTCTATGGGGGCCTCCTGAAATTCTCTAACCACATTTTTCTTTATTATTTCGAGGCTTGGTAAAATGTTTCGAATCCTGCCGCCCCAGCCAGATTTTCTATGCTGCCGCATTTATAGATTAGGCGCGTGGGCAAATTCCACAACGCTGCCAGGGCCCTTTATAGGGCACCCCTTCGGGGCTGGACAAAAAACCACCATCTCAGCGTCGACTCGGCTAGCAATAGGCCACTATCGCGTCACCTCGCTTCCCCGAACTGGCGGTTTTTGCTTCCAGCCGTGACGTTGTGGAATTTGTCCACGCCGCCTTGGCCATCTCTGACGCCAATCGGCGTTGTTATTGGCGTTTCCAGCCGCTAATGCCCCGCCTGGGGACGATTGGAGGTTGGGGTTGGTACGCGTGCAGCAACGGTGCCGCCGAGACGGCGGCATGGCCGATGGATGATTGTGCCCTGGCAGGGAATGCCGGGATGCCGCGTTGCGCTCCCCTTTCTGACGATGGCGTGCCTTCCAAGCCAATGCCTGCGCCATGGGCGGTCGCCCTGGTCTACAATCCTAAGGCAGGTCACTTCTGCGCGCGTACGCTGGCGCGCTGGCAGCGGGCGCTGTCGGCAGCCGGGCACGCCACACGGCTGGTCGATAGCCTGGATTATGCCAGCGCGCCCGATCGACACCAGGCCGACGTGGTGTGCATCGTAGGCGGGGACGGTACGGCACGGATGGTGGTGGAAGCAGGGCGCTCGGCGTCCCGCTCGCTTTGCCATGCGCTCTTGCCGGCCGGAACGGTCAACCTCATCGCCCGTGAAACCGGCTGCGACCGGGATTCGGCCAAGTTGATTGCGGCGCTGGCAGATCGGGCCGCGCCCACGCGGCAATATCACGGCCTCGTCAACGACGCTGCCTTTCTATGCTGCGCCTCGGCCGGGCCGGACAGCGCGGTGGTCGCGCGCGTTACAGATGCCGCAAAGCGTCGCTGGGGGCGGATGGCCTATGGCTGGGCGCTGATCGCCCAGTTGTGGCATTGGCCGCGCCCTGCCCTGCGCGTGACGGTCGATGGCGCAACCCACGCAGCCGAGGCCGTGTTCGTGCTCAAGGGGCGGTTCTATGCCGGGCCGTGGACACTTGATCCACAGGCTGCGTTAAGCCGCCCCGAGTTTCGCGTCTTGCTGATGCCGCAGGCAAGGCGGCGCGACATCATGCGTCTTGCCCTGAGCGCCATGATCAGCCCGCGCTTTGCCGATCCGGCATGGCAGCGCCTTGCTGCGCAAACCGTGGCGATCGCGGCGGAACAGCCCGTTCCCGTCCAGGCCGATGGCGATGTGCTGGGCCACACGCCCACGCGGTTCAGCGTGGCGAAAGCGCCCATCGCGTTTTTGTCGCCCGTGGCGCCGCAGACCCGCAGGGACCCGGGTTGATGCGCCGGCAAACAGAGCGAAAACCGTGTGATGATACAACCCTGCCCCGGTCCCCTGCCCCGCGCCCCTTGCGACAAAGCCGTCCCCGGCCAGCCTCGTCCATCCGATGAAATCCGGACCAGTGGGAACGCGCGTGCGCCCGGCGCCGGCCGTCGATGCTTGCCTGTGGACGTTGGTGGGCGGCTCGGCCTTGATCGTCGGAGCCATGATGCTGGGCAACCAGTTGCCCGTGCTCGTGGCAAGCCCGGCATTTGCGGCGCTGGCGGTGGTATTGGGCCTGTTGGCGGAAACCTGGCGGCGCTGCGCCGGTGCGGCAACGCCGCTGCAGGCGCGGCTGGGCAACCTGAGCGAATATGGCCTTGTCCTTATCGCCATCGGCGTGCTCGGCGCCGTTGCCAGCTATCAAGTGGCGGCCATCTCGCGTGGCTTTTGCGATGATGACTTGCAACACTGGGATACCGTTCTACATTTCGACTGGCTGGATCTCTATCGCCTGGTGGCGCGGCATCCGCTGCTGCAACACGCCGGGTCGGCGGCCTATAACGCGGTGTTTCTCTATCCGTGGGCCATTCTGATCTGGCACAGCTGGCGCGACGAGCGCGACCATGCGCGCGAGTTCCTGCTGACGTTCTGGTTGGCAGCGGCGCTTACCCTTGCCTTGTTTCCGCTGTTTCCAGCGCGCGGGGCGCTCGATCACCTGTGGCAAGGGCCAGTGCCCTATTGGCCCAGCAACGGGCTGACACAAGGTGTCGTGATCGATGCCCTGCGCGCCCACCGCATGGCCGCGATCGATCTGTCGGCCGTGATCGGCGTTGTCTCTGCGCCCAGCTTCCACACGGTGTGCGGGGTGTTGTTCATCGCGTTTTCGTGGCGCATCCCGCAGCTGCGGCCATTGATCGTTCCGCTCAACCTCGTGCTGCTGGCGGCAACGCCGGTGGAAGGATCGCACTACCTGATCGACATGATCATCGGTGCAGCCGTTGCCGGGACAGCTCTTGTTGCCGTGCGCAAGCGGCTACCACTCGTCGCCTTGCTACAGCGCCTGGGCGCAAGGCGTCGCCGCCCTGCCCCCGCTGCCCAATAAACCAGCCTGCGCTTTCCTCAATAGTCCTTGCTGGCTTTCACGCTGATCTGTTCGTCACCGATCGTGGAGATCGTGCCGAGCAGTGCAAGCCAGCGGGTGATGCGGAATTCGATCGACGTGGCGTTGTAGCCGCGCCCGTCGGTCACCAGTTCCAGATAGAACCGGCGGCCCAGGTACTTGCCCACGGCGATGGACGTGCCACGCCCCGTGGCGCTGTCTGCCCCCACGATGCGCAAGCGATCGAGCCCGATGGCGTTGCGCACCTTGTTGATCGGATCGCCTCCCCCGCCGCCGCGCAGCGATGCCAGGGCCGAGGCCAGCTGCACCGCTTCGGGCGCGGAAATCTGGGTGATCGACGTGCCGAACAGCAGGCGGCTAAGCAGTTCCTCCTCGGGCAAGGCCGGGGTCGAGCTGAACGCAATGGATGTGTGCGCTGCCGTGCCGGTGATCGAGATCGTGGCATTGACGCCATTGGCATCGCCCGTGGCCACGATGTCGAGCTGCGGGTCGATGGGCGTGGAGCCGGTGAAGCGGATCTTGCCACGCGTGAGGTCAAACCGCTTGCCGGCAAATTCATAGGCGCCGCGCACCACTTCGGCCGTGCCGGTGATTTCCGGCGCGGCGGTGGTGCCGCGCAGCCGGATATCGGCGCTCCATTCGCTGTCCAGCCCCATGCCGCGCACCGCCACGCGATTGGGCGCAACGGCATCGATCATGAATTGCCACGGCGCAGAAGCCACCTTGGGCGGCGCGGCATCGGCCGGGGTGTTGATTTCCCGCGTCTTGATCGTCGGAAGTTCGACCGCCGTGCTGGCCTTGCCCAGTGCCCAGCTCGCCTGCTCGATCCGCACGCGCCCGGCAATGGTGCCGCCGTTGCCGGCGCTGATCACCCGCAGCGGCCCGGTGACCGTGGCCGACATGTCGTCGCGCCGGATCAGCTGGGCATTGCTGGCCGCCATGCGCAAGTCCAGCCCTACGCCCTTCGTTGCCAGGGCGGAAAGATCGATAGTGCCGCTGCCTTCCACTTTGCCGCCATTGCTGGTGGAGCCGGTGAAATGCTGCAGCGATAGATGCGACGCGTCAAAGCTTCCGGTTGCTTCCAGGTTCTGGATGTCTGCGCCGATCAGCGAGGATCGCACACGCAAGCCCTTGGCTGCCAGCGCGCCGTTCAGCACGGGAGCATCGATCGTGCCCGTGACATTGGCCACTGCGCCGAGAGGCCCGGTAAAGTCGAACGCCTCGACCGCCGCCAGGCGCCAGAGTGCCTCGGCAGGGCCGCTGTAGCGCACTTGCGCGTTGAGCTTGCCGCCGCGCAGCCGCTCGGGCAGCGTTCCGCCACGCGGCATGTCGGCAATCACGGCCTGCAAGCGCCCGCGCACGGCGCCGCCATCCTTGACCACGGCCCGCGTCTGCAAGGCGGCAGCATCCAGCTGGCCGACGAGGTAGAGGTCGACCGGGTGCGAGGTCAGCACCAAGCCCGAGCGCGAGAAGTTGCGCACCTGGATCGCCACATGGCCTTGCGGCGCGCCGCTGCCATCGTCGCTGTAATCGATCAGGCCCGATGCGATACCGCCCAGGCCCAGGTCGGCCACCGCGATATCGAGCACCGACAGCGGCATGCGCGCCACCTTGAGGTCGATCTTGGTCGGACCGCCCAGCACATGGCCTTCGGCGATCACTATGCCGCGCCCGAACGTCACCTGGGTCGGCTCCAGCCTCCAGCCTTCGCCCTCGCGCTCCATGACCATGCGGCGTGGCATGTCCACCGTGCGCCCGGCATAGTTGCCCGCGACATAGGCGACGATCTTGTCCGGCTCGAACGCAGCGGTGCCTTGCAAGGCAAACTGCGTGCCTCGGCGCCCGGCGACCGAGGCAGTGACGCTGCCCGAACCGTTGACCAGCGCGGCGCTGGCGGCAAGGCGGCCGATGAATACCTTGCCGGCCGAAAGCCCCTGCGCCGAAACGTTGGCGGTAAGCGTGCTGTTGCCCTTGGCGAACAGCCCATCCACGTCGATCCTGGCATTGCCGATAGCGAGTGGCAGGTCCCCGCCGAAGCGCGCATTGCGCGCGAGGATCAGTGCCTTGACCATCTGCCCGCCATCTTGTGGCGCCAGGTGGATCGTGCCGTCCAGCCCGCCGCCCTTGAGCGCCAGGTCGCCGGCCACGCCACCATCACCCAGCGTCACGCCGCCAGAAATGTCGGTCTGCCACACGCGCAGAAACTGGATTTGCAGCCGCGTTGGGCCACCCTTGGGCGAAAACAGCCCCATCGACCCATTGAACGGCCCGAGGCGCGATTGGCCCTGCGCCGTGATGCCCAGGCCATCGGCAATCGGGCTGATGCCGACACGCACATCCTTGAGGCCGGCTGCCGGAAGCGGGCTGGCAAAGACCAGCTGCGCATGTGGACCGTCCTTGGCCATCCGCGCATCCACGGTGAAGGGGCCATAGTCGGCAGAGCGCCCTTGGCCGACGACGCTGCCCGTGCCGTCCTGGCCCACCTGGCCATCCATTGTGAGGGTAAGCTTGGGCGCGTTGACCGACACCTTGCGCAAGGTGAGCGGAATGGCGCCGCCCATCCGTGCACTGCCTGAAAAGCGCACGTCCCCGCCAGCCAGATTGGCGAGCGTTGCATTGCTCAGCCGCGAGATTCGTCCAGCGGCATTGGCCTGGATCGACCAGGGCAAGCGATCGCCCACCTTGATGAGGACCTTGGCGGTGCCATCGAGCACGCCCACGTTGGGCACGGCAAAGCCACGCGCCACGATCGGTCCGGCCAAGGCATAGCCACCCCGCGCCATGTCGCCGCGCAAATTGAGGCGCGCGTCCAGCCCCTTGAGATGCAGCGACAGCGGGTCAGCGGAAATCGCGTTACCCCGCACCACCAGATCGCCTTGCAACCGCGCACCGGCCAGATGGGGATCGACCTGGGGCTGGCCGCTGTGCAGCGACTGCGCCGTGACGTTGAGCGGAAGGACAAGGGCCTTGCCGTCCCAATGCGCCGTGCCGGCCGTGCGCAACCCTTGCGCGGTCATCTGGCCCGAACGCACGCTCCGCACGGTCAACTGATGCGCGAAGGACAAGTCGGTGAATGCGCCGTCGAGCGTCCCGGAAAGCGCGACGCCTTGAACCTGCGGATCGGACAGCAGCCGTTCGGGGCGCAGCACCTGCGCCTTGACGTTGATCGCTTCGACCCGGTTGTTCGCCAGATCGAGGCCGCCCTGCGCCATGGCACGCAGCGCCGGGGTGACGGCGAAGGCCGTGCCCTGCGCGCGGCTTTGCGCAAAGGTGCCCTGGTAGACCAGCGAGACTTTGCCACCGGCAGCGGCGGCCGCGGTGCCCTTGACCAGATCGGCGGGGAATACCTGGCCAGCCAATCGATAGTTGCCGCTGCGGTTATCGAGCAGGAAAGCACTAAGCGTCTTGCCGTTCTGCTGCGCCCAGCCGAATCCATGCCAATCGGCAAAGCGCCCGCGCCCGGCCACGCGCATGTGTACCTCGCGGCGCAGGCCCGAAAGCCCGGCCAACAGGCCATCCTTGGGCGCATCATAGGCGCCGGCCAGTTCGAACCGGTCGCGGTCGGGCTCGCTGTCGAGGTGCAACACCAGCCGGTCGCGACCGCCGAGCTTGCCCGTCACGTCAAGCAGAGCGCGCCCGCCGCGAATGTCGGCGCGGGCCTTCACGTCGATCCGCCGCCGATCGCCCACGATGCCCTTGGCGATCGTCAGGTCTTCCAGCGCGAAGCGATCGATGCGAATGTCAAAATCGGGCAGGATCGGCGCGTTGGGATCGCCCGGATTCATCTTGGGCGTGCGCCAAAGCGTGCCGCGATGGAACACGAGCGTGCGGATATCGAGGCCGCTGTGCAGCCACGACAGGGGCCGCCAATCCAGGTCCACTTCGGGCACGGTCATGAAGCGGCCATGGGGATCGCTGATCACCACGTCGCGCAAGGTCGACGCACCGAACAACGAGCCATCGATCCGCCCGATCTTGACCCGCAGCCCCGATCCGGGGGTCACTTGCGCGATGCGATCGATCACGAAACGGTGGCCGATCGCGGAATCGAGAATGAGGAACAACAGGCCCAGGCCGGCGGCCAGCAACAGCAGGGTCGTGACGATCCGCCGCGTCCACCGCGCGGCAAATCCCGGCCGCTGGGGCAGAGCGGCGGCATCCTGCGCGGGCGGCGCGTCTTGCGTATCCTGCGCCATCAGAACGCTTGCCCCAATGCGATATAGACGCCGATGCGGCTATCGCCTGGCCGCCGGTTGAGCGGCGTCCCCACGTCAACGCGGATCGGCCCGAAGTTCGTCTGGTAGCGCAGCCCCAGCCCGGCACCCAGGCGCAGGCCGCTGAGCGTGGGGGTTGCATTCGGCCCCACCGTGCCGGCATCGACAAACGGCACGAGGCCGACCGCGCCGCCGAACAGCGGCGTCTTCACCCGCGCTTCAAGCGAAAATTCGGTGAGCGAGCGCCCGCCGGTCGGCTCGCCAGTCGCGTCGAGCGGCCCGACGCGCTGGTAGGAATAGCCGCGTACCGAGGCGCCGCCACCGGCATAGAAGCGCCGCGAGGGCGCGATATTGTCAAGCGTGGTGCCCGCGATCGCCCCCAGCCGGGTGCGCGCGGCCAGGATCACGCTGCCGCCCACCCGCTGGTAGATGCTGGCATCGACCTGGGTCTTCACATATTTCGATCGCGTGCCGTTTGTCACCGACAGTTCGGGCGAGACCCGCAGCGACAGGCGCCAGCCCTTGGTGGGATCGAGCAGATTGTCGCTGCCGTCATAGGCACCGCGCAACGGCAAGGCCGCGATAAAATAGTTCGTGCGCGGGATTGTGCTGGTGGTTTCCTGCGTTCCGATCAGTTGCACGCCCACCGAGTAGGTCCAGGGCTTCTGGAAGATCAGCGTCGATTGTTTTTCCAGCGTGGCCGTGGCCGACAGCGTATTGGCGTCATAGGCGCGCACCTGGATCGTCTGTGCATAGAGATCGGCGGTCAGCACCTGATCGCGCTCGTGGAAGTTGCTGCGGCGGAACGTGACGCCAGCAAGCTGTTCCTGCGTACCGAGCACGCCGCGCAAGCGGATCATGCCCTCGGGCGGGAAGAAGTTGCGATGCTCCCAGCTGCCTTCCAGGCGCGCGCCTTCGCCGCTGGAATAGCCGATCAACCCGGCGAGCGTGCGCTGCGGCGCCTTGGTGAGGTCTACGTCCACGTCGACCACGCCGGGCTGCCCATTGGCAGGCGGTGTCACCTCGCGCGCCTTGACCGTGGCGGTGGAGACGAGGCTGGTAGCAAGGATGCCTTCACGCAGATCGTCCATGTCGCTGCGCTGGTACATGTCGCCGGGGCGGAAGCGGGCGATCCGCGCCAGATGGCGAGAGCTGAGATAGGACGGCAGGTTGCTGTTCACCTGGCCGAAGCGATACTTGCCCCCGGTGGTAACAGGCACGTTCAGATCGCCTGTGCGCGGTTCATGATCGATCACCAGGTCGGGTTCGCCCACGCTGGCAAAGGCATAGCCGCGCTCGCCCAGTTCCTTGTTCAGGCTGTCCTTTTCCAGCAGGATTTTGTCGCTGTTGATCGGATCGCCCACGTTGAGGTGGAAGGCCGCACGCAGGTTTGTGGCATCGCTGGCCGCCGGAACATCGCCCAGGTCGATCTTGGCGAACCGATATTGCGGCCCAGGCTGGACATCGAACCGCACCACCGACTTGGCCAGTTCCGCCTGCCGCCGCGCACGCGCCACGTCGGCGGCTTCCGCCCGCGTCGGTGCCGCGCCAGAGGCATCGGCGCTTGCGGTTTGCGCGGCTGGCCGCTCGATCGTCTGCGTCACGCCGGGATCGTAATAGCCATAGACGCGCAGCACCTGCTGCAACAATTCGGCATCGCTTTTCGCACGCCGGGTAAGCTGCGCGAGATTGTCTTCGTCGTCCTTGAGCGTCGCCAGCGCCGAAAGCCCCTTGAACCGGGCCACGATGGCATCGCGATCGGGCATTTTCGCGTCTGGCGGAAAGGCCAGAACCACCTGATCACCCACCCGCACCAGCGATGCGTCGGCAATCTGCGCGCCCTGGGCGGCATCATCGTTTTCCAGCGCCGCACCGGCCGCCTTGACCTGTTCTTGCGCGTCGGCAATGTCGGGATCGGGCGTGAGCGGCGCGATTGTCGGCAGATCCGCCTGGTCGGGCCACTCGATCGTGATGCCGGGAAGGGTGGGCAGTGCCGGCAGGGGTTCGGGGCTGATCAGGGTGGAGACATCCGGCACCGGAGTGCGCGCGGCGTCTGTATCGCGGGCCCAGGCTTGCGGGTTGTCCAAGGCAGAATCCGGGATCAGCGCCTCAAGCGCCGGATCGGCATTGCGGGACTGGCCCAGCGCTGGCAGCGGCACCAGGCTGGCGCCAAGGCCGATCCCCACGGCAGCCAGGCCGTGCGCCAGGCCAGAGCGACCGAAAATCTCAGAGCGGAGGAAAGCCTTCGGCCATTCCGGCGACGACCGGGCGAGGCGCGAGTTCGGGCTTGGTCGGCATGGCATCGGCACCATCGGCGCGACCCAGGCGATCGATCGCCTGCTCCTGGGCGCCAGGTTCGAAACCATGCCAGCCATCGCGACCCAAACGCTCCATCGGCCGATAGCGGACCTTGTACTGCATCCGCGCCGATCCCTCGACCCAATAGCCGAGATAGACGTAGGGCAAACCGATCCTCTGTGCGTGGAGGATGTGATCGAGAATGATGAAGTTTCCAAGCCCGCCGCGCGTTTCGTGATGTGGATCGTAAAAACTGTACACCATCGAGAGACCGTCCCCCTGCTGATCCGTCAGGCAGGCCCCCACAAGTTT
>Ga0070665_100003501_pt1 | contig 16706 bp, 17 predicted proteins | sample KBSS13metaG_FD_65862 | JGI IMG/M metagenome (GOLD analysis project Ga0070665, IMG submission 65862) | Switchgrass rhizosphere microbial communities from Kellogg Biological Station, Michigan, USA - KBS S1-3 metaG | ecosystem: Host-associated > Plants > Roots > Rhizosphere > Soil ... | reverse complement strand
ACTGCTCACGAGTCCTTTACGCGATCGTTTTGGTATTACCGCGCATCTGGAGTTTTATACCGAGGCGGAACTGATCACGATTCTAGAGCGTTCAAGCCGCATCTTAAATGTGGCAGCGGATGCCGATGGATTTCAAGAAATTGCGCGCCGGAGTCGTGGAACCCCGCGCATTGCTAACCGCTTGCTCCGCAGACTGCGCGATTTTGCTGAGATGACCCCTTCTCGCCGCTTGAATGCGGCTGTCGCGGCGCGCGGATTGGAAGCATTGGATGTGGATGGCCGTGGCCTCGATACAATGGATCGCCGATTATTGACGATTATGATTGAAAAATTTAATGGCGGTCCCGTCGGTATCGATACATTGGCGGTATCGTTATCGGAAGATACCGATACTTTAACAGATGTCTACGAACCCTTTCTCATCCAATGTGGTTTTATGGCACGTACACCGCGCGGCCGTATTGCCACCGATCATGCCTATCGTCATTTAGGAAAACCCGTTAAACCCGCTACCCCGCAAGGCGATCTTTTTTAAATAATGAATTCATTTTTGGGTTGCGTCCTCTATGTGCGACTTTTATTATTGGGTCTTTTTCTTTTACCGGGATGCGTCATGGCGCGTTCCACGATTGTGCAAGGTCCGCCTTTTGATCCTCTAGCCTGGAACGTTTCTGGCGATACCGAGATGCTACGTGTGCGCATTCTGCATACGCGCAGTTTGATTCGGATCGGTGGCACGGGGACGTGGGACTATTGTCCGGCGGCCGGTGGTCCTTGTTATTCATCCGCGAAAGCTTTACATGTACGACGAACTTCTTCCGGATTTAATATAGCCGGCCATGCTATTCGTGGCGGCCTGTGGATTCGTCCCCAATCGGATGTTAATTATTTATCGGTGAATGGCCGGTCTTATCGGGGGAAAATACGGTTGATCGGTACGCGTAAAGGGTATGCCGATGTCGTCAATTATGTGGATATGGAAGATTATTTATTAGGTGTTCTTCCGCGCGAAGTAGGTTCTGCTTGGCCGATTGAAGCGTTGAAATCACAAGCGGTCATTTCGCGTACGTTTGCCTTGGCAAATAAGACGACGGATTCGGCGCAAATTTATGATGTGCTCAATGATGTGCGTTCCCAGATGTATGGCGGACGTTCCGATGAAGCAATGGCTCCTACGCGCGCGGTACTCGAAACGAAAGGCCAAATTTTAATCAGCCCCGATGGGAAACCAATCCAGGCATTCTTTCATTCGTCTTGTGGCGGCATGACTGAAAAGCCCAGCGCCGTGTGGGCGACCACGAGTCCAGACGACGCTTTTGGTTGCACCGCAGATTCATTTTGCAGCGACGATCCATTCCGGACCTGGCATTTAACGATGGCGGTTTCATCGCTGCGGGCACGTTTAAACCGCGCAGGCATTCGTGTGGGTATGCTGAAAGACATTCAGATCACAGAAAAATCGGCTTCTGGACGGGCAGAAAAACTTACGTTGTTGTGGCGCGGCGGCAGTAAAGTGGTATCCGGTAACCGCTTTCGTTTAGCGTTAGGCCCGGAAACATTGCGCAGCACATTACTCACAGATATTCATCGCACGGCGGGACGTTTTTACTTTGAAGGCCACGGCTGGGGCCATGGCGTGGGCCTCTGCCAATGGGGGGCGCGCGGTCGCGCGACTGCAGGCCAAACCTATGACTACATTCTAAAAGTCTATTATCCTGGGGCCACCTTACTGAAACCTACCGAACCCAGCGTCACCAACCCCGTACTGCCCTCAACGAGTAGCGTGAATGGATTGTAAAAGCGAAAAAGCCGGACGTCATGAAGTTATCTGAATTTTTTTATGATTTGCCCGCTGACCGGATTGCTCAGGAACCCTGCGCACCGCGGGATCATTCTCGATTATTAACAGTCGATGCGGTGACGGGGAATGTGGCGCATCGCTATTTTTATGATCTCCCTGACTATTTGAAAGCGGGAGACGTTCTTATCCTCAATACCACGAAAGTATTTCCCGCGCGTTTACGTGGCAAAAAAAAGACCGGGGGGAAAGTAGAGCTTTTACTTCTAGAGCCGCGCGAAAAAAAAGCGGTGTGGAAAGCGCTGGTCCGCGGCGCCACGTCCCAGACAGAACTAGAGTTTCCTGGGAATTTAAAGGGGACTATGCTCCATCGTCTGAGCGAAGGCGAATGGGATATTTATTTCTCCGGCGGCGATGTCCGTGACGCGCTGATGCGCTATGGTGAAATGCCGTTGCCTCCTTACATCAAGCGTCCCGAACCGCGTTCAGAAGATTTGGAGCGTTACCAAACCGTCTTTGCCCAACAAGAGGGAGCGGTCGCGGCGCCCACAGCGGGCTTTCATTTCACACCTCCGCTCCTGCACACTATTCGCGCTAAAGGCGTTACTGTTTTGGAAATCATCTTGCATGTCGGCTGGGGCACGTTCCGGCCCATTCGTACGGAGACTGTCGAAGAGCATCAGATGTTGGCCGAACGTTATTTTGTGAATGAATTAACAGCGCAAGCCCTTAATGCCGCGCGCAAAAATAAGCAACGTCTTATCGCGGTTGGTACCACAGCTGTCCGCACGCTTGAAACGATTTGCGATGTTGAGCGCGTCTTTCACTCCGGTCAAGGCGAAACCCATTTATTCATCTATCCCGGTTATCATTTCAAAGCCGTCGATGCCCTCATTACGAACTTTCATTTACCAGACTCGACGCCGTTATTGTTAGCGAATGCTTTTTATGCCGACAAAAAATGTGGAGGGGACGTGGTCGCTCCGCCGTTCGCCTTACGCTTCGCCTATGATGCCGCCATTCGCGAGGGTTACCGCTTCTACTCTTATGGGGATGCCATGTTGATTCAATGATCAGATTAAAGGATCCGAGTTATGTTTGAAGTAATTAAAAAATGCCCCGCATCGCGTGCGCGTTTAGGGCGTTTGCATACGCCGCATGGCATCGTCGATACGCCCGTGTTTGCGCCTGTGGGCACGCAAGCCTCGGTGAAAACACTCCTCAGCGAAGATTTAGAAAAACTAGGCATCCAACTGATTTTGGGCAATACCTATCATTTGTATCTGCGACCGGGGATGGAAGTCATCAAGAAAGCGGGCGGCCTGCACACCTTTATGAGCTGGAAAAGCGCAATTCTGACCGATTCCGGCGGTTATCAAGTGTTTAGTTTAGAGCAGCTACGCAAAATCTCTGACGATGGCGTCGAATTTCAATCCCATATTGATGGGTCGCGCCACTTCTTAAGTCCAGAAAAAGCCATTGAGATCCAGCAAACGTTGGGATCGGACATTATGATGTGTTTCGACGAATGCGCGCCCTATCCTTGCGATGAAGCGCATGCCCGAGGCGCGCTCGAGCGGACCACGCGGTGGGCGGCTCGCTGTAAGACGGCTTTTGAGGGGGGCAAGGAGCGAGCGGGAGAGGGGGAGCAACGGCCTCAGGTTGTTGCCCCTCCTCTGTTGTACGCCATCATGCAGGGATCCGTTTTTCCGCACTTGCGCAAAGAAAGTGCTAAACAGCTTGTGGATTTGGACTTTCCCGGCTATGCCATCGGTGGATTGTCTGTGGGAGAACCGACAGAGCTGTTGCGTGAAATGACGGCGCTCTCTGCGGAACTTCTGCCGGAAAATAAACCGCGCTATCTGATGGGTGTTGGAACGCCCATCGATCTCTGGGAATCGGTGGCGTTAGGCATTGATCAATTTGATTGCGTTCTACCCACCCGCAATGGCCGCAACGGGCAATTGTTTACCTCCGAGGGAAAACTCAATTTGAAGAACGCGCCGTACAAAGAAGATTTTCGGCCTGTCGATGCCGAATGCGACTGTGACCTCTGCACCCGTTACACCCGAGCCTATTTGCACCACCTGTTCCGCGCTGGTGAATTAAGCGCTTTACGTTTGGCTTCTTTACACAATGTGGCCTTTTTAATACGATCGATGCGTCAAATCCGGACGTCGCTTGCACGGGGAACGTTCATGAAAGACAAACAGATTTTTTTAGCGTCCCAACAACAGGCCAAGGTCTAAGGTCCAACGTCCAAAGTTGCCTTTTTTTAACCTTGGACATTGGACCTTGGATTTTAGACTGAATTTTAAGGAGATTTTATGGGTTCATTAACATCGCAGCAAGCTACACCGGGCGCGCATCCTAATCCAATCGTAAGTTTTGTGCCGATGTTATTTGTCATTGGGGTCATCTATTTCCTATTGATTCGACCGCAGCAGCGCGCGGCCAAGGCGCTAAAGGACGAAGTCGATTCCTTAAAAACAGGGGATAAAGTGCTCACTCAAGGTGGCATTTATGGCATCGTGACTTCGATTAAAGCGGATTTGGTGCAAATCCGCATTGCCGAAAACGTAAAAGTAGATATTAATCGCCAGGCCATTAGCCGTGTGTTTGGCCCAGAAAACGCATCCACAGGGGATAAAGCATGAACCGTTCCCAAACTGTTTTATGGTTGACGATTGCCTTAGTCGGATTGTCCTTTTATTTTCTCTTACCGACTTACAAGTGGTATCACCTTCCCGTGTCCGAACGTGAACAATTAGAAAAAGAACGCGACCCGCTTCTGCAGAAAATTTTGAATCTGGGCCTCGACCTGCGCGGCGGTACGCACTTGGTCCTAGAGCTGGATGCGTCCAAACTGGATCGCACAAAAATGTCTCTTAATGATGCTTTGGATCGCGCGATTGAAATTATCCGCAACCGTGTTGACCGTTTTGGTGTGGCCGAACCGCTCATTGCTCGGCAGGGTGATCACTGGATTGTGGTCCAATTGCCTGGATTAAAAGATCCCGACCGGGCTAAAGAATTAATCGGCAAAACCGCGCTCCTGGAATTTCGACTTGTGGATGATACAGGGATCTCGAGCAGTCTTGCTCAAGGTCTTCTGAGTAAAAAAATGACCATGGTGGATTATGTCGAGCAGCTGCATGCGGGAAAATTATCGTCTGAATTACGCAAGCTAGTGCCTGCTGGGTATGAAATCCTTCCTGATAAAGAGGGGCGCTACCAAGTGGTGAAGGCGTCCGCGGAGTTGACGGGCGCGACATTGACCGATGCTAAAGTGACTTTTGGCGGCAGCGGCAATAATCAAATGGTGTCCGGAATGCCGGTCGTCTCTATTGAATTTAATAATGAAGGCGCCAAATTATTTGGGTTAGTGACGGAAGCTAACGTCAATAAACAATTGGCTATTGTGCTCGATGGGGTGATCCAGTCCGCGCCGGTTATCAAAGGCGCGATTCCTGATGGCCATGCCATCATCGAAGGAAATTTTTCGACGGATGATGCCAAGCTGTTGGCCACCATTCTTAAAGCCGGCGCTTTGCCAGCGCCCGTGCGCATCATCGAGCAACGCACCGTGGGTCCGACACTGGGCGAAGATTCCATTAAAGCAGGCGTGCGCTCAAGCTTAATTGGTATCGGACTCGTTATGCTTTTTATGGCCATCTACTACAGCATGTCCGGCTTGATCGCAGACTTGGCCATGCTCATCAACATGATCTTCATCTTTGGTGTCTTGGCTTGTTTGCATGCGACCTTGACCTTGCCCGGTGTCGCGGGAACGATTCTGTCCCTCGCCATGGCGGTAGATGCTAACGTGCTGATTTTGGAGCGCGTGCGCGAAGAACGCACCTTGGGTAAATCTGTACGGCTTGCCATTGACTTGGGATACAAACATGCCTGGGCTGCCATCATTGACGGTCACGTCACCACCTTGATCTCCGCGTTTCTGTTGTTTCAGTTCGGAACCGGGCCTGTGAAGGGGTTTGCAGTGACGCTTTTTTGGGGTGTCTTGATGTCGCTTTTTACGGCGGTGTTTTTTACGAAGATGGTGTACGACATTTGGCTGCAAAACCGCCAAGTCGAATCGTTGAATTTTTAAGGGGCCCTCATGCAACTCTTCAAAAAGACCGACTTTGATTTTGTAGGTAAACGCTATTACGCGTACGCCTTCTCGATTCTTCTCTTAGGCGCTGGGTTTGCTTCGTTGGGTATAAAAAAAGGCCCGCACTTGGGTATCGATTTTACCGGTGGAAGTTTGGTGCAAATGGCATTTGAAAAATCAGTGCCCATGAGTGATTTGCGCACGGTGCTTTCCAATGCCGGGTATCCCGATGCGGAATTGCAAGCGTCAGCCGAATCTAAATCGGTCATGATTCGCGTGCCGCAAGGCAAAACCTCGGCGGATACGCTCTCGCGTGATTTTCATAAATTATTTTTAGAAAAACTTCCCGGGTCCGTAGTGACTGATCCGGGTAAAGCCATTGAGCGCGCCGAATACGTGGGACCCGCGGTGGGAAGCGCGTTAGCGGAACAGGCCCGGAATGCTATTTTGTGGGCGTCATTGCTCATTATTCTGTATGTGGCGTTTCGTTTTAAATCGTGGATTTGGGGCCTATGCAGTATTGTGGCCGTCGTTCATGACGTTTTTTCGATCATTGGTATTTTCTCGATTCTCAATAAAGAAATTACCGTAACGGTGGTCGCCGGTATCTTGACGTTGGCCGGCTATTCCATGAATGACACAATCGTTATTTATGATCGCATGCGGGAAAATTTGAGACTTTCGCGCAAAGAAAGTTTGAAGGATATTATCAATCGCAGTATCAACGAAACCTTGTCGCGAACGGTGATGACGTCTATGACCGTCACCATTTCCTTATTGGTCTTATTTTTCTTTGGTGGCGAAGTGATTCATGATTTCTCCTTTGCCATGCTGTGGGGCGTGTTTGTCGGATCCTATTCTTCGATCTTTGTCGCCGCGCCGATCATCTACGAATGGCAATCTCGCCAAGACGCCAAGCGCACCGGTAAGAAATGATCCTTCGACGACGCTCAGGATTTCATAAATTTATAGTGAGCGAGGCAGGAGGCCGAGTCGAACCATGACCAAGATAAAAAACTTTCGGATTACGTTGCGTGGGCGCGAAGTCGCGCGTCTTTTAAAAAATCGTCAGGGCATGCCCCTCGATCCCGCGCAAGAAGCATCGCTTGAACCGACACTTACTGAATGCCGCGCCTTAGTGAAGCCAGCCTCTCTTTATGCCACCTTGACGCGACAAACAGCGGTCAATGCCGTTCCCTTTGAATTGCCCAAGAAAGCGGTTGCCCTTTCGGCGATTTGCGCCACCATTGGTCCTGGCTTATCTCAATTACGCCAAGAAGCCGAAGCGCAAAATGATTCTGCCCGCCACAATCTCTTGCAATGTATCGAACAAGAAGCGCTGCAATTGGCCACTTCATTTGCGCTGCGCCTGGTTTCAGACCAAGCGAAAAAAGAGGACTGTGAACTTACAGAACCGCAAGACTGTCAAGAAGCCGACACGCGAGGAAAACTTGCGACAGTTTTAAACATGGAGCGCATTGGCCTTACTTTAACAGGAAGCGATTCCGCCCTTCCCGCTTATGCGCGTCTCATTTATGTCGTCTGGATGCCAATCGTGAAAGCTACCCCATCCAGAAGAGCCCCCACCAAAAGCCGCTTAGAAAAAGCTGCTCTCTAGGAGCAGATTCCACAATGAAACTCATGGTTTTGACTGCCTTAGGGGCACTCTATCTACGACTCATTGGAGCGACATCGAGAATCCGATGGATGAATCGTCATATTCGCGAGCAATTGGAGGCTTCTGGCAAAGGATTTATTTATGCATTCTGGCATAGCCGGCAAGCGTTCTTGGTTTATTTGCATTCGGGCGATCAAATCCATCCATTGATTTCTCAGAGTCAAGATGGGGAAATTATTGCGCAGGTATGCCGCCGCTTTGCTCTAGAACCGGTGCGCGGTTCCAGTTCTCGCGGTGGCATGGAGGCCACACGTGAATTAATGCGTTGGTTAGAAAAGGGCGAGCGCGTAGGCATTACGCCCGATGGCCCGCGCGGTCCCCGTGAGACTGTGCAGGATGGTATTTTATATCTAGCGCAAAAAACGGGTTTGCCAATTGTGCCTGTGGCTTATGGGGCGAAGCGGCGATGGGTGTTTAAGAGTTGGGACGCCTTTATATTGCCCAAGCCATTTAATCGGATTGCGATGGCGTATGGTGAACCTTTATCGATTGGATCCGCTGATGACTTAGTGGTTTGCGCACAAAAATTAAAGACGGCGTTAGAGGCGGTTACTCAACAAGTAGATGAGGCTGTCGCATGAGACCTTTTTTTCATCGCTGCGTTTATAACATCTATAACACGTTAGTCTTTTTATTTTTTCCGATCGTACTCATTGCTGTCCTTTTGCGTTGGCGCAAACGTGTGGCTAAGGGACTGCAGCATTGGTCGGAGCGCCGAGGTTATTTGTCGGACGCCCAAAATTCATTATTCGCCATGGGCCATCGGTGGTGGTGGATTCATGCCGTCTCTCTCGGTGAAGTGAAAGCCATCGAACGGTTCTTGCGAACGGCACCCAGCCATGCCGGAGTAAAAGTCTTACTGAGTGTTGTCACTCCCGAAGCTTTGGCTTATGCGCAAGAGGCGCACTTGGTTGATCAAGTGATTGCAGCGCCTGTCGATTTGCCTTGGATGGTACGGCGCGTGTTTCATGTTGTCCGCCCCGAATGGTTTTTGTCTGTCGAGTCGGAATTCTGGCCCAATCTGTTACGCGAGGCATCGCGCTCCGGCGCCCATGTCGGGATTATCAATGGACGCATTTCGCAGCGCTCTTTTAGGCGGTATCGTTGGATTCGCTGGCTTTTGGGAGCCTTATGGGAAAATCTGCACTTTATTGCCGTGCGCGAAGAGCAAGATGCCCAACGTTTTGAAATGTTGGGACTTTCACGCGAGCGCATTCATGTCGTCGGTCACATGAAATATGACGTCCCGGTTGAGGCTTCGCCGCTGATGCTCTCGAGCGCTCCCCTCCTGGTCTTCGGAAGCACGCGCGAAGGGGAAGAACTTCTGTTACTTCCCATCATGACGGCGCTGCGCTCTTCTTTCCCGCATCTGCGTATTATTTGTGCGCCCCGGCATAAAGAACGCACGGCCGACGTTGAATCCCGCTTTATGGCCGCGAACTTGCCCGTACGAAAACGATCCGCTACTTTGACGCAGCCGATAACGGCGGGCGAACTTGTTTTATGGGATACGTTTGGCGATCTGATGGAGGCCTATCGTCAGTCTGATATTGCCGTCATCGGCGGCAGCTTTGTGCATAAAGGCGGACAAAATCCGATTGAACCGGCTTCTTTAGGAAAACCTGTGGTTTTTGGCCTCTCGATGGAAAATTTTAAAGACATTGCTGAAACCCTTCTGGCCGGCCAAGGCGCCATGCAGGTACCTTTAGAAAAATTGGAAGAAACCTTAAGGGATTTGTTAAATGACCTGACGCGTCGGCGTACCATGGGAGATAACGCCCGTGCCGTCGTAGAAAAAGCGCGTGGAGCCACCGAACGCACACTCGACCTTTTAGAACATCCCTTATGAAAATCTTAGTCATCCGGTTTTCTTCGCTGGGTGATGTCGTGTTGACGCTGCCCGTTTTCCGTGCCTTACGCCAAGCTTATCCCAATGCCCATTTAGTGGCCTTGACCAAAGACGCCTATGCGGATGCATTGCGCGCATCGCCAGATATCAACGAATGTCTCACGTTGGCGAAAGGCGAAACGCTGCCGTCGATTATTAAACGCATACGTGAATGTCGCTTCGATGCCATCCTGGATTTGCATGGCAATTTGCGTTCGCGATTGATTTCTGTTCTGTCCAAGACGCCACGTGTGGTGCGTTATACGAAAGCCGTTTTTGCGCGACGTCTGTTTGTGGGCTGGCGGGTCTCTTCGGCCGAGCTCGAACGCCATACCTTAGATCGTTACCTAGACGCCGCCAAGAAATTGAAAATTACACTCCCTTCATCATTTTCCGCGGGTTCTGGCCGGGAATCCATCCATTTTACCGACGGTCAAGAACCTTCAATCTTGGTTATTCAAACCGCTTTTCTCGGGGATGCCGTCTTAACCGCACCCTTATTGGGCGCTTTGCATGAACGTTTCCCTAAAAGTCGTATCGATGTTTTAGCGACTCCGGAAATTGCCGATGTGTTTCGGCAGCATCCGGCGGTATCCTCCACATTAATTTTTGATAAACGCGGGAAAGAGCATGCGCTGGCCGCTCGGTGGAGTTTAGCCAGAGCCTTGGCAAAAAATCATTATGCTGTGGCAATTATCCCGCATCGTTCGCTCACCAGCGCGCTTATCGCGCGTATCGCCGGCATTCCACGTCGCATTGGTTTCAATACCAGCCAAGGGAAATGGTTGCTTACGGATGTGGTCCCTTTCCAGTGGGGAACGCATGACGTCGATCGCAATTTGGCGTTACTCGCGCCTCTGGGCTCTGCGTCTTCCGCGGTGCAATGGGGATTTAAAGCCGATCCCGAGGCGCAGAAAAAAGTAGATGCACGGCTGCTTCAAGCCGGGGTATCGCCGGCAACGCGCTTAGTGGGGATTAATGCCGGTTCGGTATGGGCGACTAAACGCTGGCTGCCCGAAGGATTTGCGTCCGTCGCCGATCGCTTGATGAATGAACCGCAAACGCGCGTGTTATTTATTGGCGGTCCCAAGGACCGTCCGGCGGTCGATGCGATCATGCAGAAAATGCAGAACCAACCGTTGAATTGGGCCGGTGAAACCGAACTCAAAGAATTGATTGCGGCCATCGGTCGCTGCACTGTTTTCTTAACCAATGATTCGGGTCCGATGCATATCGCTGTGGCCGCGAATATTCCGACGGTGGCCATTTTTGGCCCTACAACGAAAGAATTGGGATTTTTTCCGTATGGACCGGGACACACCGTCATTGAGCGCGATCTGGACTGCCGTCCCTGCGGATTGCATGGCGCCGATCAATGTCCGCTGGGGCATTTTAAATGCATGAAAGAGATTACGGCAGATATGGTTTTTGCGGCGGTAAAAGCAAAGCTGATGCAACCGCATGAGATAAAGCCTGAACGCTTGAAAGCATGAAACCAGAAAGCCTGAAAGATTTCTTTTTGATCTCAGGCTTTCAGGCTTTGTTGTAGGGAGGAATTTTTCATGAAAATTCTCCAGATGGTGGACGTTCCCTGGGACTCCGGCCTCTCCAACTATGCGTTGGTCCTCGGCCAAGAACTTCAGAAAAAAGGCCATCAGGTCTGGGTCTCGACTATTGCCGGGCAAAAACCTTGGGCCAAAGCCCAGCGCTTGGGATTGCCGACCGTCCCCTTAGCCACATGGAAAAGCCTGCCGCGCTTACGTCAATTTCTTAAAGAAAAACAGATCGATATCGTGAATGCACATACCGGCGCTACGCATTCCTTAGCGGTAATGGCGGCGTTAGGACAACGCACGGCGGTGATTCGTACCCGTTCGGATGCGCGGGCCGTGCGTCGATCGTTAGGCAGTACGTTTCTTTATAAACGCACCGCGCGCGTGATTGCCGCCGCTGACTACATTCGCCAAGATTTTATGCAGGCGCTCGATTTAACCCATGATCATGTCGTGACTATTTATCAAGGTGTTGATACCACGCTGTATCATCCCTCACCCCTGCCTGAACCGCCCATTTTGGGTATGGTGGCGCGTTTAGATCCCGTGAAAGGACATCGCTATTTATTAGAAGCTTTAGCGCTTTTACGTCCGCGAGATGCTGTGGTGCGTTTAAAAATTATCGGCCAACAGGAAAATACAAAACAAGCCGAATTGGAAGCGTTAGCGGGGCGTTTAGGGGTGGCTGATGCGGTCGAATTCTTGGGTTTTCAGGCGGATATTCCCGCTCTCATGCGCGCTTGTACGATCGGCATTATTGCCTCAACCGGTAGCGAAGCGGTATCGCGGGTGGCGCTCGAATGGATGGCATCCGGCCGTCCCCTTGTCGCTACACGAGTCGGATGTCTGCCGGAGATTGTGGCCGATCGCGGGGAGGGGATTTTGGTAGATCCTAAAAATACGACTGCCCTGGCTGAAGGTCTGGCTAAGCTGCTCAATGATCCGGCGGCTACAGCCCTAATCGCTCAACGTGCGCGTTTAAGAGCCGAATCTCAATTCAGTTTAGCCGCTTTTGCCGACCGGACATTGACCGTTTATGATCAAGCCTTAACGGAATTCAGCCGGCGCTTGTAACCTTTTTCGTTTTAAGGTGTCACTCCTACATAGATCCGCACTACTACGGAGGGGGACCTGTCATGACTACTGCCATAAAAAGCCAACGTTTCGACGCCTACCATGTGATTCCCGATAGCCCTCAGATGCAGCAAGATTTCTTGTACAGCGTGGTTTCGCTGGCCGCGCGTTCCAGCGATCCCATGTTGGAAGATGTTGTGCGAGTCGGCAAAGTGAATGCCTGCCTTCCGCTTTATGTGCAGGGCTTCCAGGAAACGGCCAATAAGGGGTTGGGAGGGTTAATCCAGCTTCCAAAGGAACATTACCCCCGGGCCGTCGTCCTAGGCACCTGGTCATTCATTCGAGAATGCGGTCTAGAAATCCCTGAGCTTCTTGAAGCCACAATCCAAAAATGGGGTGCTGAATCGGACACCACCTTACTTTTAGCCGGCTGGGACGGTTGGGTGCGTGGCATTTTGAAGTTTAAAAATTAAAAAAAACCGCCATCTCAAAACGGATATCGGGCTGAGTGTTGAATGGGATAGGCATTTTATCGATGACTTGCCTATTTTTGATCCATATTTAGCGCTTGCGCCGCGTCTTTGAGCGCACTTTACGCCTTATCAAGATCTGCAACGCGCCACCTCAGCGTACTACCGACGACATCCTCATTAAAAATCACTGTTATAATCGGCTATCTATGGCCGAATTATTAGTGCTATGCCTTTAAGCGCTTTTTTGATTGTTAAAAATGAAGCGGCTGATCTTCCGGGCTGTTTGGACAGCTTGCGTGGGTTGGCCGATGAAATTGTTGTCGTCGATAGCGGGTCTACGGATTCCACAAGAGAGCTGGCTAAAGCGGTTGGCGCCCACGTGGTCACACGCGAATTCGATCACTTTTCGGCGCAAAAACAGTTTGCTCTCGAGCAATGCACATCGGATTGGGCGCTTTCGATTGATGCGGATGAGCGGGTCAGTCCGGAACTGGCGGCTGAAATTAAACAAACGCTTGCCCATCCTTTAGCCGATGGCTATGAGTTGCGGCGGGAGATGTATTTTTTGGGACATCGGTTGCGCTTTGGCGGTGTGGGTACCGATTGGCCCTTGCGGTTGTTTCGCCGGCAGAAAGGAAAATTTTCTAGCGCCAGCGTCCATGAAAGTATTCAGGTGGATGGAACGGTTCGACGGTTGACAGAGGCGCTCAAGCATTATTCTTATGCTTCGATTGAAGAGTATCAAGCCAAGTGTGACCAGTATTCAACGCTAGCTGCGCAAGAACTGTTTAATCGCGGGCGCCGCTTTTCCATTCTTGATCATTTGCGTCCTGGCTGGGAATTATTTCAGCGCATTGTTTTGCAAGGCGCGTGGCTCGATGGCGGGCCCGGTTTGATGTATGCCGCCTTGTCATCGCACGCCGCCTGGTTAAGAGCGATTAAATTGTGGGACATTCAGCGACGACCTAAAGCATGAATTTTCTCATCGTTCGTACCGATCGCGTTGGCGATGTCATGCTGACAACACCTCTTTCGAGCGCCTTACGTCAGCATTTCTCGGACGCGCGGATTACCTGGCTGGTTCGCTCTTATACCGCACCGCTTCTCGCGCATAACCCCGATGTGGATCAGGTCCTTATCGATGATGAGCATGCCTCCTATGCGCATTGGATTGGAGTCTTGGAAAAAGAAAAAATTGATGTCGCTGTCGTATCCCATGCACGGTGGCGTCCGATCTGGACATTATTTCGCGCGCGCGTTCCCCGGCGTATCGGTCCGGCCAGCAAACTGTATTCGACGTTGTTAACGGATCGGCTTTGGCAAAAACGTTCATCGGGGGAAAAACATGAGGCCGATTATAATCTGGAGTTATTGGCGCCACTGGGGATTGCTTTTAAGCGCCACTCCACGCGCCTCTGTTTAACAGAAGCTGAAAAACAGACTGCACGTGCCACCTTGAGTGGGCATCGCATTAGCTTTCAAAAGCCGGTAGTTGTTTTGCATCCGGGTTCAGGGGGGTCGTCAGAACGCTGGCCTTTGTCACATTTTATGGCGTTGGGCGATATATTGCAGGCGGAAGGATGCGATGTGGTGGTAACGGCCGGTCCCGGGGAACAAGTGCAACAAATTATGATAGATCAAATGCACCGACCGCCCGTTTTTATTCCGGCTGGCAGCGTCTCATTGCGCTCGTTGGCTGGGATTTTAAGTCAAACCCAGCTGGTGATAACCAATTCAACAGGTCCGTTGCATATGGCGGTGGCGTTGGACGTTCCAACCGTATCGATTTATTCGCCGATTCCCACGTGTCATCCTCGACGTTGGGGCCCTTATCCGGATTATCCGGAGCAGGGGAAAAAGCATGCAGTATTTATCGCGCCAGAAACAGGCGGAAGGGTGGCTATGGAGCAAGTTTCAGTGGAAGCCGTATGGGCGGAATGTGTGAAGCGGTTGAAAAACCCGAGCGTGGAGCAAAAGCAATAATGCTTTTACTGACTCAGGCGGCTTCGTCGCGTAATTCGTCTTCGAAATCGATCGCGTCAATGTGCGAGAGGCCATCTTTAAGCTGTTCCACCACGTCACCGTGGGTGAGCTCTTCTAACGCCTCGAAACGCACTGGACGGGTATCCTCTTCGTCCTCGATTTCTTCGACTGATTTCTTTTTCTTTGGGATCTTCATAATGTTTTCACTCACGCCACTGTAGCCTGGAAATCTAGAGCGTGCAAGAGAAAAATTCCCTTTAATCAAATTGATATGAAAATTGGATACCTTTCCGAATCGATGCGTTGGTCTGGGGGCGCGCAGCAGCTAATCTGGATGGCGGAGGCCTTGAAAAAGCGCGGCCACCAGCTCACCTTGATCGTCCAAGCCGACAGTGATCTCGTCGGTGCAGGCGAAAAATTGGGACTTCCGGTCCGTTTGCTGCGCATGCGACAAGACTATGATATTCCTGCGGCCTGGCGTCTATCAAAGTTAGTGCGCGAGCTCGGATTAGATGTCTTGCATGCCCAGCATTCGACGGCGCATGCCATTGGCTTGATGGCTGCCGCCTTCTCGCATGTGCCGGTATTTTGTGTCACGCGTCGCGTTATTTTTCCGATTAAGACCAATCTTTTTAGCCGACTCAAATATATATCGAAGCGCATTAATGGGTATGTCGCCATTTCTCTAGCCGTGCGGGAAGAACTTCTTAAAGTAGACATCCGGCCTGAGCGAATTCAGGTGATTCCTTCTGTGGTTCATGCGCTTTCATTAAATCCAGTGGAGGGGATGGCGGTGCGGCAAGAATTTGGAATTCCGCGCGATGTTCCTGTGCTTACGATGGTGGCGAATTATTCGGATTTTAAGGGGCATGAGCATTTTATTCATGCCGCGGCGCAAGTCGTAAAAAGCTTTCCGCAGACACATTTTATTGTGGCTGGCCGCGATACGGAAAAACTGCAGAACATGGTGAATGAATTGCATTTAAGTTCGCTACACCTAGCGCGTTTTCGCACGGATGTGCCGCGATTATTGGCCGCTTCCACGATTTTTGTTATGCCGTCCTTGCAAGAAGCCGCGGGAACGTCTTTGCGTGAGGCGATGATCTCTGGCCTGCCCTGCATTGGCACCCGAGTCGGGGGAATCCCCGAATCCATTCAGGATGGAAAAACAGGATTGCTCGTTCCACCGGGAGATCCGAAAGCACTTGCCCAAGCCATGCAGCGTTGGCTAGCCTATCCCCAAGAAGCACAGGCCCTAGCCGCCGAAGGCAAACGTTGGATTGAAGCGCACTTTACACTTGAACCCGCCGCTACGCATATGGAGACTTTTTATGAAACCCTCTTATCCCATTCTTCTTTATCATCACGTTAGCCCCGACCGCACCGTGACGCCGCAAGCGTTTGAAGCGGAAATGCGCTTTCTCCTGGATCAAGGCTATGAAAGCTGGTCTTTGGAGGAATTACTCAACGTGCTGGCCGGTCGGAAAACGCCGCTTAAACCAGGTTTTGCCGTTACCTTTGATGATGGCTATGTGGATAATTGGGTGCATGCGTTCCCAATTTTGGAAAAATTAAAAATTAAAGCCACGATGTATTTGGTGACCTCGCGCGTGGAAAATCATGCCGCGTTACGGCCCCATCACATTCCTCTAGATACATTAACGGATGAACGTGGCCCAGGGGGATTTCTATCCTGGACGGAAGTGCGCGCGATGCATGCCTCGGGTCTTGTGCAATTTGGTTCGCATACGCACACGCATCGTTATTTTATTCGTCGATCTCATTATGAAAATTTGGAAATGGAGCTAAATAATTCGCGCGATATGATCGCCTCGCATCTAAACCAACCCTGTTTGGATTTGGCTTGGCCTTGGGGTGACTATGAAAATTCCTGGGTGTCCGATTTGCAAAAAGCGGGGTACCGCTCGGCGATGACCACGCAAGCGGGCGCCAATACGGTAGGGACTTCGCCTTTTAAATTACACCGCCTGGGCATGCGCCATGGGAAGTTAAAACGTTTAAAATCCTATATGCTTTGGAACCGCTATGCCTGGAGTGCCTCCTTGATAGGAACTTTTTACGGCATGGATCGCCGTTTGAAGCAATGGTGGAAAGACGAGACGCCCTATTCGCATGGGTGAGCCT
>Ga0070665_100003500_pt1 | contig 16711 bp, 22 predicted proteins | sample KBSS13metaG_FD_65862 | JGI IMG/M metagenome (GOLD analysis project Ga0070665, IMG submission 65862) | Switchgrass rhizosphere microbial communities from Kellogg Biological Station, Michigan, USA - KBS S1-3 metaG | ecosystem: Host-associated > Plants > Roots > Rhizosphere > Soil ... | reverse complement strand
CTTTCCTTATAAAAGTGGGTACACATATATGGAAAAGGATATTACCTTAATTATCTTTAAGAATATAAAAAGGAATGGGTTATAATTTTTAAGCATTAAAAAACGTCCAAATGGAGATCACCTCACCCTCACCTGATAGTTCACCAGAACCACCTGAATATTCACCTGTGGTATCTACTGAAGAAGATCTTGCCCCATTAATAGAAAACGATGATGATGATCGGGAGATGTTTAGTGACAGTTCAGAAGATGATAGATATACCAGGAATGAGGGTGAATTGGCTGAAAGGGCAAATGAACGTGACTTACAAGTTGAATTGGGGAGAATAAGTGTATATGATCCTCAAGATGAATATCCTATATATGGTGACTTACTTGAAGAGTTTTTACCTAGGGTTGACTTTGCAGATGAAGCTGCACATACCGGGTTATGGGTTTCGATAGCCGACGCTGAAGATGTGATGAATAAGTTAAAACAAGACTTTCCTCCTGATCTTGTACCTAATAATTATACCTATAGAGATTCTATAACGAAACAATTAATTAAGAAATTTTTTAGTCGTGATCGTTTTATTAGATATCCATGGCCGGTTCCTTATGTTAGAAAGACACCGAGAGTATTGGGTACTGAAAAGATTGACTATAATATACATATTCCAGATGAACATGAAGTATTACAATCATATGGTATATTAGTATCTGTATACCGATCGAGGCCTAATTATTATATACATTGCAGTGAAGTACTTATTAATTATTGTGGTGTGTTATTATCTTTAAGAGCATTTATGAATCCGATTAATTGTGCCAAATTTATTGTTATGGCTCTAAATAACTTGTTGGATAAAAATGTTAGAGAGGTTGAAATTAAAAATTCTACCGATGCCACAAGTGTATGGTTTCAACTACATGTGACAAAACCTCTACGTGTTAATCCTAAAGAACTCAGTAGGTTTACTTTAACTACTGATATAATAACTATACCGTGGAATCATAATAGATTTGATTTTTTTATATTAATGGCTTCAGTATATTTAGCATCTTACGTTAGTTGGAAGATACAATCTGGTGTAATTCAAGATTATTTTGAGGCTATAATGGAAAGTGATGATAAGTCACATATCGAATGGTTTAAAATGTTCATAGTAAACGATGCACCTAGTTATGAAGAATTAAATCCTGAGGAACCGTCTCCTCCAATATCTGATAATGATGAAATGATTATGGATGAAGAAGATGATGAGCAAGCTGGTTGTAAGGGGTATTTTGGTAATAAGTATATATCACATAGGTTAACTAGATATGTTATTGACCCTCAAAGTACATATAATAATTGTTTGTTTTACTGTATATATACAGAATTAGAATATGATGGTGATTATGAAAAAAAAGCTTCTCAAGATCGATTTGAAATGAACATAAAACCAGGTAGTAAAATAGCACTTTCACAAATGGAAACGATATGTGATTTTTATAAGTTATCTATTTGGATATATAAAATAATGAATAACGAACAAACAAAACAAAAAGATATTGACTTGTTTAGGTGTTACGACCCTACTTCTAACACATCGCCTAAATATCAAGATGTGCATATACTTTTAAATGCTGGACATTTTTGCCTTATTAAAAATGTTCCAAAGTTACTAGAGTTTAAATCTTGTGCTAATTGTTATGATTGGTTTAATTCAAACACGAAACGTGGTATTGCTCATTTTGCAAAGTGTCGAAAATGTGACAAATGTGGATTGAAGTTTACAAAAAATCATAATTGTAGAGTGATAGCAGAATGGGCAACTCGTAAAAAACCAGTACGTTTTGACAAAAAGATTCGTAACGCTGTATTTGAAGGTTTTAAGGGTTTCTATTCTGCAGATTTTGAAACATTACAAATCGACACTGAGATGGAAGTATATGCTGCAGGTTTGGTTAAAATACAAGATGTTAAAAATGATTCCATGGCTGCGAAAGTGAAGATATTTTATGGTAAAAAAGCTTTGGATAATTTTTGTAATCATTTGTTAAGTTTGAAGGAGAAAGTTGTGGTGGTTTTTTATAATGGAGCAAGGTTTGATTTTTGGTTTATATTAAGATGGGTGCTGAAGAAAAAAATAACTGTTACACGTTTTATACGGGAAAACAAGTCAAACAAATTAATGTCGTTAGAGTTTGCAAATGTTAAGTTGTGGGATTTGTGTTTATTTACTATGACTAGTTTAAAACAACTATGCATTGATTTAAACATTAACAAACGTTACCGTAAAGGTGAATTTGATCATAGTAAAATTAAATCTTGGGATGATGTTGATGAACATAAAAAGGAAGCAGCTGAATATTTATATTTTGATGTAATGGCGTTAGCACTTTGTCATATTGTTTTTACAGAAAAATCTTGGGAGTTGTATAAACATTCAGTGACAAAATGTGTAACATTATCTCACTTCGCGTTTGATGTATGGAGGAACAAATTTATAGATCCCGAAAATTTACGATTTGTTAAAATACCAACAGAAGATGAGTGGAATTATTTACGGCGTGGTTTATTTGGTGGTAGGACTATGGCTTATCGTAAAGGCTATAGAAGCCGTTATTATGTACCTTACAAGCTTTTAAAAGTGTTATCTCAAGAATCCCAAGTTCAGTTATTTCATACATGTACAGATTTTTTGGTATATTTGGATGTTGTTTCTCTTTATCCTTACGTATCTCGTTTTGCTATGCCTATTGGTAATGCTAGATTTATGGATGAAAAAGATATCAAGGATATTTATGATATATTGTCGAAAAATGAGTTTACAAGTTATGAAGTAGATATGATTAAACGTAGTTATTTTGAAGTAGATGTAACATGTCCTAAGAATTTATTAATACCTTTTTTACTTGCACGAGGTAAACGTGGAGAACTAGAAGCTAATTTATTAAATAAGGAAAAACAAGTTTATGATGGTGATACAATATTAGAAGCTATAATACTTGGTTATATAATAACAAAAGTTCATAATTGGTTATTATATCCTCGTACAGGAGTGGTTTTAGAATCATATATGTCGCATTGTTTTGAACACAAAGCTAAACATAAAAAAGAGGAATGCGAATACCATATACATAAAGGAATGATGAATAATTTGACAGGTAAATTTAGTCAATGTGCTATAGAAAATGATCAATATTTTTTTACTGATGACGGGTTTATGAAACAAGAGAAGGAATTGGGTAAATTTAAACGTATCGAATGGATGAGAGATGAAAATAATGAACATTTAGCCTATTATGTAGAAACAAAGAAACAGGAAAAAAGTATATCGAAACCATCTAATCTTGGTGTTTTCATATTATCTAAGAGTAGGGTGTTAATGTCTGAATATACACGTGTATTTAATGGATATTATGAACCTGATAATTGTCCTTATTACTGTGATACTGATAGTTTGATTGTACACAACGATGTTTATTTAAAATATTCTCATGAAGATATATTTGGTAGTAAATGGGGGCAACTTAAAGATGAACTTGGTAGTAATTGTAAGATAGTGGCTGCTTATTTCCCTGCACCTAAAACATATGCTCTTGAGTACTGGTGTTTAAATTCTGATAATACGATTTCAGTTAAATGGTATATAAGAGCAAAAGGTATACCTAAAGGTGAGATTTCATGTAGTAATGCTAAATCCTACGAAGAGTTAAACGAAACTTTGAAAGATCGACCAGATGAATTAAAAGAAGCTTTATTTACTTTATATACACGAGATGGTTTTAAAAAAGAAACTCGCAATACTTTACCTTTTTACTTTTTTGAACAGATGATGTTAAACAATTGTTATGTGGTAGCTCACTTTGGTGCTTTAAAGAAATATCTATTAGATGATGACCGATTAGGCTGCACCGTTAAATTAAATTTGGATCTTCATCGTACTATTAATCAGAAGAGATGGTGGGATAATGGAAAACGTATTATACCTAGTAATAATATATGGGGTTATTCAGTACCTGCGGGACATTATAAAGTTTCCTAATAAATATGGCGCAATTTTTACGAGACATTATTTCTTTTCTAAATAATAAGATGGCATTAATAAAACAACTTGGTTTTGAAGATGTACCTATATTACATGTAGTAACAGTAAATTCTGCAAATGATCGTTTGGATTTTATTACTATTCAAGAACCTGATTTACCTATATGGACTGGAGATGATTTTAAACAATATATGAAGACACATTATAACATAGAGTATGATTATTATATAGAAGCAGATCCACTTACAGGAAAAGATAAATTTTTATTTCAACTTGGGTTAAAGCCTGGAATATGTAATATAGCAGCTCCCATTTTAAAATACACTATTCATTCATAATATGCACTATGTGATTTTTGAATTTGTTCCAAACCTTGACGATAATCTTCTCGGACCAGTCGATAGATTTGCGTCGGTCGATCAAGACCATTGGCATCTTTCGAATATTTTATAATCCATTGAGAGTTAGTATCACCAAGTATATTATCTAGTGCTTTTATTTTATCGTGAGTGTCAGGATAAGTTTCTAAAAATTCACGAGGTGTTGTCATTATCAAAACGGAGGAATATGTTTATTATTTAAAATAAGTTCTGCTTTTATAGTAATCTCATTAACCCGATGATTAGTTTCTTCAGTTATGAGATAATTTCTTATAGGTCTTTCTCGCCATTTTTGTCTTGTTGGTTTATATATATGTTTTACTACACTGTCATGAGGGGCTGTATCAAATACAATATATGTACGTTTATTATTTTGTTTTGTAGGTATTTCTACTGTAGTATGTGCATTGTTAATAATATTTTTTATTCTTACTTTATCAGCATAGCCTACTATTTGTCGAGGTGGTTCGAATTGCATTTTATTGATTAACTTCAGGAATAATAAACGCAGTACATTTATCACAATCCAACGAAATAGTATCACCATTAAGGAACAATAAGCTTTTTAAAGTATGATCTTCCGATCCGGTTAAATGAAGATAACCGCGCTCTCTTATCCATTGCCCCTTCTTACCATACATTTCACTAATATATGCAAAAACATTTTGCACAGTTTCTTTTATATTAAAGGTACCAACAACACACATAAATCGATCAGGATAATCTGATGGCCATATAATACGTAATTTTATAATATCAGCTAACTCTCTAATACGTTGAGCTTCTTCAATTTCTTTTTTCATATTTGTATTAAATATATCTAACGCCTCGTTTCGTAACTTTTCCAACTCATCGGTAAGGTTATCAGGATGTGTTAAACCACCACGTTTAGACATATTAATATATATTTATTTACATTTTCCGTTTTAATTTTTTTAAAAGTTCCTTCCTTTCACCTGGTTCTAATCTTTTCCAATAAAGGTCATCATCGGTTAGTTCCTTAGTTATAACGAATTTACGTTTTTTCATTTTCTTTTCCATCTCTTCATCACCATTAAACAATTTTTCAACGTGTTCTGCAAGTTTTTTATCAATCTCTGATACAATACGTTCATCATATTTTGGGTCATCGAGATCTTCTTCTGTTTCATAGGGTATATAATGCATTGTACCATCACGGGCTCGTCTAACCACTTCACAATCATTCTTCAGTAATCTTTTATACTTATCATTCCAAACATATACATTTCCTTGTTCATCCTTCAAAGGGCTATATTTTCTAAATATTGCATGTGTTGCAGAGTGTCCTGCTCTACGAATACGACTTAAATCATTTCTTTTTTTCTTAATCGCATCAGTTTTATTAATTTCTGTCATTTTCGATACATAATCTGGGTCATGTCTCTTTAACCAAGTTTTAATTTTAGCATCGAGCTGACTGTCGACTTTTTTGGAGCGTGTCATAATGAATTGTAAAAGCGTAATGAAAATATTCCGTTTTTTATTTTACTTATAAAAATGACTGCAACTGTCGGTGATCTTTATCAGAAATTAAATCTCGCAGTAACATCTGCTTTATCTGATGTTTTTTTAATTGGAGGGATAGCAGCTATAAATTATGGTTCTGGACTTTTCAAAAATAGTTTGCTGCCTAATGTACCCGGAGGATATCCTAGAATGATCGCTGCCGCTGGTTTTGATGCAACAACAGATATAGCAAAGTTCATTTTATTTGATATGTCTATTAAACATGGATTACCTGGTTGAATAAATTATGTATTTGATTTAGAAATATATTTTACTTCACCAGCAGCCCAAAGTAAGGCGAATACGGCTCCCACAATAAGAACAATTTCAATGTATGACCCAGCATTATCCCAAAGATTCTTAAAAAGATCCCAAAAAGGTTTAACAGGGCTAATGTCTGAACCCAATGTATTATCTCCCACTGTGACGATTCCTTGTTTAACATCTGCAAGTCCATCGTTAAATAATGTAGTATAAGCACCCCAAGCGTCTCCATCAGATATAGCACGGTTAAGGCTTGGATCATTCCATTTTTCTTCCACTTTTTTCATAAAATCTTGTTCATTTCGAAATGCTTTTGAAATAGTTGCCATGTCAAACTTATCTGGGTTTCTAGATATAAAAGCCATTATTTTATCCACATAACCATTTTTCTCTGTTACGTATTGATAATTATTTACAACTTCACTTGCTGAATGTGGTACATCTTCTGCATGATTACTATATATATAAGGATCTATAAATGTTCCTTGAGAATATTTAACAATATCAGATGTATATTGTGCATCATCAACAAATGTTAAATCATTTTGTATATCTCCTAAAAAATTTTGAAATTGAGTTTTATCATCTGTTTCTTTGAAAACATATTTAAGTCCCCTATCTGATCGTTTATAATCTTGTTCTAGTAATCCAGCCAAAACAGTTTTTTGTGGTATAGCTTTGAGAAAAGGGATTGAAGAGTTTGTAATTTTTCTCATGTCATCACGAAATTCAGGTGTAAAAATAGTATCACCTTCTCTAATAAAGGTATTTGTATTCATAAGAGTAATTTTTTGATTGATATTATCCCACGTTTTTTTTGACATTTCTTGCAACTGATCAGAAAATTTGTTAATAGTATCAATATCTGGTCCAGTGCCTTCTCTTTCGAGAGGAGGACCAATTTCTCCAGTTAGTAATTTGTAAGCATAATCTAAAAAACCTACTGCAGCCATATCCTTTTTTTTTAAATTAATAAAGTTATTATTTAATAATTAAAAAAAAAATGTCATTGTTAACAGAAGATACTTATTTTTTTGGAAAACCCACTGGTAGAGGTACTAGAGTCGCAGTCGGGGTTCAAAGGGCTGGACATGATACAGCTACTCCTTTTCTTGGTCCTTCGGTGGGACCTATATATGATCCTAGTGAGGTAGCTGCAGCTTGGCGATTAGTACCACGTTTTCGTGCATCACAACCTTTTATGGATGTTGTAGCCGATATAGATCGTTTGGAAAATATATGGAGAAGACAAGCTGTTGTAAATAGGAATATGGCTTATCAAAGATTCACTTTAACTACTGATTTTACAGCAACAGTTGATTCAGCCCCCACAGATGAGTTTGCCGATGCGAAAAATGATGCTCAATTAACATTACATTGTGGTCATTTAAACGCTCTAATTACAAGAGAAGCTCAGTTGTGGGGTATATCGAGAAAAACTTTAGCTGCTGTTATAGCTGCTGAAGTATTTAATGCTACCACTACTAGCACTTCACCAAACCATGTGTTATTTATGAACAAAAAACTTGGTGTTAAAGGAATTGTACCAGAAATGAAACCACCCAGGTCACATTTATTTGGCGGTTTGAAAAAAAAGCGTTTTAGAAGAAAAAGAGGTGGAAAAAGGGGATTTAAAAGAAGGAGATAATTTAATTAAAAATCGTCTAGATCCATTAAAATACCTTGTTTTCTTTTTTTTGGTACACCACCTTGTCTTTGCAAAGATTGTGTATATTTTTTACTAACATATTGTGACTGCCTTTTTGTAGGTTTTCGTTGACTAACATATGTTCTTTTTTTAAATGCCCCACTCAATAATTGTTGCGTTGTCAGACTAGAAATAGGGGGTTCTTCATAACTTCGTTTATATTTTTTAGATGGTACATCTTCAATAACTACTGCACCACCAAAAATTGGATCACTTTTTTCTTCGTACCTTTGAGCAGGAGCTTTAAATTGAATATGGTATCTTTCTTGTGTACTATGAGGGGATCTAGGGCGTTTTAAAGTTTTCAATGCTTTCGACATAGTATGATATCCTGAAATACTTTGCATAGGAGTATATTTCCTTCTTCTATTTGTCTGATATATAGGATATTCATGGCCTGCTCCGCTAGCCATAACGTTACGTCCTGCACCGCTAACCATTCCACCCCCTCCATAACTAATACTACTCATTGGTGACCCTCTTTTAGAACTTGTGAAAGCAGATCTTTTTAAACTATCTAATTCAGCTCTTACAATTTCCATTCTTTCTTCTCGTGTAAGATCACTATATTCAGATCTGCTACCTAATCCAGTAGCTCCACCAACCTCAGGGATATCCAAATCATCCATACTTAAATGAGAGTATGATTTGGGTGTTTTAGTATAATTATAAGGTATATTGTAAACCATATTTTCTTGCCATTTAGGAAGATACATAGATATCGACCGACGTAATAATTAATTAAAAATCGACTGGACCGAATTTTCGTAAAAAAAAAAGATATTATAAATCGATCATCTTAGAGCGGTGGGTAATACTACAATGAATAACTATATTATGAGGGTTAAGATTTTTGTAAATATGATAAATTGATTCCAACTCGGCTTTAGATTTGTGTCAACAATCCTGCTCTAAAATGCGCTGAAAAGCACACAACTTATAACATCTTTATTATCTAGTTTAATTTCCTTTTTTTATTGTTATATATTATCTTTTTAAAATTATGGTAATAGTCAGGTGCACCAGGGCCTTGTCTATTAATATAAAAATGATCATAAGGTACTACAGTAGCGTCATCTAATAATTCAACAAACTTTTTTTTTCCACCAAATCCAAATTCTTTATACATATAATTTTTTTCATCATCTGACAATGTCATAAATGTTAAAAAAGTATCTGCGTTAGATCTCATTATGGTACTAGCTTGAGTAAATTTTTGAACTACCACTATTAATGATATATTAGCATGTCTTCCTTTGCTAAATAATTGGTTTAAAACTCCAGTTTCTTGATTTACTTTAAATGCTGGTTGACCAGTACAATCATCAAAATATATTAAGTAGTGTTTTTTCTTATCTTTGATTTTATCACGTTTACATTGGTTCCATATTCGAGTTAATTTTTTTTCGTCAACTTCACCTAAAACTTCTACTTTACCACTTTTAATTTCATCATCAAAATAACTCCAAACATCATCTTCACCAAATGTAGGACATATAATCCATATTTTATTATATTCTTTTAACCAATATTTAATCATTAACTTTGCCATGAGTGTCGTTTTCCCCATTCCTGCTCTCGCGCATACCATCAATCGAAAGGGTTTCTTCGGGAGCACCGGACGTTGGAACGATACCTCTTTCTTTGTTGGTGAGAGGTCCCTTTTTCTTTTCCCCGTATGTGTATCTTGAAGAGCCCGCATATACAAATAATAAAGCAATTATTCCAAGTCTTCCGATTGTACTTAAAAAGTCTCCCACCAATAATGATATACCACTTGATAAATATTCATCTTGTTGCATTGCTAATGGTGTAACTACATCATGAGGATGACAAGCTGTGTAAGATACAAATTCTAAAATTCTACTTGTTATATGTGAATGTACAGATTTACTATGTACCGCTTTTAAACAACTTAAATATGCTTTGGCTTCTGACTCTGACATGGTTGAGAGTTTTTGCACGAGTGGCAGCAACTCTTTCCCTTTTTCTTCACATGCTTGGCTCCATAAAGCATAGATTTGTTCACGCGTTTCTTTGGTACATAGTTTTGTCTGTTCTTCATCTTCTGATTCTTCCTCTTTTTCCTCAAAGGCTTGTTTAAATGTCCTCTTTTTTTTTTCAACGTCCTTTTCGAGGTACGACGTAAGTTCTTCATCAACGTCTTGTTCTTCGTAATCCATTAATTTAGATATTTTTTATTAAAACTATCATCTGTAAAAACATATAAATACAAGCCACTGATATGTATATAAGTATTGCAATATATAGTTTATCGAAATATTTTATTAAAAGGTTAAATATCCTTAGAAAGATAGTAGCCACCGATTGAGTCGCCATCTCCAGTTGTTCTGCGGGGTGTTGTTGCATAGCTTTTAAGTAAACTGAGGATTATTCCACCCGCTCCTATAAATAAGGCGCGTCCAACCAACGGTAAGAAACTGTCATATATAAAAGTTGGAGTGTAAGCCGAAGATTCTGTAGATCTTTTAGGTTTTTTGATTTTCTCAGGTTCTTCAGAAGATTCTTCAGTTTTGTGAAAAGACTTAGATCTTGCTCGTTTCGAACCAGTGTTAGGTGATACTTCTACGAGGTTGTTAACATTCTTTTCAATATTAGTCAGCCTTTTGTATATAAAATCTAAATGTTTATTATTTGTTTCAACCTCATGTTCACGAGTAGCTTGTTTCAGCTTTTTCATTTCGCGGGCATATTTTAAATGATCTAACTGTCTTTGTGATGGTTGATGATCAGGATTTTTTTTTTTTTGTTCTGAACTATCGAGAGCTGTTTTTTCATCTTGCTTTGTTTCCGTGTTATCTTCCATTTAAAACTATAAAAGGGAACGTAAAAATTTTAAATTATAATCTTATCATGCATATTCAAATTAATGGCAACATCTGTTCTGGTAAAGGGGTTCTATTGTCTGGGTTGCGTGATTGTTATGAGCGATTATTGCTGGATCTTACTGAGAAAGATGAGTGTAAAATCCGCGTGTCTAGTGGTAAAATTAAGTATTTTTACAAATTGCCTACTATTAAGTTTGGTTATGACAAAATCTCAACAGACAATTGTGGTTCTCGCTTTGATACTGAAATGTCTATCATCGAGCAACGTAGGAATCTAATTGATACTTACTATGAAGAAGATTTTGATATTATTTTAACGGAAAATGGTGTATCGACATCGTTACTATATTCTGCTTTATGGTACAAGTTTGGTCATATTAGTTATGAAGAGAAGTTGAATCTTGAGGATAAAGTAGTTTATGAATCTTCACCTTATAAACCATGTTGTATTATACACATGCACAGCTCAACATCAGGATGTTTTGAAAGACATACTTTAAAGATAGATAACATGTTTCAACCTGATATGGCTATGAATGTCAAGTATTTGGAGTATTTGGAAAAAGAATTATTAATATTCTCGCATTCATGGCAGAATCAAGGAAACCAATCAATATGTGTTCCATCTTCAACTATATTAGATCCATGTATTACATGTAACGGTCCTACTATGAAGATGAAGGTATTTTATGAAAACTTGTTGTATCAAATTATTAAGTTGAGAGAAAAAAACCATATTCATAAAAAAATAAACTAGATATGTTTATTACGATACTCGGTCCAGTCGATTAGTAGCGTCGGTCGATTATATAATTTTATCCATAACATGTTTTTTAGATCGTCGTTTTCTAGCTTTTCTAGATAAACTTCGAATAACACTTTTGTAATGTGAAGAACTTTTTCTTGCTTTCTTTCTAAGTGCTCTATCAAATATATAATGATGTTTGTATCCAGGGACTTTAACATGTCCTCTTTTACCAGCCTTTCTATGTAAACTCCTAAGGTGTTTTTGAGCCACTGCTGATTTAGTAGGAACCATGGCACATATTTTTATTTTACGTTTATGGCTTTTAAAACTAGGGGCTTTACGTCTTCTTTGTTTTGCCATGATAAATTTATTAAATATAAAAAAATGTCAGATGTTAGAAGAACCAGGGCTTTTTTTACATCCCTCAATGCAAGAAACAATGCTGGACGATTTGAATTCAGCTTTCGTGAGCCTATCTTTAGTATATCTTCTATTAAACTCAAAAAATTTATATTACCAAACTTTGTGGGTATTGGTAACTCTCCTTATTATTTTATACGGACCGATTGTATTAGCCTTACTCGCGACTCTGTCACACTTAATGGGGTTCCAACTCAAGTTGCAGCTGTGTTACCGTACACACCTCATACAGTAGGTTTAAGTGTAGATATTGTAGAATCTGATGATTCAGAAGCTTTTAACAAAATGTATATGCTACAGAATTTATGGTTTGAAATTTTAGATTATCAAGGAAATGTTATAAATCCTCCGGACTTGAATTGGTCTTTTTGTATCGAATTACAAATAGTAATAAATTAAAAAAAAATGTCAGTAAATGGACAACTTCTTGGTAACCCAGGGGCCTGGGCGGCCTTGAAATATAAAATAGGAGATGATATGGTTTTACCTATACCTCAATATGGTGCTCGTTTAGTTAGAAAAATCGTTAGAAGAGACGTAGATACAGCTATGCCTGTATTACCAGGGAACCCGTTAATACGTTGGAAAATACCGTCAAATTCTAATATTGTTTACGATTTCCGTAGAGCAAAAGTACTTATACGTTTTACAGTTAGCACAACTTCTGGAACAGTTGCTGCTAGTGCATTGGCTTGGAATATTATTGATCGTTTCAGGTTGGAACAGGGTGGACAGTATATTGAAGATCGTCGTTACTTTAACTTACAAGAAACACTCAATTATGTTGTCCAATTTCATCAAATGCAACAACAAACCACAGGGGTTGGTTTATATGGTGATGGTAGCTTACTGTTAAGACAAGGTCAAGCTGTGGATTATTTATATTGTTTACCATTACCTACAACAGGTTTAACTAAAGCAATATATCCATGGTTTCAAACAACAAAAAGCGATAAAGGGATAGTTAGTACTACCATGTTACCAGATACCTTTTTACAATGGGAATTGGCAAGACCAGAATCGTTTGTAGAAGTAGTTGGAGGCATTGCACCTGTAGTTTCATGGAGTATTAACCGTATGGAAATAGAGTATGAAGAATTATATTTAGAGGGTAGTAATTCCCCTTTAATACAAAATTGGTTACAATTACCTGGTAGTACTGCAAAAGGTTTCCCTAATATATGGTATCGTACATTTCAAACAAATAATTACCCAATTACTACAAGTTTGGAACAAACATTATTTATCGATGTCCGATTAACGTCTATAATAAGTATATTTGTAACATTTAGACGTATAGCCGATATAAACGACGTTACTGTACTAAACAAACATCAAACATGGTTAGGACCAGTTCTTACTAATATGACAGAATATCAATGGGAAGTTAATAGTTGTTTATGGCCTGATAAACCTATTAGCACATCTGACCCTGGTCGTACTGATGCTTATGCTTATTTTTTGGAATCATGGCAAATGTATCACTCTCGCGGTATTCAGCAAGAATGTACTGCTATAACAAAACCAGAGTTTGCTCAAGATAAATTTGTTTTAGCATTTGATGGTAACTCTCAACCTTTTGCTTCATTATTATTAAATCCTTTATCTACATCTCTGACAAACAGTCAAATTCAATTAAAAATGAAATTTAATCCTGCACCACCTGCAGGTTTAGAAGCAATAGTACATACTTACCATTGGAGAAGATGGAATTTTGGTTCGAAAGGCGCTGTCCCTGTAGTAGAAACATAAACCATAATTTTTTTCAATTTCGATTTTTATTTTTATTAAGCACGTTCTGATTAATTATCGAGGGATGCCTAGAGTGGCAAGTTATATCCTTGGAGATTTAGGAGTTGTATTAATAGGAAAGATGATAAGGGTGTTAGAGTAAGTTTGACTGTTTCATTGGTAAATACATACAACAATTAACCTTTAATACATCTCCTCCCAGATTTCCAGAGGATATATCTGACACCCTTATCATCCTTCTGTTTTTGTAGATGATGATGAAACGCGACATCTGATACACTCTCGTACGAAATTGCTTCTGCAGCTTGTTGCTGTAAAAGTAATTTCATACGATACTCGGTCCAATCGAAAGGGCTTCGTCGGTCGATATAATTGGATTTCTCTTTTTCGAATGATGACCTCGGACAATAGAAATCTAATTATTTTTTTAATGTTCAGTAAATTTAGTTACAGTTATAGAAGGGCTTACACTGGCGGTTTGCGTTGATTCATAAGTTATTTTAAATTGATTACCAGCATTCATTAATTTAGAAAATGAAGAATTGAGCATAAGAATATTATTTGATAAGCTTCCACCAGGTGCAACATGATGTGATGCCATTTCAGTAAAACTAACAGCAGCATTATCTATTTTCCACCACATCCTAAGAATAGATTCACCTGTAGCTATACCACCGATAATACGGCATTGAGTAAAAAATTCATGATATCCTCGTTTAACAATAGTATGTACTCCGGTAAGGGGATCAAATTGGATATAATTAGATAAAGTTAATACAGGTCCAACTGAAGTGAAAAAATTATCAGATAATGTAGGTGCAGAAGGAACAAGATCTACTTCACCAGCACCTCCGATATAAGCTTGAGTTCCATAATTATACACCACTGAACGCGGCCATGTAAAACCTGTTACTATACCATTAAAGTTCACAGTTCCACTACTACTAAAAGATGTAGGTCCAGTAATCCTTAAATTATTATAATCAAATTCGACATTCTCATTTCTGCTATCTTTATGGTAAGAACCCATTTTTTATTAATAATTATTCCATAATATATTTTTTATACCGATGAGTGATACAACACAAAAGAAAGACGATAAATCTAGTGAACCTAGTATTCGTAGTAGAGTAGAAACATTGGAGCAAAAAATCAGTTCACATGATGATGAATTACACGATGTCGTTAAATGGATAACCAAAATGGAAAAGTATCTTAAAGAAGCTGAAGCTGAACAATCAGATGATGAAGAAGAATGTGAAATAGTGGCACGTACATTATCATTAATACCACAACCTAAAAAAAAAAGACGTCGTATAGTATCACCTCCTGAACCTAAAACAAGAAACACACGTAGTAAAAAATAAATTGTTTATTTCTTATGTGGGTCTTTGGTTTCTACGACACCCTTTTCATCCAACTCACCCATAAGATCACCTTCCATAAGATCAAAACTACCATCATTACTATCAGGAGTCACAGGGATTACTTTTTTCGCTTTCTTGGGTTCGGGAGCCTTTTTTTTAGTATCTATCCAACCAACAGTAGCAGGGCGTTTTTTCTTTGGGGACTTCACAGTTAAAGAACGGGTTGTTTTCGTTTCAACATTTGCAGGATCATTCTTACCTAACTCAATCACTAAATCAGCCATCTTCGAAAAAGAAGCATTCATTAGTTTATCGTTAGCATCAAAAGCCCTCACCAACCAATGTTCCAAGTCTTCAATTTTTTTCTTCAACTCACTCACTTCGTTATTAAGTGACATTATAGTTTCTAGGGCTAACTTATGACTAGCGTCTGCGTTACCATAAGGATACAAACTTTTAATATCTGGATGAGGATCTTGTACAGGAGGAAGATTATAAGTACTTATCGTAGGCGGGGGAGCAGTACTAATCGTTGGAGTAGGAACAGTACGAGTAACAGCAGCTTGTTGAAGTTGACCAGGATAAATGGTTGTTATTTGAGCAGTCTCATCAACCCATTGTTTTTTAGGTTCAGCAGGAGGCCATTGTTTTTTAGGTGGAGGAGGAGCATCATTTCGACTACCACTATGTACTTCATCAGCCCAGCGGAAATAGTCATATTCTTTACTCGTATAAAACCATCTACCTTGATTAGGACCAGCTTTTTTAGATTGTACCAAGCGAGTATCAGGAGGGCAATTAAAAGACACACAAGGATTAGAATTAGGTGGTTGTTGTTGCATTGCTAAGTTTGTAGTGATAATAAAAAAGTATTAGTCCTTTTTATACTATAGAAACTACCTTATTTGTGTTATATATTTTTCCTTCACGAGTTTCTATAAAGATTAAAATGGGAAACTGTGCTGTATCCAATATACCTGATTATAGAAGTAATTTAACCGTTACCAAACCAACAAATTCTGAACCTACTCCTTACCAATTATATCGATGTAAAAAATCCTTTGATGAAGTTACTAATTTTATGAGTACTGTTGAAAATACAGTTGATCCTGGATCTAGAATGTATACATGGAGAAATAATGGAGACGGATCTAGTTATACAAATATAATAACTGGTGAAAGAGTAACTAAACCTAAACTCGAATGCGGATAATAAACTTTATTTAAAAAGGAGGTACACGTTCATGAGTAGTAACATTGTTAACATCAGTCTTCTCCACATCAATTGTTTGCAAATACCATACCCATTTATAATCATCAGTCTCTCGATTAAGTAGTTTTACCATGCTTGTATGAGGACACCAATAAGTAAAATTCCATTCAGGATCTCTCCATACAGTAAACTCTACCCCACCCGCACCAATAGTTCTTTTATCCTTCACTAAAATTTCAGGTGCATCTGCTGGATATTTGTCTTCGCATAACCTTGAAATGTCTCTTATTTCTTCTGGTAAAACAATTTCGACACCCTTATCATCCCCAGTTAGGTCGATCAGACGTGCTCTCTTCATATGGTTAGACGATTTTTTATGGAATCTTCCTTTTTTCCCCATATAGGCGGTGGTATCCCACTTTCCGGAAGGGGAAAGTGGGTACCATTATATAGAGAGGATTATTATT
>Ga0070665_100003499_pt1 | contig 16717 bp, 20 predicted proteins | sample KBSS13metaG_FD_65862 | JGI IMG/M metagenome (GOLD analysis project Ga0070665, IMG submission 65862) | Switchgrass rhizosphere microbial communities from Kellogg Biological Station, Michigan, USA - KBS S1-3 metaG | ecosystem: Host-associated > Plants > Roots > Rhizosphere > Soil ... | reverse complement strand
GACGGTCGAGCGCGTGGTCGCCTCCCTGGAGGGAGCGCTGCGGCCCGAAGGCAGCCTGGTGCTCGGCGCCGCGGACCGGTTGATCGGCACCGCGGGCAGGCTGCGGCGAAGCGGTGACGTCGCGGTGGCCGCGCGGCGCGAGCCGCGTCCCGGCAAGCGCGCGCTGCGGCGCCCACTGGGCCTCGAGCCGCGGAGCCGCTCCGACGACCGGATCGAGGACGCCCTGCTCGCCGCCGACGACGGGGACCTCGAGCGCGCCGCCTCGATCGTCTCGGCCCTCCTCGCCGCCGACCCGTCGCTGGTCGATGCCCACTTCGTCAAGGGCCTGGTCGAGCTCGAGGCGGGCGAAGCGCGAGCGGCGACGTCATCGCTGCGGCGGTGCCTCTACCTGGACCCGTCCTTCGGACTGGCCGCCTTCGAGCTGGGTCGCGCCCACGACGCCTTGGGCGACGCGCGCGCCGCCCGCCGCGCCTACGGTCAGGCGCTGCGCTCGCTCGACGCGAGTGACGAGCGGCACCGCGCGATCCTCGACCAGGTCGACCTCGGCGACATCGCCGCCGCCTGTGAGGCGCGCCTGGGGGCGGAGGGGAGCGGTAGGCGATGAGGGTCCTGATCGTCGACGACTCACCGGTCTACCAGCGTGTCCTCGAGCGGTCGCTGACCGCGCTCGGCCACGAGTGCGTCATCGCCGTCGACGGCGAGCAGGGGTGGGAGGCCTTCCAGCGGGAGGGGGCTGACGCCGTGATCAGCAATTGGCTGATGCCGGGCATGGACGGCGACGAGCTCTGCCGGCGGATCCGCGGCTCCGACCGCTCCTACGCCTACTTCATCTTCTTCACCGCGCGCGACGCGAAGACCAACCTGATGCACGGGATGGAGGCCGGGGCCGACGACTACCTGGCGAAGCCGCTCGACGAGGCCGACCTGGAGGCCCGCCTGGTCGCCGCCGCGCGGGTGACGACCCTCCACCGCAGGCTGGCCGATCAGCAGCGCGAGCTCGAGCGGCTGAACGGTGAGCTCTTCGACCAGTCCCGGCACGATCCCCTCACCGGCCTGCGCAATCGCCTGGCGCTGCGCGAGGAGCTCGAGGTGCTCGATGGCCGCGCCGACCGTGACGGCAGCGGCTACGGCGCGATCCTCCTGGACGTCGATCGCTTCAAGGCCTACAACGACAGCCAGGGTCATCAGGCCGGCGACGGGGTCCTCCGTGACGTCGCCAAGGCTCTACTCGACTGCCGCCGGCGCGGCGACACGACCTACCGCTACGGCGGCGAGGAGCTGGTCATGCTCGTCCCCGACGAAGATCCGGCCGCGGCGGCGAGTGCCGCCGAGCGGATCCGGGCGACCGTAGAGGCGCTGGGGATCCCGCACCCGGCCGTCGGGCCGGGTGCGGTGGTCACGATCAGCGCCGGTGTCGCCGTGCGCCGCAGCGGGCGCGGTGACAACGGCTCCGCGGCGTTGAAGCGCGCCGACGCCGCCCTCTACCGGGCGAAGGAGTCAGGGCGCAATCGCGTCAGTGCGTCTTGATCCCGGTGAAGCCGGCGGTGAAGGCGCCGGTGCCCGGGTGGTAGGTGATCGTGAAGCGGGTCGGCCATGAGGGCTGCTCGTATCTCCGCGGCTGGCGGTATACGTAGGAGGCGGTATGGGACGGGGCTTCCATCACGTCCTGCAGGTTGTACTGGGTGACCGAGGCCTCGACGAAGAGGAGTTCGCCGTCGAAGCTGCCGTACAACAGCACCGGGTGGTGGTCGACCTCTTCGATGCTGTATTTCACGCGGCCGTCGAGGGAATGCAGACCCATGTCCGGGATCGAGGATTCGACGCCCGGGAAGTAGCCCGGCGGCACGTCGGTGGCCGGGGGCGCGGCGAGGAAGCGGCGCATCTGCGCGTATGAGGTCTTCTGCGGATCGCAGGTCCGGCCGTTCGAGGAGCGGCAGCGCAGATGGCTGTCGACCCAGGATTTCGGCCGCAGGTAGAAGTGGAAATCGAAGTGCGGTGAGACGAACGAGCCCGCGGGCCCGCGGGGCAGCCCCTCCGTGTTCCAGTCGATCTCGGCGTACTTGAACAGCGGTTCGGTCGCTTCGTGCGGCGTGGTGATGCGTGGGTAGTCGAACCGGTAGATCGTCTGGCACGGGCCGGTCGGCAGGGTCGAGGATTGCCCCGGCCCGGTGAACGCGATCGGCGGGATGCTCACGGTCACGGCCGACGGGGTGCCATGAGCGGTGTTCGTCTGCCTCGCCGGGTAGGTCCCGGCGGCCCGGTAGGCGTTCATCAGCGCCGACTCCGTCGCCGGTTCGACGGCGGCGCACGCCGGCGTCACTTCGGCTGCCTGGGCGGCCGGTGCCGTCGGCCCGGCGGAGTTCAACAGCGTCAGCAGCGCCACCGCGACCGCGGCGATCGCGCAGACCACCAAGCCATGCCTCAACCGAGTCCTGCTCTGCATCCGGCGTCTCCTTCGCGGTGGTCTGATCCTGGCCCGGCACGGTACATCTCCGCCGGCCACCGTGTTAGGTTCGCGACGTGCTCTCCGTCCAGGGTGAAAGCAACGAGTCCCTCGTCCTCGACGGCGAGTGGTTCGAAAAGCAGCGTGCGGGCCATCCGAAGGCTCGCCTTGAGGCCGCTTCGTTTCGCTCGGTCGAATGGAAGGACTTCGAGAAGCGGAAGAAGCTGTTCGGCGGGGAGAAGGTGCCGATGGTGCAGGTGACGCTGACCTTCGAGACGCCGCCGTTCGTCGGCTTCATCACCGAGGCCGAGAATCGGCCGGCGCTGGAAGAGATCGTCGCCGGGCTGGAAGCCGCGCGCGGCTAGCCCCCTCCGGCGGGACTGCCGAGGTCGCCGGCGAGCGCGGCCGTCAACGAGGCGTCGGCTCCGGGGCGGGTGACGATCCCGATCGGCAGGGAGGCCGGCGGCGCGAGCTCGCGCCAGTCGAGGCCGGTGGGAGTATCGCCGGCGCCCACCTGGGCCCGAGGGCTTCTACGACGTGCGCCGTGACGGCGGGGCCTTCCGCCTCGAGGCGTGTAGATGTCCCCTACGGCCGCTTCCACTCGCGCCTGCAGCGCGGGGAGGAGCCGACTCGACCGAAACCGCCTGAGCGCGGCGAGTCCGCCGTCGATCGGCCATCCTGGGGCGATGGAGGGTCGTCACCTCGACTGGCGCGGTTCCCACAACGCCCGCGACCTGGGTGGGCTGCCCGTCATCGGCGGCGGCGTCACCACCCATGGCGCGATCGTGCGCTCCGACTCGCTGCAGAGCCTCGACGCGCGGGGGTGGGAGGAAGCCGAGGCCTACGGCGTCCGCACCGTTATCGACCTGCGCAACGAGAGCGAAATCGGCGCCGACGCCGCGCCGCGTCCGGGGTCGATCGAGACCGTGAACATCCCGCTCGACGTGACCGAGGCCCGCGACTTCTGGGAGGTCTGGGGGAAGGGCCCGCAGTTCGCGACGCCGCTCTACTACGGGCCGCACCTCGACCGCTTCCCGGAGCGCAGCGCGCAGGTGGTGCGGGCGATCGCGACGGCGCGACCGGGCGGTGTCGTCTTCCACTGCCAGGGCGGCCGGGACCGCGCCGGCCAGATCTCGCTGCTGGTGCTTGCCCTCGCCGGCGTCGGGCCCGAGGCAATCGCCGCCGATCATGCCCTCAGCGACGAGCGCCTGCGCCCGCTCTACCTCTCGCGCGGCGAAGAGGACGAGGCCCCGAAGATCGCCGCCTACCTCCGGGACCAGGGGACGACCGCGACCGATCTGATCGTCGAGCTGCTTGCCGAGCTCGACATCGAGGCGACGCTGCTGCGCGCCGGCCTGGAGCACGCGGACCTTGCCGCCCTCCGCCGCAGGTTGGTCTCCGACGCCGTCGCTCCACCCGAGCGTTGAGCGCCAGGTTCATCCGGCGTCCACCGATCGGCGCTACGTCGGATCAGAGGTCGACCGGAGTCCCGATCGGCACCCACCGGACCGACTCGCGTACCGAGGCCGGGGCCTGGGCGAAGGCCGCCTCGTCGGCGCTCCTGCCCTCGCGGAAGTGCTTCCAGCCCTCGTAGTGGATCGGCACGACGGTCCGGGGTTCCATGGCCTCGATCAACTCGACGGCCTGGGAGGCGGTGAGGGTGTAGTGGAGCGGGCCCGTGATCGGGAACCTGACGCCCCCGAGGTGTAGGAGGGCGACGTCGACCTCGAGCCGCCTGGCCGCCTCGCGCACCCCGTCGTAGAGCACGGTGTCCCCGGAGATCCAGAGCACCCGGTCGGCCTGTCCCTCCCAGGCGAGGGCGAAGCCGATGACGTCGCCGACGATCGGGTGGCTCAGCGGCGGCCCGTGACGGCATGGGGTCGCCGTCACCTCGATCGTCGGCTTCCCCAGGGCTTCGAGCCGGGTGGTTTCCCAGGGTCGCAGGCCGCGGGCTGAGCCGCCCAGCGTCGCCGCCCCCGAGGTCGTCGTCACCACGACCTCGGCGGACGGGAGAAGCTCTCGCCCGGCGTCGTCGAGGTTGTCCTCGTGGTGCTCGTGGCTCAGCAGGACGGCGTCGATCCGGCCGATCTCATCAGCCGGGATCGCCGGCCCGACGAGCTTGACCGACGAGGTCCCCCAGCCGAACGAGTACTTCCGGCCGGGGGCGTCGAAGGTGGGATCGGTGAGGATCCGCCAGCCCTCCACCTCGATCAGGACCGTCGGGCCGCCGATGTGGGTGATCCGCGTCGTCACGTCGAGGGCGCCCGATCGGTGGGAGCGACGGCGTGCTCGACGGCCCAGTCGAGCGCGTAGTCGGCCACCGTCTCCCAGCCCTCCATCGCCGGCAACAGGTGCGGACCGTCGAACTCCTTGATCTCGGTCACCGTGCCCTCACCCTTGTAGTGCTTGGCGTTGCTGCGCTGGATCGCCGGCGGCATCAGGTGGTCTTCGGAGCCGGAGATGAACAGCAGCGGCGCGCGGTCGGGGTTCTTGTAGTCGACCCAGGTGTCCTGGTGTCCCGGCATGAGGTTGGCGGTGACGCTGTTCCAGAGGATCTGACCCGAGGCCGGGATGTGGTACCGCTCGTACAACTCGCGCGAGCGCTCCTCAGGGAAGCCGTTGGTGAACGCGTAGGTCCACTGCTCGAGCGTGTAGCCGACCGCCTTGTGGTGGTTCGACGGCTTGGCGATGACCGGGAACGTGGCTTTGATCTGGGAGAAGGGGACGACCGGCACGCCCTCGGTCGGGGCCGAGTTGATCGCGACGCCGGCCGCGCCGCACCCGTGGTCGAGCAGGATCTGGGTGATCGCCCCGCCGGCCGAGTGGCCGATGATGATCGGGGGTCGGTCGAGCGCTTCGATCGCGGTCTCGAAGACCGCGACGGCCGCCGGCAACTTCAGCTCCGCGATCGGGGTGGGGTCGGCGTTCAGCGCCTCCACCTCCACCTCGAAACCGGGATAGGCGGGAGCGATCACGTTGTAACCGGCGGCTTCGTAGCGGGCGATCCAATGCTCCCAGCTGCGCGGCGTCACCCAGAAGCCGTGGACGAGGACGATGGTGTCGGGGGATTCTTTGGACAAGACGTTCCCTTCACTTGTTTGTAGCGATTGATCAAGCTATCCGATCTGAAGGGAGCGGAAGGTCTGGATTCGTCGGGGATCGTCGCTAGCTGCCCTAGGACTCGACGGTGGCGCGGACCGCGCTGAGGATCTCCTCGCTCAGGGCCTCGTCATCGACTGCCCGCGAGATCAGCATCGCGCCGACCATGGAGCTGACGGCGGCGATCGCGCGGCGGCGGGTCTCCTCGTCGGCGCCGCCGAGGAGGGCTTCCATCTCGGCGAAGTAGTGCTCGACCTGGGCGCGGTAGGAGGCACGGACGCGGTCGCCCGAGCGGGCGACGTCGGCGCCGAGAGCGACGACGGGGCAGCCGGTGCCAGGGTCGTCGCGGTGGGCGGTGGAGAGGTAGGCGTCGACGAAGGCGGCGAGCGGATCCTCGGCGCCGTCGACCTGGGCCTCGAGGCTGTCCCGACCCTGCACGATCGCCGCCTCGACCGCCTCGGCGACGAGGTCGTCGCGGGAGTCGAAGTGCTTGTAGAAGCCGCCGTGGGTGAGACCGGCCTCGCTCATGATCTCGGCGACGCCGGGGCCGTCGGTGCCCGACTCGCGGATGCGCCGCGCGGCGATCTCGACGATGCGCTGGTGGTTCTTCGCTTTCTCTTCTTGTGAGTGCCCCATGCCAGAAGTCTAGATGATGAGCGTCATCTTGCTAGGATGTCGAGCGTCATCCAGATGATGACCATCATCCAGACTTCAACTCACGGAGGTTTCGACATGAAGATCGAGGGAGCAACGGCACTGGTGACCGGCGCCAACCGCGGCATCGGCAAGGCGTTCGCCGAGGAGCTGCTGGCGCGCGGGGCGGCGAAGGTCTACGCGGGCGTCCGCGACACCGCCACGATCACCGACCCGCGCCTGGTCGCGGTCCAGCTCGACGTCACCGACGCGGCCCGGGTGAAAGCCGTCGCCGCCGAGCTGACCGACGTCGACCTGGTCGTCAACAACGCGGGCACCGGGCGCCCGGCACTGCCGCTCTCGGCCGACCTGGACGACGCCCGCTTCGAGCTCGAGGCCAACTACCTCTCGATCGTCTCGATGACCGAGGCCTTCGCGCCGGTCATCGCGGGCAACGACGGCGGCGCCTTCGTGAACATGCTCTCGATCGTCTCCTGGCTCGGCGCCCCGAACCTCGCCACCTACTCCGCCTCCAAGGCGGCCGCCTGGTCCTACTCGAACTCCGCCCGGATCGAGCTGCAGCCGCAGGGCATCGAGGTCGTCGGCGTCCACGTCGGCTTCGTCGACACCGACCTGATCGCCTCCTTCGACGTCGACAAGGTGCAGCCGCAGCTGGTCGCCACGTCGGCGTTCGACACGCTCGAGGCAGGCGAGCCGGAGGCGCTGGTCGACGACTGGACCCGCCAGGTCAAAGCGGGCCTCAGCGACGACCAGCGGCTGATCTACCCCGGCGTGCAGGAGCAGTTCCTCGCGCAGGCCGCCGCCGCGTAGTCGCGCCGGAGGGTCGGGCGCCCGTCCGGGTCAGCCGCCGCGCGGGCGGTGGCGGGCCCGGGGGTGTCTGACCTGGAACGGCAGGACCGCGACGTCGCCGTGCAGCCCGGTCGGGCCGATCGCCCGGACGCGCAGAGCGTGGTCGCCGACGCCGACCCAATAGCGAAGCGGGGAGTGGCAGCGCCGCCAACGCCCGCGGTCGCGCTTGCATTCGAAGCCCTTGGTCGGCGTCGGCGAGTAGAAGTGGAAGCGCGCACGGACGTGCCGGTGGCGGGTGCTGCTGTAGCGCCAGAAGTTTTCGGCGAAGACGAGGAACGCTCTCGGCCGCAGGGGAGCGTGGTGCGCGGGCTGCGCGGGCCCTCCGCCGCCGGCACCCGAGCCGGTTGGGGGCGTGGCCGCGAAGGGCGTGCTCGAGGTGAAGATGCGACTGTCCGAGCCGACCAGCGCACAGAGCGAGGTCGATGCGCAGGAGGCGGCGAAGAGCGCGTTGTGATCGAACTGACCTTCGGTTTCGGTCGCTTCGAAGGGGACCAGGTTTTCGGCGCGCCAGGCGGCGGAGCCACCGGTCGGGGCGTTCGAGGTGAAGACGCTGCCGTTGTTGTCGACGCCGAGGCAGGCCGAGGTCGTCGGACAGGAGACGCCGGTGACGAGTGCCGCGATCCCGGCCTTGGCTTCGCTCCAGGGCGCGCCGCCGACCGGGTCGGTGGAGGTGAGGATGTTGCCGGTCGCGTTGCCCGCCGCGCACAGCGATTCGACGCAGTCGATCCCTTCGAGGTCGCCCGCGCCGCCGGGCGCGTCGATCACCTTCCAGGCCGCGGCGCCACCGGTCGGATCGCTCGACACCGCGATCGTGCCGCCGCGGGCGACGGCGACGCAGAGTGACGGGCCGGCGCAGGAGACGCCGGTGAAGTGGATGGAGCTGTCGAGCTGGGTGATCGCCCACTGGCCGGAGGTCGGGTCGGTGGTGGTCAGGATCTTGCCCGCCGGGCCGCCCGGGTTCGCGCCGTTGACGGCGACGCAGAGCGAGGTCGTGGGACACGAGACGCCGGTCAGGTGGATGGCGTTGTCGTGGGCGACGTTGACGTTGGTCATCGACCACGCCGACGTGCCGCCGGTCGGATCGGTGGAGACCAGCACGCCGCCTTCGAAGCCGACCACGACGCAGAGGTCTTCCGAGGCGCAGGAGACGTCGGTGTTCGCGCCCTTTCCCGGGCCGGTCGGGTAGGCGACCTGCCAGGCGGCTCGTCCCCCGGTCGGCGAGGTGGAGGTGGCGATGGTGCCGAACGAGCCGACCGCGACGCAGAGCGATTCGGTCGGGCAGTCGACGCCGCTCAGCATCGCCTGCTCGGAGTAGCCTTCTTCGAAGGTCTTGGCGGGCAGTTGCGTCAGCTGCCAGGTCGAGGCGGCGCCCGCCGCGGCGGGGAGCAGGAGCGCGATCGCGAGGATCGCGAAGCAGAGGCCGATCGGCCCGTGGCGCACTGCGCGCTCCTGTCTGTCCCCTCGTAGACGCATCGGTACGCCCCCGACGGGGGCAACGATACCGCCCGCAGGTCAGGCGGCGTTCATGTCGATCACGAAGCGATAACGGACGTCGTTGCGGGCGAGGCGCCCAAGGGCGTCGTTGATCGCATCGGGGCCGACCACCTCGACGTCGGCGGTGATGTCGTGCTCGGCGCAGAAGGCGAGCATCTCGCGCACGTCGCGGGTGCCGCCGGCGCCGGAGCCGGCGATGCTGCGCCGCTTCGAGGCGAGCGCGATCGGGCTGACGTCGAATTCGTCGGGGATGCCGACCGAGCAGAGCGTGCCGTCGAGCTTCAGCGTCTCCATCAGTGGGGTCATGGGGTAGACGGCCGACACGGTGTCGAGGAGGAAGTCGAGCTTTCCCCGCTGCGCAGCCATCTGCTCCTCGTCGGTGGAGACGACCACCGCGTCGGCGCCGAGGGCGAGGATCGTGTCGCGCTTGTCCGGGGACGTGGTGAAGGCGACGACGCGGGCGCCGAGCGCGTGGGCGAACTTGACGCCGAGGTGGCCGAGCCCGCCGATGCCGACCACGCCGACCTCGCTGCCGGGCCCGATCTTCCAGTGGCGCAGGGGCGACCAGACAGTGACCCCGGCGCAGAGCAGCGGCGCCGCCCCCGCCAGGTCGAGCCCGTCCGGCACGGGGTGGACGAAGCGGCCGTGGGCGACCAAGGACTCGGCGTACCCGCCGCGCGTGCGACTGCCGTCGACCCGGTCGATGCCGTCGTAGGTGTTCGTCGGCCCCTCGTCGCAGTAGATCTCCATCTCGTTGCGGCAGTGCTCGCACTCGCCGCAGGAGTCGACGATGACGCTGACCGCGACGGTGTCGCCGACGGCGTGCTCGGTGACGTTCGCGCCGACCGCGGTCACCCGGCCGATCATCTCGTGCCCGGGGACGAGCGGGTACTCCTGGCCCCACGGGCCGATCGAGTGAAGGTCGGTGTGGCAGATGCCGCAGAAGAGGACGTCGAAGGCGACGTCGTCGGGGCGCGGCTCGCGTTGCTCGAAGTCGAAGGGAGCGATCGGACCGTCGCGTTCGAAAGCGGCGAAGCCGTGGACGGTGCGGGTCGGGGCGGCGGGGGAAGGGGTGGCGCTCATCTCATCTCCAAACTAACTCGTTAGTTAGATACGGTCGGGTCAGGCTAGCAACTGACCGGTTGGTTCGTACAATCGACGCATGCCACGTGACGCCGAGGCGACCAAAGCGCGCATCCTCGAGGCGGCGACCGCCGAGTTCGCCACCCACGGGATCGCGGGCGCGCGGGTCGACCGCATCGCCGCCTCCGCGGGGGCGAACAAGTCCCTGATCTACGCCTACTTCGGCAGCAAAGACGGGCTCTTCGACGCGGTCTTCGACGCCGCCGTGGTCGCCACCGTCGATGAGATCCCGATCGACGCCGACGACCTCCCCGCCTACGCGGCCCGCCTCTACGACCACCGCCTCGAACGCCCCGACCTCCTGCGTCTGGCCAACTGGGACCGCCTCGAACGCGACGGTCTCGGAATCGAAAACGAGGCCGTCCAATCCGCCCTCACCTCCAAGGTCAAGGCGATCTCGAAAGCCCAGAAGGCGGGCAAGGTCTCCGCCACCCTCAAACCCGAGACCCTGCTCGAGTTCATCATCGCCCTCAGCCAGACCGAGCTCAACCACCCCAAGGGCAGCCGCGCCGCCGCCGCCCACCGCAAACGCATCTCCGCCGCCGTCGCCCAACTGATCGGCACGGTCGCCTGATGCGTTCGTACTTTTGGCGTCGCGTCAGCTGAGGGTCGGCGCCTACTGGAGCGGCTGTAGGTTGAGGCGCCCGTACCCATCCAGCTCGGCGATCGTGAGCTCCCTGACCACGCAGGCGACCGGGAGCGCTCGCTCGAGGGACTGAAGGTCCTTCTCCGCGCCGATCGGCACCGCCCCGTCGCGCCGGAGGGTGAGGTGGAGACGCCAGTCGTCGTCGAGTAGATCAGGGACGCCGACGGCCCGCAGGATCCCCTCGCGGCCGGCGAGCAATGCCGCGTCGTCGGTGGGGAAGAGACAGAGGGCGCCGCCGAGCGATCCGACCTTGCCGAGCTCGAACCGGGTGCCGTGGAGCCCGCGCGCCTCCTCGGCCAGCTCGCCAAGGGGCAGAACGACCGCGGGCGGCCAAGGTCCGGCAATCGTCAGATGGGCCGGCACGCCGCGATCCCGCCACGGATCGCCTCCTCGTCGCAGAGGATCGACGAGCCCCTCGACCTCGGGGACCGGGATGAGTATCGAGCGGAAGCCGTTCATCTCGCCTGCGACGTTAGCCCGGCACGACGAAGATCTTGCCGTCGCCGACCTCGCCGCCGCGCGGCAACCTCGCCGGTGGTGGCGATCGGAGCGGGCGCGTGGGGTCCTGGCGACCGCGATAATGCCCGCCCGCATGTCCCCGTCCCAGCCAGAGCGCGTCTGTGTCTTCGCCGGATCCGGCGACGGCAGGCGGCCGGAGTACCGCGAGGCGGCGGACGCTCTCGGCCGCGAGCTGGCCGCGCGAGGGATCGGCCTGGTCTACGGTGGCAGCGGCCGGGGATTGATGGGCGCCGCGGCCGACGCGGCGCTGGCGGCGGGCGGCGAGGCGATCGGCGTCATCCCCGAGGGCCTGCTCGGGCTGGAGACGTTCCACCGCGATCTCACCGAGCTCCACGTGGTCGGCTCGATGCACGAGCGAAAGGCGATGATGGCGGACCTGGCCGACGCCTTCGTCGCCCTGCCGGGCGGCATCGGGACGCTGGAGGAGCTGCTGGAGGTGGCGACCTGGTCCAAACTCGGCATCCACGCGAAGCCCTGCGGCGCCGTCAACACCTGCGGCTACTACGACGCGCTCGGCGGGATGCTCGACGCGGCCGTGGAGGAGGGCTTCATGGCTCCCGGGTACCGCGACACCGTGATCTTCGACGCCGACCCGGCGCGCCTGCTTGACCGCCTCGACTGCCTGTGATGGATCGTCGGCGGTGAGCAGGCACCGACTCGCCACCGCGGCCACCCTGATCTTCGTCGCCCTCAACCTGCGCATGGCGATCGCCGCCGTGCCGCCGGTCCTCACCCAGATCCAGGACGACACCGGCCTCGGCTCGGTGGGCAGCGGCCTGCTCACCGCGCTGCCGCTCTTCTGCTTCGGCGCGATGGCCGCGGCCGCCCCGTCACTGGTGCGGCGCCTCCGCATGGGCCCGTTGCTGGGGCTGACGATGGCCGTGGTCGCGATCGGCTGCGCGGTGCGCCTGGCCCCGAGCGTCCCCGCGCTCTTCCTCGGCACCGCGATCGTCGGCTCGGGGATCGCCGTCGCCAACGTCCTGCTCCCGGGGCTGATCAAACGCGACTTCAAGGACGTCGCCGCGCCGATGATCGCCCTCTACGCGCTGGCGCTCTCGCTCGGCGCGACGATCCCGGCGGGCCTGACGATCCCGATCGAGGACCTCACCGGGGTCGGCTGGCGCCCCGCGGTCGCCGTCTGGGGCGTGGTGGCGGTCGCGGCGCTGGTCCTCTGGCTGCCCCGCGCCCGCCGCGACGAGCCCGCCGCCCCCGCGACCTCGCGCCCGTCCCCGGCCCGTGACCTGCGCCGCGATCGCGTCGCCTGGGCGGTCACCCTCTTCATGGGCCTCCAGTCCCTCTGTTACTACGCGATGCTCAGCTGGCTGCCGACGATCCTCGAGAGCCACGGGATGAGCAGCGGCAGAGCGGGCTGGATGCTCTCCTACATGACGATCCCCGGCATGGCCGCCTCGCTGGTCACCCCGGCGGTGTCGCGGCGCCTGCCACGCAGCGAGCTCGAGGTGGCGCTCGCCGCCGTCCTCCTCGCGATCGGTTACGTCGGCCTGATCGTCTTCGGCGCCTCCGCCCCCTACGTCTGGGTCACCTCGCTCGGCCTCGGCGGCGGCCTCCTGATCGCGCTCGCCCTCGGCTACATCGTCGCCCGCGCCCACGATCATCACGTCGCCCACCTCTCGACGATGGCGCAGGGCGTCGGCTACCTGATCGCCGCGAGCGGACCCTTCGTCGTCGGCGCCCTCCACGGCCTCACCTCCTCTTGGACCGTGCCCCTGCTGGTGCTGCTCGCGGTCCTCGTGCCGATGGTGCTGGCGGGCTTCGTCGCGGGCCGCGAAGGGCAGGTGCTGGCAGGCGCCGACCTCGCCGGCGCCGAGGACCTGGAGCCCGCACCGTGAGGCATCCGTCCCTGGACGACCGCTTCGATCCGGCGGTGCGGATCGTCGACTACGACCCGGCCTGGCCGGAGATGGCATCGGCGGAGATCGCGCGGGTCGAGGCGGCGCTCGGTGCGCAGGTGACGCGGATCGACCACGTCGGCTCGACCGCGGTCCCGGGGATGGCGGCGAAGCCGATCGTCGACCTGCAGGTCTCAGTCGTCGAGATCGCGCCGGCCGACCGCTACGTCGGACCCCTGGAGGGGCTCGGCTACCTCTTCGCCGCGGACCCCGACTCGCCCGACTTCCACTTCTTCGGCAAGCCCGCCGCGCGGCCGCGCACCTTTCACGTCCACGTCTGCGTCGCGGGCAGCGACGACGAGTTCCGCCACCTGGCGCTGCGCGACTACCTGCGCGCCCATACGGACGAGGCGCTGCGCTACGCCGAGGTTAAGCGGAGCCTGGTGGCCTTGCGCCCGGGTGACCGTTTGGCCTATATCGAGGGTAAGGCGGACTACGTAGCCGCACTGGAGGAGCGGGCTGTTATGTTCGCTCGCGGGAGGGAGAAGCCATGAGACGAACTATTGCCATCGTCACCGGTTCCACGATCGTCGCCCTGATGTTGGTGGCCACCGCGTTCGCCGCCGAAGTCAGCCGCGAGGAATACAAAGAAGCGGCCGAGCCGATCTGCAAGGCGAGCGCGAAGGCGAACGAACAGATCCTCGCCGGGGTCCGCACGGAAGTGAAGAAAGGCCAGCTGAAGACGGCGGCGGCGAAGTTCGCGAAGGCCTCGCAGGAGCAGGCGCGGACGCTGAAGGAACTCGAAGCGCTGCCGCGGCCGAGCGCCGACGAAGCCCGGCTCACCAAGTGGTTCTCCTACCTGAAGATCGAGGCGGAACTGTTCGCCACCGCGGGCAGGAAGCTGAAGGCGGGCGACAAGACGGGCGCGCAGCGCGTGTTCACGAAACTGAGCGTGAACATCAACAAAGCGAACAACCAGGTGCTGCCGTTCAGCTTCAACTACTGCCGGCTGAACGCGGCGAAGCTCAGCTGACCCCGCTCGCGATCCGCATCGCACGCGAAGGCGACGAGCCGGCCCTGCGCCGGCTCGATGTCGTCACCTGGTCGCCGCGTTCGAGCCCCGGCCCGCCGCCCGACGCGGAGCGGCCGGTCATCGAGCGCTACGGCGCGGCGAACGTCCTGGTCGCGGTCGACGGCGAGGAGGTGCTCGGCAGCCTGTTGCTCGGTCCCTGGACCGACCTCGAGTCGAGCCGCCACGTGCTCGAAGTGAAGGGGCTGGCGGTTGACCCGGCGCGGCAGGGCGAAGGTGTCGGGGCGGCGCTGCTCGACGCGGCGATCGCCCATGCCCGCGAGCGCGGCGCACGGCGCCTGGTCCTCCGGGTCCTCTCCGGCAACGCGGCGGCGCGCCGCTTGTATGAGAGCCGCGGCTTCAAGGTCGAAGGTTCGGTCCGCGAGGCCTTCCTGATCAAGGGCGCCTACGTAGACGACCTGACGATGGGACTGACCCTGACCGGCCGCGCGAAGGGAGGGCGCCTCGTGACCGCGGTCGGGATCGACGTCGGCGGCCGCCGCAAGGGCTTCCACGGCTGCGCGCTGCGCGGCGACGAGGTGGTAGCCGAGCCGGAGCGGCTGCGCGATGTGGCGAGCGCGGTCGAGTGGGTGTCGGCGCTCGGTCCGGCCGTCGTCGCCCTCGACAGCCCGAAGACCTGCGCGCCCGAGGGCGAGTCCTCGCGCGCCGACGAGCGGGAACTGGCCCGCGCGGTTTGCGGCATCCGCTGGACCCCGGAGCGCTCGCGGCTCGCCGGCAATCCCTACTACGAGTGGGTCGAGCACGGGCTCGAGCTCTACGACGCACTTGCCGCCGCCGGGATCCGCAGCGACCGTCTGATCGAGGTCTTCCCGACCGCCGCCTGGACGATCTGGGCCGGCCTACGCGCGGGTCGTCCCCGCGGCGAGTGGTCGGCGAACGCCCTTGCCGGTCTGGGTCTCGCCGGCCTGCCGTCCCGGCACCTGTCCCAGGACGATCGCGACGCGGTCGCCGCCGCGCTCGTCGCCCGCCTTCACACCGAAGAGCGCACCCAGGCCTTCGGCGAGATCATCGTTCCCGCCGGCCCTCTCTAGGGACGACGAAGAGCTCGAACCAGTCCGGCACCGCGCGCTGCAGCCCGGGGTAGACCTTCGCCGGCTCGGCCGGGATCACGATCCAGTAGTCCTCGATCCGCGGGGGATCTGGGATCTCGACCACCTGGTAGAGCCGACGCAACGCGTCGAGCATCCGCTCACGTCCGAGGCTGGTCGCGACGAGACTGGGTTCCGGCGCGAGCCGCGTCGATTGCATTTACCCAAATATGCCTAACCGTCCGGCGCATTTTTCGGGATCTGGACGAAGGGTCGATGCTCAAGCCAGCGGGTTCACCCAGGTGATCTCGTCGAAGCGGGCGAAATCAGTGTCCGCGGAGCAGACCGTGAGCCCGTGCTCGATTGCCAGAGCGGCGAGCATCGCGTCGGGGATGAGGTTGCCGGCCAGCTCGTAGCGGGCCATCAACCCCGTCACGATCGCCCCGAATCTGTCTTCTGGGCTGGGTATCCACGCCGCGGGCGCTGAGAGCCAGTCCTCGACCACCGACCAAGCGGCTGCGGGGCTGAGCGGCCTCTGCCTTGCCCGCGGGTGGGTCGAGATTCGGAGGAACGCGCCAAGGCTCGACCAAGGGAGGGCGACGCGCCTGGTCCCGTTCAGCTGATCCGTGAGCCATGCGAGCGACGCCTGGTGTCGTGGGTCCCGCTCGTTGACCGCGTACAACAGAAGGTTGGCGTCAACGAGATTCACACTCGTCAGCGCCAGCTCGGACCTTCGAGAGTCTCGAGTGCGTCGGCGACGTTGGACACGTCGAGGCCCTCGCCCATGTCGTAGGTGCGTTGTTTGAAGGTGCGAGCGGGCGTGGGCTGGGCCAGGCCGGCACGCGCAAGCTCATTTACCGCGGCGCTCAGGCCGATACCACGCTCACGGCGCATCTTCTCGGCGGCCGCGGCGACATCGTCCGCGAGATCGATGGTCGTTCTCATAGTCGTTAGGGTACCGCATCAAGATGCGCTGAAAGACGCACCAATGTGTAACAAAAGACTGAACTCCACGGCCCTCCTCGCGCTCGTCGCGCTTCTTGCCCTGCTCGCGGCGGGGTGCGGCGGGGGCGGGTCGTCGAGTTCCTCGGGCGGGGGCTCGTCGTCGACCGCCTCGACCCCCGCCGGGGGCACGAGCACCTCCGAAGCGCCGGCGACGGTGCCGATGAACAACCTGGAACCCGGCTACATGGACTGGCCGTTCTTCGGTCGCGTCCCGCAGCGCACCCATTACCTGCCGGCGAACCGGGGTGAGATCGACCGGCCCCTCGACCCGCCGCTGAAGCAGGCGTGGTCGATCAACACGCACGCCCTGATCGAGTTCCCGCCCGCGATCGGCGGCCGCGTCGCCTACACGATCAACAAGTACGGCAACGGCAAAGCGATCCAGCTCGGCACCCACAAGGTGATCGGCGAACTGGAGCTCGACCCGAAGAACAAGGGCGAAAACTCGATCGTCACCGGCCCCGCCTACTACCGGGGCCTGGTCTACGGCGCCTTCCTCGACGGCGACCTGGTCGCGGGCAATGTCAAAACCGAAAAGACGGTCTGGGAGCGCAAGCTGGGCGCGAAACTCGAATCTTCGCCGCTGCCGGTCGACGGCAACCTCTACATCGGCACCAACAAGGGGGACTTCTTCGCGCTGGACGCCGGCGACGGCCACACGGTCTGGACCTTCAAGGCGCCGGGAGCGATCAAAGCGAGCCCCAGCTACGACGCCGGGAACGTCTTCGTCGCCGACTACGAGAGCTCGATGTTCGCCCTGAACGCGAACACCGGCAAACCGGTCTGGCGCACCAACACCAGCAAGGTCGCGCCCTACGGTGAGGGCGGCTTCTTCTCCTCGCCCGCGATCGCCTTCGGCAACGTCTACGCGGCCCGCGACGACGGCATCGTCTACGC
>Ga0070665_100003495_pt1 | contig 16724 bp, 15 predicted proteins | sample KBSS13metaG_FD_65862 | JGI IMG/M metagenome (GOLD analysis project Ga0070665, IMG submission 65862) | Switchgrass rhizosphere microbial communities from Kellogg Biological Station, Michigan, USA - KBS S1-3 metaG | ecosystem: Host-associated > Plants > Roots > Rhizosphere > Soil ... | reverse complement strand
TCGGCCTCACAGCGCTCCGGGGGAACGCCTGACGGACTTCACGTTCGATGCCAGGACCGAGGAGATGCGGGCGCGGCTGCCCGACTTCATGGCCGGCCACGTCCCTCCGGCCGAGCCCGTGTTCGCCGAGCGGCCGGCGGAGCCGATCTCACCCTCGAGCAGCGGCTACAGCCACTTCTTGCGCTGCCGAGCACTGACGGACGGCCCGGGTGGCGGGCGTCGATCAGCGTGGCGATGCCAGACTTCTGGTGATCGCCTACCGCAATGAGATGTCGCCTTGCTTCCCACGGTGGCTGTTCAACTGCGGCGATGCTCCCTGAGCCGATGCAATACGGCATAATCTGATGCCGGGATTGAGTCGAGGGCTTCCGTCTGACCGCTAGGATGTGACCGGCAGCACTCAGGGTGGAGAAGTCGGCCGCCCCGCTGGAATCCCACGCGAGGAGAAGGTCTGATGGCAGAAGACTGGCGCGAGATGGCGGAGCAGATCCGCAACTGGGGTCGCTGGGGCGAGGACGACCAGCTGGGCACGTTGAACCTCATCACCCCGGAGAAGGTCGCCGCCGCCGCGCAGGCCGTGCAGCGCGGGGTGCGTTTCCCGCTGGCGATCCCGCTCAGCGCCTATGGGCCGCAGAGCGGCAACGGGTACCGGCGCAACCCGATCCACCTCATGGCGCTCGACGGCGGCGACAACGAGATCAACGAGGCCGTCCGCAACTGGAAAGCGGGTGGCGTCCAGGAGGCGGGCGTCGCCGCTCTCTGGGACACCGGGCCACTGCGGTGGAACGACGACTACATCATGACGCCGCTGCAGGCCGGGACCCAGTGGGACGGCCTGGCCCACGTCTACTACGAGGACAGGCTCTACAACGGATATCCCGCCTCGGCCGTGACCAGCGCGGGCGCGACCAAGGACGGCATAGACGTCGTCGCGGGCTCCGGTGGCGTGGTGGGCAGGGGAGTCCTGCTCGACGTCGCCCGGTACCTCAAGCTGGACCGTCTCGAGCCCGAGTACGTGATCTCGCCCGAGCTGCTCGACGACGTCGTGGCGGCGCAGGAGGTCGACCTGGGCGAGGGAGACATCCTGGTCCTGCGCACCGGGTGGCGGACGCACTTCGTCGAGCACGCCGACGGTGACGCGTGGCTCGCCGGCTCGCCGGGGGTCAGCTGGCGCGTGGCCGGCTGGCTGCACGAGAAGAAGATCGCCGCAATCGCGTCGGACAACGTCGCGGTCGAGGTCATCACGCCCGAGGTCGAGAACCACTTCCTGCTCTTCCACTGCCTTGCGATCCGGGACATGGGCATGAGTCTCGGCGAGATCTGGGACCTCGAGGCGCTCGGCGAGGACTGCGCGCGGGAGAACTCCTACGACTTTCTGCTGACCGCCCCGCCGCTGCTGGTCCCGGGGGGAGTCGGATCACCGATCACGCCCATCGCGATCCGTTGAGGGGGTGCCGGGGCATGCGGCCACCGCACGGTCCGCATACCCGGCGGGGAGTCCGGCCCTGAGAGCGTCGTGGATCGGGCGTGACATCTTCAAGTCGGATCCTGCTCAAAGGCCGGAATGCCGGGGTTCACCCGCGGACGTCAGCTCGACAAGATCGGGCACCGCGGGCAGGACACGGCTGAGCTGTTCTTCGGCGATGTCTTCGTGCCTCACGCGAACCTCGTCGGGCGGGTGGGCCCTCTTCGCGGACCGCTGGCGCCCAACGGAACGGGCGGGTTCACCATTCTTGCGTCTCGAGGGTCAGGGGAACGCGATGATCTGCTCGAGCATCTGGACGACCGGTGCCGGCTCCGTCTGCAGCGCGGGATCCAAGGCCATGCTCGCCACGATCCGCCGCGGTCAGGAGGCTCGCGTGCGCGGCGCGCAGGTCGTCGGCCTCGACCTCGTACAGCACGACGTAGGTCCAGGGAATGCGACCTGTGGAGTCGACACCGTCGGGGTTGGGCAGCGGTGCGAACCGGTGGGCAGCGGTGAACCCGGCCGGCTTCAGCACGTCGGCGAGGTGAACGTTGTCGTACCAGGAACCCGTCCCCACCTCGAGGTGGACGCCGTCGTAGGTCGTACCGCTCCGCCTCATCCGGCCACCTCGGACACGCCATCGGTCGTCGACTGGTCCGATGGGGTGAGGACGACTCCGTCGATCTCGCCGGTGTCACGCCACTCGTGCAACCGTGCGAAGTACTCGCCGCCCGGGTGGTAGAGGCCGGAGGAGAACGTGTTGCGTCGGTCGGTGACCTTGCTCTCGTTGTTGTAGTAGCCGGGAGTGCAGTTCGAGAGGAAGGCGGCCTTGGCGTTGAGCTGGGCGTCCATCTGCCGGCACCAGTCCTCTTCGGTCTCGGCGGTGGCCTCGATCCGCTCGATCCCGCGCTCTTTGAGGCCGGTGATGAGCTCGCCGAGGAACTCGCCCTCCTCGACGATCCAGCGGACGAAGTTCGCCGACGCACCGACCTGGGTCAGTCCGAGGAAGAAGAAGTTCGGGAATCCGTGGGAGAGGATGCCGAAGAAGGTCTGCATGCCGTCCTTGAACTTCGCCGACAGCAACTCCCCGTGCCTGCCGACGACGTCGTATCCGGCCTTGTCGGTCCAGCTCGCCCCCTGGACGAAGCCGGTCGCGTAGATGATGCAGTCGACCTCGATCTCCTCGCCCCCGACGATGATCCCCTTCGGGGTCATCCGCACGATGGGTGTGGTGGAGGTGTCGACCAGCCGCACGTTCGGGCGGTTGAAGGTGGGCAGGAAGTCGTCGCTGAAGCCCAGTCGCTTGCAGCCGGTGCGGTAGTAGGCCTTGAGGCGCTCGGCGGTCTCCGGGTCCTCGACGGTCTCCTCGACCCGCTGGCGGAGGAACTCGTTCCACTCGTAGTCGGTGCGCTCCATCGTCGCCATGATGTCGTCCATCGAGGCGTCCGGCCCCAGCTTGGTGAGCGAATCGAGCTGGTGGTGAACGAAGTCGGTCCAGCCGTCCTCGACCGGGCACTCGGTGACCGAGCGGTCCATGAAGAAGTCGTCGAAGGACGCGATGCGTTCGCGCTGCCAACCCTTGGGGAGGGACGCGTACCAGTCGGGATCGGTCGGCCCGTTGCCGCGGTACGAGACCTGGGTGGGGGTGCGCTGGAACACGACGAGGCTCTTCGCGGACTCGGCCACCTTCGGGATCACCTGCAGGCCGCTGGCGCCGGTACCGATGATCGCGACGCGCTTGTCGTGCAGCTTCGACAGGTCACCGAGGGCCGTGCCGCCGGTGTAGTCGTAGTCCCACCGGCTGGTGTGGAAGCTGTGGCCCTCGAACACCTCGACTCCCGGGATGCCGGGTAGGTGCGGGCGGGTGAACAGACCGCTCTGCGAGGCGACGAAACGCGCTCTGAACCGGTCACCGCGGTTGGTGGAGACCAGCCAACGGGAGATGTCCTCGTCCCAAGTCATTCCGGTCACCCGGGTCTGGAAGTAGGCCTTCTCGTAGAACGAGAAGTCCCGCCCGATGCTGCGGCAGTACTCCAGGATCTCCTCGCCGGTGCTGTAGCGCTCCTTCGGCATGTAGCCGGTGCGCTCGAGCAGCGGGAAGTAGATGTAGGACTCGATGTCGCACCGCACGCCGGGGTACCGGTTCCAGTACCACGTGCCACCGAAGTCGGCGGCCATGTCGATGAAGGCGACGTCGGTGATGCCGCGGTCCGCGAGTTCGACGCCCACGGTGAGACCCATCATCCCGCCGCCGATGATCAGGACGTCGAGCTCGGACTCGGTCGCGGGCTGCTCCCGCTCACCGGTCGCGTTCGGGTCCTTGTCGAAGTGCGCGAGTCGCCCCTCGAACGGGATCTCTTGGTACTGAGCCGCGCCCGCGTCGTTCAGTCGTCGGTTGCGCTCCGCCTCGTACCTGGCGCGCATCTCGGCGACGTCGATGGTCCGGGTCGGGCGCGGACGCCGGCGTGCAGCAGGGGCGGGTGAGTTCACGGGCTGACCCTTCGCGTGAAGAGGGCGATGAATCTGTAACCTAGAACACACAACTGCGTAACACAACATCAGGTTATGGATCTCGACACTGATCCGCCGGGCGGAGCTTGGGCTCTCGGTAAGAGTGAGAGGCGGTGCCGCTTGCACTCGACCCGGCTGGAAGCTGCCCGAAAGCCGGTCATTTTGGATACGACTATGCAGATGGCACTGAAGGGGGCGATGCGACTGTGCACCGTCGTCGCGCGCCATGAGGTGCGTCCAGGTCTGGAACCCAGTGCCAGATTATCCATCCTGCTACTCGGGTACCACGCCGGCTCTCGACGCGGAGCTGTGAAGGACCGATCGGTTCGACACTTCTGTGCCGATGTCCGGGGTAGTCATCGGGACCCAGCCCGGATACGCAACCTCGCCGGGGTTCGCCCCCGGTGATCGACTTCCACATTCACCAGGTGCTGAGTGAGCCCTGGCTGATTCCGATCTACCAGCGCGAGGAGGGTTCCCTGCCGGCGGGCGAGCGCGACCGAGTGCGCGAGATACTCCGGACCTACCGGGCCGCTTGGCTTGAGCCACTGGCCCGGCTGCGGCCGGGCCTGCGCGCAGAGCACGCACGAACAACTGTCGTCTGCACCTTCGGGATGCTGAACTCGAACGCCTACCACCGCAGCACACTGCCCGAACGCGCTCTCCGTGACCTGCTCACTGAACTCAGCTGGCGCACTCTCGGCCTTTCCGCGCCGCCATCTCCATCCTCACCTCCGCCGGCGCACCGCACGTAGTCCGATCGGTGTTGCTGCGGTACCGAGTCGCACCCGGGGGCGGACTCACAGCTCGTGCCAACGCCTTCGGGCAGAACAGATGTGCACCCGCTGCCTGAGGTGCTCAGTCCGCCCTGATCAGTTCGGACTGTGCAGGGTGACCTGAAGAACGGTACGGTCCGTCCGTGGACGAGATCTCGCCGTCGGCGGTGCGCGCCTCGGAGGATCTGCGCACCGTGTTCGGGCGGTTGCACCGGCGCTTGCGAGAGCTCAGCGACGTGGACGGCTCGGGGCTGACGCCTTCTCAGCTGACGGTCTTCGGCAGGCTGGCGAAGGACGGGGAGGCCTCGGCGAGTGCGTTGGCGGCTGAGGAGGGCATCCGGCCGCAGTCGATGGCGGCCATCCTCGGGGCGCTGCAGGAGCGCGGGCTGGTCGAGCGTCGGTCGGACCCGCAGGACGGTCGTCGTCAGGTGGTGTCGTTGTCCGCGGCCGGTCGCGAGCGGGCCGCGGGGGGCCGTGCCGCGCGGGCGGGGTGGCTGGCGACCCGTCTGCAGGACCGGTGCACCGAGGGCGAGCGGCAGGCGTTGATCGAAGCCGCATCGATCCTGGAACGGGTGGTGGCGCCGTGACGGCGGTGTCGGAGCGGGCGCGGTCGTTCGACCGCGGCCTCTTGCCCCCGCTCGTCCTGGGGGCGGTGCTCAACCCGATCAACTCGACGATGGTCGCCGTCGCGTTGGTGCCGATCGGGATCGCCTTCGGTGCCTCGCCCGCGGACACGGCGTGGCTGGTGTCGGGGTTGTACGTGGCGACGGCGATCGGACAGCCGGTCGTCGGTCGGCTGGTGGACACCTACGGCCCGCGCAGTCTGTTCCTCGTCGGGACCACTCTGGTGGGTCTGTCCGGGATCCTCGGGATGGTGGCCCCACAGTTGTGGGTGTTGGTGGTGTCGCGTGTGCTGCTGGGGTTCGGGACGTGCGCGGGGTATCCCGCCGCGATGTACCTGATCCGCGCCGAGGCGGCGCGGACCGGGATGGCGAGCCCCGCGGGGGTGCTGGCCGTGCTGACGGTGTCCACGCAGACGATCGCGGTCGTCGGGCCGACGCTGGGCGGGCTGTTGATCGGGGTCGGGGGTTGGCCCGCGGTGTTCGCGATGAACATCCCGCTGGCGGTGATCGCCTTCGTCCTCGGGGCGTGGAAGCTGCCCCGAACGCCGCGGGTCGAGGCCCCGCCGCGGCTGGACTACCCGGGTGTCGTGCTGTTCGCAGGGGCGCTGCTCGGGCTGCTCGTGTTCCTGATGTCGCCGTCGCGCTGGTGGCTGGTGCCCGTCGCCGTGGTGCTCGGCGCCGTGTTCGCCTGGCGGGAGCTGCGCGTCCCCGACCCGTTCCTGGATCTGCGGCTGCTCGCCGGGAACGGTCCACTGCTGGCGACCTATGCGCGGACGTTGCTGGCCTTCGTGCTGTCGTACGCCTACCTCTACGGCTACACGCAGTGGCTGCAGGAGGGACGTGGGCTGTCGCCGTCGGTCGCGGGGCTGATGCTGCTGCCGATGTCGATCACGAGCTTGGTGGTGTCCGCCCTGACCGGTCGTGGGGTCGGGGTGCGGGGCAAGCTGGTCGTCGGTTCGCTGCTGCAGGTGGTGGTGTGTCTGGGGCTGCTCACGTTCACCGACGGCACGCCGGTCTGGATGATCGTGGCCCTGTCCGTGCTGGTGGGCGTCCCGAACGGGCTGATCAACCTGGCCAACCAGAACGCGCTCTACCACCAGGCGGATCCGGCGCGGATCGGGGCGTCGTCGGGGCTGTTCCGCACGTTCGGCTATCTCGGGGCGATCATCGCCTCGCTGGGCAACGGCACCTTCCTGGCCGAGCGCGCCGACACCGCCGGCCTGCACGACCTGGCGGTGTTCCTGCTGCTCGTGGCGCTGGTGTTCGTGGTCGTCACCCTCGTCGACCGCTCGCTGCGTCACGTCGTCCCCACGACGGACGACCGCGTGCCCGAGGAGCCCTGACGCACGGGTTCCCCGTGCGGGCCACGGTCATCGACCGGCAGCCTGCTCCGGACGCGGGACCGGGGCGAAGTGCCTGCTCGTGGGCCCTCCGTCTCGGACCGGCCGGTCAGCGCTCGGCGCGCAGGGCGAGCTCGATGTAGGACAGCTCCATCAGGTGCTCGGCGGTCTTCCAGAACAGGTCGTTGAGGGTGGGCTCGGCGTCGGAGAAGAACGACGACGGGGCCCAGGCGCCGTCGGGCCGCTGGCGGCGGACGAACCACTCGCCCATCTTCTGCACCCACGGCCGGTGCCCGCCCTCGGGATCGGCGGTGAGCATCGCGGCGGCGCCCCAGCCGAACTTGCAGATCTGCACCGACTTCGTGTCGGTGAACTGCTCCTCGGTGCCGCCCTCGGTCAGGGCGAGGTAGTCGCGGCCGAGCTTGAGCGCGGCGGTGTCGCCGGTCTGCTGGGCGTAGCCGGCCAGGAAGGCGGCGGCGATGCCGGGGTAGAAGAACAGCTGCCGCGCCTTGCCGAAGTCGACGACCCGCAGGAACCGCTCCTGCGCGGACGACACCTGGGTGACCAGCTCGTCGCCGCGGCGGGCGGGGTAGAGCCGCAGCGGGAGCTCGGGCTGCAGCTCGTACTGGTGGGTGAGCCAACGGTGCACGCCGTCGGCGACGTGGCGCTGCCCGGTGACCAGCGCGGAGATGCCGAGCTGGCCGGTCTTGAGCAGGTCCTGCAGCGGGTCGGCGGCGATGTCGCGCAGGTCGTAGGCGCCGCCGGTCTGCGGGTCCTGGAAGTGGGCGAGGCGGGTGTTGATCGTCCGGGCGGTGTCGTAGCGGGTCAGCAGCCAGGAGGCGATGGCGAGGGGGGAGAGGTGGTAGACGGGGCTGCCGGGCTCGTCGCCGCCGTGGGGGCCGCCGCGCAGGTCACCCGCGTCGGTCAGGGCCTCGCGCTCCGCCCAGCCCAGGATCGCGGCCGCAACGTCGGGCGCGCCGCCCACGACCAGCGCCCACGGCGCCCGCCACCAGGAGTTCGTGACGTCGGAGCCTTCGGGGCGCCCGTCGTCGCCCACGCGGTCGCTGAGCCAGCGGACGGCCTTGTGTCGTGCCGCGCTGAGCCGGTCGAGGTCCGCCGGCCCGAACTCGGTGGGGAAGGGGGTGGTGTCGAGGACGTCGTCGGGCAGCGTCATCGCAGGTCTCCTCGCTCTGGGTGGATGGTGAAGTCGTCGAAGGGCTCGCCTGCGGGGTACACGGAGTTGAACAGCTCCGCGCCGTGCGGCGTGAGGCGCACGACGGTGCCGTTCGTCGTGCCGTCCCCGGCGTCGGTGAGCTCGAACGTGACCAGGGGGACGCGCTCGGGCCCGTCGGGGTCGCGGGGGTCGCCCGCGACGGTCAGCGTGCCCCGGGTCCCGTCGACCAGCAGCTCCGGGTCGGCGATCCGCACGAAGAGGAGGCCGTGGTGGCCGGAGAAGCGTACGTCGCCGCGGAAGCGCAGGTCACCGGCCGATTCGAACCGGAACGCCGACTCGTCGACGGGATCGGCGCCGTCGGTCACCGAGCACGCGCCGTCGGGCATCCGGGCGATGTAGCGCAGGAACGAGCGCTTGATCCCCCACCGCAGACCCGGCTGCGCGGCGCGTGGCGCGTTCATCGCGGGATCAGGGTGTACTTGGTGGCCAGGTACTCGGCGATGCCCTCGGCGCCGCCCTCGCGTCCGACGCCGGACTGTTTGACCCCGCCGAACGGGGCGGCGGCGTCGGAGATCACCCCGGCGTTGAGCCCGAGCATGCCGGTGTCGAGCCGGTCGATCATGCGGTGCCCGCGGGCGAGGTCGGTGGTGTAGACGTAGCTCGCCAGGCCGTACTCGGTGTCGTTGGCCAGGGCGACGGCCTCGTCCTCGGTGTCGAACGGGACGATCGCCTGCGGAACTTCGCGGCCATCGCCCCGTCCACGGCGGCGTCGAGGTCGGCGTCGGCGAACACCAGGAACGGCGCGTTGCCGCCGAGCTCCATCGAGGTGCGCAGGACGTTGTCGGCGGCCTGGGCCAGCAGCCGCCTGCCGACGGGGGTGGAGCCGGTGAAGCTGAGCTTGCGCAGCCGACGGTCGCCGATCAGCCGGGCCGAGAGCGGCCCCGGCTCGGAGGTGGTGACGACGTTGACGACGCCGGCGGGCACGCCCGCCTCGGTGAGCAGCGCGGTGAACAGCAGCGTGGTGAGCGGGGTGAGCTCGGCGGGCTTGACCACCACCGTGCACCCGGCGGCCAGGGCGGGCGCGATCTTGCGCGTGGCCATGGCCAGCGGGAAGTTCCACGGCGTGATCAGGTAGCACGGTCCGACCGGTCGCCTGCTGACGACGATGCGCCCGGTCCCGGCGGGATTGTCGCCGTAGCGGCCGGAGATCCGCGGGGCCTCCTCGGCGAACCAGCGGAGGAACTCGCCGCCGTAGGTGATCTCCCCGTAGGCCTCGGCCAGCGGCTTGCCCATCTCCCGGGTCATGACCAGGGCGAAGTCGTCCTTGCGCTCCTGCAGCAGCGCGAACGCCCGTTGCAGGATCTCGCCGCGCCGCCGCGGCGGGGTGGCGGCCCAGTCCTCGGCAGCCCCCACAGCGACGTCCTGCATCAGCTTCTTCAGGGGGACCGACGTGTCGTCCGCCAGCTCCGGCGGCACGGTGCGACCCTTGGCCAGCGCGGTCCGGACCGCCATCAGGTCGGCCGGGCTGTTCACGCACTCCGCCGCGACCAGCAGGCCGTCGCAGTAGTAGAGGACCGAGAACTTCTCGGCCGCGGGATCGCCGCGCACCACGTACCGGTCCGCGACCGCGCTGAGCCCCGCGGCCTGCAGCTTCAGGTCGAACTGGTCCGACCAGAACCACGGCGCGGCACGGTAGGGGACCGGCACCCCGGCGAGGGTGGCGGCGGCGACCTTGGCCTGCTCGACGGCGGTGCTCACCGACTCGAACCGCATCCGACCGAAGGGGCCGGGCACCGGGCTGGGACAGCTGACGCAGTCGCCCGCGGCGACCGTCGTGCCGTCGGGGGCGACGCCGTGCTCGTCGACCACGACGCCGTCGTCCACCGCCAGCCCGAGCTGCTCGGCGAGCTCGGTGCGGGGGACCGCCCCGATCCCGACGACCACCAGATCGGCCTGGAACGTGCGGCCGTCGGCGAGCTCGACCCGGCCGACGCGCCCGGCGCCGTCGTCGACGAAGCGGGACAGGGCGACGCCGAAATGCACGTCCACCCCGCGCCTGCGGTGCGCCTCGGCGAAGAAGTCGCTGATGGGGGGCTGCACGGCCCGGTTCATCAGCCGGTCGTCGGCCAGCACCACGGTGACCGACCGGCCGAGCGTGCGGGCGGAGGCCGCGACCTCCAGCCCGATGAACCCACCACCCACCACCAGGACGTCACTCGCCTGCTGCAGCTGCTCACGCAGCCGGAGCGCCTCGCCGCTGTCCCGCAGGTAGTGCACACCGGCGAGGTCGTTCCCGGGCACCGGGAGCCTGCGGGCGCGGGCGCCCACCGTCAGCGCCAGCCGGTCGAACGGGAAGCGCCGTCCGCTCGCCGAGGTGGCGATGCCGGACCCGTCGGCGGCCTTCTCGACCGTCACGACGCGCTCGCCGGTCACCAGGTCGATCCCCTGGTCGGGGTAGAAGCCGGGGGCGCGGAAGAGCAGCGACTCGGGGGTCGCGTCGCCGAGCAGCAGCGCCTTGGACAGGGGAGGCCGCTGGTAGGGCGGGTGCTCCTTGGCGCCGACGAGGGTGACCGGGTCGGTGTACCCGAGCTCGCGCAGCGAGGACGCGAGCTGGACGCCCGCCTGGCTCGCCCCGATGATCAGCGTCCCGGCCATCTCAGTCCTGGAACTCGGGCGTGGTGACGTGGAGGTCGTCGAGATCGTCGCTCAGCACGAGCTGGCACGACAGCCGGGAGTTCGGCTCCCGATCCTGCGCGGCGCCGTCGAGCATCTCGTCCTCGAGCTCGTCCATGGGCGGGCAGCGGTCGAGATCGGTCTCGTCGACGAAGACATGGCAGGTGGCACAGGACAGCACGCCGCCGCACTCGCCGGTGATGCCGGGCACGCCGTTGCGCACCGCGGTCTGCATCACGCTCTCGCCCGCGGCGCCGTCGAGGGTCCGGGTGTCGCCTGCGTACGAGGTGTAGGTGACCTTGGGCATGGAAGGTGCTCGCTCTCGTCGGTGAAGGTGGTGGGAGGGCCGGGCCTGCGGGGAGCACCGGCCCGGGCCACGGGTCAGCCGAGGGTCACTCGGTCTCGTCGAGCGGGAGGGGCTTGCCGGGGGTGAAGGTGACCGGAACCTCGGTGTAACCGATGACGGCGCCGAAGGTGGGGTAGGCGCTGACGGCCGAATGGTCGACCTTCATGTCGGCGAGGTGCGCGCCGATGGTCGTCAGCATCTCGTTCATCTCGACCTTGGCCAGCGGCGACCCGAGGCAGCGGTGGTGGCCCGCGCTGAACGACACGTTGTCGCGGGCGTTGTCCCGCTCGAGGTCGATCACGTCGGGGTTCGGGAAGTGCCGGGGGTCGCGGTTGGTGGCCGCGAGCCACATCATCACCCGCTCACCCTTGGTGATCTTCTGCCCGAGCAGCTCGGTGTCCTTGACCGCCGTGCGGGACAGGTGGGTCACCGGCGGGCGCACCCGGAGGAACTCCTCGATCGCGTTGGCCCGGTAGGCGGCGTCCTCGCGGACCCGCGCGGCCTCCGCCGGGTGCTGGTCCAGCCAGATCAGCGCACTCGCGGTGGCCGACACGGTCGTGTCGAAACCGCCGAAGACCAGCGCGTTCATCATGCTCTCGGCCTCGTCCAGGCTGAGCGGGCTCCCCTCGACCAGGCCGGTGGCCAGCGCCGAGATGAGGTCACCGGTGGGGGCCTTCGACCGGGCGGTGAGCATCTCGCGGAAGGCCTCGCGCATGCGCTTCTGCTGGCCGTGCGGGTACCCGGGATCGTCGTAGGTGAGGAAGGTGCCCTTGTGGGCGACGTCCGCCGGGTCGCGCCAGGCGTCGGTGTCGTAGCCGAGCACGTGCAGCGTCGTGCGGGCGGTCGTCGGGACGAGGATGTCGTCGATCAGGTCGGCCCGGCCGGTCTCGATCACCGAGTTGAGCGCCTCGGCCAGGAACCGGCGGGTCACGGGGCGCCAGCGGCGCAGCGCCTTGGGGGTGAAGAACGGGGTCTCGAGCTTGCGTCGCCCGGTGTGCAGCGGCGGGTCGGACTCGCCGAGGAACAGCCGGTAGGGCTGGCGGGGGATGACCTGGCCCAGGCCGCCGTTCTCGGTGCCGTCGACGTCGTTGACCGAGGTGAAGGTCTCCCAGTCGGAGGCGACGTGATGGACGGCGGCCCAGTCGGCGAGCACCCAGAACCCGTCGTGGTGCGGGCTCCAGGCGAGCGGCTGCCCCGTGGCGTGGAAGTCGGCGGCGATCTGCTCCCAGTTCGCCCGGTACCGCGGTGACCAGTGGTCGAAGTCGATCACCGGCTTGTCGATGACGCTCATACGGCGCTCCAGCGGGGTCTTGGCCGCGTCGCTGCGGCCGGTGGTGGGATCACGGGTCCCGGCCCGTCGTTCGGACCGGGACCCGGAGTTCAGGACGCGGCCTGCGCCGCGGAGGCCTTCGCGATGACCTCGTCGAGGACCGGCAGGATCGCCTCGTTGAATCCGACCGGGTCGTCGCAGGGGGCGAAGTGGCCCAGGTCCGGCAGGGTGACGGCCTTCGCGCCGGGGACGAACTTCTCGACGGCCGGGCCGCCGTTGACCTCGTCGTGGGAGGCGGCGTCGTACTCACCGGTGACCACGTAGACGGGCTTGGCGTGGGCGTCGATCTTGTGCCCGTTCTTCTTCAGGTCGTGCTCGTACATGAAGTAGTCGTTGTCGCCTGCGTAGATGCCGGGGAAGCCCGAGCGGTAGATCCAGTAGGTCTCGTGGGCGTTCGGCTCGGGCGCGTTGGGCGCGGTGGCGCCGAAGTTGAGCGACGGCGCGTAGTTGTCCGAGATCGTCGGCCAGCGGAACAGGTCGTTGGAGAAGGTGTCCGGGACCTGGGGGTTGCCGTACCAGCCGTTGAGGGAGATGAACGCGCCGAAGCGGTCGCCACGCTCCGCGGCGAGGTCGAGGGCGAGCTGGCCGCCGACCGAGCAGCCCATGAAGAAGGGCTGGTCGAGCTCGAGCTCGTCCGCGATCGCGACGACCCAGTTCATGAGCCAGTCACGGGTGGGCAGGTAGGCCTGCTCCCACCAGCGCACACCCTCCGGCGGCAGCGACTTGCCGTGGTACGGCAGGTCGTAGGCGTACATGGTGAAGCGGCGCTGCATCTCGGGGTCGGCGAGGAAGTGTCGGTACTGGCGGCCGTCCGCGCCCGCGGTGGCCTGCAGCAGCAGGGGGATCGGCCCGTCGCCCGCGGTCTCGATGTAGATGCGGGCCTCCACACCGTTGGCCTCGACGTAGTGGTAGCGGCCCACGGCGGTGTCGGTGTCCTTGTACGGGTTGCGGAACGGCTTGCGCTCGGCCTTGCCCGCCACGGACTCCCGCAACACCCAGTACGCGCGGTCGAAGCCGCCGTTGTAGGGCGCGACGACGGTGGGGAAGTCACCCTCGAGGACGACGCCGTGCAAGATGCCGCCGCTCAGCGTCTCCATCCCGGGTATCGGGCGGGCGCTGGCGAACGCCTGGTCCCAGAAGTACTCCGGCCCGCGGATGGTGACCGATGCGGAGCCCTCGGCGGCGCGCACCTCGGAGGCGGAGCCGTTGTCGACGACGAGGTCCGTCGCCTGGCCGGGGATGTCGAACCGGACGACGCCGGTGAAGCCGCGGAGCTTGTAGGCCAGCTCCGTGTCGGCCTGAAACCGCGTGAGCAGCTGCGCGCGGTCGATGTTCGGGATCATGGGCTCGCTTCCTCGCGTGCGTGTCGACGGCTCCGTCGACCTCCGAAATGTCACGATGTGACAGATAAGAGGCTAAGACGCCCTCGCGGGTCCGGCAACCCCTCCGCGCAAGAGATGTCATGCCATGACAGATGAGGTCGGCGGTTACAGTCGTCAGGTGGCGGAACGTTCGGACGGCTCGACCGAGCAGCGCCGTGCCCTCGACGCGGCGGTGCTGGACACCGCCGAGCTCACGCTGCGGCGCCGGGGAACCAAGATCAAGGTCCGCCCCGCCCAGGACGTGGCGGAGCGGCTTGCCGCGAGCGCGATCCGGCTCTTCCGCGAGCGTGGCTTCGACGCGGTGAGCGTCGGCGACATCGCGGCCGAGGCCGGGGTGACCGCACGGACCTTCTTCCGCTACTACCCGACGAAGGAGACCGTCCTGGTCGACATCGTCGATCGCACCAACGAGCGGCTCATGCAGTACATCCAGTCGGTTCGTCCCGGCGCGGAGATCGGCGAGGTCCTCCAGGTGGCGATCGAGGAGTGGTTCCTCGAGTACGCGGACCTGTTCCCGGCCGTCGCGCGGATCGTGGACGGGGCGTCCTCCCTGATGTCGGTCTTCCTGACGAGGTACGTCGTGTGGGAGGAGCACCTGGCGCAGGCGCTCCGGGCCCGCTACCCGGACCTGGGTGCCGACGACGCGATGGTGTGGTCGGTGCTGGCGTTCGGGCTGCTGCGGGTGGCGCAGAGTCTCTCGCGGCTGCGGGCCTGTTCCTATGTGGACGGGGCCCGGGAGGCCTTCGCCCGGTTCGACGACATGCTCGGCACCGCACTGGTCGGCCGGGGCGCAGCCCGCGACACCGCTCCGCGGATCGAGGCCGGCTGACCGGGACGAGGTACGTGATCAGGTGCGAGTCACCTGACGATCATTCCTCGGGAGCGCTGGGCACCAGGACGTACTTGCCGACCGCGGTGCGGTCGGCGTACCTCCGCAGTGCCGCGGCAGCCTCGGTGAGGGGCACCTCGGTGGGGGGCGGCGGATGGAGCTCGCCGCGCCCGATCCGCCCGACGACGTCCGCGAGCAGCGCCGCGTTGCCCGCCGGCCCGGCCACCTCGCGGCTCCAGTCCCCGAAGTCGACGCCGACGATCGACCGGTTCCGGAGCAGCACGATGTTGGCGGGCAGCCGGGGGATGTCCCCGGAGGCGAAACCGACCACGCAGTACCGGCCCCCCGTGCCGAGGGCCCGCAGCGCGGACTCCGCCGCGGGGCCCCCGACGGGGTCGATGACGACGTCGGCGCCGCCGCCGGTCGCGGCTCGGATGCCGTCCTTCAGGTCGGTGTAGTCGATCGCCGCCTCGGCGCCCGCGGCCAGGGCGGCGGCGCGCTTGTCGGCCGAGGAGGCGACCCCGAGTACCCGCGCTCCCAGGCCGCGTGCCACGTCGACGGCCGCCAGGCCGATGCCGCCGCCCGCCCCGAGCACGACGACCCACTCGTCCTTCTCGATGGTGACCCGGTGGGTCACGGCGAAGACCAGGGTGAGGTACCCCTCGAACGCCGACGCGGCGATGGAGGCGGGCACGTGCTCGGGCACGGGGACGGCCATCGGGCCCGGCAGGACCGCGTGGGTGGTGTACCCGCCGCCGGTGCGGGCGGCCGTGCCGACCACCCGGGTGCCGACCCGCCCCGGGTCCACGCCCTCGCCGACGGCGACGACCCGGCCCGCGACCGGGCCGCCCGGGGTGAACGGCAGGGGTGGCGTGACCTGGTAGCGGCCCTGCACGATCAGCCCGTCGACGAAGCTCACCCCCGCCGCCTCGACGGCGACGACGACGTGGCCCGGTTCCGGCCGCGGATCGCGTTCCTCGACGACGCTCAGCAGCTCGGGATCGCCGAGCGTCGTGCACAGCACCCTGAACATGGATTCCCTTCGTGGGTCAGCGGTACCGGACGGCCCCGCGGACGGTGCTCCCGGCGTGCATCGCCGCGAACCCGTCGTTGATCTCCGCCAGGCTGAACTCCTTGGTGATCATCTCGTCCAGCTTGAGGGCGCCGGACTTGTAGAGGCCCACCATGCGGCGGAAGTCGTCGATGGGGTTGGCCTCGCCGTAGACGTGTCCGAGGAGGCGCTTGTTGGACATGGCGAAGTCGAACAGCGAGATCGACGCGGTGGTCTCGGCGAGCGGGGTCACCGAGGTGAGCACACAGGTGCCGCCCTTGGAGGTGAGCGTCGCGGCCTCGCCGAGGAGCTCGCCGTGCATGACGCCGACGGTGATGATCACGACGTCCGCCATGACCCCTCGGGTGAGGTCGCGGACCAGCTCGGTGGCCTCCGCGGTGGAGGCCACCGCGTGGGTCGCCCCGAACTCGGCGGCCCGCCCGCGCCGGTACTCGCCGGGCTCGACCGCGACGATGGTCGACGCGCCTGCGATGCGGGCGCCCTGGACCGCGCTGGTGCCGACGCCGCCGACCCCGATGACGACGACGACGTCGCCCTGGCGGATCTGGGCGACCTTGGTGGCGGCGCCGACGCCGGTGGTCACCCCGCAGCCGATCAGGGCGGCGACGTTGAGGGGGACGTCGGGGTCGATCGCGGCGACCTGGGTCTCGGAGACGGTGGTGTAGGGGGAGAAGGTGCCGAGCTGACAGAAGGCGCCGATGTCGCCGCCCTTGAGGTGACGGCGGTAGGTGCCGTCGGGGGCGTAGCCCGTCAGCGCGAAGGCGCCCATGTCGCACAGGTTCGCCCGGCCGGTGGCGCACCAGCGGCACTGCCCACAGTTGGGCACCGGGTGCAGGATCACGTGGTCGCCCTGCTTGACCCGGGTGACCTCGGACCCGACCTCGACCACGACGCCGGCGCCCTCGTGGCCCGCGACGACCGGCCCGGGAAGGGGGACGTCGCCGGTGACGAGGTGGTCGTCGGAGTGGCAGAGCCCGGACGCGGTGAGCTCGACCAGGACCTCGCGCTCCTTCGGGGCGTCGAGCTCGATCTCCTCGATCGTGTACGGCTCGTTGACTCCGTAGAGGACGGCGGCCTCGACCTTCATGTGCTGCTCCTTCGCCGGGTCGGTCAGAGCTTGATGACGACGCTCTTCTGTTCGGTGTAGGCGTCGAGGGCGTTGGCGCCGAACTCGCGGCCGATGCCGGATTGTTTGAACCCGCC